>Ga0180437_10005208_pt1 | contig 17927 bp, 14 predicted proteins | sample SS_ome_4_FD_132410 | JGI IMG/M metagenome (GOLD analysis project Ga0180437, IMG submission 132410) | Hypersaline lake sediment archaeal communities from the Salton Sea, California, USA - SS_3_D_1 metaG | ecosystem: Environmental > Aquatic > Non-marine Saline and Alkaline > Hypersaline >... | reverse complement strand
GAAACCAGACCGTTTTTCTCATCCTCCCAGCACTCACACGCCTCGCGAACTTGATTGCCTTGCACCAATTCCCCGTCATAGGCACCCAACCCGGCCACGGCGGTCCATCCAGACAGGACCATAGGCACCGGCCCTCCAGCATCCAGCCACTCCCCGTTGTAGCGCCGCGCGATGTGCAGGTGGCTGGAATCGGCCATGCCTCCCTCGCAGGATGGATAGCCCACCACATCACCCTGCGCCAGGCTGGCACCTGCCTGGACGCCGTCAGCGGGCACCACGTGCAAATAAAAGAGGACCCACCCCGTCTGTTCGTAGCCGTCGCCATCCAGATCGATGGTCACCTTGCCGTCGCCACTGCGCAACACCAGGCCGGGGGCAGCGGCTGTCGCCCGCTCATTGGATACGGCACAGTGACCGCGCACGTCGGGAGGCGCGAAGTCCAGGGCGGCCCAGGCGTCGCCATCGCCCCAGGCGGGATGGGGCCCGCCCGAATAATACCAGGTGTGGCCTCCCTCCCAGGGCAGGAGCATAGGCGGTTGGTTTAGATCGGCCGGGATCAAGGGCTCAATCGCCCGCGCATAGGGGTCGCCGAAGAGGGTCTTGTAGGTACGGATAAACCCGCGTGGGCTGACGGCACCCGCCCACGTCTCCAGATCGGAGGCGCGGGCCAGCACGTTGTGGAGACCAACCGTCCCCGCGTTCAACCCCTCGGCTGCCAGGACGCGCCCACCGCCGGCCAGGCGATAGGCAAGCGTTCCATCTCGTTTGTAGGTGTAATAGCCTTCGTTGATATAATGGGCGGCCCAAGCAAGCTGGAAATAGAGGCCCGCCTGGGCTCCATAGTGCGAGCTAATCGGATAGTACAGTTCTGTGTCGTTCTCTGGTGTGCCTGTCACCCAACCGGCCTGGTACTCCAACAGGGCCAACAGCGCTCGCGGGCCGACGCTATAACGACCCGCCACCAACTCCAATATCTGGGCGCCGTTGAGTTCCTCACCGTTGACGATCTCAAAGTATTCCGCCAGGTACCCTCCCTGCTCCCGGATAAAAGCAGCTACGTCAAAATCGACGTAGGCCGGGCTGTAGAGCACCTCACTGTCGGGTAGCAGGGGATAATTCGGCGCTGCCCGATCGGCGTTGACGGGAACCAGCAAAGTCTGGCCCACCTGCAAATTGGCTGGATCATCGATGTTGTTAAGCGTCACCAGCTCCTCCATAGCGCAGCCGCAACGGTATAGAGCGATGGCGCCCAGCGTATCGCCAGGCTGGACAACGTACGCATCGGTTGGTGGACCCGAAGGCGTGGGAATGGGCATCGGGGGAACTGCCGGCGTGGGAGTGGGAACGGGTGTCGGCCATGGCGTGGCTTCGTTAGCTGGCACCGGGAAGGTAGCGGTAGGAGTATTGTGAACCGCTGTCGTCGGCGTTCCCAGACTGTCTGTCGGCGTGGAGATAGCGTCGTCTGACTTAGCAGTGTTCCGGGCTTGACGACCGCAGGCAGTCAGCAACACCATGATAAATAGGAGAAACAGCCAACCTTTTGGAGGGGATTTGCGCGCAAGCAAGAGCATCTCTGATTTTGGTTCCCAGTGAAATCGGATATACTTTACTGCTGATTGGTGATTCAAGCAAACTCGTATATGCTCCGCCATAACGACAGGCTGAGCAGTTGTTGTGTGAAGAAGACCGCTGCTTGTTCCACAGCAGCGGTCTTCCAGTTCAGAAAAGGGTCATTGGGGTCGGCTCTACTGGGTGCCGGTTATGCTTTCAGTAGCCTCCACAGTAGGTGTTTCCAGGCTGCCGGTGACGCCCTCAGTGGCTTCCAGGTCAGGAACTTCCAGGGTGCCGGTGACGCCCTCAGTGGCCTCCAGGCCGGTTTCCACCCGGACTGGCAGCGCCCCGGCTTCGACCCAGCGAGTAATGATGTCTATCTCCTCAGGGCGCAACGGCCGGGTGGGTGGCATCGGACCACCCGCCTCGATTTCCTCGCGGTTGATCATGCGGATCAAGTTGCTGTTCAGGTCGCCGCCGATAACGTTGGGTGCGTAGTCACCAGTGGTCATAACGGCATCGTAAGTGGTCATAATGTAATTGCCCTTCTCCTTGCCCTCACGGTGGCAGGAGATGCAGCGGCGCTTAAAGATAGGAAAGACGTGGGTCTCGTAATCGGGGATCTCCCCCTCGGCCAGGGCCGGAATAGCCGCCTCTTCTTCAATGACAATTCGATCATCCCAGCTCCGGATGAAAGTGACGACGGCATCCATCTCCTGAGTACTCAACGGACCACCATAGGCCAGGCCAAAGGCGGGCATACCCAAATTGGGCTGTCCGTATTCGGTGACCAGGAAAATGGTTTCATCGGAGCGGGTGTAAAGGAAATCCTCGCTGTTGATGGCCTCCAGATAGGTCCCTTCCAATCCCTCGACATCTTCGACTACACCCCCTTCACCTTCCTCACCGTGACATTCGGCGCAGTGTTCTATGTAGAGTTCCTGGCCGGCCGCCACCTGCTCCTGGTAAGTCAGGCCCACCGCCTCGGCCTGGGGGGGCGTGGTCAACACCGCCCGGATGGTCAGCGCGACCATCCCAGCCACGACCAGAGACATAATGACGGTCGCCACCGGCCGGCTGCGCGGATGGCGCTTGACGCTGCGGTCGTAGAGAGGTAACAGCAAAAGAAATAGAACTGCCAGCCCGGGAAGGACCCCCGTGCCTAAGAACTCAATTTGTCCTGGGAAGAACTTAAGCATTTCAAAGAGAAACAGGAAATACCACTCTGGCCGGGGGACGTAGTTGGTGTCACTGGGGTCAGCCGGTGGCTCTTCAGGCACGCCAACGAACATAGCCAGTGCCACCAGAAGGATGAAGATGGCGAAGGAGACAATCGTGTCCTTGTAAATGATGTCGGGGAAGAACTTGACCCCCTTAGCCTTTTCTTCCTCGTACTTCTCTTCAATGAGTTTTTTATCTTGTTCGTTCACGGATCTCTGCTCCCGACTCATTCACCTCGTTTTGGCACCCAACTGATCCCATTGCGGACGACCAGATATAGGTGGACACCGATAAGAGAAAACAGCGCCGCGGGCAAGAACCAGATGTGGACCCCATAGAAACGAGATAAGGTGAGGAATGACAGGTCGTCGCCGCCGCGCAACACCCGCATCAGAAATTCTCCGATTAGCGGGATAGTGGCGACGATGCTGCTACCTACCGCGGTCGCCCAATAAGACCTCTGATTCCAGGGCAGCAAATAACCGGTGAAGCCCAGGCCAAGTGTGACCAGCAGCAACAACACACCCGTTATCCAGGTGACTTCGCGCGGATACTTGTAGGCAGCGTAGAAAAACACCCGCAGCATGTGTAAGAAAACCAGGAGCACCATTAGAGTGGCACCCCAGTGGTGCATCCCTCGCACCAGCCAGCCAAAGGCTACATCATTCATAATATATTCGATGCTGTTGTAAGCTTCCTCGGGGGTGGGCACGTAATAGATGCTGAGGAAGATGCCTGTTGCAGCTTGCATAATGGCAACAAAAAGAGTGGCACTCCCCAAGGTGTACCACCAATTAACTTTGGGCACCTTGCGATCGAAGACTGTGTCCCAAATGGCCAGAAGCCCCATGCGCTCATCGAGCCAATCCAGCAACTGTGCTGTTCTTGTCGTCACGTCAGGCCTCCACCAAGATCATCAGTTGCTCGTTTTCCACTTTATTCTCGTACCGGTACAGGGGTTTTGGGGGAGGACCCGATATCACAGATCCCCACATGTCGAAGAAACCATCGTGGCAAGGACACACGTATGCATCCTGCTCTTCCTGCCAGGTGACCTTGCAGCTCAAGTGAGTGCAGGCGTCTGACAGGACGGCAAAATCCAAGCCGTCTTCGGTGACGGCATAGACGGTCCGGTTGATTCTCTCAATCTTCCAGCCCACCTTTTTCACCAGAGAATAGGTAAAGGGGGTGGGTACGCTCTGCGGGACGGACGAAGCCGGACCCAGCACAATCCACTCCTCTTCACCCCCCTTGGCCAGGGCAGGTGACACGATATAGCCAATGACAGGTAGGCCGACAACGACGGCGATGACACCGCCCACCAATCCTACAACGCCGCCCACAAACCCGCGGCGACTGATCATATAATCTGTCTTCTTTGGCATACTACCTCCAACAACTATGTATGGTCTACTCCGTAGCGGGCGCATCCCGATGCGTCAGCGGCGGCGAATGACAATCACGGCTTCAATCCGACCACAACCCAAGCGGAGCCAATCTGGCTGGTTCGTGAATGAATATCCAAACGGATGACATTATACCACATCCCAAACGGCCAACCAAACTTCATCGCCAAATTACCCCAGGCTCAGGTACTGCGTGCCCACCAAAGGCCAATAAGCATTTATCCCGAAACGCCAGCTCCGTTTTTTGGTAGCTGGCGCATCCCAACCACAGCTTTGCTGGGGCAGCGTCAGCAGCGGCATCGAGATGCCACCCTTCCCAAATCTGCCCGGACGGCCCTTTGCGTGGATCAGGGCCTTTTGGTAAAATACCAGCTATATAACGAGAGACGCCATCCCAAATGTGACGAGCGGACTGTAGGTGGCAGACTCACGAGAACCTACGAAGCACGATGTGTGTTTTCATATAACCTAATTTGCATCGCGCCTCAAGTTCTTTGGAGATTATGTTGGAAAGATTTTGGACACCTTGGCGTATGCCTTACATTCTGAGCGATAAGCAGACCGATCAGTGCGTCTTTTGCCAGAAGCTGGCCGAGGGGGCCGAGCACGACGCGCAGAACTACGTGCTTCTTCGAGCGCAACATACCTTTGCAGTATTGAATATCTATCCCTATAACAACGGCCACTTACTGATTTTACCCTACGAACACGTGAGCCGTCTGGAAGATTTGTCGCCCGAAGCTCAGGCAGAGATGATGCACCTGGTCTCATACTTCAGCCGACTGCTACGTCAGGCTATGAAGCCGGATGGCTTTAACGTGGGCATCAACGTCGGCAAGGCGGCTGGTGCTGGTATTGACAACCACATTCATATCCACGTGGTACCCCGCTGGCTGGGCGATACCAACTTCATGCCAGTTGTGGCCGAGATGCGCGTCATCCCCGAGTGGCTGGACGACACCTACGCCAAGTTGAAGGCTCTCATCGAGCAAGATCCCTCTCTATTGGAAAAATGACATTATGGATAGGAAAACATGATTGGTGGAACACACGGAAAAATCCTGCACGTGAACCTGACAACGGGCAAGACCAAGGTCGAGCACCCCGGCGATGAGTTTTACCGCCTGCTGGTCGGCGGTCGGGCGGTGATCGCCTACTTTCTGCTACGAGATCTGCCCCCCAACACCGACCCTCTCAGCCCGGATAATCTGCTCATATTTGCCCCTGGCATTATGCAGGGGACCAACCTGCCCGGTTCAGGCCGGCATGCCGTGGGCGGCAAGTCGCCCTTAACAGGAGCCATTGGTAGTTCTGAGGCTGGCGGCTGGTGGGGCCACGAGTTCAAGCGGGCCGGGTTCGACGCCCTCGTCATAAAAGGTCGAGCCGCCCCAGGGCCGGTCTATCTTTGGATTAAGGATGGTGACGTCGAAATCCGCCGCGCCGAGGAGGTGTGGGGTATGGAGACGGCGCTCGCTCAGGCAGCGATCCGACAGGAGTTAGGTGACGACAGAGTGCGGGTGGCCCAAATTGGACCAGCCGGAGAAAACCAAGTGCTCTACGCGGCGGTGATGCATGATATCAACCGGGCTGCAGGACGGAACGGCCTGGGCGCGGTGATGGGCTCAAAGAATCTCAAGGCGGTCGCCGTGCAGGGCACGATGTCGGTGCCAGTAGCGAGACGCGACCAGGTGACGGGTGTGGCCAAATGGCTGGGAGACAACTACAAAGAATTGTCCGCTTGGGCTACGGCCGGTATCGGCCGGGGCACCCAAGATGGAATTGACCGCCTGGCCTACCAGGGGGGCTTGCCCACTCGGAACTTCAGCGAGCCGATTTTTGAAAACCCAGATCTGCTGAGCGGCGAGCGCAATTACGAGATGTTTCTGGAGGGTCGGGACACCTGCCAGGCCTGTCCCATCACCTGCAAGCAGGTCTTTAAATACGAGAATGAAGACCCCTATCGCAAGCTGGACCCAGTGTACGGCGGACCCGAATATGAGGCTATGGCCGCATTCGGCACCGACTGCGGTGTAGAAGACAACCTGGCTGTGTGCAAAGCCAACGAGCTGGCCAACGCCTATGGGCTGGATGCGATTTCAACCGGCGCGTCCATCGCCTTTATGATGGAATGTTTTGAAAATGGCTTGGTTAGCCGTGAGACGACCGGCGGGTTAGAATTTAGCTGGGGGGACGCTGACTTGCTGGTCAGGGTCGTGGAGATGATTGCCCGCCGGGAAGGTGTGGGCGACATCCTGGCCGACGGGGTGCACCGCATGAGCCAGCGTTTTGGGACGGCCACCGCAGCGTTCGACCTGACCGTCAAAGGCCAGGAACTACCGATGCACGAACCTCGCCTCAAACACGTTATGGGCGTGGGCTACGCCATAGCTCCGGTAGGTGCAGATCATATGATGAATATGCACGACACTGAATTTGCCAGCGAAGGGGATGGCCTAAACCGGGTCAATATGGCTCTGGAAAAGAAAGTGGGGCCGATGTCGCCCAAGGTGCTGGACGAGGACAAGTTGCAGGTCTTCTATCACGAAGTCAATTGGACGCATTTCCAGGATTGTGCGGTCAACTGCCATTTCTATCCCTACAATTACGATCACCTGGCCAAGGCGCTGTCCGGCGCGACGGGGGTAGAATACACCATCCACGACGTTCTTCGGGTCGGAGCCCGGGCGCAAACCTTGTCCCGCCTGTTCAACCTGCGTGAAGGCTTTACTGCAGATGACGACAAGTTGCCCAAGCGAGTGATGCGGGCCTTCAAACGCGGCCCCCTGGCGGACGTCGAACTCTCCGACGAGGCCTTCAACTGGGCCAAGCGCCGCTACTACGAGTTGATGAAGTGGGATGCGGACAGCGGCATACCCGAAGAGGAGTGCTTGGAGGAATTGGAGCTGCACGCCTTGTTGGAAGTGGCACATTTGTGAACTAGAGACCCGATACAACATTTGTTGTAGACGCCCACTACGCTCAAGGTGGAAAGGGACCGCTCAAGATGCGGTCCTTTTGCGTACGACAAATCCGCCTTTCATCCGATGACAGCCGTGGCTAACTCAGATATACTGGCATTTGACAAAAACAACGACTCGGCCTAATATATCCGTAGTGGATGTATCTGTTACAGATACTCGCATCTGAGGCGTGGTCCAAATTGCCGCACCGGACACAACGTGCGTTGTCGAATGAGGAGCTACGTATGGCAGAAACCACCCTTGATCCTGAGGATATGTTGCCCCTTACCCCGGCTGTGTTTCATATTCTTTTGGCGCTGGCCGACGGCGAACTTCACGGCTATGGGATTATGAAAGAGGTAGAAACTCATACCCAGGGCCAGGTCAAGATGGGACCGGGCACGCTGTATGGGTCCATCAAACGCATGCTGGCGGCTAACCTGATCCAAGAGGCAGACGAGCGGCCCGACCCAACCCTGGACGACGAGAGGCGGCGTTACTACCGGCTGACAGATTTTGGGGGGCGGGTGCTAGCCGGGGAGGCGCAGCGCCTAGCGAGAGCGGTTCAAGTGGCCCAGTCCAAGAAGCTTCTCGGCGGGGCTTTCCCTTCACCCGCGTCAGGGGAAGTCTGATGTCAAACAAACGAGCCATAACCTTTTCTGCCAAGGTTTATCTTTCCTTGCTATTTCTTTACCCGGCGGAATTCCGTCACGAATATGGCCCTTCGATGGTTCAAGCCTTCCGCGATTTATGCCGGGAGGCATATGCCAAGTCGCAGTGGTTCGGGTTGGCAAAACTGTGGGGCCGTATTTTGAAGGACCTGGTGGTAACTGCCTTTGTCGAACACGTTGACACCAGTTGGCTGATCCGCCTGCGCCAGCGGACGGTGAAGCCCTTACCCTGGTGGACAGTCCTGCTGGCAACTTTGCCGGGACTTGCTGTTCTGAGCACGAAACTTGCAGCCCACTATCGATTTCTTTGCCTGGATCTGAAGCTTGACCGGGCCTCGTGTGCCACAATACAACCGGTTACAGACCTTTTGGGACAGTATGCCGGGCACCCCCAGTGGTTTTATGTAGCTCTATTGTGCCTGCTCCTGGTCAGCGGCGGATTTATGATAGAGAGACGGCTGGCCGTATGGAGTTTCCCGGCCCTGGGCGTGCTGCTGCCCACCCTGCCCGACGTAACGCTGGCGATACACTTCGATCCCCGGTCAGGACCGCCCTCGTCAGGTCATACGTTTCTGGTGAACTGGCTCTGGCCGGGGTTGATGTGGGGCGTCATCATCGCCATCGTGGCTTTCCGGCGCTCTGACCTTCAACTGCCGGGGTTGGCTTGGGGACTGCTGGGGCTACTCGTCCTCGCCAATCCGTTTGTCCTCTTGTCCGCTGGCGCAACACTTCTCCTGTATGTCGCCGCCGGCCTGCTCCTGGCGCGGCGGGATGGTTTACTGGCCGGGTTGTTGGTCATTGCCGGAGAGTTTTGGATTGTGGATAGTATCTTTGATCCCATCTATGGTATGCTCATCTGGTCATACAACTATACGGCCGAGCTCATCGTGTCCATTTTACCGGCGCTATGTTTTCTGATTATCGCCCCCATTGGGGTCCTGCGGGCTCGTTCGACCTGGGGGCGTATTCAGGGGCTGCTGTTACCCCCTCTCATCGGCCTGATCACCGGTGAGATCATTCATAGCCTTGTCGTGCGAGGAACCCCAGGTACCTATTCGCCGGGTATGTGGCTTGTGCGAGGTACAGGCATAATCCAGTATATTATGGCCTTGCTCGCAATCCTCTACGCTCAAGTTGGCAATGGAAAGATCGCTAACACACACGATGACAAACTTCAACCGGAGGGTTTCTGATGAGCCGAAAGTACAGAACTGGCTTATTGCTTGCCTTAACCGGAATAGGCATCCTTGTTGTTTCAGCCTTGCTAACTCTGGCAATTGACCAAGCAAGAACTCTGGTCAGCCTGTATACGGTTTCAGTTTCCCCGCCCAGGGCAACGGGTGTCAGAAACTTGTGGAGGCTTAACACCAGTCTTAGTAGCGATGTGTTGATACTGGCTATCGTAGCCGCGGTTCTGTTTATCTTGGTATTCAGGCATCCGCGTAGGTTAGCCTTGGTGTCGCTAGTTGCTGGCCTGGCCTTTGTCGGCCTCAATCTATTCAGCGGACGCCATATCTTACCCCAGCTTTTGGTTTGGCCGTCGCCCGTTTCACTCTCAGAACAATACGTCCGGGCATTGGCTGCAGATGATCTAGAAGCGGTCTTGCGGTTAACTGACGGTTCAGACAAGTGTGAGAGGGTGATGGTCCAGGCATTTCAAGAAGACCAGGCTCGGCTGAAACGGACAATTGGTGATAGCTTGAAGGAGGCGAATATACGAGACATATCTATCCCGAGCATTAAGACCTTCTACGATAAACCCCTTCCTCAAGGGTTCGTAGTTATGCAACCCGTTCCCAAACAACTGGCCACTGTCATGGCTAAGACGGAGAATGGAGAAACTATCTGGTTGAATTTAAAGATGAGCCATTCACCCTTCTTGGGGACTCGTTACATTTGTGGGGGAGACATTGATTCGTAACAGGACGAAAGACAGGTTTGGCGCATGAAAGTTACAGGAGCTGCAATCACGTTGGTCCTCTTACTCGGGGGTGTGCTGTCGGGATGTTCTCCGAAGAGATGGGCCGACATCGAGCCTGGGGAGTACGCGCCGGTTCAGGGCATAGGGCAATCCAACGAAGCTGCGGTACAGGCAATCCAGACGCTGAGAATCGACCGTGATGAGAATACAGCAGTATTCACCTTGACTGACGGCTCAGAGTTGGTCACCACATTCACCCCCAGAGTTTCGAAAGAGTGGCCGGGCGGATGTCCAACCAATATTTACTCCACCTACATGGAGGTTCTGGACATTGAGCGGGATACACTGACCATCGAAACGCTCACTTTTCGTGATCCGATTCTTGTGCGAAACTGTCCGCCTGATCCCGTGCGAGTGGCTCTCCGAGAGGATGGAGAAATTGGTGGGAGCGGCACGGCTTGCACCGGGTCGGACGAATGTCTCCTCTTTGGTATACCGTCAGCATCCGCTCCGCCGGCTGAGCCTCCAATACCGGCAGCACCGGTCCACACACCTACCTCAATCTCACCAACTAAAACACCAACACCCGTCTCGCCCACTGACACACCAACGTTGGTGCCTCCCACATCCGCACCGACTCTAACTCCACCAGCAACCACCAGCGAGACTCAGGGCATCGAACTGGCGGGGCACATCGGGGGTGCTCCTCGTGCTATCTTTGGTCGAGGGAATTACGTCTATCTTGGCCTCGGCGCAGAACTGACCATCCTGGACGTCTCCAATCCGCCCTATCCTGTACGCATAGGTTACGTGGTGCTGCCGGATATCGTGCAGGATATCTACGTTGTTGGCGACTATGCCTATGTGGCTAATGATGAAAGTGGCCTGCGTCTGGTGAACGTCTCCGATCCTGCTAACCCGTTTGAGGTCGGCGCGTACAACACACCGGGGAACGCTTGGGGTGTGTTTGTCAACGATCGCCTGGCCTACGTGGCTGATGGTGAGTCGGGGCTGCGCGTGTTTGACGTTTCCGATCCTACGGCACCGGCCGAAGTCGGTTTCTATGATACAACCTTACAGTTTGCACGGGATGTGATAGAAGCAGGAAATCACGTCTACATAGTCACCTCTAGCGGTCCAGTCCTGATGGTGGATGTCTCAGACCCAACTGTTCCGGTCGAGGTTGGCCGCTATGAAGCGCCGGAGTATGTTTGGGACGTGGAAGTGAGAGGCGATAATGCTTATGTCGTCGCGGGTAGCCCTGAGCTCGAGGGGCTGCAAATCTTAGATATTTCGAATCCTGCGACTCCCACACAGATTGGCCTTCATTCCACGGGTGATGCTTTCTCGGCACTTCACCCACAGGAGGTGGCCGTCGCAGGCACCTATGCCTACCTCGTTGGTTCTGGAGGGATGCGTGTCGTGGACGTATCCGACGCGACTGGACCTACCTTGGTTGGCGCCTACGACACGCTCTGGTTTAAGGAATGGACGAACAAACGCGCCGGCAACGGGGGGACCAGCACCGATACCCCGAGTGCGCCAAGTTGGAACAGTCCTCGCCTGATGGTGATGAACGACTACGCCTATGTGGCCGACAGCCAGGCTGGTTTGCACGTCCTGGACGTCTCAGACCCGGCCGCTCCTATGGAAGTTGGCTTGTACCGAACGCCCAGCCGGCCCTCGGATGTGACGCTGGACGGTGATTATGCGTATGTTCACGACCTGAGTGGAGGGTTGCACGTGCTGAATGTGTCCGACCCTTCAAACCCGGTTGGGGTTGGTTTTTATGAGCTCTATCCCTCAGGCGCGGATGCAAACGGGGTGGTGGCCCTTCACCGGAACTATGAGACCGGTTTTATTGACCCGCCGGGCGCCAGTACCGTCGCGGTACAGGGCGACTACGTGTACATCATTGATAAAGTGGCTTTGGCTTTGCGCGTGATAGACGTTTCGAACCCAGCCGTGCCTGTGGCCGTTGGCTTCTGGGATGGGCTGGGATATCCCTTAAGCCTGGCTGTGGTGGATGGTTACACTTACATCGTCGGTGGCGACTCAAGAATGATCGGCAATTCAAAGCTTTGGGTCATAGATAGTTCAAAACCAAGTGCCCCGGTTGAAGTTGGTGCTACTGGCCTGCCAGGGATGGGAGCCATTGACTTAGCTGTATTAGACGAGCGTGCCTATGTCGCCGTTCTTAATTCCGGCGTGCGCGTCGTGGATGTTTCAGACCCCACCACGCCGATTGAGATTGGTCCCTATGACTCAAACGAGGCCGGCATAGAAAATGCGGAAAGAGTGTTAGCGGGCGATTATGCGTATTTTTCCGAAGCGGCGCAGGATGTGGAGGTAGAAAACGGCTACGCCTACATAACTATTTTGGATGCATCGTATTCGGATGGTATTGAGGAGTGTGTCCAATGCGGCCTGCAGGTCATGGACATCTCGGACCCCACGGCGCCCGCCGAGATAGACTTCTACAGCCTACCTTATCCCAAAGGCGTGACTGTGACCAATGGCTATGCTTACGTCAGCAGTCCGGCCGGTCTGTACATCCTGCAATACGGTTCTTACAGAAATGTCTCTTCGAGGAATCTGAGAGTCCCGTCGAAATGCCCGGCTGCATAACAGGCGCACAAGAGATCGATCACCTTGGGAACAGGACCTAGTGCTCCTCCCAGTCTCTACTCCTTTCGACCGCCTTTTTCCAGCCGGCGTAGAGCTTGTCGCGTTTGGCCTGGTCGATGGCCGGCTCGAACCTGCGATCCAGCTCGAAGGTATCGCTCAGCTCTTCCTGATCCTTCCAGAAACCGGTCGCCAGGCCAGCCAGGAAGGCTGCGCCCCGCGCCGTCGTCTCGACGACCTTGGGCCGGAGAACCGGTACCGCAAGCAGGTCGGCCTGGAACTGCATCAGGAAATTGTTCTTCGAGGCTCCACCGTCGACCTTTAAATCACTATTCCGGATCCCGGAATCTTTTTCCATACACTCGATGACATCGCGAATCTGATAGGCGATGGACTCCAGGGTCGCGCGGATGAGATGGTTGCGGTTTGCGCCACGGGTCAGGCCCAGGATTGCGCCCCGCGCATATTGATCCCAATAGGGTGCTGAGAGCCCCACAAAGGCCGGCACGACGTACACCCCGTTGGTATCCGGCACTTTTTGGGCGTAGTATTCGCTATCCTCGGAGCTGTGGATGATCTTGAGCTCGTCCCGCAGCCATTGGACCGAGGCGCCGACGATAAACAACAAACCTTCGAGGGCGTATTCGACCTTATCGTTCAGCCTCCAGCCCACTGTGGTGAGCATCCCGCTTTGCGACGAGATCGGTTCGGCACCAGTGTTCATAAGCAAGGAGCCGCCGGTTCCATACGTGGCCTTGACCATGCCCGCTTTGAAACAGGCCTGGCCAAAGAGCGCGCCCTGCTGATCCCCGATGGCTGCCGCCACCGGAACCTGGCAACCAAAAATCACCTGCTCGTCCGTCATGCCATAGATATCGCTGGAGGGCCGGAGCCGGGGCAACATCTTGCGTGGCACCATCAATTCGTCAAGCAGTCTGTCGTCCCACTCGCAGCGTTTGATGTTAAACATCAAGGTTCGGGAGGCGTTGGAATAATCGGTCACGTGGACCTGCCCGCCGGTCAGATTCCAGATCAGCCAGGTATCGACCGTGCCGAAAAGCAGTTCACCCTTCTCAGCCTGGGCGCGGGCTCCGGGGATGTTATCGAGCATCCACCTGATCTTGGTCCCGGAGAAATAGGCGTCGATGACGAGCCCGGTGTTCTCGCGCACGTAATCGGTTAGCCCCCTTGCTTTCATGTCATCACAGATGCCGGCGGTCCGGCGGTCTTGCCATACGATGGCATTCATAATCGGTTTGCCCGTGGCTTTCTCCCAGACGACCGTCGTTTCCCGCTGGTTGGTGATACCGATGGCTGCGACATCCTCCGGGCTGGCTCCAGCTTTCGTCAATGCCTGCTGGGCAACGGTGATCTGCGTGTTCCAGATGTCTATCGGGTTGTGCTCAACCCAGCCGGGTTTGGGGTAGATTTGTGGGAATTCCTGGGCAGCCATCGACACAATGTTCCCCGTCCGGTCGAACAGGATGGCTCGGGTGCTATTAGTGCCGGCGTCAAAGGCCATAACGTACTTTTTCACTTGGCTCCTCCTCCTTCCTACTCGCTCGTGATCACGGTCTTCAGGCCCTCGCCTGAAGCCGCATAGTCAAATGCCTGGTTGATTTCGGCCAGGGGGGACGTGGCGCTGGCCAGCTTCTTCAGGTCAACCCGTCGTTCAGCGACGAGCGTCAAGCACTTGAAATAGTCGGAATTAGTTGAACCGGTGGTTCCCACCAGGTGCAGGCCCCTGTAGTGAACTCGGTTGGTGTCGATGGGCACACGCGCGTTTTTCCCCAACCCGGCGAAGAAGTTCACCCGACCGTGCGTGGCCAGAAGCTCCACCGCCTGGGCTTGGATGTCCGGGACGGACACGGCGGTGATCACCACATCGGCGCCACGGCCGCTGGTCTCCTGCATCACCGCCTCTTTCAGATCGGTGGTACTGGAATTGATTGTCACATCTGCGCCGAACTCCCTGATCTTGTCCAGGCGGTCCTGCCGGATGTCGGCCGCCATGATCTTCTTGGCGCCGGCGATCCGGTTTAACATGACGTGCATGGCGCCGATAGGCCCAGCGCCGATGACCAACACCACGTCGTTATGCGAAGTATGGACCGATCGCAGGGCGCTGTAGCAGCAGGAAAGCGGTTCGGTGAGCGCCGCCTCCTCAAAGCCGACCTGGTCAGGAATCGGAAAGATGTTACCGCCTTTGATGGCGATGTTTGGTACTCGCATGCACTCCTGAAAGCCCCCGTCGATGCTAATGCCAAACGCTTCATAGTCGGGGCACATGTTGTTGTACCCATCGCGGCAAAACTCGCACCGGCCGCAACCGATGTTGGGCGTGGCCGTAACGCGCATCCCCTCGTGAAAGCCCTCTACCAGCCTTCCGACCTGGACGATCTCGCCAGCGATCTCGTGTCCCAGGACGCGCCGTTGCCCTTCTGAAATCTTGAAATGGCCATACTTGAAAATCCGCATGTCCGTGCCACAGATCGAGGCGGCGCGGATACGAATCAGCATTTCGTCGTCCCGGATGGTCGGCTCGGCCACCTCCTCGACGTTCATGTGGTTAGGGGCGTAGAAATAGGCTGCTTTCATGGTCACCCAGCTCTCTCAGACTTCCATCCCATAGCGGTGCGCCTTGTGGGTGGGGTAAAGCGCGATCTGCGGGATCGTAACGTCCGGCGTTCGCGTGGCCACATAAAGTGCGATCTCGGCCACGTTTTCGACGGCAATGCAACTGGCGTGAATCCCTTCCTTCAGCTCTTTTTCGTCAAGCCAGCCTTCCAGATAAGCTGGGATGTCCTCATCATACAGCCCCTGGTCGATGATCTCGGTCATCGGCGTCTTCACGTGGGATGGGTTGATGACAGTCACGCCGATTTTCTTGTCCTTGCCTTCGAGCAAAATGTTCTTGCTAAAGCCCATCATGCCGTGTTTCGAGGCTCGATACGGGCTGTGGCCGGGCCCAGACGCTAGCCTGGCTGACGAGGATCCCAGGTTGATGATCCGTCCCCCGGTTTCCTGTTTTTCCATGATCCTGAATGCCTCGCGGCAGCACAGGAACACGGCAGTAAGATTCGGGCCGATGGTCTTGTTCCATTCCTCCAGCGTCACCGCGGTGACGGGTGGTGAAAGCGAGTCGCGCCCCGCACTGTTGACGAGCACATCCAACCGGCCCCAGGCCGTTACTGTATCCTGGAAAAAGCTGATGACCTGAGCCTCGTCTGTTACGTCGGCGCAGACCTCCCTGCAAATCCCGCCGGTAGCAGTCACGTCCTCTACCACTTGATGTAGCCGGCCTGCGTTGATGTCCACCAGTGTTACTTTGCAACCGTTGGCAGTAAAGATCTTGCCGATAGCCTCTCCGATCCCAGAGGCCCCCCCCGTGACGATGGCCACTTTGCCTTCCAAGACATTTCCTTGCGTATACATCTCGTTCTCCTTTCTATCCACAGATTAGCTCGACTGTTTCCCGAATAATCCGGGTGATTTCGTCAAACCTGCCAGCGGAGATGAGGCCTGTTTCGGCGATCCAGGTCCCTCGACAGGCCAGGACCCGGTCGAATGCCAGGTATTCGAGCAGATTGATGATGTTGATGCCGCTGGTGGACAAGAATTTCACCCTTCTATAAGGGGCGGACATCGCCTTTCGAGGGTGCAGACGGGACAGGCTTTCTCATAATCTCTCTTTTTCAGGGGGTTCTGTCTATGGGGCACCGGCAGGCGATTCCCTCGTCCACTTTCTCGGGCCAGCAATAGTTCGCGGAGATGCAGGCAGATTCTTGTTGCCCTTCCAAACGCATACGGTTCGGCAAGTCCGGTTCGCAAATGAAGGGGCGACAGAGCGAGATGAAGTCTGCGTCGCCGGCATCAAGTATCTCGTCCATGACCGGTCGTGAGCGAATACCCCCGACCAAGAGGATGGGCAGCGAGGTCGCCGAGCGCGCCCTTTGAGCCAGCGGGCGGAAATAGGCTTCATCGACGCCAGGCAAAACCCCGGCACGGACGTTGATGTTCTGATCTCCTCCGATCGCTCCGCTGATCTCCAGGCCATCGAGACCCATATCCTCCAAGTTTGCCACGATCTGGACCGATTCCTCAGGGGTGAGGCCATCTTCCACACCATCAATCATGCCGAGCTTGGTGAACACCGGGTAGTCGGGGCCAACCTGCTCTCGCACAGCCTGACAAACTGCTCGCAAGAAGCGCATACGCCTGTCCAAATCACCGCCCCATTCGTCAGTACGCCGATTGATGAACGGGGAGAGGAACTGGCTGATCAGATACCCGTGGGCCGCGTGGACCTGGACGGCATCAAAACCGGCTTCCTTAGCTCTTCGGGCAGCCTGGGCGTAGGCGTCGATCAGAAGGTCGATCTCGTCAGGCGTCATCGCCCGGGCAGGCTGTTTCAGAAAAGGGGCGTCCACGGCCGAGGGAGCTATGAGCTCGGGTACAACATCTGGGCCAGCTTGCATACCCCCGTGGTTGATCTGGACCGCGATCCGACCACCTTCCCGGTGGACAACATCGGTTAATTCAGCAAGCGATGGAATCAGTCCGTCGGAATAGATGCCCGTCATCTCGGATTGGGTGCTGCCCGAGGGATGGACGAACATGTGGCCAGTGATGATCAGACCCGCACCACCTCTAGCTAATTCTTGGTAGTGCTGCTTGAGCTGCAATCGGGGTCGGCCGTCGCTATCCGCCATGTGCTCGGCGGTGGCCGAGCGTACCAGGCGGTTGGGTGATTCCAGGTTGCCGATTCGACCTGGCGTAAAGAGCAGACTCATCTTTCCTCCTCCACGATTTCTTGTGGTTCCATTCGTTTTGCTTCTTCCCAGAGTTGGTCCAATGCATTGATGTCAAGCTTGGTGAGCTCCTGACCACGCTCGCGGGCCAGTCGTTCCAAGGTGCTAAAGCGACGGATAAAACGTTCATTGGTGGCCCGCAAAGCGCTCTCGGCATCTACACCCAGCCAGCGGGCCAGGTTGACCGTTACAAACAGCAAGTCACCGATCTCCGCTTCGCGTTCTTGGGGTGTCCCTGCATCTGCGACTTCGCGCGCTTCCTCGACCAGTTTTTCCAGCACACCGTCCAGATCCGGCCATTCGAATCCCACTCTGACGGCCTTGCGCGAGATGGTCTGCGCACGGGCCAGTGCCGGCATTGCCAGCGGTATGTTGTCGAGAACAGACTCGCGGGGAGACTGCTGTTCGTGAGAGCTATCCTCCACGACTGGCGCTGCCCGCTCAGCCCGCTTGATGGCCTCCCAGTTGGTGAGTACATCTTCCACACCGTTCACGATCACGTCGCCGAAGACGTGGGGATGGCGTCGCCGGATCTTCGCGTCTACCGTCCCGATAATGTCGGCCATTTGAAACTCCCCCGCCTCGCTGGCAATTTGCGCATGCAGAACAATTTGGAGCAGCAGATCGCCCAGTTCTTCAGCCAGCTCATCCAGATCCTCCGCGTCCAGAGCGGCCAACACCTCGTGGCACTCTTCCAGGAGGTAAGGGCGTAGGCTTTGGTGGGTCTGCTCCCGATCCCATGGGCAGCCGTCCGGGGCGCG
>Ga0180437_10005207_pt1 | contig 17928 bp, 10 predicted proteins | sample SS_ome_4_FD_132410 | JGI IMG/M metagenome (GOLD analysis project Ga0180437, IMG submission 132410) | Hypersaline lake sediment archaeal communities from the Salton Sea, California, USA - SS_3_D_1 metaG | ecosystem: Environmental > Aquatic > Non-marine Saline and Alkaline > Hypersaline >... | reverse complement strand
GGTCAGGAATGTGATTGGCTTTATTCCGGGGACCGAACCGGCGTGGGCCGATCAATCGGTGCTTGTGTGTGCCCATTATGATCATCTTGGACTGGGGTGGCCGGATTCCCGCAGTGGGGAGAAGGGCCAAATTTACAACGGTGCCGACGACAATGCCAGCGGTGTGGCGGTAATGCTTGAGTTGGCGAAAGCCATCAAGCAGGGCAGCCAGCCGAAGCGTTCGCTCGTTTTTGTGGCGTTTACGGCGGAGGAGTGTGGTCGGCGGGGTTCTCGTTATTTTGTTAAGCATTATCAACGGTTTCCGGTGCAAAAGGTATTCGGTGTGCTTAATCTGGATACGGTAGGTCGGTTGAACAATCAGAAAATTTTGGTACTCGGTGCCAATTCCGCTCGGGAGTGGGTTCATATTTTTCGGGGCATTGGTTTCGTAACCGGCATTCAACATCAACTGGTAACAGAGGAATTGGATGCCAGCGATCAGGTGAGTTTTATCGAAGCCGGCATCCCGGCGGTGCAGCTTTTTACCGGCCCGCATTTCGATTATCATCGTCCAACCGATGATGTGGAAAAAATCAATGTGAACGGCCTGGTGAAAGTGGCAACCTTTACCCGGGAAGCACTGCTTTATCTGGCTGAACGGCTGGAGCCGTTGACCACCGCTTTGTCTCCGGCGACACCTGCAACCGGTCATCCCACTGGCCAAAAACCGACGCGGCGCGCCAGTCTGGGAACCATGCCGGATTTTACTTTTGAGGGAAATGGTGTGCGGATTGCGGAAATCAGGCCGGATTCGCCGGCCGCGCGAGCCGGACTGCTCAAGCAGGATATTCTCAAACAAATCGATGATGTACCCATTCACAAGTTGGCTGATCTGGCGCGTGTGCTGTCAAAATATCAACCGGGTGATCAGGTGAAACTGCTTTATGAACGGGCGGGGAAATTAGAGGAAGTGGTGGTTGAGTTGGGAGAGAGGTGATTCATCATTCCCTGAATAATTCAAAAGCCACCAAGACTCTAAGACACGAAGAGAAGAAAAAAACATTATTTTAGAATTGATCCAATTATTTTTATAGAGGTTAAGCCGCCATTTTAAAAATGTCAATGTCAAGGCCAATGAATTACAACGGCTCACTCCAAAAAATAATGTTTGAATTTGCTGGTATTTATAATTAAATATTTTCTTTGTGACTTAGTGGCTTTGTGGCAAAAATGTATGAATAATCCAATCCAGGCTTAGGGATTGCTTAAAAATAAATTGGAATTCTTGCCCCCCGATTTGGAAATAAATGCTTTTATTTTTTTCACTAAGAGTTCAAAGAGGACAAAGAGAAAAACTCTCTGAACTCTCTGTTCTCTTTGTGGATTATGTTATATTTGCCAATTAAAAGCTCAATGTTATTTATGCGCAAGTACTTATTAAGAATTGTTTTGAGCGAAAGCGTTTACTACAAACTTAATACATGGATGACTTTTTCGAGAACGAAGTCTAAGTCTTCGTAAGGAATGGTTAGGGGGGGGAGCAGTCGCAGGACGGTGGAGCCGGCTGGTAGTGCCAGAACCCCTTCTTCCATGAGTTGCATCAAATATGGCTTCACTTTTTCCCGCAATTCAATGCCAATCATCAAACCCAACGCGCGTATCTGGCGTACCCGACTGAGTGAATGGGCATTTAGTTTTTTTAAAAAATAAGCCCCTTTTTCCGCTGCCTGCCGGGGGAGATCATTTTCGAGCATAAAATCAATAGCGGCAATGGCGGCGGCACAGGCCAGAGGATTACCCCCAAAGGTGGTGCCGTGCTTGCCCTGCGGCACCTCAATTTTGTCTGAACAGAGGACCGCTCCCATTGGGATTCCGCCAGCAATGGACTTCGCCACACACATTAAATCTGGCTGAAGTTGAAAATGTTCACAGGCAAACATTTTTCCGGCGCGTCCAAAACCGGTCTGAATTTCATCAATAATCAGTAAGATCTTTTTCTCGTCGCACAACTGGCGCACCTGCTCGAAGAAAGCCGCTTCTCCCAAATTGATCCCGCCTTCGCCTTGTACCACTTCCAGCAGAATCGCCGCGGTATTGTCATTCACCTGGGCCGCTAATTTCGGAAAATTATTAAATGGTGCAAAACGAAAACCGGGGACAACCGGTTCAAAATCGGCTTTGTATTTGGGATTAAAGGTGGCACTCATTGCCCCCATTGTACGGCCATGAAAACCTTTCATGGCACACACAAATTCGGTTTTTTTCGTGGTGAAGCGGGCAAATTTAATCACGGCTTCAATACATTCCGTGCCAGAATTACAGAGAAAGGCACGATTCAAATTCGCCGGCGTTATTTGCACCAGTTTTTCCAGCAGCTTTGCCCGCTGGTCATTATAAAATATCCCCGAACAGGTAATGAGCCGTTGACTCTGCGCCTGAATCGCAGCGACTACCTGCTCATTACAGTGACCGATATTGGCCACCCCGTGTCCGGCGACACAATCGATGTATTTTTTCCCGGTGGCGTCCCAGACGGTGGCATTGTTCCCCCGCACCAGCACCAGGTCCCGTTTGGGGTAAACATCGAATTCATATTTTTGTTCTAAGGCAATAAAATCTGTCATTGGATAATCGTTCCCTTTCCGGCTAAAGCATCCTGGACGGGATGCGCGGTTCGACCGTCACTGATAAAAACCGTGGTTTGACTCGCTTCAAAAAGCTTTCGAATGGCCAGCAATTTCCGTTTCATCCGGCCCTCAACCTGTTCTTCGCGGGTGATTAATTCGTGCACCGATAAATTTTTAACGAGCGAGGTGGGATCATCTTTGTCTGCTAAAAATCCTGGCGATTCGATTAATTGAATAATTTTTTCCGCCCGCAAGGCCTGTTGCAGGACGGCCACAATATCATCATTCTCGGAATTAATGGCAAAATTTTCTTCGTCAATAATCGGCACGGCGAGCACGGGAATGTAATGGTGCGCCAGAAGTAATTCTAACAATTCTTTGTTAACGCTTTTCGGTTTGCCCGAGAAGTCGCGGATAATGCGGCGCTTGCCCTTTTCAATGATTCGAATGCCCTGGTTTCGACGTCCCTGAATGACCTTGCCGTCCAGCCCACACAGGCCTACGGCGTTAATGCCGTGCTGCTGGCACAATTCAACCAGGCGCTTGTTCCTTAAACCGGCATAAGCCAGCATCTGCAAGTCAATCGCCGCTTCATCCGAGAAAACACTCGCGTAGCCGGAAATGGAGGTGATGACTTTTTTCTCAATGCCCAATTTGCGGGCCAGCTCATCTCGGAGCGCGTTAGCTCCGTGAATAATGATAAACGGTTCATTTAATTCGGCCAGGTCCTGGACAATCCCTTTTAAATTAATAGTGGCCCCCCCACCAATTTTCACAATGATCATGCAAACACCTCAATGGTATGATTTTTAATTTTCTGCCAATTGGATTCACCGCGATAGTTTTCGGAGCAGATAATCAGTTGTCCCGTGTGCCGCTTCAAATGCAGAGTAAAATACTCCGGGGCTTCATTGAAAACGGAAACCAGGTAAATTTTCCGGCGATCGGAAATGAGAATATTCATCGCCCGCAGGTACGTCGTCCGCTTTTGAATAATATTCACCGCTTTCCGAACGGCCTCGGCAAAGTCACCGGTGTCGAAGCGTTTAATATAATTAAAGATTTTTTCGGCCCCGATGCGACCCTCGGCTTTAATTTTCACGCCCTGTAATTCGCCGTTAAAAATGAAGACATATTTTTCATCAAAAAAGGGCATGTTGTTTTCGACGGCAATGCCTTCATTGCGAAAGGCGCTGCGGGCGTGAGCCAGCAACAGCGTGGTGGGCGGAAAAGCCGCCAATTGATCTTCCCAGATTGGCTTAATATTTTTATAGACTTCCCACCGGCCGTTGATTAAACAGGCACAGCCCCAACCGTGGCCCTGATATTCCTGGCTATTGCGCGCGATCTGCGCCAGTTGATTTAAATGATATTGACTCTCAAATGGTTGGTCGGATTTAACCAGTAGCAAGCGACACATGTTTTTTGCCTGAGATTTTTGAGTTGTAAAACGTGATGCGTAAGGCGTAAGGCGTGATTCGTAATACGTGATGCGTAATGTACTCATTAAAGGTTAAAATGTAACATTAAATTAATATAGAAAAAAAGACGTCTGGTGTTGATTCGATTTATTTTTTACCCTCACCCCAACCCTCTCCCAAAGGGAGAGGGCGTCTGGCTCCCTCTCCCTTTGGGAGAGGGTTGGGGTGAGGGTAAAAATCTTTCGAAATACCCGATGTTTTATTGTTACAAAATAAACCTTAACGAGTATTGTTCACGCATCACGCATTACGCTTTACGCATTACGTTTCACGCCTCACCTCACTTCCTCCGTTTACAATTAAATATTTAAAAACTAAATTATTTTGCAACAAAAAAATATTTTCTTGCCTAAATAACGCCTGAACGAAAACCCCGGTTGCCCGACGCAAGAGGGTACCGGGTGTGGGAATGGTCTTATTATTTTTTTTACTAATTTATCGACACCCGGTATCCTCGCTGCACTCGGACAACCGGGGTCTGTAAAAGTTTCCGCGCAGGTGTTAAATCGGATGAAAACCCGGGAATTCAAGGCCGGTTGTTTCTTCAAAATCGTTGATAATGTTGAATGCTTGTAACGCCTGTCCGGCGGCGCCTTTCATCAAATTATCAATCGCGCTGATCACCACCAGCCGCTTGGAAAAGGGGTCTTGCTCAAAGCCAATATCACAATAATTGGTGCCAATCAGCAGCTTCGGTTCGGGGTAGCGATAATTGCCCTCGCGTTCTTTAACGATGCGAATGAACGGTTCGTTGCCGTAAGCTTCCCGGTAGAGCTTCCAGAGGTCTTTTTCGGTTAAATTATCTTTCAGGAAAACATGGGCGGTACCCAAAACGCCGCGGACCATATCAATCGAAGTGGCCGAAAAGTGGATTTGAATCGCCTGGCCAAAGCTGAGCTCCTGCACCATTTCAGCCACGTGACGGTGAGCAGTGGGTTTGTAGGAACGTACACAGCCACTCCGTTCGGGATGGTGGGAAGCCTCGCTGGCTTTGTTCCCGCCTTCGCTGGAACCGACTTTTACCTCGACCACGGTACGGTCGGGTTCCACCAATCCGGCTTTGAACAGCGGGTACAGTCCTAGAATCGTGACAGTGGCGTTACAGCCGGCACTGGAAATGAAACGAGCGGTTCGCATTTCTTCCCGGTGGAGTTCCGGAATGCCGTACACGAATTCCTGGAGCAGCTCCGGGGCGGGGTGGGTCAGTCCGTACCATTTTTGGTAGGCGGCCGGGTCTTTGAGCCGGAAATCACCGCTGAGGTCAATGATTTTAGGAGCCAGCGTTTTATATTTCTCAATATTTTTCATGGAAGTGGCATGTGGCAACGACAGAAAAAGCACGTCACAGGGTTTCAGATCAACCAGTTGGCTGAATTTTAACTGAGTGACTTTCCGCAGATTGGGATGCACTTTGTGGACGAATCGTCCGGCGTACTTTTCCGAAGTGACTTGCTGAATCTCAATCTGGGGATGAAATAAGAGCAGGCGTAACAATTCGCCACCGGCATAACCCGAACCACCCGCAATTGAGACCTTAATTCCGGACATTTAATTCCCCCTTCCAACGTTAACCACGTAATCGGCAATTAATTCAGGAATGTTCACACCCGTGGGTTTGATACTGTTTTTATATTCCATTGTGTAATTGACTTCGTTCACCTGCAAGCCGGCTTCGGTTTCAAAAACATCAATGGCGACGACCCCACCGCCGACCGCCTGCGCCGCCCGGACAGAGATGTCAGCAATCTCGTCGGTGACGGGACAATTGGTGGCCACGCCACCCCGGGCGGTGTTGGTAATCCAGTGTTCGGAGGTACGGTAAATGGCGGCAATACAACGGTCACCCACCACAAACGTTCGAATGTCTCGTCCCTTTTTATCCACAAATTTTTGAATATAAAAAATTGAATGGTGGTAGCTCCCCAGAATGGTTTTGTGTTCCAAAATCGCTTCAGCCGCGTCTTTGTCATTCACTTTGGACAAGAGGCGACCCCAGGAGCCAACGGCCGGTTTGAGCACCACTGGGTAGCCCATTTCCTCGATGGCGCGTAAGGCGGATTCCTCGGTGAAAGCGACTCTGACTTCGGGCTGGGGCACCTGGTGTTCCTCGAGGGCAATCGAGGTGAGTAATTTATCACCACATATTGTAGCTACTTTCGAAGTGTTCACACATTTGATACCGGCACTTTCAAACAGGCGTAAGGCGTGCAACGCGCGGGAGTGGTTAATACAGCGCTCCACCACCACATCCAGATCAAAATGATCGTTGCCCAGCTTAAATGTTTGCTGCCGGTCATCAATCATGATAATTTCGATGCCCGGGCGACGGTTAAATTCATCCAATAAAAGTTTTTCGTCTTTCCGAATAAGCGAGTGCAAAAAACCGATTCGCATTTTTAGATTATCCTTTCAGTTATCAATTAACTACCAAAAATTTAAAATCCTAACTCAACTGTTTATCCCGTTCTCTTAAATACCGGACAATGTATTTTAACTCAGTCTGGTCAACAGTACGGCCGTGTTGCCCTACCTCTTTAACCTTATTTAAAATGCGCAGGGCGAATTCTTTATCCACCGCCCCTTCGCCAATTTTTTCCAGAGAATAAAACACTGCCGACAGCCCGGACATGTGGTCCAGGGAAATTTCTGACTGCCGCCCAACGAGTTCCGGTGATAAGCTTTGATAATGCAGCGGATTTTTAATCGCGGCCTGGGTGTGCACACCGGCACAATGCGTAAACGCATTTTTACCGGTTACGGGGTAATTTACCGGAATGGGAACGCCGGAGTATTTACTCACTAGCTGGTAGAGCTCCGGCAATTTTCTTAAATTCCAGCCGTTCTGTTCCTGAAAATCATGAACCAGCACCGTCAGCAACGTGGCCAGGTCCACGATGCCCGCCCGTTCACCCAGTCCAAGGACAGTGGCGTCAATGATCTCGGCTCCGCCCCGATAGCCATCAAGCGCATTGGCCAGGGCCAGTCCCCGATCATTGTGACAATGGACCGCAATTCGCGGGTGGAGCCCCTGCTGCACGAATTGATCTTTCAATTTTTTGACATAATCATACAAATTATTTTTGGTTCCCGGAATCATAAAACCGGTGGTATCCGCAATACTGATAATGTCGGCTCCGGCTTTTACTGCCTCCGACGCGGCCTTGAGTACATTTTCAAAGGGCGAGCGCACGGCATCTTCCGGGGTGTAGCGAATTATCAGATCCGGTTTTTGCGCGCGGGCATATTGAATCACTTTCGAAATCTGGTCAATGGCCTCATTTAAATCGCGGGAATGATGGTTCAGGCGTTGATCAGAAACACAATAAAAAATCCCCAGAAATTGGATGCCACATTCCAAAGCCAGATCAATATCTTTTTGCAGTGAGCGGGCATGGGCGCCAATTCTGGCTTTTAAATGCCGATGCGCAATTTCATCGACGGCGTGGCGAATTTCATCCGTAACCAGCGGGTGACCCGTTTCGATAATATCGATTCCCACTTCGTCGAGCAGATCCGCAATTGCGACCTTAATGTGTACGTCAAAATAAACCCCGGGCGTTTGTTCGCCCTCGCGTAAGGTTGTGTCCAATATTTTTATCATTTTCTTTTACAATTCAAGTTAAGATGATTCATGAAGCTAGTTTCGCGATTTAAAAATATACTCATTGAAGGGTTAAAATGTAACATTCAATTGATCTAGATAAAAAAGACTTCTCGTGTGGATTCGAATTATTAATTCCCCTCACCCCAACCCTCTCCCAAAGGGAGAGGGAGCCAGACGCCCTCTCCCTTTGGGAGAGGGTTGGGGTGAGGGAAAATCTTTCGAGGTACCCGAGATTTTGATATTACAAAATAAACTTTAACGAGTATAATAAGCCACCGCCGCTTTCGCAGATGACACAGATAAAAATCTCCCGCCCGTTAGAAAATAGATCAATTAAAATGGGGCGGTCCAGGAATTGAGATAAAATGTTTTAACACCTGCGGGAGGTTAACTTTTCAAAGGATTATTAAATAATGGGTGATAAAAAAATAAAAGATTAGAAAAGAGCGGCTGGCTTTAACATTTTGTGTCGAGATGATTAAGCTTCCAAGCGCTTTATTCTCCCCAATCTTCTTCTTCCTGTGGTGCTTCTTCCAGGATAACCGGGTCCAGTTGCTTGACTTCAAGCTCGGTTCCGCATTCAGGGCATTCAATTAATTCCCCGATGACGGTATCCTCGGTTAATTCGATCTCAGCACCGCAGACGGGACATTCTGGCATGGCTCATTTCCTCCTTAATATTGCTTTTTTTCTTAAATCGAACCTTCGCAAGGGTCTTAAATCAATGGATTCAAAGATGAATAGCCGTTTTTAAAAAATTGGCTTAATATAATGAATTTTGAATTGCAAGTCAATAAAATTGTTTAATAATTATTATTGCAGACGAATATATATTCGAAAATTCTCCGGTGTAAATCGAGAGAATCCCCATTAATTTAAAATATTGAATAAGCAGACATTCAGTTCAATGGCGTGTTAGCGAGGTAAATGTCAAAAAGGATTATTCTTACAGGAGTCGCGGAGTAACCGTTCACGGGGTAGTTAAAGCGACGTGCGACGCACTTGGGTGCAAATTAACTTAATTAATAACTGTGATTTAATGATAAAGCATATTTGTCCGACGTTAATTTTATTGATCTTAGAAATCACTAAGCGAATAGCTTTCTTATATTATTACAAGTAAAATCTTTGTTTTTTTGGCAAGAAATTTTTAACCATTTTTTAAACCACGAATTTCACTAATGACACGAATTGATATCAAAAATTAATTGACGTATCTTTTCCAACAAAGCGATAGTTCTCCAAAATTGATCAACACACCTGTCTGTGCGTGCCGCACGCAGACAGGCCAACTCTCGTTTTAGCAGCTTTTATTGCCACCGTTATTTCTTCATAACACCGGAAATCAGGTATATACTTACATTTCAACGGGTTTCCTTATGATAGACTTCCTCTTTAAACAATAATTCTACCATTTGAATCACTCCAACAAAATTTTAGTGTAATTAGTGGAATTCGTGGTTTGCTATCTTTTAATTTATAAACTCGTCACATCCTTTCTGATTGTGATTGGTCTGCATCTGCCTGAAAAAAACCTGAAAAAAAACCTTGACAATTCAATTACAAATTTGTATCTTTTTGACTGTTAGTTTAAAAATACATTTAGTTTATCAGTGTTCGTTCTTTAATTGTCATTGTGTTTTCAAAAACTTAATTAGTTTTTTTAAGTGCGTGCTAATTAAAAAAAATGAATTGTGAGGCACCGGTGAGAAACTATTTAATACAATTTGTTGAATATTTAGCACTCCAAAAATTTATCAGGAAACGATTTTGTCCTTAAAAACGAAAAATACGAATTTACCAGATCCAGTGGGTGAGGTGAATTCTATCTTTCGTTTTTTTTTGCTCAAAACTCAGCGCTTCGAGGTTTTGTCAGCGTGATTTCAGGCGGAGGTTTAATCCGCCGGACCTGAATGCTATCAACCCTGAAGGTCTGAATACCATCCCAAAATATTGAGTGGGTGGTAAAATTGTTCAGCTCATTTAAATCGGCAAAGGAGGTGAGGTATTAAAGTCACGATTTCGATTTAATAATCAAAACATGGTACTACAGGTAGAACGTGTTCGTAACAAAAATTTTAACTGGTAGAACGGTTCTTAACAAAAATTTTAACTAATTCACAAATCTCTTGATTGGTAAGAGGAGGGAATAGACTATGCGTAGATTTTGGGGAACATTCCCAGTGGTATTCATTATGATGCTATCGTTAATGATAGTTTCCCTTCAAGCGGCAACAACGGGCAAAATCGCCGGCGTGGTAAAGGATGCGCAGTCAGGTGAGGCGCTGGCCGGTGTCAATGTTGTCATTGATGGAACAATGATGGGTGCCAGTACCGACATAAACGGACGTTACTTTATTATTAACGTTCCGGTCGGTCGATATACAGTAAAAGCCACGATGATGGGATACACTTCAGTAAACCAGGAGAACGTTGGCGTGAGTGTGGATGTGACGACGGAGGTTAATTTTAATCTATCCTCAACGGTGCTGGAGGGAGAGGTTGTTACCGTTGAAGCCGTCCGTCCGTTAGTGGAGAAAACACTAACTCAATCGAAGACAACCATGAGCGCAGATGAAATTAATAACACGCTTCCCATTCAAGACGTCCATGGCCTTATTGAAACGGCTGCCAGTACCTTTAAAGGCTATGTGCGCGGTGGTCGTAAATACGAGACCAAAACCCTGGTTGATGGGGTGGATGTTTCCGATACTTATTTTTCTGGTGGTACCGGTGCTTTTGGTAAAGGCGATGTCGGGCATGGATATCAGGCATTTCGTCGTTCCGAAATGAATGAATTAACTGTTGGCGATGTCCCAAACAGTGCTATCCAGGAAATGAATATTTATGCCGGAACTTTTACGGCAGAGTATCCCACTGCATCAGCCGGTATTATCAATATGGTTACCAAAAGTGGTGGTAAGGATTATTCAGGAAAACTTTTTATCCGGGCAACTCCACTTGGTGAATGGGAACATTTTGGAAGCAACCCTTATTATATGAAAGATTCATATATTAAAAATGGAGACACGCTTCAAGTCGGTTATTTTGATGAAAGGAACCGATTAGCCAGATCCTCGTCGATAAAGGATCAAAGAGCTTCCAAATTATACGTTTGGGATGAAGATTTGGCGATAGATAAATACTATTACGATCCGAATGATTCTGTCGGACTTGGCCGTTCCTACGAAATCGAAGGTAACCTTAGTGGCTCCATTCCGGGTCTGGGCGATAAAGCTGGTTTTTTTCTGACAGGTCGATACCATAACATCCGGACTTCGGCGATGCCTTTTGATATTGATAAACGCGTCGTTGGATCATTAAAATTACATTATGATCTGAATACTGATCAACGAGTAACCTTATACGGTCAGTTAAACGATGGCGGTAAGCTTTTTAATTTTGTTAATTGGAAATTTAATCCAAAACAATTATACTACATGGAAGGTGCCCCGCGTTATAAAGATTTGGGTCTGGTTGGTTATATTAAGTGGACGCATACATTATCGCCAAAAACCTTCTATGAAGTTCAGATAAGCCAGAGTAATAAAACAAGTGAACTCGGTTATCCTGATGACAATGGCGATGGCTATTGTGACATCGACGAAACCGGTGATTTTATTGATTTTGATTCCCGTGAAGAATACCTGAAATATCTTGGTGGCGTGCTTAAATCAGATACAACCGCCACAGGTCACGTTACCCAATATATTGATTGGCTCACTGTCGATGGTTACACCGGGAATTGGCGTGCGGATACGCTAAATGATGAAACGGTATTGGATCTTCGCGATCCGAACCGCACCTTTTTTTACAGTGAAATCGATCCGAATTATATGGAAAATAAAGCCAATTTCTGGGGAAATGGTGGTTACTATCGACCCGCTTATCCGGCGGCACTGTATGGTAAGACGACCCGTAACGTTACCACTTTAAAAGCAGATCTTACCAGCCAGGTTACGTTTAACCACCAAATCAAGACTGGTGTTCAATACCGGATGCATTACGTCGATGTCAATCAATTACAGTCTGAGCTTGGTGGTGCTGGTCATAGATATCCGATGGAAGCGTTTCATGTCGATCAACACACCTTTCATCCGAAGGAAATGGCTTTTTACCTGCAAGATCGTATTGAATATGGAGGTATGATTATCAATATCGGCGCTCGGGTCGATGCTTATGATAATGATACCCAGAAGTTCGTTAACGATTTTCATCCATGGGATTACCATCAAGATTCCACCGGGACGATAACTGAATTAACACCGGTAAGAGGCGACAATGTTGGTTTTAAATGGTTCTTTAGCCCCCGACTCGGTGTTTCACATCCGGTTTCCGATAAAATGGCGATGCACTATTCGTTTGGTCAATTTGTGCAATATCCAAACTTTGCATCATTATATCAGGATTATAATTTTACGGATTATGCAGCTTCGCCGAGTATGGTATCGATATGGCCCGATCAGAATCCCATGCGTTCCACGGCTTATGAGATTGGTCTGCAATGGGCGCCTGTTTCTGACATTGCTTTAGACGCTATCGTTTACTACCGCGATGTTGAAAATTATTCCAACCTGCAGTGGACTCTCACTCCTTATAGAGGACAGGCGGTCAGATTCCAGAGTAGCTGGGGACATGCTGATTCCCGCGGTATTGAATTAACGCTTGAAAAAAGAAAAGGCGAATGGTGGTCTAGTCGGGTGACTTATGCCTATTCATATATTAAAGCAGCTCAACAGAGATCCAGTCTCGATGCTACCCAGACGCTGACTTTCAAATCCTCGACTGATAGTGCCAAATTTTCCATAGGCCCAGCCGATTATACCGGTTTGCCAATTTATCAGGCCGATTATTACGCTTACCGTTTAGATAATATTGTCGTCAATAGTACCGATAACCCGCTTGCCGGCGGTTTCGATAGAACGCATCGATTTACTGCTATGTTGATGTTGTTCTTACCGTATGATATACAGGCTTCTGGGCTGGCGTATCTCATGAGCGGTTTTAAATATTGGCCGGCAGAGAATACAGAGAATGACCCCTGGTTCGATATCTCTCCTGAGCTCCGTGAAGGTCCATGGAATTACTGGATTAATGTCCGACTTGGTTGGGAAGGAGAATTCGGTGGTATTCGCCTGCGACCATTTGCCGAAGTACGTAATTTAACCAATAAGAAAAATGTGCTGGCTTATGACCGCACAGGCTTTTTCGGATCCGAAAATCAGAAGATTTTTGAATTGGGCCGTGACGGAAAACCGGATACTGGCGATGAAGAAGATCCTGAAGGCCACTGGAGACGTCCGTTTGATCAAATGGGACGTATGCTGTATGGTCCTTCACGCCAAATCTGGGTCGGCATGGAAATTGGTTTCTAATTTCGTTCTCAGCAAGTATTTATTCAATGTTAAAAGAGACACATTTATAAGGAGAATTCGAATATGTTTAAAAATAAAAAAACAGGCGTAATACTTCTATTTACAGTGGGTTGCCTGATGCTCATGCAGCTTACTGTACAAGCAGAAGAACCTGGGAAAAATATTGTATTTGCTGCTGGTGAAACCTGGGGAACGTATGCACCAGCCAATTACGATTATCCATGGCCAAATAGACCCGTAAAAACCGATGTTACGTCGGTTGGTCCTTTCAATGCGCAGGGATGCATTTTCTATAATAACCGATGGATTGATGGCAATACTTTTGGTACGCCACAATGGAGTTGGATGGCAGGTAGACATGGAATGGATTTTGGGCATGGATTACTTGCAGTCGAGTATAATCCTGGCGATGAGTTCGCTCAAGCAAACACTGGCCAGGTTGATGCGGGTAATGAACATTACGCTTATTTGAAATGGGTTCCTACCGTTGCCGGGGCAGATGATCCGGCGAGAAATTATCATGATCCTGAAGGCGGGGCACATTTATCAGAAGATAGAAGTCACGCCTGGGGTACTGCTGCCTGGCCAACAACGGTGGGTGTGGATGTTAAAATGACGGTTCATTCATGGACGCTGCCCTGGGGGCATCTGGATGACTTCCATCTGGTAGAGATTGAACTCACCAATACCGGTCAACCTGATTTAGATGGTGACGGTGTGGTTGATTTTGAAGGCAACCGTATCAATGCATTGAATTTTTTATATTGGCCCGGTTGTTTTCATTTCCGGATTCTCACTAACGGCCGTCGAAGCTATTATGTAAACAACAATCGTTATCGCGGAACCATTATTGATCAAACACCGGATGAAAATGGTGCGCCCTGGGATATCTATTGCCAGGCCATCGGGTCCAAGACGACGGAAGCCAATGATCATCCGGCAATAACCGATTGGGGCGAATATTATGATGCCTGGAATGGTTATGGATATTTAGGTGCTAAAAAATGGAATCCGGATACGCAACAGTGGGAAGAAAAATTTCTGGCTTTCAAAGATGCTAATGGAAACGAAGTTGTCCCTGCCGTCGGAGAAGGTCAACAACGCGGCTGGTTTCGCACTTCGCAGCCTGGTTGGAACGACGTTTGGGATGGTTCGGAAAGAAAGGCTCACATTAGCAGTATGGGATGCTTTTATGTTGATGGTGGTAAAAGCAATGCCGGTACAAATTTTGACCTGAATCCCAATCCGGCTATCTTTGCGTCCGGTACCGAAGGTGATCCGACAACTTTTGTTGTGAAAGATAAGAGTCAATGGACCTATCCTGACGGGGCCTGGGAGAAAGCCAAACCGGTGATGGTTGTGGATCCAGTGAGTGGCAAGCAACTTGGTATCAATCCAATCGATCCGAGTCCCGGACGCGGACATGCCATGGAACCGAATATTATCACCGAAGGCCTGGTATCCCAATATCAATTTGATGGCGATCCCATCTGTGGTCTCGGACCATTGGCGCTGGAAGTCGGTGAAAAAATTCGGGTTTATTACTATCGTGGTTCTGGATTCAGAATTTTAGGCTTAAGAAAAACCGTAAAAGCGGCACGTGCTGTCTTTGAATCCATCCAATCCGATGGTTCGTATGTGGTACCTCAGGCACCACCCGTACCTGATATAAAGATCGGTTTATCCGAAAATATCAAAGCAGTCGTAAAATTCCAGGATCCAAGTGGTCTCGGTGATGCAGATGGTGTCAAGATCTTCAAGAGCAGATCCTGGCCGCGATACAAATCAACCGAGAAATTGTATCCGACTCACGATACCTGGTGGAAAACAATGGATCCCGATGTAGACCCGGGCAAAGCCGAACTTAATCCACTGTTAGATGTCAATTCTGAGTTACTGCGGGAGCAACAGGCCGATTTTTGGGGACCTTACGAGCTTGCTAAAGTTATCCCCAAATCTGAATATTCGAACTATCCAAATAGTGGTAGCGATAAAGGAGACTATCCGTATGCCTGGGAAGACGAAACCACTACCCCCGGATTTAGCTATTACTATTATGTTTCGAGTTATAAAGAAGGTGCTGCTGCCAGTGTTCCGATCGCATATCAGAATCTGGATAATACGACTTGGTTAGAAAGTGGTAAGGTTAATACCAATGGTAGAACCGGACATTGGGAAAATACCTGGCCCTGGGCCTGGCAAACCTCTGATTATCCGACAGCGTCTGATGTAGCTGGGCTAAAAGACCTGGGAGCTGTCTTTGTTCTTGTAACACCACCAGTTTCTATTTCTGACATCGAGAGCGGCAGTATAAAAATCGGTGTTCGACCCAATCCTTATAAACGTGTGGCATTTCACGATCTCACTGGAGAACATAAGCTTCTATTTTATAACCTTCCTCCCCGATGCACAATCCAGATTTTCGATCTTGCAGGGATGTTGGTTGATCAGATAGAATATCAAACAGTAACTAGCGATAATGGTACCTATTTCTGGGACATGTTTTCCCAAAATGGGAATGAAGTTGCCAGCGGTTTATATATTTGGGTTGTTAAATATGAAGGAGGAATGAAAACCGGTCATCTTGCCATTATTAAATAGCCGATTTCTTCGATCAAGAGTTGTAAGAAAATTATATAATTAAGGAGAAAAAATTATGAAGGTAATGAAAATTGCTGCTCTTACTATTGTGGTAGCGCTGCTTTGTGCCTCATTTTTAGGTGCAGGACAGTTGAGGAAGCCGGGTATTAATGGCGCCGCTTTTCTAAAAATCGGTGTTGGCGCACGACTCGTTGCCTTAGGTTCTGCCGCGACCACGATAGCCGGTGATCCCAATATGGTATTTGTTAATCCTGCTGGGATTCAAGTAGATAAGGGCAAAACTCAGCTTGGACTCAACTATAACAAGTGGATCATAGATCTGAATCATAGTGCTGCTGCAATTACGCATGGATTCGGTGAACTGGGTACCATTGGTATTGGTGTGATTTATATGGGACTTTCTGATATCGCAGCCGATAGAGACCTTTCACCGCCGGGATACACAGGACCTGTTGCCGAACCAGAAGGTATCGGACAATATGATGCGTTTGATTATAGCGATTTAGCAGTTACGCTTGCCTATAGTAAACAATTCACGGATAATTTTGTCATGGGCGCAGCGGTGAAGTTTATTCGTGAAGAAATCGATACGGAAAGCGCCAGTGCATTCGCATTAGATTTTGGTGCTATCTATAAAACCGGCTTTCGCGATCTGAAATTTGGTGCGAAAATCAATAATGTTGGTGGCGATTTAAAATTCTATGCCGTAGGTGCACCATTACCCTTAAATTTCTCCATTGGTGCTTCGGCCAGCTTAGTGACTGGGGATGATTTTTCGCTTAAGGGATTTGTTGATCTTACAAAGCCAATGGATAGTCCACAGCTTTATTTTGTTGGCGCTGAATGGAATCTATATGAAATATTAGCCCTTCGCGGCGGATATAAAGTAGGTTATTCCGGATACACAGATGAATTAAACGGTTTCAAGCAGACCGATGAAGGGTTCAGCTTCGGAGGTGGACTTAACCTGAAGGTGATGAATTACAATTTATGGATTGATTATGCCCTTACAAGCTTTAATGTGTTTGAAAATACCCATCGTTTTACCCTAAGATTTGAATTGTAATTTGACATTGTTGTAAAGTAAAAACACAAAAGCTCCCCACTCTGGTGGGGAGCTTTTTTTGTTACCCGGGTTGAACTGTTTCGTGTTCAAGGATCTGGGTTGATAGTAACCAAAGTCAGTCAGATTTTATTAACCTTCTTACCTTTCAGCACCCAAAAATATTTTATATCGGTTGGGTTGTTTCCATCTGTTGGTAAATATACTGAAATGATCATTCGTATTAAATCAGGAATAAAAAAATGCAACACCCATTTTGGTTCATTCTCTTGGTGTGTTTGATTATTGCACCGGTTTCCGGAAAGATCAAATTTGATCTGGATTGGGCACAATTTCGTGGGGAAGGAGAAACGGTTTATCTAGAAATTTATTATTCGGCGGTGCGCCAAACAATCACCCACAAAGCGGTTATCGGTGGTCTGTGGGGGGCGCTTCGCATTAAGACCAAAGTAATTCAGTCCAATCAGGAAGTTTATCATGACAGTTTATTTATCGAGGACTTTGTAAAATCGGAAAATGAAATCAATCCCGGCCAGACCTTTGCCGAAATTTCACAATTACTGGTCCCGGCGGGGAAAGTGATCATTCAGGCGGCGGTTACGGACCTGGTCACCAATTCGACTACTACTTACACCGATTCCTTACAGGTAATGTCGGTTTCCGGAGAAGATTTTAATTTGAGTTCGATTGAAATGTGCTCACAGATTTCACCCCAGGCTCAGCGAGAAAAAAATTTTGATAAAAACGGATTGCGGGTGATTCCCAATGCCAGTGGTCTCTACGGAAAAAGCCTCCCGCGCCTTTTTTATTATCTGGAAGCGTATAATTTTTCTCTGACTGAAAATGCGGCTGAAAATAGCTATCAAGCGCATTATCGCATCAAAACACCGTCGGGAAATATTATTCGGGACATGCCTGGCCGCAAATCCCCCAAACCGGGGAAGACGGCGGTGATTTATGGTTCACTGGACATCAGCGAATTAACCAGTGGGGCCTATAAATTACAAATCGATGTCACCGATTTTCAGACCGGCCAGGTCGCCAGTGCTGAAAAAGATTTTATCATTTACAATCGGGATGAATTCGTCAAATCACCGGCAGCGATCGAAAACGAGCGGCAGCTCGCCACGGCCGAACGGTATCGAGACATGTCCGAGGCCGAACTGGATCGCTATTTTCAGCAATTGCACTATTTAGC
>Ga0180437_10005205_pt1 | contig 17934 bp, 11 predicted proteins | sample SS_ome_4_FD_132410 | JGI IMG/M metagenome (GOLD analysis project Ga0180437, IMG submission 132410) | Hypersaline lake sediment archaeal communities from the Salton Sea, California, USA - SS_3_D_1 metaG | ecosystem: Environmental > Aquatic > Non-marine Saline and Alkaline > Hypersaline >... | reverse complement strand
TTCCATCTACATCTATCACGTCACACTCGACGAAGCGAACCGCGTGCGGCGGGAGTTGGGTATGCCCGAGTTGCCCGCTACGTGAGTTGGGCAGCGCATGGAAAAATGGCTTTCAAGTGCGGCGACTAGTCGCCAGACTCCAAGAATCACGGCCTCTCGACGGCGCGTCTCTCCCGCGATGCAGACTTGAAAACGGCCGCGCTCTCTAGTATAGTTAACACATGTCCACCACGGACGCTCGCTCTTTGGAAATCCGGTAGCTCGCAGGTTTCGGCCGAACGCCAATGTTCCTTTTGGATCCGCGAAATCCAGGAAAAGCGAGGAACAATGCAGCAAACCCCTGCGAGACAACACGTTGCGACACGCGAAAAACGCCGTTTCCGTGGTCCGGTCACCGACGGACGAAGGACACTAAACCGTGTGACCGCAATGCTTTATGCAGCATAGAGCCGGTCCGGCCGCAACCCGCCGGAGGCTTGGGGCGGAGAACAATTCGCATCCACCCGCTGAGCGGACGGCGGTTGTGCGGCGTAACCTTCTGCCGGGCAAAGGTTTGCCGCGCGAAGCCCCCGATCCAGTTGGCCCCTTTTTCCCGCCGGGATGAAAAACCGTCGCAGGCGGTGTTCCGGCGCGGTTTCGGGGAGAGAATGCCCGCCGCTGACGGCCAGGAAAACGACCAGCCCACCGCGTCGGCAGGAACCCCTGCTACGATGCGACGGGCTGGTGTTTCGCTGGGCCGGGCAGGAGCCGTCAGAAGTTGTACGTCAGGCCAAAGAATGCCCCGTGCAGGATCAGTTCGCCGTTGGTGTCGATGCTGGCGATTTCGGGGATGTCGACAATGTAGGGCGGAATCTGGTTGTCGGCCAGCGCGATCCCCGTGGCGACGACCACGCGATAGCCGCCCCGGAGGCTCCATCTCGGGGCGAATCGCCAGTCGACGCCGACGTCGATCTGGGTGAGGAACGAGACGACGTCCTTGGTGGACGCGACCGGGTAGGAGCCGGTCATGCCGCTGGCCGCCGTGGGGTTGGAGATCGTACCGTCGCCCAGATAGACATTGAAGTAGTTGTCGATGTGGTTGTTGTAGATGCCGACTTTCGGTGCGAAGAAGAACGACCACGTCCGAAACAGGGTGTAGTCGGCCTCGAACCCGAGCTGGACTCCGAACAGGTCGTTGGTGACCCGGTCCTCGATGAAGGCTTCTTGCGACGGATCCTCACCCCACGAGTAACCTCCGGCCACCGAGCCGAAGATCCACTCGTCTTTGAAGCGGAAGTATCGCAGGCCGACCAGCCAATCGACGTTCCAGGGAGCCTCCGCCATGCGGAACATCGGAGTGCGGACCAGGTTGAGTTCGATGTTGTAGTATTCGTTGGAACGCCAGAGGCGGTGGCCCGCCGCGCCGTCGAAATAGGCCATGGCATTCACGCCGTTGAACTCGTTGTAGCGGACGGTCAACGGCGTGCTCAACCCATTGACGTGGGAAAGGTAGGCCATGCCTTCGAAGCTGTCCAGGGTCCAGAAGACGGCTTCCAGCGCCCAGGGGCTGTAGATCTGGCCGCCGCACCCCTGGCCGCACGTCTGGCCGTAGCAGCTTTCGCCGCACGATTCGGTGCAGGTCGGTTGGGCGCAGCAGAAGCGCCGGCCGATGCGGACCTCGGCGCCCCAGCGCCACCCTTCGGTGTCCAGATCTATCTGGTTGGGGTTGTTGTTCGTCTCGTACGACGTCCAAAGCTGATTGGGACGGTCACGGGTCATCACCAGGGCCAACACCGATCCATACCACGGACAACACGGCGCTTGGCAACATGTGTCGCCGCAAGTCGCATGGCCGCAAGCCGCCTGATCAAACCGGTGGACGGCGGCGCTGATCGGCCGGCCGTAGTTGACCGGCGAGTAGGGCCCGCTGGGGACCGGATCGGTCGGCTCGTTGAGCATTTGATCGACCACGCTGGGCCCCGGTTGCGAGTGGCCGATGTCGAGCGAATCGGGCTTCAAGTCCACGGCCGGCGGCGGGGCAGGCTGCGCCGGAAGGCTCGCGTAATGATCGGCGGCCCTCACGCCAACCACCGGCTGGGCGAAGGCTGCGGGGGGTGGTGTAAAGGTCGCGGCCGCGGCCAGCGTCGGCGTTACCGGCGCGAAGACGCGGTCGCTGTGGGGCAGCGTCGTCGAGTTCACCTGGGGCATGTCCAACAGGGACGGCGACCCGTAAAGACCGAATTGGGCCAAAGCCGTGGCGGCGCCCATCGCCGCAAACCAGGCCAGAACAGCTGTACCTCGAAGTTTCATTTCGAGACTCCTTTCCGCTGCACAGAATCGAACGCATTCCATCTCACTCGGAAAACGTCATCGTCTTGCCGGTCGCGATAGGTTTGCTCATTTCATGCCCCTTCCACCGGTTTTGACGTTTCGGCGGTGCGGCAATCGGCGCTATCGGCGTGACCAAAAAATGCCCTATCAGACGCCGGCGCGGCCTTTCCGCAGAACCGTAAGAAACCGGCGCTGCAACCGCAATAATCAGCACAACGCGGCCCGCTCACTCGCCGGGCGGCTCCACCGTCCGGCCTGCGGCGGCGCGGATCTCCTCGGCTAGGTTCCGATAGTCTTCGGCGCCGTGCGATTGGGGAGCGTACTGGAAGATGGCCTGGCCGAAACTGGGGGCCTCGGCCAGGCGGATGTTGCGGCGGATCCGGGTCTGAAAGATCTCGGTCCCGGCCCAGGGGGTGGCCTGGCCGCGCGCCGCCTGAAAGAAGTCGCACACGTCCTGGCCCACCTCGGCCGCCAGCCGCGTGTTCGCGTCGTACATGCAAAGGATCACGCCGCTAATTCTCAGCCGGGCATTCAGCCGCGCGGCCACCAGCGAGATCGTCTCCAGCAGCTTGCTCAGCCCGTGCAGGGCCAGAAAGTGCGGCTGCAACGGAATGAACACCTCGCGGACCGCCGCCAAGGCGTTGAGGGTCAGCAACCCCAGCGACGGCGGGCAATCGATCAGCAGGTAGTCGAACGGCTGGGGGGCTTCGGCCAGCTTGTCGCGGAGAATGGCCTCGCGGCCCACCACGCCGGCCAGTTCCATTTCGGCCGCCGCCAGATCGAGGCTGGAACCGACCACCCAGAGGTTCTCCGACACCTGCCGCCGCACCTCCTCCAGCCGGACTTCGCCGGTCAGGACGTCATAAATGCAGGGATGCTCCGGGCGGGGATCGAGCCCGAAGTGCAGCGTGGCGTGGGCTTGGGGATCCAGATCGATCAGGCAGACGCGCAGCCCCGCCTCGGCCAGCGCAGCCCCCACGTTGACCACGGTGGTCGTCTTTCCGACCCCGCCTTTCTGGTTCATCACGGCAATCGAGCGCATCGGCGAACCTCCGATCCCACGGGGACGATTATACGTGCGTGGTCGGGGTAGAGAAAGGGGCGGGGCCGTTTGCGATTGGAATTTCCACGGCCGTCGGCTAAAGTGGTGCCATGCTCCCGCGACCCGAAATCAATTTCCAACGCACCCCGGTCACGTTGATCATCGCCGCCTTGGTCGCGGCGCTGGAGATCGTCTTTACGCTGGACGAGTTCCAGCGCGGCGACCCGGTGCGGCGGGTGACGTACTACAACGATTACCTGGGAATTCTGCCTCGCATCTGGGCGGGCGAAGTGTGGCGCCCCTTCACCTCCACCCTGATGCACGGCAACCTGCTGCACGCCGGGTTCAACGTCTACTGGCTGCTGATCTTCGGGCCGGTCCTGGAACACCGTTTCGGATCGTACCGTACGTTGGGGCTGATCGTGCTGTTGGGCTACGTCTCGATGATGCCCGAGTACGTCATCGGCAGCTACCGCCGCGAAGAGCCGATCATGATCGTGGGCCTCTCGGGCATTGTTTACGGGCTGTTCGGTGTGCTGTGGGTGGGCAGACGTTGGCGGTCCGAGCTGCGAGCCGTTTGCACCGACGAGACCACCCAGCTACTCTTGGGTTGGTTCGTGCTCTGCATCGTGCTAACGTACTTGGATGTGATGCGTGTGGCCAACATTGCCCATGGGGCGGGGTTTCTCTTCGGCGCGCTTTACGGGTTGGTCGCCTTCGACGTCCAACGGCGTTTGCGCTGGGTCGTGCTGGCCAGCGTGGTGAGTTTGCTGGTGCTGGCCACGCTGATCGCCTGTCCCGGCCATCGAGGCTACGAACACGTCCGGCGACGTTTGCAGTTCGAACGTCTTCAGGAGATCCTGCCGCCGGCTCGGGAGATGCCGAGACAGAACGCGCCGTGACACGGACCGCGTTCACTTCTCGTCCAACAACCGCTTCAACAAGTTGGCCACCAGCGCGGGGTTGTCGCTCTGGACGACGTGCTGGACCTGGTCTTTGGGGACCTTCAGCTTCTCCAACGTGGTGGTCACCCGCTTCCAGAGCCGCACGCGAGACTTACCCTCGGCCAGATAGAGATCGGTCACCAGGTCACCGAGCCGCTGGATGAGGATGGCGTCCTGGTGCTTGTAGTAGTCGCGAATCACACGTTGTTGATAGGGGGAGCGTTTGGCCATTACCTGTCTATCTGTCTTGCGTCAGTGTTTTGCGGCGACGGTCGTCGGTGATCTACTGCACTTCCACTTCATACCATACGGTCTTGTGCTTGCCGTCGAGCATTAGTACGGTTTTGCCGTTCCCTTGGCCGCATTCGACGGCGGCGCGGCGATTTCCCGATTCGTCCAGGGGATAGAGCTTCACGCGCCGGGCGTCGATCGGCAACATGATCTCGGCCTCAATGCCCTCGCAGAGCACCGGTTCGCTGCCCCACTGGTTTCGCAGCGTGACGCGATCGTTGGCGAGCCGTTCGAGCCGGGCGCCGGTATTCTGGACCCAGCCGGTGGCCGCGATCAGGATCCGTCCCGGCCGGTCGAATCCGCCGCCGTCGATGGCGACCATCGAAACGGTGGCCCAGTCGAGCCGGGTCTTGCCGATCCGCAGCGTAACGTCTCCCAGGTCGAAAGTGCGGTCGCGGACAAAGCCGGTAAACAGCTTCGTCTGCGGCGTGTCGGCAATGAAGTAGCCGGCGCCTTCCTCGGAGACGTCCCAGCGAAGCTGCCCGGTGTCGGAGACGAAGACCTTGCGGTCCTTCAACTCGATCGCCGGCGTCTTCGACGTGTCTTCGTCCAGCCGCATGGCCACGGCGTGCTGCAGCGCCGTCTGTGGGTCGACGCCGAAATCGCCGGCCGTCAGATTCCACGCGCTGAGCGTCTCGTGAAGCCGCTCCTTCTCGGCCCGACGCGAAACGGGTGCCGCCACGGTCCGCCGCGCCCCGGCCGCGTCGCCGCGGAGAAACAACGCCGCACAGGCCGGCATGTGGACCAGCTTCGCCGTGTGGCTTTTGACGTCGAAGAAGCTGGTGATCCGCCGCGGCTCGAAATCGGAGTTGTGGCAATAGGCGAACGGGAAGATCCCGTCCCACCGCTGGAAACCGCCGAACGCAGCGATCATGGGAAAGCCTTCCGCTTCGTAGCTATTCGGCGAAGGGTGGTTGTATTCGCTGACCGTAAAGGCCATGCCGGCCACCCGGCGGACGGCCAGCCCGGAGAGCGTGCCGCCCGGGCTGTTGACCAGCGCCACGTTGTGGACTTCCCAATTGCGACTGTCCCAGGGCCGGCCGGGGAAATGGGGATGTTTCCAGTAGGAATGGGCGTCGATATAGTCCAGGGCCGCCTGAACGTGGACCGGGCTGTACGAGAGCTGCGTGCCCGAGACGATCGATCGCACGCCCAACTCGTCCTTCAAGAAGCCGTGCATTCCCCACCAGTAATCCCGCTCCGTGTCCCAGAGGAAATCGACGAAGTCGTGCCGGGCGGCCTCGGTGAGGTTCAACTGTCCGCGGCGGACCACCGGCACGCCGTCGTCCTCCAGCCGTTGGTCCTTCGCCAGCCCGACGATCCCGCCGGGCCGCAGCGACACGTCGGCCAGCTCGTACGTTCCCGGTACCAGGCCGGTCAGCGTGATCCGGGCGTTGGCGTCGTCCCGCTCGGCGACGAACGTCTGGCGGTACGGCTTCCACTCGGGCCCGACCTTGGCGTCGGCCGAGAGGCCCAGCCGTTGCCACGGGTCGTGGGCCATCATGCAATTGACGCCGATCGAACGGGACCGGTCCGAGCGGAGGTAGCAGGTGAGCGTGTACGGGGTGCCTTGCTTCAGCGCGAACCCGCTCTGCGTCAATTGCGGCCGCCAGGAGACCTCGCCCTGGCGGGTGACCACGATGTGGAGACAGCGGCGTCCTTCCGGCCCGGCCGATTCCACCGACCACTCGACGCCCGTCTGATCGTCGCGTTCCAGATACCAGGGATCGCCGAGCGGTTTGGTGAAGTCTCCGTTTATGAGCATCTCGTCGCCCAGCGGCCATTGGCCCACGTTCCACGCCTTGCGGAGTTGCTCGCTGCCGCCGTGTTTCTTCCGCAGCCAGGCGTTCCAGAGCTTGCGGAAGGTGGTGGCGTACGGTTCCGGCAGCGGATCGAGCTGCTGCCAGCCCCATACGGCGAACAGGGCGTCCTCGTTGCTGATCTCGACCAGCGCGATCGCCGGCTCGCGGGTATACGGCGTCTTGGTGTACGGATTGACGTGCGTGAGCAGATCGCGGGCGTATTTCTTCTGCACCTCGATCATCCGCGGCTCGAAGTTGTCCAGGCCCTTGTCGTAGTTCGGGCGGCCGTCGCGGGCCACGAAACCCTCCGCCTCGCCGAGCGTTCGCGACACGTGCAGGTTGAGGTTCGTGTAGATTCCCCGGAGTTTGAGCTGGTAGATGAGGTAGTCGAGCCGCTTAAGCTTCTTGGGATCGATGGTGAGCTTGTTCGGGCTGTCGCCCCAGATCGAACGCGCGTCCATGTGATGCATCCGCACGCAGTTGCACCCCAGCCGGGCCAATCGGGCGGCCAGCCGCTCGGCCTGTTGGGGCTCGGGAAAACAGGCCTCGAAACAGAGGTTGGTGCCCCAGAAGCGGATCGGCCCGGCGTCGGTTGCCAGTTGCCCTTCCTTGACGCGGACGAAACCCTGCGCCCCGGCCGGACGCGGAAGCCAGTCGGAGACGTTCGTCACGTTTTCCGGCGCGTCGTAGGAGACGACAAACGGAAAGAGTTCCTCGTCCGCCGCGGCGGCGAGCGGCAAGATGGTCCATATCAACGCGGCAACGGCAACGCGGGCAATCATCGCTTCACTCCTTCTTCGTTGAGAACGTGCTCTGAAAAAGGTGCGACGGCTCTCCGAAGCCGTCGACGCGCTAGATAACGGTCGAAAATCGACGGGCTCGGAGGCCCGTCGTACGGGCCGATTCCCCTCCGGCACGGATTTCAGAACACGTCTTGAGAAATCGCACCTAGCGTATCGAGAATGCTGCGGCAACGCAAGGCTTCGCGGTTTGGTTTCATCGGAAAGCCGATAGTATTCCTGAACAAGGTACGACGGCTCTCCGAAGCCGTCGATGCGTCTTGAACGAAGTACGACGGCTCTCCGAAGCCGTCGATGCGCCGGATAACGGCCGAAAACCGACGGGCTCGGAGGCCCGTCGTACGGGCCGCTTTCCACCTGGTTCCCAAGCTCCGGCTTGGGGACCTTTCATCTTCCCAAATCCACGGCCACGCTTTACGATTGCACCGATGACCCAACCGAAACGCCACCCTCTGATCGCCGGAACCCGGATTACCAGCCTGGGGACGCTGGCCAGCCGCGTGCTGGGTATGGTCCGCGATATGGCCACGGCGGCGTTGTTGGGCCTGTCGGGCGGGGGGGTGATGGACGCCTTCGTGGTCGCCTTCCGCGTCCCCAACCTCTTCCGACGTCTCTTCGGCGAAGGCGCACTGACCGCCAGCTATCTGCCCGTCCTCGCCGCACAACTCGAAAAGGATCGCAAATCGGCCTGGCAATTGGCCTCGGTCACCTTGACCTGGCTGGCCGTGGTGCTGGCGGTGCTGGTGCTGATCGGCGAGGGGCTCCTGGGGATGGCGTGGCTGGCGTGGGCCGACGTGCCGAACGTGCGGCTGCTGGTGGGACTGGCCGCCGTGATGCTGCCCTACGCGCTGCTGATCTGTCTGACGGCCCAGGTGACCGCGACGATGCACGCCCTGTCGCACTTCACCACCGGCGCACTGACGCCCACGCTGTTGAACATCTGCTGGCTCACGGCCGCCTGGCTGATCGCGCCGCACTTCGCGCCCGACCGGGCGGCCCAGGCCTACGTGTTGGCCACGGCCGTGCTCATCTCCGGTGCGCTGCAGCTGGGCGTGCAATGGCCCGTGCTGCGATACCTCGGGTTCCGCTTCGATTACGACTGGGCGGCCAGCCGCGAGGCGCTGGGGCGGATCGTCCACAACGTGGCCCCGACGCTGGTCGGCCTGGCCGTCACCCAAATCAACACGTTGCTGGACAGCCTGATCGCGTGGGGCCTGGCCGCCGCGCCGGACGGGCCGCAGCAAATCGCCTGGTTGGGCGGTGCGGTCCGCTATCCCCTCGAGCAAGGCGCCGCCGCGGCCATCTACTACGGGGAACGGCTCTACTATTTCCCCTTGGGTGTACTTGGGCTTGCCGTGGCCACCGCTATCTTCCCGCTGTTGAGCCGCCACGCCGCCAGGGACGATCGCAGACAACTGGGTGCCGATCTGACGCTCGGGCTGCGGTTGGTGATCTGCCTGGGCGTGCCGGCCGGCGTGGGGTTGATCATGTTGGCCGAACCCCTGGCCCGGCTGCTCTTCGAGCGCGGCCAGTTCACCGCCGCCGATACGCAACGGGCCGCACGGATGATCGGCTGCTATGCCACGGGCGTCTGGGCGTACTGTGCGTTGCCGGTGGTGGTGCGGGGCTTCTACGCCCTGGGTGATTACGCCGCGCCGGTGCGCATCGCCGCCTGCATCGTCGGTTTGAACCTGACGCTGAACCTGACGTTGATCTGGCCCATGGCCGAAGCCGGACTGGCGGTGGCCACGGCCGCCTCGGCCACGGTGCAGGTGCTCCTGCTGATGCTGATTTTCTCCCGCCGCAAAGGCCCCCTGTATTGGCGCGTCCTGGCCGCGACCGGCGCGCGCACCGTGTTGGCCACGGCCGTGATGGCGGCGGCCGGTTATGCGGTCCTGAGGCTGATTTCCCGCACGCTCGACACCACCGTCCTCGCCGGCCAACTGGCCCAGGTGCTGCTGCCGCTGGGCGTCAGTCTGGCCGTATATTGCGGGTTCTATCGGCTGCTGGGCGGTCGAGAGCTAGGGCTTCTCACTGCCCGAAAAAAATAGCCTATATTTTTGATAGTGCTTGCGCGATTCCGCGCTCGCCGGGAAGCATCTCCTCGCTCGAGGGTCATTTCGCACGTCATCGGACGCGGTCGGTCTCTTGTCTTCGCCGCGCACCGAGGGGAGGACGTGAAGTGGGCAACCGGGATTTTCAACGCAGACTCCGTCTACGCCGCGCCGCGCGCAGGACGTTGCGCCTGGAGCCGCTCGAGGATCGTCTGTTCCTCAGCGCCACCAGCATGCTGCCGGCCATTTCGCCGACGTGGTTTCAGGACATCACCGACGCCGACACGCCGGACCACGTCAACCCGGCGACGTTGTCACTGGATGCCGCGTACGAGTCGGCCAAGTCGGAAGCGTCGGATGGCGGGGACGGCAAAACCTACGACTGGATCGTCCGGTTCGACGGCGATTCGCTGGGAGGGATCGGCTCGATCGCCCAGACCGCCGGTCTGCTCACCGGCGGCGGCATCCAGTTCGAGGTGCTCCGCGGCCTGGGGCTGGTGGGACAGGTGCTGGTTCGCAGCTCGGGCGAGTCGATCGCCGGCGTGGCCGACTGGCTGGCCCAAAACTCGCACGTCGCCAGCTACGAAGTCGACGTCGTGCAGAAGCTCCAGGCCGTGCCCGACGACCCGCAATACGGTCAGCTTTGGGGTCTGGAAAACCTGGGCCAGACCGGCGGGACCGTCGACGCCGACATCGACGCCGAGGCGGCCTGGGACGTCTCCACCGGCAGCAGCAGTATCGTCGTCGGCGTGATCGACACCGGCGTCGACTATACCCACAGCGACCTGGCCGCTAACATCTGGACCAACCCCGGCGAAATCGCCGGCAACGGCCTGGACGACGACGGCAACGGGTTCATCGACGACGTGCACGGCTACGACTTCGTTAACAACGACGGCGACCCCATGGACGACCACAACCACGGCACGCACGTCGCCGGCACCATTGCGGCCGCCGGCAACGACGGCCAGGGAATCACCGGGGTGAACTGGTCCAGCTCGATCATGGGGCTGAAGTTCCTCTCGGCCGGCGGCTCGGGATACACCTCCGATGCGGTGCGGGCAGTGAACTACGCCACGATGATGCGGACCACGTACGGCGTGAACGTGCGGGTGACCAACAACAGCTGGGGCGGCGGTGGATACAGCGATGCGCTGGCCAGCGCGATTCAGGCCAGCGGCGACGCCGGGATCCTGTTTGTGGCCGCCGCCGGAAACGACGGCACCAACAACGACCTTGGCCCGCACTATCCCTCCAACTACGAACTGCCCAACGTGATCTCCGTCGCCGCCAGCAATCACTACGACAATCTCGCCTACTTCAGCAACTACGGGGCCGGCACGGTCGACCTGGCGGCGCCCGGACGCTCGATCTACAGCACGGTGCCGGGCAACGGCTACGCCAGCTACTCGGGCACCAGCATGGCGACGCCGCACGTGGCCGGCGTGGCCGCGTTGGCCTGGTCGGTGGCTCCCGAGGCGACCGTCGCCGAGGTCCGCGACGCGATCTTTCAGGGGACCGACGTGCTGGCCTCGCTCAGCGGCACCTGCACCACCGGCGGCAGGCTCAACGCCTTCAACACGCTGCAACTGCTCGGTGAAGCCGACCCCGAGACGCCCGTGATCGCGTCGCTGCAGGCCAGCCCCTATACGATCACCGCGGGAACCGGCGTGACGTTGACTGCCCAGGGCGTTGCCGATCCCGACGGGAGCATCACGGCCGTCCATTTTTACGAGGATACGAATGTCAACGGGACATGGGACGCGGCGGACGCGAGTCTTGGGGTCGATACCACACTGGTCGACTCCCAGGCCGCCGTCTCGTACGACACCACCGGCCTGGCGCTGGGGACGCATCGCTTCTTCGCCCGGGCCGTCGACAACGCCTCGAATTGGAGTGCGGCCCGCTCCACCATCGTGACGGTGATCCCCCCGGACGATCACGGCGGCAATGCCGCCACGGCCACGGCCGCGAACATCGGCAGCACGCTAAGCGGCACCATCGGCACCGGCGACGACGAGGACTGGTTCGCCTTCGATGCCGTCGCCGACGCGGTCTACTGCTTCTCCGTCGAGCTGCTCACCATGGAAGACTCCATGCTGATGCTCTACGACCAGGACGGCTCGTCGCTGCTGGAATGGGACGACGACGGCGGGCCGGGATACGCGTCGAGCCTCTCCTGGGTGGCCACGGCCGACGGGACGTTCTTCCTCGCCGTGGTGTCCTATCCGGGCAGCGCGACCGGCGACTACCGGCTGTCGCTAGAGCAGTTGGTCGACGACCACGGGAACGACGCCGCGTCGGCCACGGCCATCACGCCGGGCAGCACGCTGGACGGATACATCGAGTCGGCCGGCGACGTCGACTTCTTCGCGTTCGACGCCGTGGCCGGAAGACGCTACACGCTGGAGACGACCCTCCTGGGGCTGGAAGACTCGACCATCTCGCTCTACGATCAGGACGGCTCGAACCTGATCGGCTACGACGACGACGGCAGCGAGCAGCTGTTCGCGTCGCGGCTGGTGTGGGCGGCCCCGGCCAGCGGGACCTACTATGCGGCCGTCGAATCGTGGGGCACCACCGAAACCGGCGACTACCGGCTGGAGCTGCGGCAATCGCTGCCCGTCAGCTTAGGCAGCGTGGACTATCACGAAATCGTCGTGCCCGGGGCATACGATCTGGATCTATGGTATCGGCTCGAAACCGTCCACGACGGGCTACTGTCGGTGGCCAGCGATTTCGAGGGTGTGTCGAGTTGGTTCGAGATGAGCCTGTATAGCGCCGCCTTCACCGAGGTGGACTTCTCGGGCGGCTACGACGGGGTCGAGCGGCTCGATTGGACCGCCGGCGCCGGCGATACCTATTACGTAAGCATCGTCGGCAGCGTCGGCGGCGGCACACTCCGCCTGGCCAACCTCGTGCAGCAAAACGGCAGCACGGTAACCGTCCACGGCACCGACGGCGACGACACGTTCGACCTGACGGCCGGCGACTCCCACGGCGTGACGGTCAACGACGTGGCGTACACGTTCTCGTCGGCCAGCGTCACCCAGTTCGTCTTCAACGGCGACGGCGGCAGCGACGCCATCCTAATGACCGGATCGGCCGGCGACGATACGGCCGTCCTGTATCCGACCTTCGGCACGCTCACCGGGCCGCAATACGCCGCCACGGTCACCGGCGCAGCCCAGATTTCCGTCCTCGGCGGCGGGGGCACGGACGAAGTCCACTTCTACGACTCGGCCGGCGACGACACGTTCGTCGCCACGCCCGACTATGCCGCCATGTACGGTGCGGGGTTCTCCAACCGGGCCTACTCGTTCGCCTCCGCATACTCTTACGCCACCGCCGGCGGCACCGATCAGGCCTCGGCCGCGCCGAGTCGGCCCCCGGAGGGTGCCGCGAGCGTCGCCGTCAGCCTGACCCCCGCGCTGGCCGAGGCGCCGACGCGACCTGCGGCGGAAGCAGCCGAAGTCTCGGCCCCACGTCTGCTGTACGCCGGCGATCTTTACGACCTCACCGAGGCTTATCGCCGCACGTCCGCCTATGCAGCCGCGAACGTGATCGATTCGGACGCCTCGTCGGACTCCACACGCACCCGATCGATAGATCTCCTGCTCGAAACCGAAGCCACCTGGCTCGCCAACTGAAGGCCGATAACTCGTTTGCGTCGCCACCACCAGGTAACGCTCAGCGCTGACAGCAGCGAGCAGAGCATCAGCCACGCGGAAGGCTCGGGGATCACGAACAGATACGCCGAGCCGGACATACTGCCGTTGTCGGCGTCATACGGTGCCCCAACGATGGCGGTGTTGCCGCTGATAGCCACGCAATCGCCGAAACGGTCGTCTACCGCACCGTCGGCGGCGGTCAGCTTGGCCAGTTGGAGGCCCGAGGTGACGTCGAACAGATACGCCGAGCCGGCTTTGTTGTCGTCCCCGTATGCCCCAACGATGGCCGTGTTGCCGGCGACGGCCACGGAGTAGCCGAACCAGTCGCGTGCCGCGCCGTCGGCGGCGGTCAGCTTGGCCAGTTGGCGGCCCGAGGCAACGTCGAACAAATACGCGGAGCCGGAATTATAGCCGTTGTCGTCGTCCAAGTATGCCCCAACGATGGCCGTGTTGCCACTGATAGCCACCGACTGGCCGAAGAGGTCGTCTTCCGCGCCGTCGTCGGCGGTCAGCTTGGCCACTTGGCGGCCCGAGGCAACGTCGAACAGATACGCCGAGCCGGAACCGCCTTGGTGGTCATCATAGTATTGCCCAACGATGGCCGTATTGCCGCTGATTCCCACGGACCAGCCGAACTCGTCGTATGCCGCGCCGTCGTCGGCGGTCAGCTTGGCCAGTTGCAGGCCGGAGGTGATATCGAACAGATACGCCGAGCCGGACCGACTGCCGTTGTCGTCGTCCCCGTGTGCCCCCACGATGGCCGTGTTGCCGCTGACGGCCACCGAATAGCCGAAAAAGTCGTGTCGGGAGCCGTCAGCGGCGATCAACTTGGCCAGTTGGAGGCCCGAAGCGGCGTCGAACAGGTACGCCGACCCAGACTGATGGCCGTTGTCGTCGTCCCCCTGTGCCCCAAGGATGGCCGTGTTACCGCTGACGGCCACGGAACCGCCGAAAAGGTCCATTGCCGCGCCGTCCACGGCGGTCAGCTTGGCCAGTTGGACGCCCGAAGCGACGTCGAACAAATAGGCCGACCCAGACCTATCGCCGTTGTCGTCGTCCTCGACTGCCCCAACGATGGCCGTGTTGCCACTGATCGCCACCGAATTGCCAAAATAGTCGCGTGCCGCGCCGTCGTCGTCGGTCAGTTTGTGAGATTGCACCCAATCGGCAACCGCAGCAGCGGGGGCCGCAAGCGTGGCCAGGATCAAGAGGCTGAGGAGTACTTTGGTGCTGGGCATGATCGATTTGCCTTTCCGGCGGGCCAACAAGAACACGTCAAGGGTCGAGCCCTGATTGTACCACATTTGAGGGTCTTGTCAACGATTTGTCGATCCCGGTTGTTTACGAGGAAAAACACCACGGAGGCACGGAGAACACGGAGAAGAGGGTTCTTATGGTAACACCTGGTTCCCAAGCTGGAGATTGGGAACCAGGGAATTCTGTAGGACGGCTCTCCGAAGCCGTCCATTGCGGTTCGGGGTCGCGTGAAAACCGGGGCTCGACGGCTTCGGAGAGCCGTCGTACAAGAGCGGCAGATCAGTTCTCCGACAAAGCTACGCACCGAGCCACTGGTCGAGATACTCGGCCACGAACGCGTCGTCGGTCAGGTGGGGATAGGCTCGACAGACGCGGTCCAGCTCCTCGGCCTGGCCGGGGCTGAGCGTCTCTTGGGGGTCGAGACACCAGATGCCTTCCAGCAGGTTTTGGCGTCGCAGCACTTCGTGTACGCCGGCAATTACCCCGGCGTAATTGCCCGCCGCGTCGAACACGGCCGCGTTGGCGTCGGTCACTTCGATGCTCAACCGCAGCAGGTCGGGGGAAATCGGCTCTCCGGAAGCCACCGCCGCGTGGCAGTCGTGCAGGACTTGCACCGCCTGGCGGGTCCAGACGGCCCAGTGTCCCAACAGCCCGCCGGTGATCCGGCGCGTGACCCGGCGGCCGTTCACCTCGAACGAGTACGGCGTGAGCAGATCCAGCACGATGTTGTCGTCGTTGCCGGTGTACAAGGAGACGTCGTCGCGGCCCGACTCGGCGACGGCCCGGACCACGTCGATCGTCTGATAGCGATTGAACGGGGCGATCTTGACGGCCACCAGGTTCTCGATCTCGGCCAGCCGCCGCCAGAAGGCGTAGCCGAGCACGCGTCCGCCCACCGCCGGCTGCAGATAGAACCCGAAGATGGGAATCACCTCGGCCACCGCCCGGCAGTGGTCGAGCAGCTCGGCTTCGGAGGCGTCGGGCAAGGCGGCCAGGCCAAGCAGTCCGGCGTGATAGCCGAGCCGTCGGGCGGTTTCCGCCTCGGCCAGCGCCTGGTGGGTCGGTCCGATCACGCCGGCGATGCGGACCAGCGGCTCAGAACTCGTACCGGATTGACTTTCGGTGTGCGGAAGGGGACAGTCCCATTTTCGCTTCGCGAAAATCGGGACAGTCCCCGAGGCGTCCGTCGCTCGCGCGGCGTCGGCGCGGTCCATTTCTTCCGCGGCCAGTGTCAACACCGGCTCGTACAGCCCGTGTTCCGGTTGGCGGATGGCGAACTGCGTGGTGTGCACACCCACGGCAAGTCCGCCCGCCCCGGCCGCGATGTAGTAGCGGCTCAACGCCCGTTGCCGACACGTGTCGAGCTTTCGCTCGGCCGTCAGGGCCAGCGGATGGGCCGGGATCACGATGCCGCGCTGCAGGATCGTCGAGATGGTAGGATCGATCATGGCGTTGAATTGGCGGGTCTGGTTTATCAGTTGTCAGTTTTCAGTTGTCGGTTCTTAGTGATCAGTCCATGCTTTGCGAATCATCTCGGCGTTGGGTCCGAGGCGCTGGAGCGACAAACGTGCCCCGTTCTCAAGTCCAGCAGATCAAGAGGACTGACAACTGAAAACTGAATACTGAGAACTCCTGCATTCTGGCAGCAATCTCGCGAAATGTCTACCGGCAAGTCACCCGGCACCGCGGCATTCGGGGTCCTTGTACTTGACCAGTTCGATCACGGCTCCGTCGTCCGTTTGAAAGAAGGCCACGATCCGCGGGCCGACGTCCAGCGGCCCGAGCAGCGGCGTCATGCCTTCGGCGGCGGCCTGGATGTCGTCGACGCGATAGGCCACGTGCGGCATTTCTCGCACGGGCCCGGTGACCGGGCTGTCCGGCTCGAACCGCAGCCATTCGACGCGGAACGGGTGCTCCTGGAAATCGGTCCGCCACACGCGGGTCTCCGGCACGAAGCTTTCGCCCGGCCTCTTCTCGGTCGAGATGATTCCCACGTGATCGAACTGCAGCTTGACCTTCGGCTCGGGCGGCATGGCTCGGTCTCCACTTGTTTCCCACCCGGTTCCGAAGTTGAAGCTTGGGAACCAGAGAGAAGCTAAAACTGTAGACATTCGTCGAACTCGTCTGGAACAGTCTGTAGTGGCCGCATTCATGCGGCCTTTCGCGAGATTCCGCCGCGCGGCCCCGATGAATCGGGGCACTACGAACGGGTCCGACGAGTGTTTACCTAGAACTTTCCATCGCGGCTCTGAAAATGTGTCGGTTTGTCGAGCGTGGGACCGCCGCGCAACTGCCAGTCGGCGATCCAACGGACCATCTGCTCGACCGAAACGCTTGGCCGCCCCAGCAGCTCGTAGCCGAGCCGCCCGTTGCTCAGCAAGGCGTCGGGGGCCTCGCTGCCGGTGAAGCGGACCGAGCCGTGCATCAGCCGGCCGAACTGCTCGACCACCTCGCGGACGCTGATCTGCTCGGGCCCGGCGACGTTGACGGCCCGGGGCGGTACGGCCAGGTGGTCGAACGCCCGGAGCGTCATCGCGTTGGCGTCGCCCTGCCAGATCGCGTTGAAGTAGCCCATGGCCAGGTCGATCGACTCGCCGGCCATCACTTGCCGGGCCAGATCGACCAGTACGCCGTAGCGCATTTCGGTGGCGTAGTTCAACCGCAGCAAGACGACCGGCAGATCGAGCTTCTCGCTGAAGTAGGCGAACATCCGCTCGCGGCCCAGGCAGCTCATGGCGTAGTCGCCGTCGGGCCGAAGCTCGTCGGTTTCCACCGATCCGCCTTGCCCGACCGGAACCATCCCGTAGACGTTGCCGGTCGAAAAGGCCACGATCCGGCTGTGGCGGAACCGCTCACAGACCATGCCGGGCAGATAGGCGTTCATGGCCCAGGTGAGCGGTTCCTGACCGGTGCTGCCGAACTTCATGGCCGCCATGTAGATCACGTTGGGCACCTCGGGCAGTGCGTCGAGCTGCCGGCGATCAAGCAACTCGCAGCGGATGGTGTCGATCCCGTTTGCCTCGAGCTGCTCCCGCAGCCCGGGCGTCGAAAAGCGGGACGCGCCGATCACGCGACGTTCGATTCCGGCGGCGTCGCTGGCGCGGCGGGCCATCCGGGCGAGCGTGGGCCCGATCTTACCGCCCACACCGAGCAGCAGCAGGTCGCCCTGAAGCCGGCGCATGGTTTCCACCACGGCCTCGGTCGGCTCGCTCAGCAAGCGTTCGAGTTGTTCCACATCGGGGATCACGTCGCTCATGGGCAATCGGCTCCTTCGGTGGGTTCTTTCTCAGCACACGCGAAACGTCGCCGGTCCCGCCGCGGTGGCGAAGAACGCGGAGGCCTCGGCTTGTCGCGGGAATTCCTGGCGGTAGGCGGCGGCCCAGGCGGTCAGGAACGAGTCGATCCGCTCGGTTTCCACCATCGCCCAGATACTCCCGCCAAAACCGGCGCCGAACGCCGAGGCGGCCACGGCGCCATGTGCGCGGGCCGCCGCCGCTAGGTAGGACGTTTGCGGGATCTGGTTTCCCAACAGTTGCGCGGCCGCCTGCTGCGAGCGGTCGACCAGGCGGCCGAATTCGCTCAGATCGCCTCGCACCAGGGCGTCGCCGGCCGGGGGGATGATCTGTTGGTTCTCCGTGATGAAGTGTTCCAGGCGGGCCGCCAATTCTGCCGGTTTCCACGCCCCCGGCTTGGCCGTTTGAACAAACATCTGCAATCGCCCGACGTCCTCCCGGGTACCGGCCAGCACGGCCGCCAGATTCGG
>Ga0180437_10005202_pt1 | contig 17940 bp, 26 predicted proteins | sample SS_ome_4_FD_132410 | JGI IMG/M metagenome (GOLD analysis project Ga0180437, IMG submission 132410) | Hypersaline lake sediment archaeal communities from the Salton Sea, California, USA - SS_3_D_1 metaG | ecosystem: Environmental > Aquatic > Non-marine Saline and Alkaline > Hypersaline >... | reverse complement strand
ATTTCTACCAAAAAACCGGCTCATTCTGCGCCTTATAATTTGGTATATTGCTTCTTTGAATGCCGCACGTCCGGCGGCCGTGGTCCATAGATTTGACATTTTTTTTCTCCTATAGAAAAAAGTTATTGATGACCAGCCCCACCACGAGGCCGGCCCCTGATAGCATAGCGCCAACCGTGATCAACAGTCTACGGTCTTTTTTCACATCGCAATTTTCAGAATGATATACAAGATCCGTTTTTGTGCATATATGGCGCAAATCCGCCTTAATTGTCGAATACAATTCAACCATTTTTATGAAATACTCTTCGGTTCTATCCATTACGCCCCATTACGCCGGCCCTTGTTTTTGTCGGCCCATTGTAAAATTTCCATTTCATCTGCTGTCAATAACGTCGGAGCGGCCGCGCGCGCCTTCTCTAGCTTCTCGCGCTTTTCTTTGTCTACTGGTTGCAAAGGAGGAGGTATTGACTTGTCTTTTGTGTATTGAGCAAAAAAGGCTGATAGCTTCCTATTCCAATGTTCAGTAAGCTCTTGACTAGGGGGTTCCCCTGGTGGGGGTTGATACTCTTGCTCGTTCTCCTGCTCTTTCTCAGGTCCGCATATTTCGCCGGCCTCAAGTTTTTTTTCTATGCGCTCGCGGTACTCTTTGAGCCATGGCAGGATATTTTCCGAGCACTCTTTTTCCCTCGCCGGTATGCTCATAGCTTGCCACCTTTCGGCAGTCCAATAGTCAAAGGGCGGTACCTGCTCCTTTATAGCACGAACAGCGTATTTTTGCATAGCTTGACGTTCTCTCTTGCCCATAGGCCAACAAAGAACGCCTATTGTAAAAACCAGGGGATGTATCCACTTTAAAAAAGACTTCTCCCCCTTCTTGGCTTTGTTATTATACAAGCTCGTAGTAACATCATAGGATCTATCAGTACTCTTTAACCTGTAACTATCCGTAAACTCGTCAGAATCGCAAATTGACCGATGTAGTTGCGTGTGTTCAAATGTACCGACAGGCACCGCTTTGAAACGCTTGTTTCTTTGCAGGTAAAAAGAAAATTTCTCGACATTGATCTTTATCGTGGAGATGTCGCCACGCCGACACTTCAACCTTCTAATATATCCCTGGTCTTCTAGTTCTTTAAAAGAGCGTTGAATGGTGCTTATAGACTTAGTATGACCAAAAGCTAACCATTGGTAATGAGCATGCGCCCCGATAGGAGCCCTTACAGTATCAAAACCACGCGCGGCCAGCTCTGCAAACCAATAATAAGAACGGCGCGATCTCGATTTCATATGCCCCGTACCTCTAAGCTCGATACGCATTGATCCTACTAGGGTTTCAAGATCTCTTTGGTTTGCCGTAACGCGGTTTTTATTGATTTTTTTTGCTAGCATTTTGCAAATTCCTTGACAAAACGCGCAAAAATGGAGAGGATTGTTTTAATAGTTCCCCCCCAAATGCGCGTAGGGTTAGCATTTATCCACTTTACGCGCATTTTTTTTTCATTGCAAGATATAGATCCGTGACTATATTAGAATCAAATATTATGCGGATAATCCAATAAAAAACCACGAATTTGCCAGCAATTATCCATCGACGAAAGGGAAAAAAATGACAGAAATAGATAAAATAGATAAAAAAGAACAACAGGCTATCGACGAGGCTAGTGATTTTTCGGATCTATTCGAAGGACTAAGCGGAACGGGATACAGCGCAATTATTTGGAGGCTGGCCCCTCCATGGTGCGCGGGATATCTCGAAAGTATGGACGTGGATCCGCAAGACGGGATCGACCTCGGGGAGATAGTTAGAAAGTGGGGCGGACAGAAAATCATGGTGAAAATAAAAAACGACCTGGGGAGATTTGTAAAATCAAAAACGATTAACCTGAAAACATACGCCCCTAAGAGGTATGGGAAAACTCTGAATCCCTGGGAACATGAATTTGGTGACGAGCCGGCCGGAAACCTGCCAATGAAACCCGATACCATGCTAGCCAAGGAATACAGAAGATATCACACCCCCCCACCGCCACAACAGCAGCCACAACTGGATCCTACAAAATTGATGGAAGGTATGTTCGGTCTATTTGCAGAATTTCAAAAGAGTATGGCTAAGACACAGAAAAACCCCGCCCTCCTGGACGGCCCCAGAAACTACAGTGACGATCCATTTGCCCAGCTCATGCAAGGTATGAAAGCATTCAAAGAGATGCAAAAGATTTTTGGCACCGGCGAGCAAATGATACAGCAAAAAGAACCAGATGACGAGGCAGGTCTTTTCGGAACCATCGCTCAAATAGCTCAAATGATGATGACAAATAATCAACAGCGGCCGCAAACCCCCGCTACTCCTGGCTATACTCAATTGCCACCCCACACAAAACAGCCGATAGTTCAAAACGATGTAAGGCCCAGTCCAGTTACACCTAATCAAAATCGCCCCGATCTACCAGGCATCCTAGCGAGCATGTCAGGTGATCAACTAGGCGATATCATTGTAAGTTCTATATCCAGAATGTCCCCAGAAGACCGAGACAATAAGCTCCCAAAAGTTTTTGCTCGACTGGCAGGGCTAGACGGAGTAAATTATGAAGATGACGAATTGTTAACAGACGAGGACGAAAATATTGACGATTCATCAACACCAGATCCCTACCCCGACACTGAATACAATCCCAATTGACGGATCATCTTATGATCAAATGCGCGCCACTGTGCGCCTTATCGGCAAGGCAATAAACGACGCATCGATATACTTACCAATTGTGAACCGAGCTCGAGCGCTAGCAAGCAGAGCAGCACCAAAGGACTATTTAGGCCAGCTCTCGGAGATATACAACGATTTTGTCAAGCGGTGGCGGTACGTAAAAGACCCAGTGGGGCGGGAACTACTAGCCACCTCACCACAACAAATTTTTCATTTAACCATGGGTGGCAGGTCCGCAGATCCGGGAGTGGGATTCGGACGCGGCGCAGGGGATTGTGACGACGCTACAATAGCTATAGGAGCCCAGTTAGCAGCAATAGGCTTTCCAGTACGTATCGCAACAGTAGCACCGCGCGGGATGCCCCCCGGCCGAATGATGTCTCACGTTTTTCCGCAGGCATATGTTCAAGGCCTTGGCTGGGTGACCGTTGATCCCGTGGTCTATCCCGAACATGGTGTTTTCTATACTCCGCCGGGATCTAGATTTGCAGCATTTGACCTACAAGGTAACTTCGTTGAAGGACACGGCAATTTACAAAACATGTCCGGCGATCTGACCGGATTTCAAAAAAAAAAGGAAGGTAACAAAATGAATTTAGGAGATTTCAGCGACTTGTCAGGGCAAGACGATTTTGATTATTCACCCGGAGCGCCGCTAGATTTCAGGAAATATGGCATAAGTGGCTTTGGAGCTTTCGCGGAATCCATGGGAATGCTGGACCTTGGCGACTGCTCTCTTGGCCTAGCGGCCGAGGCGGATATCGACCAGTACGGCCGCGCGCATACTCCAATACTGGAGATCCGGCCGTCAGACTACGCGCATGTGAAAAAATTCGGTAGACCTAAGCATGGTTGCCTTGCGCTGGGTGACGATCTCGAAGTATACGAGTATGATCAAAACCTCGGATTCTTCAAAAAACTTTTCAAGAAAATCAAGAAAGGGGTTAAGAAAGTCACTGGCAAGCTGAAAAAAGTAGCAAAAAAACTACTAAAGAAAATACCTGGCGGAAAAATTTTAATGAAGCTAGGAAAAAAAATTTGGAAAATTTCTAAAAAAATTGTCGCACCGCTCACCAAGTTTGTCGGAAAATACGCAAAAAAACTCGCACCCGTGGCAGCATTGATCCCAGGATACGGGCCCGCAATAGCTGCGGGACTGCACACAGCCGGCACTGTCGCGAACCTAATGAACAAGCACGGTGTTAAAGTGGTTTCCAAAGATAAAGAATCAGTTGGGAAGTTGCGCTTCACAAGCGACAAGGCAGCGGTTGCATTTAAAAAGGATTTAGTTAAAGAAGCGAAAAAGGCAAAAAAGCACGGCAAAAAAGGCGGCCGTAAAAGGCAAGCGCGGCCCAGCGCCGGCGGAGCTCGCCCAATTGCACGCACCGCGCGACCGAGTGCCGGCCCTGTTTTTAAACCTGGACGTAAAGTTAAACGCATCGGAGCAAGGCGAGCAGCATAATGCAAAAGGCTATCGAATATGAAGAGGGCTTCACCACTGAGGGCGAGGCAGAAAGCCTATCGGTGATCTGTGTTGCGCCGTGGCAAGGGAAACTTTCTTGTGTGCTTTTCCATATTGCCGATCCCGTTTTGACCGGGGCAGATGTGATAATAAGGCATCATCATCGAAATGGGTTGAACACCTGGGAGAGTGAGCTATTTCGCGAAGACCCGAACGAGTGCCCGGACGTTTACAACGTACAGATCACAGAGCCGATCGCATTGAAGCCCGGCGACAGTATTTCCGTGGAGTATGCAAACCCGGACAGGCTTTATACTAACGCTCAAATATGGATAGAGGCTAACTGATGCACATCGGCGGACTAAACGAATATTTGAAACAGTTGCATGTTCAGCGGCTGATATCGTGTTGTGACCTAACGTTCTTCGATAGCCACCTCGCGGCCGCAATCGCCCTAAGTGACGCCGGCAACCCAGCGCTAAACACTACCAACCAAACCTTAGTAGGAGCGATCAACGAAATAAACGCGGCTGTCATCTTGGAAAACACGTGGGATCGAAACGCAGGACCGCCTGCATTTTTATATCCCCATGTTGCTGGTGATAGAGTTAGATCTGACTCTTTATTATATTGTGTTGGCGGCGGATTACCGGCCAACTGGATAGCAAATTCTATTACCATTGGACACGATGTTGCCACCCATTACAGTTTCATACAATCCGCAGGAGCAGGAGCGACCGCGCTTTATATCCAATGGATCGGAGGGCAAACGAATTTTGGTGGCCCTGTTAATTGTACATATCCCAGCGGATCGATATTGCTTCCACTGGTAAATGGATCTCTGGTATTCGATACAAACGAAAGTAACAACGCCGCCTTAATAAAATCAATATCGGGAAAACAGATCTGTTTTGGTGTTGGATCGAGTAATCAACGGGCACTATGTTTTACCGACCCGTCAAACAGAAACCGCGATCATGGTCAGCCGCTACACGTTGATACATTCGTTTCAGTCTACAGCGCCACAGATCCCAGTGTTAATAATACCCAATATGCAGGATTTAAACATGATAAGACAGACGAAAAACACATTATTGGAAAAGGATCGATCAAAACAGAACACAAAAACCCCGTTGAACTAGCAAATAACGGATCTTTTGATTTGCCTAATGCTTCGAGCGGATTCGGGTTCTTCCAAGCCGGAGACGGTGAAGAGTACGGACAAGTAAGCTGGACAAGCGCCGGCGTGGTGACCACGATAAACGGATCCGCAAATTTCAGCAACACAGACACGGGAGCCGGGAGCGGAGACTTTTGTATTTTTGATAACGGAACAAAAGCAACAGTTATAAACCGTATGGGAGCGGCTAAAAAAGTGATCTTCGATTATCACTACTTTACCCCATAGGAGATTTTTAAATGTCGATAGAAAAACACAGAGTAATGATTGATCTAGCTTTCGATTGCAATCATGAAACCATTGACCCGTGGACCATTGCAAACGGAGCGGTTCAAAAGATAAAAAACTTTCTGCAGGGAGAAGACGGTCACAGTGAAGAGTCTTTTAACTCTGTTAGCAATATACTCTTTATGAACGTTTACATCGATGTACCAGACATCGACAAGGCAAAAACACTAGAAACAAAACTGAAAAACAATCTCGATCAATTTCCGCCTATTGCGAATGACACAAGGGCTTTCAACTATCGCAATTGGCTAGAAAAAGAAGGGGTTTAGAAATGCAAAGAGCATACTTACAAGCACGATATCCAAGGGGGGGATGCCCCAATCCATATATGGCTTTTAGTGCGCAGAAAAGGCGACTACGCCAACACTTCCGGCCAAGGCAGCGAATGGGCCTAGATGGTTTCTTCGGTATCTTCGGAGATCCCCTGATACCAACGGCCGACCAGATCACCGCCACCCCAACACAAGGAAAATGGTATCGCATAAAGCAGGGTGAAACATATTGGGGAGTAGCAAAGAAAGCATACGGCACCTCAAATCTAAAAAAGGGTTTGCTCGCCATGAATGCAGCCCAATGGAATTCTCACATTAAAAAAGGGACAGCAGGCTGGGAAGCATACGGCGTGGAAGGTATGCAAGCAGTACCTAAGTATGACTCTTTTAACAATCCAAAGGCCGGCTATGGTACGGGGCACGATTACCCCGTTAATTGGGTTCCCCCTTTTCCTAATTGGGAAGAGCCCGAACAACTCTATCCTGTTGACCCTGGTTTTCCTCCGCCTGACGACGTGGTGGAACCTACCGAACCGGGACAAGGCCCTCCTGGACCTCCTGGACCAATGGGCCCTCCTGGACCGATAGGACCTATTGGACCAATCGGCCCTCCTGGACCTACCGGAGCCCCAGGGGAGGCGACAGACGAGGCTATAAACGCAGCAGTACAGGCATGGCTACAGCAGCACCCGCCGGCGGCCGGCCCCATAGGACCTATGGGTCCCCCTGGACCTCCTGGACCCCCTGGACAAGCGACAGACGAGGCTATCAACGCGGCCGTACAGGCATGGCTACAACAGCACCCACCGCCGGCCGGCCCTCCCGGCCCGCAGGGAATCCCCGGGATCCCCGGGATGCCCGGGATGCCCGGCCCGATCGGCCCTCCAGGCCCCAAGGGCGACCCAGGCCCCGCCGGCAGCGGCGGCGGCGGCGGCGGCGGCAATCAAATGTTTACCGTGCCTTTACTGTTTACAATTCTAGCGGCGGCGATGTAATGGAAACAAGACCGGCAAAACCGCCAGAGCTGGCAAGGTGGGCAAAGGTTCAAGGATGGATTAAAGCAATATCCATGCAAAATAAACTTAATGCTCACAAGAAAAATCAAATTTTCATGGGCATTGATTTTTGCCTATCTAATAACATCTTAATTAATCAAACGTCAGTGATAGAAGAGCACACTCAAAACGTGCAAAAAGAAATAAAGCTTTGGCGTATTTCTGGCGATGTATGGTCCGGCAAAATTGGGATATCGTTCCCGCAAGGCGTAGCCGGTCAAATGGATCTAGTCGGTCCCCTGGATATAAACGACGATGAGATTCAATCATATCAGTTCAGTGGGGTTCTCGTAATAGTGGGCGGTATTCTGATAATCACCGGTCTAACTCTCAAAGTTATAGAACTATACGAGCGCGTCGCAAAGACCGAGCAGAATGAAGACATAGCGCTTGATTTCATCCAAAAGGAGATCATAGCAAAGCCGGACCTCGAAACAAAATGGGAAGCGTACAAACAAACAAAGGGGTGGTATCAGGAGCAAAGCGCAATCGACGCACTAAGACCGTCCATTGACGATCTGGTTGATACCTTGAAAAAACCGCTCGCGGTCGGCATTGCGTGGGGAATACCCGTTATTCTGGCGATCGTTGGCCTTTACTTTTTAGTAGGTAGAAAATGAAAATACCTTCTCAACTAGTAGAACTTGGCCTTGCCATCGAGCTCGACTGCTCGACATGGGAATACACCTGGTCACTTCAAGACAGAATGAAGCTATTTTCAAACCCCGAAGGTAATAAGTTAATTCTTCTGTATATGAAACCCCTTGGAAAGAGAGTTAAACACCCTAAAAATGAAAAAAAACAGAATTTCACCAAGGCTAGAGCCTTATATTCAAAATTTCAGGGCTTTAAATCTGATGATATTCTAGCTTACAAATTCGACGATGTGAATTTGAAGGAGATAGGAAAGGCAAATTATATCTGTTATCGATCGGATAAGTGGAACAAGCCGCGCGTAGACTACAAACATGTTTTTAAGTCTAAACCGACAGTTTATGTAGATTCTACCTATCCGCACGTAATTGTAATTTCTTCAAGCAAACTCCGTGTGACCGCACGCGGGATCGAAGGATAGAAAGGCGTACACATGGCAAAAAAGAGAGAAATCTATGCTATCAACCCAAAAAAAAGACGAAAAAGGCGTAAGACTACGCCAAAGAAATCGAAACCCGAAAGGAGATTGTCAACCATGGCAAGAAAACGACGCAGAACAACAAAAAAACGGCGCTCTTATAAGCGAAACCCGAGCCCCAAGCGTAAAACCGCACGCAGAGCACGTGCCACGGTAGGGCGTATGTTTGGCGGGTTGAGCTTTAAGAAAGCCCTCGCAAACATGCCGGCAACGCAGATCGGAATGTGGGCAGCTAAAAAAGCCGCTCGATCATTCATTTTCGGTGATGCCACCAACTACGCCACAGAAAACGACGCGGGATCGTGGAATTGGGCAAGCTATGTAAAAGGCTCTTTGGGTGGAGTAGGAGCAGCGCTACTCGTAAACATGCTCAAACCAGGCATGGGTCAGAAGGTCCTAGAAGGCGCAGCAAACCTCATGGTCTACAAAGCCCTTATGAACGAAGTGGTCTACAAGTCTGAAACACTCACCGCGCACTTTGGCGCAGACGAGGACGCAGACGAGTATTCACCAGAAGAGTACCTGTTGACAGGTGCCAATGATGACTGGTTCCTCGGCACTGACGGCGGAATGTACCCGACAAACGACATGTATAGACTACCGGAAGCATCGATGGACGGGAATGCAATCGTTCCCGTGGGTCCCCTCGGTGACGTACTCACCCCAGTGGGCCCCCTGGGATACTATGGCGACATTGAAGAGGCTTACAGAAAAGCCTACTTCAACCAGATTTAGGAGGCTAACATGTACGGACAAACAGAAACAAGTTCAGGTCCAGCGGTAGCCTCTGGACTGGATTACAACAATGTCAAAGAAAACTGGACTCTGTACGATACAGTGTTGATCGGCACAGATCCCAGATCTTCACAAACGACACCCGGTTGGGTGCAAACTCTCGCGGCTTTGGGTACGCTCAATCAGTTGTTCTTCTTTAACGTGCGAACCAGGGCAGACGGCCTCGCCTATTGCAACTTGCAAGCACGCGATCAACTCCCCTATGCGTTTCTAATCAAAAGCGCCGGCGTTAGGTTCTTCGCATCCTATCAAACAGAGAACAGTGCGATCTCGGCAATTGCTGCTAACTGGTGGCTGTCTAACTACGTCCCGCACGTATTTCTTGCCGACCTGCCAAACCACACAAGTTTTAGAATGCAGATTCAGCAGGACGATGTTCTGAAAAGCTGTGTTCCCCTTGTCCCTGGCGGCTATGGTCCAGTTGGCGGCGGCTATGGGCAAACTTCACCGATCACCGAATTCGCAATAGCGGCCGACAAATCCTATTCGGCCGTGACGCAATCAGTAGCGCACATCACAAACCGCTGGAAATTCCCAGCTATGATAAAAGTGCCCCGCAATGCTAGCCTTGTAGTGGAATTACAGTTCAGCGAATACGCCCGCGGACTGCTGCAAGCCATGACTAAGCTAAGTGTACAGGATATTATGTCAGGAAACGGACACGCAGCAGACGCCGATCATGATTCCAAATCATTCTACGGAATTCAAGTGTCATTAATCGGTCAACGGCTCGTACAACAACGCGGCGAATATCACGCGTAGAAAGGTAGGTTTTCAAATGCCACAAGAAATCGCAGGAAAACCAGTTTTTAACGTTGCCGAAGCGTGGCCGATTTTCGACACACTTTGTATATGCTCAACGTTCTACGGCAGCGAGGACATTTCACAAGGTTGGTTTACATCTTTTGCAAACTTCGCAGACAAAGAAACACATAGTTTCTTCATGCAACGCACAATTGGAACCGTGGGATTACAATATACCAACAAATCAACCGTGGACCGCATGGATTTCGCCTATAAAGCTTTTTCTATCGGTGTTAGGTTCTTCGCTCCTGGTGTTCGTACTCTAGGAGCTCTAGTTGATGGCGCAATCCATTATCGAGACAATTATAGCGCTCACTGGTGGGAAACAGAATTGCCCAGTCACTGCGCTCTACAGTTCAAAGTGCAAGAAGACATAGTGGCCGAAGGGCCGGCAATGCTGTTCAGCCCTGGTTATGGTATGAGCGGATCAGGCGCATCATTCGAGCATGACGCAATCGAGCAGGCAGGACCAAACGGCGCGCTAAACGCTCTTTATCCGCCTGTTATGAACTGGTCGATGACCCAGGGCGTGCCCTCGCTCTCGAACCGATTCGCATTCGAGACGCCAATAGAGATCCCGAGAACGGGCACAATTGAGGCAATTTTACACGTGTCGGAATACGCGCGCGAGGTGCTATCTGATATCGGTTCGACCATCGTTGCGGCCGCGCCCCTCAACTATATATTTGTTGATGACGCAACGCCCAAATATTCATACTACCCCGCGCGGTACGGTATTCAAGTATCGTTACTGGGTTACAGGTACGTGCAGCAAAGAGCACAATACCACGCTTAGGCGTAGAAAGGCTCTCAAATGCAAAATCAAGGAATGCACCCGTTCGAGCAGGATGGAGCTAAATTGATGAGCAAGTTCGATGCAGACCCAGGACCGTTTAGGCCACTGCATTATACTTGCTATATTGACGTACCTGTAATAGCAAACGGTAGGGGAGTAGGGCAGATCAACACCAATCAGCAGCCGTTTCTATTTTTGCGCCTATCGCACCAGATAATAGGCAACACGGCAGATCCAGAATGGTCAGGACTCTATCAAGATGGTCAGTATCTGATCGAGTATCGCGACGAGATGAGCAACTACCAGAACGTAGCCACGCCGGCAGATGTTCTTTGTGGAAATGTGCAAAGTGGTTTCATTAGCTGGCTACCCATGCCGCTAGGACTTGCGGGATCGCGTACCTTCACTTTCACAGTAGAAAACAACTACACGCGCATTTTAACGCCGGTTTCTACAACGTTTAGGGTTGCGATCACTATGCACGGACTCGCTGACTGGGGTTCACTACTTCCCAAAAGTATGCAGAGGTAAGCAATGTCTTTTCGTAACACATTCCAAGAAGACACCGACGTTCTAAGGAATGGAGCAGCGCGCGGCCTTGTCAACTTGCGTATATGTTGGCAAGCACCAAACATGAAACTAGCTAGGGCTATTTCAGGATCTACAGTGCCGCGCGCTCACATTCAGAACCTAGACCAAAACACCCAAGCACTCAGAACGCAATACAACACGCTAGGCAGAACCGGAGCTCTGGCAGCAGGTCAGGATCATATCTGCGAGCTAGCGCGGATATACGTACCCGCTGGGAATATCGCCCATGTTGAATTCATCGAGCAGTATCTAGCAGACGTAAACGGCATGTTCTACGCTAGTTCTTCGGGATTTTGGGGAATGCCGTACAATGAAACCGTTAATATGAACGGGATCAACTGGCATTTTAGGCTGGACTACTATAACGGGCAGATTGCGCCCGCGTTTAATTACGCAGGTATAGCGATACCCGATTATCGATCTCTATTGCCCGGTTATGGTTGGCCCGATCTGCCAGAGCTCAACGGTCTATGGTTCCCCGCTGGACTTCGAAAGCAATTCAGAGGCACCGTGCCAGCTCAGAAACAGCTAAGAATGTTTGTCTATGTGCCGGCGGCCGCTCTTACGGTCTATTCTTGGAATGTGGCGGGAAGGTTAGAAGCACGGCTACAGTCCGAGCTTTGTATTGAAGCTCGAGCAAATACCCGCCTATTGAACTGAAATGTTCTTCCCCCCAGACGTACTACAATGGGAAACCCTTACCCGAGCTGAAATAGTTCGGGTAGGGTACCCTTTCCCCGTTGAATATCCGCTGTCAGTATGTCTGGTAGAAAGTGGCGGCACTGTTGGACAGGTAAACCCGAATAGCGGCGCAAGCGGCTTAATGCAAGTTATGCCCGGTACTCTCGAAGGCTACAACAAAAACAACCACCCAAAAATCGACCTGTGGAAAATGCGATCTCGAGATCCGCTTTATGCCCCCGAACAAATGCGCGTAGGCCTTTGGGTAATGGGTGTCTATCTGAAAAAAGGCTATCAATGGATAGCCAAATACAACAAAAATCCGGCCCTTTCAGATCTAATTAAAATATCCGATCTAATGTACGTGGCCGGCCCTGGACTCGTAAACAAGAAATTCGGACACCTTGAAAACAGAACGTTCGATGCTATGGTTCAATACGATCCAGACTGGCAGCCGTTCAAACACCCTCGCAGGGTATGGACCTGGACCATGGAAAAAAACAACGCTCAATGGGATACAGAAGCAATTGACAAATGGATTGCAGGAGAAACAGACCCCCCGCCATTGCCACCCCCAGACATAGCCGGCATGAATAACGGTCTTATTGTCGGTCTGCTGATTCTTGCTGTTACGTCGTGGTACTTTTCAAAGAAAATCGGTTGACTATTTCGATCAAGGGATGCTCGACAAAAAGCGTCCCCTCTCGCACGTAGCCGGAAAAAACACTAAAAGACTTGTGACCCGTTCGACTCATGATCGCGGCGGACCTCACGCCGGCCTGGGTGGCGCTCGTAGCAAATCCGGCCCTCAAGGAATGCCCGCTGAAATCGGCAGGATCAAAACCCAATTTCTCAACATATTTCTTGATTATGATCGACACGCCGCGCGAAGCCAGACGGAGATCCCGCCGGCGGAATAGTGCGCCTTCTTTTATCGAGCTTTCTTCAATGTGAGCTCGTAAAGCTCGCACGGGACACATACCAGGGGAATCAATAAACGGGATCGCTATTTTCCGTAACTCGCCCTCTTGATTAGTCTTAGAGTGTTTTTGATTGATAACCATGCCTTCTTCTAAAAATTCGATATCTTCTAAATCGATAGCCACGAGTTCAGACCGACGCAGAGCACCTGAAAATCCAATCAATAGCAAAGCCCTATCCCTGGTTCCTAGTCTGCTATTTTTGGTTTCCGCTATGATTCGTTGCAGAATAGGCCACGTGATCGGCTTTGCTTTACGCTGTGCTGTCCCCCGCAGTCTTCTTATGCCTTGCAACACCTCGCGAAGTATTCGCTTCCCAGGGCGTATATGGCCCTCTGCAAGATGTTTTTGATTTATCGCGGTTATCTTTCGGGCAATAGTCGCATATTTTGCGCCTTTATGACTTAGATCAGTGACAAATAAACTAACACAATGTTCGGACGCTGGCAGGCTTTCGATTTTGTAACCATCACACCATGTCTGAAACTGTCTCCAGTCTGATTCATAAGCCTCTACGGTGTTCTTAGCCTTGCGCGCGGCCGATATTTCAGCAGCATGTTGAAAGAGCTCATTGTTGAGAAGCGCCAGATCAACCATTTATGATCACCTTTGGCTTGTATTCTCCGCAGACGCCGTAAGGCATCAAGGGCGCCGGCACCGCTTGAACTGTCACAAGGGGCTGACCTGTTAGCTCGTGCTTTCCTCCAATCATTATCGATTGCGGTGGGTTTCGCCTACAATGCGCGGGCAGGTTGATAGTCTGTACTGGTTCACCGCACCATTCACAATCTTTGCAGCTATTTATTTCTTTCATCTTTTTTCCCTTTCAACGTAGGATAAGCTTCTACTAGTGTATAAACTATCAATTTGGGGGTGTAGATTACACGGACCACGCACTGACTTTGACAGCCGTCACAAGTCACCTCCTGATACTCTGACCATTCACATTCATCCATTTCCCACGGCCCAGCTACAGCAACTAAAACAGACTTGCCGCACCGTGGACAATCAACTTTCATGCTCAGATAAGACGGTTCCATAGATTTACCTCCTAAACGGTATATGGAAAGCGAAGTGATAGGAGTACAATTGCACGGACCACAAACTGACTTTGACAGCCGTCACAAGTCACCTCCTGATACTTTGACCATTCACATTCGTCCATTTTCCACTGCCCAACTGCAGCAACCAGAGCAGCCTTGCCGCACCGTGGACAATCAACTTTCATGCTCAAATAAGACGGCCCCATAGATTTACCTCCTAAAATACTTGATCTTCGCTATACCATCCCGAAGTTTGGCCCCATGGCGCAATGTGTTTTACTCTATACATAGTCCGGCCCTCATGGTCTTTAACCGCTTGCAATACTCCAGAATAGTAAATTCGATTTCTATGGGTGGATTCAGGATTCACGCAGACCGTGACTTTTACGCCTTTTACTATTTGCTCGCTTTTTTCTTTCAATGTAAATGTTCCCCTTTGTCTAGTTTGTTTACTGGAAAGTAAAACGAACCGATTTTTAAGTATTCCCCGTTTTTCACCTCCTTAAGTGCCTTCTTCACTTGCCTGTGGGCTTTTCGGTTGAGCTTGACTGTGTTCTTTCTCGCTCGCAGGGGAAAGAAGAGCACCTTCAAAAAATCCCAAATTGAAAAGCCGGCTAACCACATTTTATTACCTATAACTTTCCATTATCGGCACTTATTTCTGAGACAACTAACCACCATTTCCAAACTCTGGATTTCGAATCCCCTTTTTTAGTCTTCTACATCATCATCCTTGTGAGCTACAAAAATCGCCCCCCTTTCACCTAATGTCTTGCTGCAAAGCTTTTCAGCCGCCTCATGCGCCTCACGATAGGTAAAATAAAATTTCGTTTTTTTAGCCGGAACAGTCCCAAGGCGATCCATCACATAACCTCTAAATTTTTTTTCTTCTTTGCTCATTTTTCATTTTCCTTCTTTCTTTGATTCCGAATCACTTGCTTTTTTTTATCTAATACCCCTATTATTCTTTAAGTGTCTCTAACATAGAACGCATTGACTGATTGATTCCCAAAATAAATATGTAATCCCTTTCCAAACGATCACGAATTCTATTTTTCTGTTTTTGTGAGATATATTTAGGAAGCTGTTCTATAAAATATTCAATATCTTTTTCATAGTTGCAAGTTTTCTTAAATACACTAAGTTTTCTTTCAAATTCTTGAATATATAAACTTTTTTTCATGGTTGTACCTCTTCACACCACATATATCTAGGCTCACCTTTCCAGTATTTCACCCAGCAGGTAAGGCCCTTCTTCGTGCAATCAAGCGACCTTAAAAAGTCTGGAGTGTTACACCAGTAAACAACGTTATTCCAACAACAACCATAAAATAGCTCAGATTCTGAATAGCCGATATCATAACAGTCAAGCGGCAATCCCTCACATTCAACATAGTTTTCATCGTTCACCGTGTCAGAATCAGTATCAGTATCAGAATCAGTATCGGTATCAGTATCGGTGTCAGAATCAGTATCGTTATCAGTGTATGTGTCCGTGTCTGTTTCGATATCTGTTTCCGTTTCCGTTTCTGTATTTGATTCAGTATCATTATCACTATCGCTGTCAGTGTTAGTATCACTATCGCTGTCTGTGTCACCGTCCCACCTTTCCGGCGGATATTCTCCGCAGCTAGAAACGAAAGCAATAAGCGACAGAATGAACGCAAGAAAAGCAATTAATAGCGCCATTGCTGCCAAATCATCAGACTGCCTTGGTTTTTTAAATTCTAACATTTTGTTCCCCTCCTAATATTCGTCAGTATCCCAGGGCTCTATTTCCTCCTCTTGAACATATTCCCCGTTACATGTTTGTAGATGGTCCCTCCAAAGTTTTTGTTTAATCTCGAACCAGCGCCCTAAAACCGTATGCCGCCCCTTGTTCAACCACTGTTCGGGATCGTCCGAGGCTTTCCAAAGAGTGTCGTAGACACTCTGATAGTCTTCTCCCGTCCGAAAATCATCGTATTCAATGCCGCATTCGTCGCAATGGTCCCCAAGTGGATTTTCAAAGTACTCTCTTAACTCGGATTCTTTTATTTTTGGTCTTGATGTCGCCATCATTTAGCCTTTTTTTTACTCTTGCGCTTCTTTGATTCTTTTACGTGTATCAGTTTGCTTTGCTGTTGCGCGTTTTTAATCAGCTCTATTGGTTCTCCGTCTACCCTGTGATATCCTGGTGGTGGCGGGATCGGCGGCAGGTCCGCTTCCATTTCCCTATCCATGTATTTCTTCAATTGTTTTTGTAGCTCTATGTTGGAGCTGTTCACCGCGTCGATTCTCATTTTGAGCTCTTGCATAATCAGGATCGCACGGTCACCTAAACCCTTGCGGTTTATCTCCGCTAGGTGTTCGGCGTAGTGCCCTGGAAAGTGTTCTTCGATGTAATGTGAGAGCTTGTCTAGCTGTAATTGTTGGCCTAGTTTGCAATTTGGATTCATTTTTACCCCTTTTTTGATAATTTAGTGCCTATAATTACATTATAGGCACCTTTAAGGAAAATCAACGATAAAAAAGAGGGAAACGGAGAATTAACCCTCTTGAGCGGCCCATGCAGATATTAGAGCATCGCTTACAAGGGCCCCTGCCCCTGGCCAAGCCGTGACTACATTAGGATTAGGGCAGGTAAATTCAATCGCCCCAGAAGCACCCACAAACGCCGCTAGAGTGGCATCAATAACGCATGTAGTACCTGGACCGGCCTCTAAACCATAGCCGGCTGTAAGGGGATCACATTGAGCGGCGCCCCCTATGAAAAGACGTGTGTTGTCTGCTACTACGACCCGCGCGCCGGCCTGAATGTAGTCACCCCATATCTTGGCGTTTGTATTCTGATACAAATACGCTTCCCCCCCCACATTGCTTAAAAAGTTAAATCTCGTTTCTATATACGAACCCTCTGCGCTTACCAATTCATTGAAAGCACATGTGGACAGTATCAATCCAGAATAGTTGCCTCGGTGATAGATAGACTCGGTGAGACACATGTGATAGATTCGAGCATTCTCACAAAATGCCATCATTGAAAAATCTAAATCCTTGGTAACCCTCCTGGCCGAAAAACCAGCATTGTCATCGCTTCCTATGTTGCCGATATTTGTTTGTGACTGCACGGCAAGCGCGCTGTCTGTGGGCTCATAGCGGTTTATGAAAGCATTTTTTATCTTGATGTCATCGACATGCGCGTCGCTGAAAATCATTCCTACAAAATCAAGCCAAATATACTGCTCGATTCCGTCTATGTCTACTCGTGCAACAGCATCAGTTGAACCGGAAAAATCAAGATTCAAATTGACGATTGCAACGGGAGATTTGAGCCCCGTGGCCGTGGCTTTATTCATACACTTTGTTTTGATTCGCAAACGGTTGAGCTCTACTGTAATCATTGGCCGCCAGCCCTGGATCGTATCCGCAACTCCTGGGGGTGTCCCGTGTATGTATGAATATAGCCGCGTCGCTGTGTTTTGTTGGATAGGATTGGCTAGAGATTGCGCCGCTCCATCCTGTGGAACAACCCAGCACCCCTGCCATCCGTTGACGTCCCAGCCGGCCAAAGCAGCATCGATATATTCACCACCTACACCGAGCGCTGAAACCGCTGATATCGCTTCGTCGCCATAGGCCACCTCGGCCGCGCTCACCCCTATAATGGACAACGAACCTTGATCTTGTATGTCATGCTCCAAATACCAGGTTGAATCTAATGTATAGGTATATGGTACGCCGGCCGTTGGATTCAATACGAGGATTCTTACCGTGTGTTTTATCACCGTGGTTCTAAGAGCCTCTAAGGCTCTTGGTACACTAGCAAACGGCAATGTGCTATTCCCTAATCCGTTGATATCGTCACCGTTCACACCGTCCACATAGAATGTGACATTACCCGCTGTTTCCGGCAGCTCTCCCAAGGTGCAGAGCAGTTCGAACAAATTCAAGATCTCTGTATCGTGGTACTCGTTCAGATTCCAAAGAGTGTTGATAAAACTGTATGATGTCTTTCCACTGCTCACCCATTGGTTGTACTGAACCACTAAATTTCTACCAAAAAACCGGCTCATTCTGCGCCTTATAATTTGGTATATTGCTTCTTTGAATGCCGCACGTCCGGCGGCCGTGGTCCATAGATTTGACATTTTTTTTCTCCTATAGAAAAAAGT
>Ga0180437_10005199_pt1 | contig 17947 bp, 13 predicted proteins | sample SS_ome_4_FD_132410 | JGI IMG/M metagenome (GOLD analysis project Ga0180437, IMG submission 132410) | Hypersaline lake sediment archaeal communities from the Salton Sea, California, USA - SS_3_D_1 metaG | ecosystem: Environmental > Aquatic > Non-marine Saline and Alkaline > Hypersaline >... | reverse complement strand
CTGCCAGAGAGGGCGCTCATCCGGATCTACTCGCTGAGCGGGGATCTCATCGACGAGATTGAGTTCGACGGAGAAACCTACGACGCCGGGAACCTCACCGGCATCGAGAACCGCACGGGGGAGAATCTTGCGTTCTCCGGCGGGATGTGCGCGTGGGACCTGATCTCACGTAACGATCAGCCGATTGCCTCCGGTCTCTACCTCTTCACGGTGAGCGACCGGAAGACGGGCGAAGTGTTCGTGGGGAAGTTCATGGTCGTCAGATGACGTCGCCCTTGGCCGGCGCGGCATCGGACGACACGACATCGTGAGGGGACGATGAGGGGACGTACAGCAAGGACATATTGGATGTGCGCTGCGATTCTGGCGGCGCTCATGGTCGCAGGCTGCGGAGAGGATACGGTCAAGCCCATCAGCCGGAACCTGCCGCCGGAAACGATCGCGTCTCTGCCCGACGACCTCGACCCCGACCACCAGGTGCCGTACACCCAGACCCTGAGCTGGTGGGGCGAGGACGTGGATGGGGAGGTCACGCACTACCTGTTCCGGTTCCTGTACGATGTGGACGAGTGGTGCGCGCCCGACTCGGCCTGGCACAGGACGACCGCCACAGAGTCGACCTTCTACCTGCCGGTGACCGACGGCCAAGCCGCCCACAGCTTCGAGGTGAAGGCCGTGGACGACGACGGGGCCGAGGATCCGACCCCGGCGAGGGTCAACCTGTACGTCCGGAACTCGCCGCCCGAGGTTTTCTTCGGTGAACCGCGGCTGTTGCCGGACACGACGCTCACGGCCGTGAGCTTCAGCTGGACGGGGCGGGATACGGTGGACGGGAGCGAGACCATCCGCGAGTACCTGATCTGGCTCGACGGCGAGGAGACCCCGCGCGTGGTCGACCGACTCGTCACCAGCTACACCTTCCTGAGGGAGGATCTGGAGGACCCGTCCATCCCGGCGGGAGGCGGGACCACGCGGACGGTGTACATCCAGGCCGTGGACTCCGGCTGCGATACGAGCGAGACCTTGAGTCACGCCTGGTACGTCCGGCAACCCAACGGCCGCATCCTGCTGGTGGATGATGTCCCGAACCGTCTTCTGGGCGCGATTCTGAGCGACCAGTTCTACCGGCAGACCCTGAACACGCTGGCCGACGAGGGGGAACCTTACACGCTCCTCGAGTTCGAGACCCATGGCGAGTTCGTCCGCGTCGAGGACGTGTACCCGAACCTCGAGCCCTTTGACGTCGTGCTCTGGTACACGGGCCGGGATTCGATGGGCTCGGACAACCTGCGGTTCGCCGAGACCGGCCTCCGGGAATACCTCGACACCGGAGGTTCGCTGTTCCTGGTGACCTGGAACGCGCTCGGAACCCGCGGGATCTTCACTGCGGAATTCGGTCTCGACTACCTCGGTGTCGAGGCGCTCTACCTGAACATCGCGGCGGACATCCCGGGTTCCAATTTCGACATCCGAACCACACAACTGATTCAGCCCGGCCAGGGAACGGAGCTGGAAACACTGAAAGGCTCGGTGACCCAGATCTGGGTGGAGCACATGAACCCGGTCGAGGGCGTCGACATCCTCTACCACCCGCCCGGCTATGCGGGGATAGAGCGCGCAGTCGTGATGCGTCATCCCCTGCCAGCCGGGGGATCCGTGGTCTATGCTAGCAGTGCGTTTGAGTTCTGTAATGGCCTTGGAAACGCCCAGGCGCAGGTACAGAGGATCGTGGGAGACCTGCTTCCGTAGGGATCGCTCCCCAGGGGAGTCGACTCCGGCGGAGGATCAGTTCGGACGCTCCTCAGCGCTTGACAGCCGGGACAAGGAGGTGATCGCCAGGAGCAGACGGATTGCGGTTTCGAGCGGAAGAGCGTTGACCCTCTTCCAGAACGCGCCCTTTGTGAGGAGGTAAGTCATGCGAAAGACTCTGGCACTGACCTGCGGAGTCCTGGTTCTTGCCGCGTCGGTGGCCTACGGCCAGCAGCAGACGACGATCTGCAAGATCCAGGACGGAAGCATCCCGCTCAACACGGAGGTCTTCGTCGACAGCGTCGTCGTGACGGCCATCGACATGAAGCCCTCCACCTACGGGTTCTGGGCCCAGCACCCGCAGCCCTGCGCCGACTACCCCAACCGGGAGTACTCCGGGATCCTGGTCTACATGAGCTACGCCTTGCCCGACACCATCGAGGGCATCGGCGTGGAACCCGGCGATCTGGTCTCCGTGAGGGGCAACTACACCGAGTACCCGTCGGGCGGGGTTCCTTCGGTGAGTGAGATCACCTATCCCGACGACGCCTACGCGCCCGCGGTTCACATCATCCAGGAAGACTACGGGATGCCGCCCGAGGCGAAACTCACCGTGCACAATTTCGGGACCATCGACGCCGATTCCGCGAACTGCGAGCGGTGGGAGGGCGTCTGGTGTCGCGTGGATACCTTGGTGTGCACCGAGTGGATCGAGCCGCTCGAGTACGCCGAGTGGGCCGTCGTCGAGCTCGAGGACTTCACCGGGTTCCCGAAGACGACCGACACGCTCCGCGTGGACGACAAGCTCGTGATCCCCTCGCTGGCCAAGCCCAGCGTAGGCGACACCCTGAAGACCATCTACGGCGTCTTCACCTACGAGTACGGCAACTATAAGATCTGGCCGAGGGACAACGACGACGTGATCTACCTGAGCTCGCCTCCCGCGCCCAACCTGCTCCAGGTCTACTCGACGCGGGATACCCGGACTCTGGCTGTATTCGACCGCGAGGTGAGCGAAGCGTCCGCGGCCAACTCCGACAACTTCTCCTTCGTGTTGACGGCTATCACCACGACGCAGCGGCTCCCCCTCCTGCCAAACCACGTGCAGATCGACCATGACGCACCCGCTCAGTCCGGGATGCAGGAAGAGCTGTCGGCCTGCGACATCGAAAACACGTTCGGTGTGGTGGACACTTCTTGCCAGACGGCCGCCCTCAGGATCGGCGTTGCACCCATCACGCTGGTGCAGACCTCCGCCCACGCAAACACTGACAGCTCGCAGGTCGCCGGCGAGCAGGTGACCGTCGGAGGCATCGTCATCGGCGGCTCGGGCGACTTCGGGGGCTTCTACCTCGGCACGCCGGGCGGCGGGCCGTACAGCGGCGTGTACGTCTTCGACAGCAGCAACCCGAGGAGCGTGGGCGACAGCGTGGTTGTCTCGGCCGAGGTCACCGAGTACTACGGCATGACCGAGATGTATCTGCCCGAGTACGTGAGCACGCCCATCTTCACACTGACCCCCGACATCGAGCCCACCGTCGTGGAGCCATCGGTCCTGGTCACCCCGGCTGTCTCCGTTCCGCCCGACGCTGCGGAGCCCTGGGAGGGAATGTTGGTCCAGGTCGACTCCGTGGCCGCGGCGTCCTACCCGACCGAGTTCGGCGAGTGGACCGTCCAGGAGGGCACCGACACCGTCCATGTCGACGACACCGCGGGCTACACATACACGGCGGTCGTGGGCGATAGCATGAACCTCGCCGGGATTCTGACCTACAGCTACAACATCTGGGAGATCGAGCCTCGCGACGACGATGACATCGACGTGTTCTACCTGTCGTCCGTGGACGAGGAGAACCTAGGGCTTCACTTCGTGAAGCTGAGAAACTACCCCAACCCGTTCAACCCGAAGACCGTGATCGAGTTCGGGATCACGTCGACCACGCCCGTGAAGCTCACGATCTACGACGTCAGCGGACGCCTGGTTCGGACGCTCATGGACGAGGTCAGGGAAGCCGGCACCTACCAGGTGCACTGGAACGGCAACGACGCGAACGGCCGACCGACCGCGGCGGGCGTCTACTACTGCCGCCTCGAGGCCGGCGAGCGCGTGGAGATGCAGAAGCTCGTGATGGTGAAGTAGGGGACTGACCGAACCCGTCAATCCCCGAACGATCCTGACCCGTCCTTCCTGGGCGCAGCCCCTGGGCGCCCAGGGAGGGCCCGGTCTTCACGAGGAGGTGATTCTATCGACCGGAGGAGATCGCCGTAACGCCGCCGCGACTGTGATGCGGCGGAATGCTCATCGGAATGGAACTCTAAGGAGGTTTTCGAGATGAAGGTGATTGGAGTTTTCCTGGCTGCTCTACTGGTGAGCTCGGTCGCGTATGCTACACCCATCGCGGACGTGACGGTCGTGGATGACACCTGTTATCCGCTTGCCATGGATGCGCAAGTGACCGTCGAAGGTCTGGTTACCTGCGCCGGCCCCGAGCTCGGCTCTGCCGGTCCGGCCTACATGGAGGACGAAACCGGCGGCGTTGCTGTGTACTATTACCCGATCGCCGATCTCGGGCTCACCGTCGGTGACTACATCCAGGTCACCGGTTGGATCGGGTTCTTCAACGGACTGATCGAGATCGTCGCGGATCCCGTCACCAGCGCTCCGCCGGAGGTGACTATCCTCAGCCAGAACAACCCGGTCGTGCCCACCGTGATCACGATCCCCGAGATGGACGACATCGTGGCTTACGGACCTGGCTTCGATGAGGTCTACGAAGGGATGCTCGTCAAGCTGCTGTGCGTGACGTTCGTGGATGCGGGTGGTGTGTTCGAGTACAACGGCGTCTACGACATCATGGACGGCTCGGGCAACGTCGGTGTCATGTTCTGCGACGGCAACACCGACATCGACGGCACGACCATTCCCAGCGGCTGGGTGAACATCACCGGCGATGTCGGATCGTACATCTTCGGGCCGTACTGCGGCGGCTACCAGATTATCCCGCGTAGCCTGGCAGACATCGAGTACGCTCCTTCCGCCACCGAGAACGTCTCCTGGTCCGGTGTGAAGGCGCTGTACCGGTAGCTCGTGTGGGTTGACCACACTCTCCCAGAAGGGCCCCCTCCCCGGGGGCCCTTCTCTTTGCGGTCGCCCGTCGGCTCTCGGCTCTCGGAAGACGCAGGCGCTTGGGCCGGATCCACAGACCACGCGCGCATGATGCAGACCGGGGAGATGTTGGAACAGGCCGGGGCGACGCGACGGAACGACCGGAAGGGCACGGACGGCAAGACAGCCTACTCGATTTCTTCCATCCGGCCGTCGGTGGCGGGTTCGACGACGGCCGCCTCCCGGACCGCGTCGATGATGACATCGGTCACGGTGAGACCCGTGGATCGAACGTTGGCGGGCTCGAAGCCGAAGTAGCGATCGGCGTGGGTCACGGCATAGTCGGGGGCCGCGCACCGGTAGGTCCGGCTGCGCTCGACCGGCCTGCCCCCCACGGTCACCTTCTCCAGGACGGCCGCACCGGCGGCCGACCGTCTCCAGCGGTAGCGGATGCCGGAGACCTGCAGGATGCCGTAGCCGTCGTCGGCCGCGGCCTGGGCGTTCAGGCCGGCCATCCTGAGGAGTTCGTCTCCGCTGCATTCAAAGGTCATGAGCACGTTGTCGAAGGGGAGCATTTCCTTGATATCGAGCACCGTAATGTAGCCCCGGGGCAGATGCTTCCGGATTCCCCCGCTGTTGATGACGGCCACATCCGCGCCGCCCGCCTCTGTCAGCCGGTCGGCGATCCAGCTTCCGGCGTTGCTCTCGCCCGACGACGACGTGAACCAGTCTCCCTTGAGCTCGCCGATGACCTCCCCGTAGAGATCGTCGATCCGCCGGTCGAACTCCCAGGCCAGCGCTTCGACCTCCGGCCGGGGCGTGGCCTCGCTCGCCCACATGGGGATCAGGTGACCCCGGTAGGCGGCCACCGTGTCGGCCCGCACGAGGACATCGAGCCTTCCCAAGTACCGGTTGTTGGACCCGGCCTGGCACACGACGATGCCGTGCCTCTTCTCCGGCGCCTCGATCCGGGTGTGGCTGTGTCCGCCCACGATCACGTCCACGCGGCCGCCGACCTGCTGCGCCAGGGCTTCATCCATGTCCACGCCCACGTGGGTGAGGAGCACGATGAGGTCCGTTTCCCGATCCACCTCGTCGAGGACCCGGTCGATCGCCGGAATCGCTCGTTCCAGCCTCAGGCCTTCGACGGCTCCCGGCCCCAGGTATCCGGGCAGGTTCTCCAGGATCAGGCCGATCACGCCCACGCGCACCCCACCCCGCTCGAAGATTTCGTAGGCCTTCCCCGAGAAAGGCCGCCCGGACTCGTCGAGGAGGTTGGCGCAGACGACGGGCATCTCGGCCATCGCCACCAGCTCGGCGGTGACGCTCCGGGTGTGGTCGAAGTCGTGATTGCCCAGGCAGACCGCGTCGTACCCGAGCAGGTTGAGGAAGGCCACCATCCCTCCCCCCTGCACCCCCTGGTACTCGAGGTCGCAGATGGGATTTCCCGTCATGAAGTCCCCGGCGTCCAAGAGGAGACTCGCCGGGGCGTCCTGCCGCTCAAGCCGGACGAAGTCGCTCGCGGCCGGAAACCCTCCGATGGGGGGATTCCCGTCCATCCAGCTGGCCGGCGTGGCGCGGTAGGTGCCGTGGATGTCGTTGGTATGAAGGAGGGTCACCCACCGCCCCGCGTCTTCCCGGGTTCCCTTGCCGCAGGACACACCCAGGGCGGCGAGGCCGAGAATAAACACAACCGGGACGCCCGTCCTCAAGCGGCGCGCACAGCGAAGGGTTCTCATCGATCCTCCGGGGGCGCGCCGGCCGACGCCCGTTCCGACGGCTCACCGTTGAAGAGCCCCAGCTGTGGAGGCTCCAGGGGAAGCTCCAGATCCACGAGCAGCTGCCGGAGCCATCCGGGTCGGTCCCGGGGCTCGAGGCGGAGGCAGGAGACCCCGAACGCCCGCACCAGCTCGTCGATCCCCTGGTCGATCTCCACCTGGAAGGACTGGCCGAGATCGCGGGTCCCATCGAAGGTGGGCGGGGCGCAGATGGGGACCTTGACCAGGCGGGCGTAGGTCTTCAGCCACGTCTGGAGCACGGGCTCCAGGGAGGCCACGCGGCCGACCTGATGCACGAGGTAGGCGTAGTTGTCCAGGACGGAGCGGTCGCAGATGACGGCCTGGTACCGCTCGGCCGCTGCGATCTCTCGGGCGATCTGGGTGTGGAGGATCCAGGCCTGGGCGTCGAGGGTCGTGTCCAGGTTGATGGGAAGCGGGCACTCCCGGGCGACCTCTTTCACCAGATCGACGGAGAAATCGAGCCGCTTGAGATGAGCCGCCAGGTCGTAGCAGAGGGTCGTCTTGCCGACCCCGTGGGTGCCGATGAACGCCACCTTGAGCCTTCTACCCTCCACGAGCCACCCCCGACTGACAGGATCTCCAATCATCCGCCACTCTAGCAGTATTCCCGCCAGGTCTCAAGGCGGATTCTCCGGCCGGGTCTCCGCGCAACCGCGGGACCCGGCTTTCTTTTGAACCGCCGATGTGGTATAATAGAGAAGCACGCGAGCCGTTTGTCCGACATTGACCCCCAACAGAAAGAGGAGTCCACCGCCATGCGATCAGCTCCCACCATCTGTCTCATCGTGCTCCTTGTCGCCGCGTCCGGTGCGCTCGCGGTGCCCATCATCGAGATCCACCGGAACGACTCGTCCGGCCAACCCCTCGACTTGGGCCAGGTCGTCACCGTCAGCGGCATCGTCACCTCTCCCGACGGGATCTACAGCACCTACAACTGTGAGGTCTACGTCCAGGACGAGACCGCCGGGATCAACCTGTGGGTGGGCGCCGCCTACGGCGTCTACAACCTGGCGCTCGGGGACAGCATCACGGTCACGGCGTCCGTCGACTTCTACCAGGGCCTGACCGAGATCGGAACGACACCGGCCCAGGTCACGCTCACCAAGCACTCCAGCGGAAACCTGGTGCCGGAGCCCATGGTCCTTACGTGCGCCGAGCTCAACAGCAGCTTCCACGGCGACTACACCGAGCCCAACGAGGGGCGCCTGATCCGGATCAACAACCTCTCGATCGTCTCCGGCAGCTGGCCCGTCACGGCCCAGCCGGGGAACACGCTTCTCGACGTAACCGACGGGACGGCCACCTCTCTGCTCTTCATCGACAAGGATTCGGAGGTCAACGGCTCTCCGGCACCCTCCGGGACCTTCGACTGCATCGGGATCCTGAAGCAGTACGACCCGGCCTCGCCGTACACGACGGGCTATGAGATTTCGCCCAGGTACGAGATCGACATCGTCCACCACTCGCCCGGGCCTCTCTTCACGGTCGTCCCCTACGTCTCGGACGTCACCTCCGCCACCGCCACGATCGAGTGGGAGACCAACACCGCGAGCGACTCCTGGGTGGACTACGGCGAGACCACGGCCTACGGTTCCGGTGCCGGTCAGGTGGGCGAGTCCGTAACCCACCACGTGGTGGAGCTGTCGGGGCTGCAGGCCAACACGCTGTACCACTTCCGGGCTCAGTCGACCGACGGCAGCGGGACGTCCCAGAGCGAGGACCGCCTGTTGATGTCCGCCTCCGACACGCCCGGGGAGATCCACGTGATGTTCAACGGCTCGGTGGATCCCGCCTACGCTTTCTCCGGAAACACCGCCGACGGGAACGTGGACTTCCTCGACGAGCTGCTGGACCGCATCCACGAGGCCCAGCACTCGATCGACTGCTGCATCTACAGCTTCAGCCTGTCGGAGCTCGCCGACAGCCTGATCGCCGCGCACAACCGCGGCGTGGAGGTGCGTCTCATCAAGGACGCCGCCCAGAGCGACACGCAGGCGAATCGCCTCGGCGCGGCCGGCATCCCCTGGATCAACTCCACCTTCGGCGGGAACCACTCGGCCGCCGACGGCTACGGGTCCTGCCACAACAAGTTCTTCGTGTTCGACCACCGGGACGCCGGCAGCAAGACCGACGACTGGGTCTGGACCGGCTCGTGGAACGTCTCGATCGCCGGCGAGGATGATCTCAACAACGTCGTCCTCGTCCGGGACTTCGGCCTGGCGGAGGCCTACACCCTCGAGTTCGACGAGATGTGGGGCTCGTCCACGATGACGCCCAACGCGTCCCAGGCGTGCCTCGGCTCCCGGAAGGTCGACAACACGCCCCACACTTTCCGGATCAACGACGTTCTCATCGAGCAGTATATGAGCCCCTCCGACGGCACGGCCGCGGAGATCATCGAGAAGGTCGGGACCGCGGACCACAGCATCTATTTCTGCATCCTTGCCTTCACCCAGTACCAGATCTCCAACGCCATGAAGGACCAGCGGGACGCGATTCCGGGACTCGAGGTCCGGGGCGTGTTCGACGACGAGGTCGGGGTGTATGCAGAGAGCAACAGCCAGTGGTACCCGATGAGCGGGGACCCCGTCGCCTGGAACTACTGGAGCCCGCCGGCCGACGTCTGGCGCGACACGGCCCTCGGCAGCTCCGTTCTTCTCCACCACAAGTACATGATGATCGACACCAACTCCATGAGCGACCCGCTCGTGATCACGGGATCGCACAACTGGAGCTACTCGGCCGACTCCCGCAACGATGAGAACACGCTCATGATGCACAACCTGGAAATCTCGAACCTCTTCCTCCAGGAGTTCGCAGAGCGGTACCACGAGAGCGGGGGAACCGGCACGATCGGGGAAGTGGCCGCCGTCTCGCCGGAGGCCGGCGGGCCGCGGTCCGGAGCCGAGATCGTCCTCCACCGGATTTTCCCCAACCCCTTCAATCCCTCGACCACGGTGTCGTTCGAGAACCGCGCCCGGGGCCGCGTTTCGGTCCGGGTCTACGACACCACCGGCCGTCTGGTCCGCACGCTGTTCGAGAAGGACGCCCTCTCGCCCGGCGTCCATCTGGTCGGCTGGGACGGTACGAACGATGCCGGCCAACCCGTGGCCAGCGGGATCTACCTCTGTCGACTGGAGGGGGACGCGACCACAAGAACGGGCAAGATGATTCTCCTGAAGTAGAACACCCGGCAGCGAAGAAACCTCGGGGCCGCCCTCTCCGGCGGCCCCGCTTTCGTCTCCACACCCCACACACGCAGGCCTTGCCTTCTCCGGCGCGGACCGATACACTCTACAGGAGCGGTCGTTCGGGGAAGGAGCGATGGGAACCAGAACGCGGAAGTTCGGTACGTCCAGGAGGGAGAGCCACGACGCGTCGGCTTACTACGCCCGGCGCCTCCATCGGGTTGAGCCCACCACGGACACCCGCGTCCACCCCGCTCCGGGGGAGGCGATCGACCGGATCTACTGCCACACCTCAGAACGCATGGATGAGCTTCCCGACTCCAGCGTAGCCCTCATGGTGACCTCCCCCCCGTACAACGTGGGCAAGGAGTACGACGAGGACCTCTCTCTGGATGAGCACTTGGGGCTCCTCGAGCGCGTCTTTCGGGAGACCCACCGCGTCCTCGAGCCCGGAGGTCGGGCGTGCGTCAACGTGGCCAACGTAGGACGGAAGCCGTACGTGCCCGTGGCATCCCACGTCAATCTGCTGATGGTCGAGCTGGGGTTCCTGATGCGGGGCGAGATCATCTGGGTCAAGGGCAGGGGCGCCAGCGGGTCGTGCGCGTGGGGGTCGTGGCGCTCGGCGAAGAACCCGACCCTGAGGGACCTCCACGAGTACGTGCTCGTCTTCTCCAAGGGGCGCTTCGACCGCGTGACCGCCGGAGAGAACACGATCTCCCCCGAGGCCTTCATGCGCGAGACCCTCTCGGTGTGGGAGATCCCGGCCGAGTCGGCCAAGCGCGTCGGGCACCCGGCGCCCTTCCCCGTCGAGCTTCCCAGGCGGTTGATCGAGCTCTACACCTTCCGGGGCGACCTGGTCCTCGACCCCTTCTGCGGCTCGGGTGCGGCCTGCGTCGCCGCCAGGGACCTCGATCGTCACTACATGGGCTACGATATCAACCCCGAGTATGTAGACTTGGCTCGGCGGAGACTGGCGTCGGTCTCTACCGGGACCTCCGGGGCATCGCGCCTCGGGACGACGCCCGGCAAGCAGGCTTGAGGATTGGAACAAGAGCGGGCGGCGTCAGCGAGGAACCCCCGCCTCTGTTCGCGCGGGGCTACAGCTTGACGGCCGTCCCCGAGGCCGAGATCATGAGCATCCCCTCGCGCACGACCTCGTAGTCCAGATCGACGCCGATCACGGCGTCGGCACCGAGGCGCGCGGCCTCGTCCGCCATCTCCTCCAGCGCGATGTTCCGGCCCTGCCGCAGCTTGGTTTCGTAGGCGCCCGCCCGGCCTCCGATCACGTCCGTGATGCTGGCGAAGAGGTCGCGGACGATGTTGGCCCCCATGATGGCCTCGCCGGTCACGACCCCGAGGTACTGCTTCACCTGCTTCCCCTCGAGCGTGGGTGTCGTGCTCACGATCATTTCGTCCTCCCTTGAGGTGTTGTCTGTACCCCTCTGGAACGCCGCGCGGCAACGAGTTCGTGCCCCCGCGCTTCGGCAATCCCATACACGCCGGAGGCTCTCGTATTCGGCCGCGCGCCAATGCGGGCATTCCGCGCAGGAATCGCCCGAGGCCCCATCCTCCCAGAGGGGGCGGTATCTGTCAACGACACCGGCTCGGTGGAGAGCGCACCCCTGCGAGGCCGCTCGATTTCCCTGGCCCGCCCTCCCCGTTTGTCCTAGAATTGAAGACCCGAGTGAGGCCGAACGCCGGCGTCCCGGCGTGGCGCGCCTCAGCGGTTCCGGCAGAAGAGGGGGCGGGTATCGATGGATCGGCTCGGGGTTCTGTTTCTCACCAACTACCTCCCCGTCGGCGGGTTTGAGACCCACCTGCTCTACATCGTGCGAGAGCTGGACAGGCGGGCCTTTCACCCCGTCGTCTGCACGCTCAAGGCCGGTGGACCTCTGGAGGCGGAGTTCCGCGCGGCGGGCGTGCCTGTCTACAGCAGGGTTCAGCGCGGGAGGCTCGACCCGTTCGGGGTCCTGAGGCTGGCCCGGATCATGAGGCGGGAGCGCATCCATCTGTTGGACGTGGACCTCCAGCGAAACACCGTGCTCATCGGCGCGCTGGCCGCTTGGCTGGCCGGCGTACCGGCCGCCGTGATCTCGGCCCACTCGTTCGAGCACATGAACCGGGAGCGCGTGGTCGAGTGGCCCGCCCGCGTATCCCTCGGCCGGATCGACCGGGTGATTGCGCTCTTCGAAGCGCATCGCGAGAAGCTGGTGAGCGAGGGCGTCGATCGGGGGAAGGTCATCCTCAGGCCCAACGGCGTCGACACCGACGCCTTCCGCCCGGGGCCCGAGCCCGAGCCCCTCCGCCGGACCCTCGACATCCCGGCCGGCGCGCCCGTCGCCGGCATCGTCGCTTCGCTCGTGCCTCTCAAGGCCCACGAGGTCTTCCTGGACGTCGCCGCCCGTGTGCTCCGTGAGCACCCCGACGCGCACTTCCTCGTGGTCGGCGAGGGCCCCGAGCGCCCGAGGCTTGAAGAGAATGCACGCCGCGCCGGGTTGCAGGACGCCGTTCACTTCCTCGGACAGCGGCGAGATCTGGCCGATCTTTTCCGCCTGATGGACGTGGCGGTCCTCACCTCCCTCTGGGAATGCTTCCCCATCTCCATCCTCGAAGCCATGGCCTGCGGGATCCCTACCGTGACGACCCGGGTGGGGGCACTCCCCGACATGGCCGTCGAAGGGGAAACTGGATTCCTGCTTGAGGTGGGAGACACCGAGGGTCTTGCCGGGGCCCTCACCCGACTGATGGGAGACCCGGATTTGCACAGACGGATGGGGAACGAGGCGCGCCGGAGGGTGGAGGAGCACTTCAGCATCGAGAAGATCGTCCGAGAGCGCGAGGACCTTTACCGACGGCTGGTCGAAGAGAAGCTGGCCGGCCGAACGCGGACCGCCTGAGAATCGGGAGCCACCGTGATCGAGACCCGGGGCATTGCCGTGAGTCAGGAAAACCTCGCGGCCGCCAAGATGGCGGTCCCCCGGAGGTTGCCGCGGGGCGGGGCGCTCATCTGCTTGCTGGGGCCCGACGGATCGGGCAGATGGACCCAGGCCGCCGCCCTGGCCGAGACGCTGCGGGCTCAGGGTCTGGACGCCGTACATACCCCGGCGCGGTGGGATCCCCATCCGCTCCTGGCCCGGAGGCTCAGCTCGGGCGGCCGGAGTACGCTCACGAGCTGCCGGACCCGGGCCTGGAAATCGTTGGTTCTCCTGGACCATGCCCGCCAGACCCTCCCCAAGGTCGGAATCCCGCTCCTCATGGGACGCACCGTCGTGGCGGACCGGTACGTGTACGACACTCTTGTGGACCTCTCACTCGCCCTCGGCTGCGCGCCGGATGACCTCCTGAGCGATTTTCTCCTGAGGCTGTTCCCCAGGCCGGACCTCGTGATCCTCCTGGATTTGAGTCCCAAGACCTGCGCCGCCCGAAAAGGGGACGAAACCCTCGAGGGGGCCCTCGCCGAGAGGAGGGCCCAGTACCTGCGCCTCGGGGGGACCCTGGGAACCGACCCGGTGGACGCCGAGCTCAGCCCGACCCAGGTCCACGCGGAGATTCGAAGGCGGGTCTGGAAACGGCTGGGACTCTAGGGTGAGACACCTAACCATATTTGACTGAAGAGGTTGCGGGACCGAGCCGATGGGAGGTGGATGGCTCGTCCTCGGTTCTACGTGCGGGAGGGCGCCCTTGAGGATTCTCATGGTCAACAGCTTCCACTACGACCGGGGAGGAGACTGCACCTACACGTTCGCCCTGACCCGGCTGCTGGAATCCAGGGGGCATGAGGTGGTCCCGTTCGCCACGGCGCACCCCCTCAACCTTGCCAGCCCGTACGACCGCTACTTCGTCCCGCAGGTGGACTACGACGCTCTGGAGAAGGACCGCAACCCCGCCGCCGCGCTTCGTGTCCTTCGGCGCGCCGTCTCGTCGCCCGAAGCGAGAGACTGCTTGCGCCGCCTGCTCGGCGACGTTCGGCCCGATCTGGCCCATTTCCAGGGGATCCACCGGCACCTGACTCCCTCGATCCTGGAGCCCCTCGAATCGGCAGGTGTGCCGGTCGTGTGGACCCTCCACGACTACGTAACCATTTGCCCGAACACGCACTTCTACCGCAGCGGCGAGGTCTGCGAGGCCTGTCGGCCCGGCCGGTTCTACCAGGCCTTCCTCCGCCGCTGCAAGCGGGGCTCGTTGGGCCCAAGCTTCATGGCCGCCCTGGAGGCCTACGCACACCGCTGGATGCACGTCTACCCTCGAGTGGACCGGTTCATTGCGCCCAGCCGGTTTCTTGAAGGCAAACTCCGGGAGCATCGCTTTCCGTCCAGCCGGATCACGACGATTCCCCACTTCATCGAACTCGAGAAGTTCCGACCGGGGGATCGGGACGAAGGATTCGCCCTCTTCGCCGGGCGGCTGGCCGAAGAAAAGGGACTTCGGACTCTCCTCGAAGCGGCCGAACATCTGCAGGGGGGAGATTTGCTGATCGCGGGCGACGGGCCCCTCCGGGGGGAGCTCGAGGCGACCGTGACCGCCAGAGGGATCTCGGGGGTCCGATTCCTCGGGCGAAGGCCCCGGGAGGAGATCCTGGACCTGGTTCGACGCGCCCGGTGCCTCCTTCTGCCCTCGATCTGGTACGAGAACTTCCCCTTCGCCGTGATGGAGGCCTTTGCCCTGGGGAAACCCATCGTGGCCTCCCGGATCGGGGCCATCCCGGAGCTCGTGTCCGACGGGGAGGACGGTCTTCTGGCGGCGCCGGGTCGGGCCTTGGACCTGGCCGGGAAGATCAACACCCTCCTCGGCGACCCCGCGATGGCGGCCGAGCTCGGCAGGCGCGGGCGAGCCAAGGCCGAGAGGGAATGGAGCCCGGAGGTGCACTACGGGCGCCTGGAGACCGTCTACCGGCTGGTGCTCGGCCGGAGGAGGCAACCTCCGGGACAGGTTGACACGGCTAAACCATCGGGCTAGTATTGTTAAGATTGGGTTGCCGCGTGTACTGATTCGACCTCAAAGGGAGACGCCGAGTGTTCCAGTCCACCGACGGGGCCGTCATCGTCACCTACCGCTGCAACGCGCGCTGCTACATGTGCAACACGTGGAGGAACCCAACCGATCCGAAACTGGAAATTACGCCCGAGATCATGGACCGGCTGCCCGAGAACCTGGGGCGGATCAACATCACGGGCGGCGAGCCCATGCTCCGGGAGGACATCGATGACATCGTCGCTGTTCTGTCCACGAAAACCCGCCGCGCCGAGATCAGCACCAACGGGTACTTCACGGACCGCATTCTGCAGCTGGCGAGCAAGTTCCCCGACGTGGTCATCCGCGTGAGCCTCGAGGGCCTGGCTTCGGCCAACGACGACCTCCGGGGAATCAAGGACGGGTTCGACCACGGGCTGAGAACTCTCCTCAAGTTAATGGAGATGGGCGTCAAGGACATCGGCTTCGCCATCACGGTGTCCGATCGCAACGCCAAGGACCTGATGGAGCTGTTTGCCCTGGCCGAAGGGCTGGGTCTGGAGTTCGCAACGGCCGCGACTCACAACTCCTTCTACTTCCACAAGGCCGACAACCGCTTCGAGGACCAGGAGATGATCATCCGCGAGTTCGGGAAGCTCATCCGCGCGTTCCTCCGGTCGTGGAAGATCAAGCACTGGTACCGAGCCTACTTCAACTACGGGCTGACCCGCTTCGTCCGGGGTCACCCTCGCATCCTCCCCTGCACCGCCGGCACGGACATGTTCTTCCTCGACCCCTACGCCGAGGTGTATCCCTGCAACGTGATGGAAGAGTCCATGGGGAACCTCAGGGAACAGACCTTCGAGGAGATCTGGAGCGGCGAGCGGGCTCGACAGGTGCGTGAGAAAGTTCGCACCTGCCCGCGCAACTGCTGGATGATGGGCACTGCTGGACCGGCCATGAGGCGCAACATCTGGACGCCGACGAAATGGGTTCTCCACAACAAGCTCAGACTCATGCTGGGGAGAGACATTCTCTGCGACGAGAACACCCGGGTTGGATGACCCATGGAATCCGTGCTGCGAGTTCGCCAGGCCTCCTTGCGCGGTGGGGTTCCTGAATCGCCATACCATGAAGTAGGCTGGGGCGTTGACTACTGCTGACCATACCGCCCAGAAGAAGATCTCGGTGGCCATGATCGGCCATCGCGGAATCCCGGCGACCTACGGGGGCGTGGAGCGCCACGTCGAGGAGCTGGCCACGCGGCTTGTCCCCAAGGGGTTCGAGGTTCTGGTCTTCTGCCGCTCTGGCTATACCCCCCCCATGAAGGACTACCGCGGCGTCCGGCTCGTCCGCCTCCCCACCATCAACGAGAAGCACCTGGAGATGATCGTGCACACGCTCCTCTGTGTTCTCTACCTCGTGTTCGTGCGCAGGGTGGACCTCATCCACATCCACAGCACCGACCCCGCCCTGCTCACGCCGCTCGCCAAGCTGGGCGGCAAGGTCATCGTAACTTCCCACGGCCAGGCCTACCGGCGGCAGAAGTGGGGGCGCTTCGCCAAGGCCATGTCGCGGTGGGCCGAACGCACATTCGTCCGCTGGGCCGATGGGGCGATCTCGGTTTCCCAGACTCTGCGCGATTACTACAAGCGGACGTACGGGAGGACGGTCACCTACATCCCCAACGGCGTCACCGCCGTGGAAGTCTTTGCGTCCGACGAGATCGAGAAGTTCGGCCTGTCTCCCAACGGCTACGTCCTCTACGTCGGCCGGCTCGTCCCGACCAAGGGCGCCCACATGGCGATCGAGGCCTTCCACCAGACGGAGACGGACCTCAAGCTGGCCATCGCCGGGGGGAGCTCCCACACCTCCAACTACGTGTCCAGACTCAAGCGGCACGAGAACGATCGGGTCCGGCTCCTGGGTTACCAGTACGGCGCCACCCTTCAACAGCTGTACCGGCATTGTCGCCTGTTCGTCCTGCCCTCGGCAATCGAGGGGCTGCCCATCACGCTCCTGGAGGCCATGAGCTTCGGCTGTCCCATCCTGTTCAGCGACATCCCCGAGAACCTCGAGGCCGCCCGGGGGGTGGGCGTGTCCTTCCGGTCGGGCGACGTGGCCGACCTCAAGGAGAAACTGCGCTACTGCCTCGACCACCCCGATGAGCTCGAGGAGATGGGCAAGAGGGCCAGAGAACGCGTCCTCAAGGACTACCACTGGGACGACATCGTCCAGAGGCACGCCGAGTTCTACCGGTCGGTCCTGGCGCAAGGGTAGACCCCCTCCCCCGTATGCCGTGCCGACGTACAATCCGTGTACCGCTTGACCCCACACAGCCCACACGAGGCGCGCAGGAGCCCCCCGGAATCCCTTTCCAGGCGCCCCTTGCGTGTGCTAGGCTGCGCGGCAATCGACCGGACCTCCCCGGCCAGGGGGACCCGCGGGCGGCCCGGTCATTCCCAAGGGACAAACGGCGGATGAAGAAGCGTTCGAAGGAGGAGAGGGTCCATTTCTTAAGGTCGGTGGGTCTGGCGGACCTGCACCGGCACTTCGACGGCAGCGTGAGGCCCCAGACGCTCTGGAATCTGTCGCAGAAGTACTACTCGGCCATCCCGGGCCTCAACTACGACGAGTTCTGCCGGTACCTGCGCTACGACCCGGAGAAGGACCGGACCCTCATGGACTACCTGGACAAGTTCGACGTCCCCCTGCAGTACACCCAGTTCTACGACAACCTTCTCCAGATCGCCTTCGAGATCGCCGAGGACGCCTACGCCGAGGGGGTCCGCACCCTCGAGCTTCGCCTGAACCCGGTCATCCACCGCCGCGCGGGGTTGACCACGCGCCAGGTCCTCCACGCCGTCCGCAAGGGGATCATGAAGTTCCAGAAGGACCACCCGGACTTCTCGGCGGGCATCATCGCGATCGCCCTGAGGAGTCACGGGGGCAACATGGCCCGCGTCCTCCTCCGCGAGATTTTGGGCGAGCACCACCAGTACCACGACGGCGTAGGCGTGATCGGCTTCGACATCGCCGGGGCCGAGCGGCCGTACCCCCCCATCCTCTTCTCGGGCGCCTACGAGCTGGCGACCGCCATGGGGTTTTTCAAGACGGTCCACGTGGGCGAGGACGAGGGGCCGGAGCGGATCTGG
>Ga0180437_10005197_pt1 | contig 17951 bp, 9 predicted proteins | sample SS_ome_4_FD_132410 | JGI IMG/M metagenome (GOLD analysis project Ga0180437, IMG submission 132410) | Hypersaline lake sediment archaeal communities from the Salton Sea, California, USA - SS_3_D_1 metaG | ecosystem: Environmental > Aquatic > Non-marine Saline and Alkaline > Hypersaline > Sediment... | reverse complement strand
GCTACTACGTAGGTTGTTGTGATTGAGCTTCGCCATCCAATCCTCTTGTACCTCAAGCGGCATGACGTCGATACCCTTGAGTACTGGCGCATGAACAGCGGGCTTCTTACCCTGAGCTTGTAGCCTCTTGTTCTCGGCCCTGAGCTTAGACGTGGCCTGAAACTCTCCTTTGACGACGTTGGGTGTATCGCCGGGATCGACGACCTTGGTCAGGCTGCTCATGCCCTTTACTACGGTTTCTACGTGTTGCCGCCGAACCCCCTCTGCGCCGTAGATACCATGGAGCTCATTGACTAGATGGTTCTGCACCGTCTCCATGTTCCCCGTAGCCTTGTACAGATCGTGGGGGTTGACGAAGGACCGACTGGGGTCGCTCAAGGGCTGCCCAGCATCAACCTTCATACCTACCTTAGGGGGCTTCCACCCTGACTTGTCGTCAGAGTCCTTCTGCCACAAGGGTTTGCCAAAAGTGTCTTTGGGCACGTGGTGCTTCGTCCCACCCACCCACACGTTCACCCCTGTCGGATCTTTTTCGATCTTTTCGATCTTCCCGCTCTTCATGGACAATCGCGCGGCATCGGGAATGCTGCTCGGCAACTCGGTTAGCTGCAGCACTCTCTTGAAGTCGTTGACCATGTTCCTACCACGGGTAGCAACACCCCCCGAGTGGAACGCCTTGAGCGTAAGCTGCGTAGCCCTTTCACCCAGGGACTGTGTAGCCAGAATACCGACGTTGGTCCCCTTATCGTAGTAACTACCGTTGGGAGCAATTCCCGTGCACTTCTGACAGATACCATCACCGTGCTCGCACTTCAGAGTACTGCGCACCTGCACTTGCTGATTCTTGTTGGCAGCACGAATGGTGCCCACGACATCCGGAGTAAGAACGGTTCCAGCTTTGAAGGTCTTGCCCTTCACAGTCAGATCTTGCACCAACTCTCGGTCATACGCATCCTTCGATCCGATGCCCAATGATACTCCTCTAGTAGTACCGCAATCGTCGGCGTTCACCTGGAGACCCATGTTGGTGTTCATCAAACGCTTGGTGAAGTACCCGGGATCTTGCACTTCCTGTACTTTGAGTACCGACCCCTTACGTGCGCCGCTCTGCTGCGTCCAGTAGCTTCCTACATCCAGCCCCTCCGAGTAACTCTTAGTGATCGGCTGGAGTATGGGTCGGTTCTTGGCATCAGCCACCATCATGGGGCCTATTCGCAGCTGCTGGTAGTTACTCCACGTCGGCTTCATCCCCGACTGGTGCATAAGCAAGAGGTTGTTGGGGTCTGCGCTCTCTCTTTTAAGATGCGCATTCTTGATCTTGTCCGTAGCGTCGAACCACTCGTTGGCTATCTTCCTTTCCCTCTCCGCCTTGTTCAACCCAGGCATGGCTTTGATGGCATCTACCTTCTTTTGCGCCTGAGCCACGATGGGATCTCTGACTTTCTTGTCGGGGGCGAAGTCGTCTAGAGACAGTGAGTGCGTACCCATGGGAAGGAACTGAACGTTGTTCTTAGGATCTTCGCCCTCCTTCTCTACAGCATAAGCCGTACCCCTGGTCTCGGGATTCTGAATCTTGATCTGTCCGAACGAGGCATCGTACCCGAGCTGCATCAGCTTGACGGAAGAGTCACCGAACTCCTTCTTGTGCTTGGTCGCGAGGTCCCCGTACAAGGACTTGATGCCCTTCTTGTCCAGAACGAAGTCGTGGTCAGTCAAGACCTTCTTCTGCATGGTCTCTGGTACCGCCGAAGAGATCATGATCCGACCTGGCGTGGTTTTCATACTTCCGACCTGCACGGTCTCGGTCATCTTCACCTTTCCCGACTGAGCTGCACGTAGAGCCTCAGCGGGATCCTTGAACTTCTTCTTGGAGTCACCCGTTATACGGCTCATCTTGAATAGACCCAAGGCACTTTCGTGGCTGGGTTTGTAGATGACCTCGCCACTGCCTTCATTGAAGAGGTTGTTCGACGGTAGCATTTTGTGCGCTTCCGCAACCGCCTCCTTCCCCACCGGGACGTAGACGCTCATGGTGTCCCACACGATCAACCCGCGATCCACCGCAAAGATCTTGGTAGTGGGCACGCATACGTCATATACAGTCTCCGTGGCCCCTGAACGCACGCTCTCGACTGGATCCCAGTGCACGGATGTCGTAGCAACCAGCCGTTCCCACTCGTCTACCTTCAACTCCTTCCTACGTGCATTAGGTAGCCTCTTGAGAAGCTCAGTGCACTTCACAGCCAACGATCTCGACATTCGGTAGAAGGGCTTGTGTGCTGACTTGATGGTAGAAACAGACGCGAAATGCTCATGCTTTCCTAGTTCCGACGTGGCGCTAGTCAGCAGATCCATGATGCATGCAGGAACAGGAACGACATCTCGATCATCCTTGGTCGGCACATCTTGCTGAAGGCACCGAAGTGCATCCTTGGTATTGCCGTCTACTACCATACTGACGAGCGCGTCTGCATGCTGAACCAAGTCGACGGTGCTAAACGTGACTGTATAGACGTCATGCTTCTGTAACCTGCGCTTCGTAGTGGTGACGCCCGTCCTTACCCCCAAACGCATACCGAGCTCGTGCATAGATCGAACCAGATACGGGGAGGACGTGCTGAAGTTGACGACCACTTGAGGTTTCTTCTTACCATGCGTGATCGAAACGGATCCATTGCCATCCAGCAGACCAGCTAACACGCCTAGGAGAGCTCGCTTACTGAAAGTGCCCAGCGATGGAATCTTCCTACCTGAAACAAGCGCCCCAACGACCCAATCGAACTCTACGTCGTCATCTGCGTTCTCGGTCTGCCCCATATCGACTACTACGGGCATGAGCTGCCTCACGCTCTCGGCAGGCGAGATTCTCTTCACCGTTCCCGTCTCGTAGTCGAAGACGCACAACGTCTCGTTGGTAGAGCAAATCACCTCACGCTTTGCCGCTGAAGTAACGGTCACCGTAGCGCACGTACCCTCGACAGTAAAGTGCGTAACGGGCTCGAAGGACGGTTGCTTCGTATTGGGGTCATACGACTGAATGCTCACGCCCTCGAGTACCTCATGTACGTGCGCCCCGTTTTTGTCCAGCGCGTAGCTCTCAGCGTGGGGGATCTCGTCCATTCTGCATTCGACCACGAGACCGTCTACGTCCAAGTACGTCCTACTCCTCCCAGAAAACTTCATGCCGTAACTCTTCGAGACTGCTCTTCGGGCAGCCGCCGTACTGTCAGGACATGAGTGCAACCGGAATTTCACCACCACCAAAGTGCTGCCTATGACGCAGTTTCCGTCAAAGTCCGCATTGTGTCCCCCGGTCACCAACGGATGGATCTGAATAGCGGTGCCGGGTACCCGGTGCGCCTTGTACGCTTGAACGCTGTGTTTGTGCAGGGACGGATCACGTTTTAGTAGAACAGGCCGTTCCTCCATCACCTGATCCAACGCCTTGTAGACGATAGAATCCTTCTTCTTCTTGGACAAGAGCTTTTGGGCCTCCAGTGGATGTGTCGCTGCTCCGAGGTCTACGAGCTTCTTGGTCACAAACGGTCGAAACAGCTCTACGGCCTTCTTCTCTGGAAGACCCACGTTGTCCAAACCCATTCCCGGCTCAGGGGTGATGGTAGACCGCATGGTCATATCCTGACGGCGGCTGAGTAGCGTCTTCTGGAAGTACCCCTGCTTGGGGCTCGACCCACCTATCTGCAGCATCAGGCCCTTGTTGTCCCCCTCTCGTTCGGCATAGCTCATGCCTACACCCATCAGAGCCTTCAGACCGTCGTACATCCCGGCTCGCTGCTCTTTGAGGTCCTTGTCCCCCATGTACTTGCGCAACGTGGGGTCTTTCATCTTGCCGTTGAGCGACCCCAAGCTCGAATACAAGCCATTGACATCCGCCTGGTTGATGGATCCATCGGGCATGGGACGGATGGGGCGCATCACGGGGGGAAGAATGGGAAGGTTCTCGATGACGTATGCGTCCTTGGCATTCATGTCGTTGTCCGCAAGAGTCGTCAAGAACCTGACCTTCTTCGACAACTTGTCTACCTTCGTCGTATTACTCTTGAACGCAATGGTCTTATCGACCTTCATGGCATCGAGCTCCTTCTTCGACGCCTCGAGCTCCTTCTTCACGTCCAGCTTCTGCAGCAGCCCAGCAATGGCTTTGCCGCCGGCAACAGACCCGGGGGTCTCCAAAGGAACCAAATTCCCCTTCTTGTCGACGGCCTTCTCCCCCTCGACCACAGCATTGTAGTCCTTACGGGGCATCCCAAGCACCTTCTGAATGGCGCCCTCGAACATGGGATTGGGCATGGGCTCAGCCAGCTTCATATGCGACCACTTTTTCCCACCGTGCCCACCAGTGGTATCTGGATCGAACAGCCCGCCCTTTCGAGGGACGAACTCGCCGTTCTTATCGACCTTCGAGTAAACCAACAATGCTGGATCTTTGATTTCTCCAGCACTCATCGACAACACCTGCCCCTCAGTAAGAGGACTCAGCTGCAACCGATGCCCCTTCTTCTCTACGTTGACTCCGGAAGCGCGAAGCATGTCCTCGAACTTCTGGAAGGCGAACGTCTTTTTGGGAGGAGGGATTGGATCCCCGGTTTGAATGGCACGCCACACGTCGTTGTGTTGCGACTTCCAACGACTCTCGTCCGAGGGACCCTCACTCTTCCACGTCTGCATCTCCCGGATGTTGTGCTTAGCTCCATGCGCAAGCATGGAGTACATCCCGAGGTTGCCCATGGATTGAGCTCCGGCCTTACCACCCCCAGAGGGAATGAGATTCAGGTCGTAGTACTCAGGTTCGCTGCCCTCTAGAACGTTGCCCGCACGAACGGATATCTTCTTGTCGATCTGATGCTTGAGCTTCAGCATGTGTTGGTTGCCCACCAGGGCCTTGCCCAGGCTCTTACCAGAAACGGGATCGATCAACTCTTCGGTATCGCTCAAGCCGTGCTTCTTGAGCTCGCTCTTAACTGCCTCTAACTGATCGGTAGTACTCGTAAAGTTGTCGACCTTGTAGGGCTTGCCAGTCTTCAGCGCAATCTTCGAGGCAGCCGTTTCCAACACCTGACCCATGTTCATGCGACCTGGAATACCAGCGGGGTTGAGCGCTACCTCCAGCGGCTTCCCGTCCTTGGTATGCGGCATTTCCTTGTCAGGCACGACGGCTGTAACGATGCCCTTATTGCCATGTCGGCCAGTAAGCTTATCGCCTACCTGCATGGGCTCCTCAGTCCTCACGTGCACCTGAACGTTGCCGCGCTTGTCTTTATGAACCCCGACCACCTCACCAGGAAACTCACTCTTCCACGTAAGAGATGCATTACTGTGCTGATTGCTGAGGCTCTTACGCACCTGCCCAATACCCATCTTCCCCTTCAGCTCGTACGGCTTGCTCGCAAGAACTAGTGGGTCTCCGGGCATTACCTTTTGGCCGGCGCGCACCATCCCATTATCATCGACCTTCTCGTACTGATCTTTGGTAAACGCCTCGGGGTGGTGGATCTTGAAGCTCTTAGGAGCAGACGGCTTGACGTTGGCGGTCTGCAAAGAAGGCTTGTGCATGTGTACGCTAGTCAGCTTTTTGGCAGCAGCCTCACTGATAACCACACCGTCCTCGAAGTTGTAGCCCTTGAACGGCACGTATCCAACCGTCAAGTTGTTCCCCAGCGCCAACTTGCCGTCTCGAGTGAAGTTGTTGTCGGCAACGGTCTGTCCGGCCTTTACCTTGTCGCCCGGCTTCACCTTCGTCTCGGAGTGGAGCACGGCCTTAGGGTCATTGAGCGGAAAGTTGTCGTACAACGCAACCTTGTGATTCTTGCCCCCGCCATCCCTGACTACGACGCTCTTACTGGTTACTGACACCACCTCACCGTCCGTAGGAGCGACGTGCGCTGATTGCCGCCCCATGAACTCCTCGAACGTCGTCAGCCCTTCCTTGTCCGTTCCGGTAGATACCTGAACCAAAGGAGTTTGTCTCTCTTTGAGGCTTATGGACTGCTTGATGTGTTGGTTGGCGTAACTTGCCCGGTTACCCGAGTTGTTTCCCAAGAAGGGGATGAGATTACTAGTTGCGCTGAACAGCTGGGAGCTGTGGCGCATCACGTAATCAGCGTTCTTGAAGTCGTCGGTTTCTACGTCGTTCCCCACGGTAGACAGCTGTACCTTCTTGCCTAGGGGAGTGGGCTTTCCGTCTTTCCACTTCACCTGATCCGGCATGACCACCTTGGACTTGTGGAACTTGATCGGATCGATGCGCTCAGTTTTGCCTGTCTTGACGTTGTACACGGGCACCGTAGGCTGATTACCCACTTTCTTCACGCCCATGGGGAGGTGTAACGACACACCAGTCTTTCCCCCTTCGGGAGTATTAATGGGGTCGAGAAACCCCAAATGAGAAGGACTGATGAGCTTGGCCTCATCGCTGATAGCCTGCTCGCTCTGAATGCCTCCCGGCCCCGTAATGGTGGTCTGGAAGGACGAGACCAACATCTCGGCAGGGTTGACTTGATCTGCCATCCGCGATAGCGAGTTGTTGGTGAACGTACTCTTGACGTGGTCGTTGAACGTACCGCTGGTAAGAACCTCACGAACACTGCTGGCCTTGTTGATCTTACGATCAGCCTTCTGCTTGACCCGTTTGGTGGTATTCCACGCCGTCAGCTTCTCTCGAGCGTAATCAGCGACGGTTCTAAGGTCCTTGAACACAAGGCTATCACGCTCATCCTCAGGGACCTTACCGTTCTGAACGTCAAGCATCTTCCCGGTTACCCTGGTGAAGAGGTCCCCATTGACGTGGTCGAACGGCTTACCCGTAGTAATCTCTGTGGCTTCGGGCCTGAGCTCTGCAGCGCGCATCTGTTCGTGGAAGTACTTCCTGGCTTCGTCCTTGTCCTTCGGAGACCGCTTACGATCTGCTTTGAAGAAACGGTCCAGCGCCGTACCGGTAGCCCGCGCACTCTTGTTGGCGTTGAGAACTTCCTTGCCCCAATGCTTCTCGAGTGTGTCGTCGTCGACTCCCAACTCCTTCATCAATGGGTAAACCGGAATGTTCTTAGACTTCCCCCGCTCCATCTTGAACACCTTCGAATCGGGATCGAAGGTAACGTCGAACGTTCTCTTGGAGTTGAAGCGCGTTTCCAGCTCGCCGTTCTTCCTACGGCGGGTGTAGACGCCAGCTTTGAGCTGCCACTGGTTATCGACCTGGTACTCCTGTCCATCGACTATGTAGGAGTAGCGTTTGGTCTGAACTGGGATGTCAGCCAGACGCATGGTCTTCCTGTCGATTACCTTACCGGTCTCGTTGTCTTTCAGCGCCATCGTGCCCATGACCGGCGCGGCCCAGCTCTTCCCCCCTACTTTCGCACCGTGCTGTGCCTCGACATCCTCCGAATCCATGTCCTTACTTTGGACGTCTAGCTTCTCTAGATGAAGGCTCTGCTTCTTCCCAACCATGGGGAAGTGGCTGCCGATGCCCTGAACGACCTGGTTTTTCAGGTCCTCGAACGCTTCTCGGTTGTTCAAGTATGCCATGGAGCTAGCTCATAGCCTACCCCATCGGCCGGCAAGAACGCTACTAGATACGGCATAAGAACTATGGGAAGGCACTAACGCCCCCAACAACCTCAGGAGAGAAAGAATGCCAACGCTGGAAGACGACTACGAGGACATGTACGGGGCTCCGGGTGAAGACGACGAATACGACGACGACGACGACGACGAAGAGGATGATGAGGAAGAAGAAGAGGAGGAAGACATCTTCGAGTGACCTGGTGGTTCTTCGTAACGGGACTTCTATATGGAGTCATCCACTGGCTTCGTGACCAGCCCCCGCCCGAAGACCCCCCCAGGAAGAATGGTTCAGGACCGGTACAGCCTGATCGGGAAGACGTTCGACGACCCGAAGCAGAGTGACCGGTCTTGGACCATCACTTCTCTTTACAGCCCGATCAATCGGGCTCTAGGAGGCATTCGAGCGAGAGTAATGGATACCAAGGGCTTCATCTCTTTTATCAATCAGAGAGACATGGAGCTTCTGCTGGAACTGGCGCGGCCGGGTGAGTGGTGCGCATGGGCGCACGAGTACTACCCGGGCGTAAATGATGAAGTCGAGGGTTGGTACGGACTGGCGCTAGATCCAGACGATCTACTAGACGATCTGTACGAAAGGGAACTGGAGCTACGAGTTCGTCATCCCGATGACATTCTTCAGCCTCAAGAGATTCGTCGACGCCTTCACTTTGGCCCCAACAACGACATGGAAGAGCTAGTAGCGCTACTGTGGGATGCGGACCCAGACACAGGTCTGGGACCAGATTACCGATTTGAAACACTGGAGAAGAGATGGAGCAGAATAGAGAAGTCGCCGTTGAAGTGGCAGATGATTCATGGCGCGTAGATACGTGCGCAGACACCCCCCATGAGTGCGGACAGTGCGCCGAAAAGGTACACACAGGCGAAGAGGTATTCCTGCTTCAGATATGCAAACCGATACTGGTAATCAACGGCACTACCAAAGTAGAGTTGCGGCCAGAACTGACTGAAGATGGACACCCACTGTACCCCCCATACTTCATGCACTCTCAGTGCTGGGAAGAAGTACAGGACGACCTGAATGAGATCGCGGAGGAGTCCAACCCCGCAAGGGTTGCGGGCGCTATCTGTTCTTGCAAGCTCTGCAACAGCGGCATCACCCCATCCGAATTAGTACTGACCGTACAGTTCGGAGAACTCCTTCATGCCAAACAGAGAGTGGAAGATGAATCAATCCGATTCTACGGTTCTGGGGATACTGACGTCATCTGCGCTGAGTGCCTAGAAGAGCTGAACACGCAGATCGTGGGTTTGTGGGATGAGGAGTTCGTCGAGTACGAGGAGGAAGAATGCGCGTCTCTCTACACGCCCTGAACAGAATACGGCAGCGATGGAGGGGCGCTTCCGTGCTCGATGACGGCGAATTGGCCATTCTCGTGAACGTAGCAATAAAGCGCGCAAGAGCGAATGGTACGCGGGTAAAAGCACCTGGGGGATACTACGTCCCATTCCAAATACAGGATGATGAGGGATTTGTCGTCTACAAGGATGGAACGGTAACTACAGCAATGCCAAAAGAGTGGTGCAGCGAGATCGTGGAATTTCTGAAAAGGAGAGATCGTGGACAGATTCGAGTCTATGTTGATTGCGTCCCTGATGACGCCGCTGAGTGACCCCAACGACCCAAACTGCATCTGGGGCATTCCCCTGAACGTGATCGGCGGGTCTGGTGTAGGAAAGACGGCCAGGATAACATCCATAGCGAAGTCCATCGGGCTCCCGTGCTACCCGGTGTACTCAGCGACCAAGATGCCAGAGAACTTCGGAGGGTATCCGGTTCCCACACCTACGGGCATCGTCATAGAATGCGGACTCCCGCAGATACGCTCGTGCATCGATGAGCAGAAGGCGGTTCTATTCCTGGACGAGATCAGTTGCGCCCCACCCGCGGTGCAGGCGTCTCTGCTGTCATTCGTCAATGAGCGTCAAGCAGGCGAGTACGTGCTTCCAGGAGCTACGAGAATCGTACTGGCCATGAACCCCGCGGACGTTGCAGCCAATGGGCACGACCTCGAGATACCAATGGCCAACCGAGTAGCGCACCACCAGTACACCAACCCAACGATCAAACAATGGGGTGAATACATTACAGGCCAGCCCTCCAGCGAGATGCAGAACTTCGTTGACGCCGAGAAGCTGGTGAAGGAAAACTGGAGCATCAAGTGGGCAGAGGTCGCCAACATCAGCTGGTCTTTCATAGAGGCAAACGCCGGACTCCACGTAGTCAGAGACGCCGAGGGGAACACGCACGAAGCCAGTAAGCTGCACAACCAACCTACTGCTGATGAAGAACGAGCTGGAGGACCGTGGCCCTCACACCGCACATGGGAACTAGCGAGTCGAGGTGTCGCGGCCATACGTTGCCTAGGGCTCGAGCAGCGGCTGGAAGTGGAGATGATCTCGTCCCTAGTGGGGGCTGGTCTGGCCACAGAGTGGGTCACCTACGCTAACAAGATGGACCTCCCCTCCCCCGAAGAAGCGCTGAACGATAAGTGGAAACCGCACAAGAGACTGGACGTCAACCGGGCCGTTACGCACGCTGCTGCTGCCTTCATCACTTCTCAGCAGGACGAGAAGACGAAGTTCCGTCGAGCAGTACAGGGGTGGAAGCTCCTAAAGAAGGTCATGAACGCCGGACAGACTGACGTAATCGTACAACCAGCGCGTGTTCTCATAAACGCCGGTCTAGATCCCGATTGTAGTAACGTCAAGGTGTGTGAGGCGTCAGAAGACGTGTGCTGTGAGATCAACCGAAACGGCATGCTGCGCTACATCCTTCGGAAAAACAATGAGTGAGACAGAGGTCCTACATCGCCTTTCGCTCGCTCGAGCTGAGGTGATGAGCAAGGCCCCGTACGTCGCCGATACGCTACTCAACCTCACCCCTGTGGTAGTCGACCATGCGGTTGCCACCATAGGGGTTACTCGTGGGATGGTTCTGTACGTCAACCCTAAGTGGTTGATGGGCCACGAAGAACTGAAGAGTGACGAAGAGCTAGCGGGGGTGCTCTACCATGAGGTCGAGCACATCCTACGCGGCATCGACCGTCTAGAAGTCCTTCCCAACCAAGAAATCGCCAACTACGCCGCGGACATCGCCATCAACGACAACCTCCTAGACGAGGGGTGGATGCTGCCCAGCACTCGTCTGACAGCCGATCTATACGGCCTGGAGAAAGGGCACGCCCTAGAGTGGTACTACGAGAAACTCGTAGAAATGTGTGAGGAGAGTCAGAAGAGCATTCAGCAGCTCACCGAGGAACTGGTCGACAGCAAAGCCTCTGGTAGTACTGGTAAGAAGAAGGCATCGTCCCAAAAGGGAAAGAAGCACTCCTCCGCCAGTCAAGGACAGAAGGGAGACGGCCAATCTGACGGCGAAGGGTCCGCTGGCTCTTGGAAGCCCGACATCGCCGCTGGAGCCTGCGGTGGGATCAGCGGGAACAGTACCTGCCCCGATCTGGAAGCTGAGCTCGACAAGGACCTCGGAAAAACCGGGGCAGAGACGGAAGCAATCCGACGCCAAACCCTGGAAGCCATCGAGCAACACATCCAGAGCTACGGTATCGGAAGCACCCCAGGAAGATTCCGTGACCTCATCAAGACGAAGATCAGAAAGTCACTGGTCGATTGGCGATCGAGGCTTCGTCAGGTATTTAGGAGAACCGCCAACGTCATCGTAGCTGGAGCCTCTGACTACTCAATGCGACGTCCATCGATATGTTCATCCTTTCTGGGTGTCGCCATCGCTGGGCTGATTCATCGACCCGTACAGATCGCAGTAGTAGAAGACACGTCAGGCTCCATGGGAGCGCTACAGCTCTCAGACGCTCGCAGCGAAGGATTCCACCTCATAAAAAAGGCTGGAGTCCAAGAGTTCTGGTTCATCCAAGCAGACGTCGACATACACCGGTGCGAGCGCGTACGGCTGCGGGAATTTACGAGGAAGGACTTCAGAGGCCGCGGCGGCACCGACTTCCGTCAGGTATTCGAGAGGGTTCAAAAGCTACGTCCTCGGCCCAACCTAGTGGTCTACTACACCGATGGGGCGGGGCCCGCCCCCAAGAACCCCCCTAAGGGGATCGAGACGATTTGGTGCATCGTAAGATCGCCGTTCGTCATGAAACCGGCAGACTGGGGGCACATCGTCGTCTGCGACAAGAATCAGAACATCTGAGAAGGGGCTTCGGCCCTTTCTCTTTAGCTGCAGATTCTGCCACAAACGACTCAGCAGTACGAGAAAAACGGGTCAAACCAGCTGCGTGTCTCGCCTAGCCGGCAGCTTCTCTGGTAGCGGACGATCGTCCACACCGCTGTCCTTCTTATCCGACTGTTCCTGTCTGCTGAGAATGAAGATGTACTGCTGTACCATCTGTGCGAGTTCGGGGGACTGCGACTCGATAGCAAGTAGCGCCGAATCGCGCTGCGCCTCCGGGAGCATCATCAGCTGCTGCGCGTAACCCTGTGCCAACGACTGCAAGTCCACACCCATCTGCTCCTGCCCGGGAGGAGCTCCCAGATCTTGAGCCATGCTCAGCGCGCTATGTGCTGCAGCTGGGACGCTTCCAGACATGGGGCCCCCAGCTGTGGGGCTACCACCTCCGGGCATCGGACCCCCACCACCCTGCGGGGGAGCTCCACCACCTTGGCCTGCCGCCTGTGCTTGCTGCACGGCGGCCATAGGAGCCATCTGCCCTTCCGGTCCACCAGGGACCCCAGGGGCCTGCTGAGCCATGGACTGCTCCTGCATCGCCCGCTGCGCCTTGGCCTGCATCTTCTGCATGAGAATCTGGCTTTCCCCCTGAATCTCCGCCATTGCGAGCTGCTGCTTCTTAGTCGCAGCAACGCGCTTGGCATTCTCACGCATCATGATCTCATTCTCTTCTTCCATGTCGAGATCGGCATCGGACAACAGCGTTTGGTCACTGACCTTCTGCGACTGGTTTAGCTGGAACAGATACGACTTACGCTGAAGATCGTCGGCCATCTTGAACGGCTTGAACCGCACGTTCACTTCAGGCCACTGCATGAAGTTGGCGATCATCTTCACCATCCAGTTGATCATCTGCAGCTGTCGCCCAATGTAGGAAATGAAGGCGTTCTCCAACATGCGCATGGAGACGTTCGTACCGGCGTAGCTCAACCCGCCCTGAAGGAACTCGCGAGGAACACCCATGCCCATGATGATCTGCTCACCCAGCATCTGCATCTCACCCGAGAGCAGAAGAGCCTTACCATCCCCACCAATGCTCTGGTTCCCGAGAGGCAGAGGCATGATAGGGATGTAGTTCGTATTGGCGCAAGCCATCCCTGCCAAGCAAAACGTACCGTGCGCTTCGGTGTCATCCTCCAGATGTACACGCGCTTCTTCCTGACTCATCTGAAAGCCGATGACCTCCGATGTGTGCTCTTCCTCTATCTCAGTCACCCGGAACCAGAAGTAGCCGTCTCGAAAGACGCCCATGCGCGATACAGGATCTGAATCTACAGCGTAACCGTTGAACCACTGTGACAGTTTCTCGTTCTGCTCTCCGTACACCCCAACGTGATACGTCCCCGCACTAGTACCCCGCTTCCCTCGAATGTCATAGGGAGCCGGAGGCGCGTACGACACGCCCGCGGCTACACCAAGAGAGAGCAAGAGACGTTGTGCACCACAAGCAAGAGAGGCACCGACACTCGTGTACGTACGCTTATGGCTCCTCCCATCGACATGATCACACCCGTCTCCGAAGAACATCCCTTCTACGAGATGTACGCGGGATGGAAGTGGAAGGTGCATCAGCCGCGGATGAATGCGCTTTGTCGTCGCTACACCGCCGCAAAGTGCGGAGAATACCTGCGCAGCTACGACGCTGGGGAAGACATGCTGACACGCTTCCCCCGTCTTGCCTACCTCGAACCCAGATGTACCAAAAGCAGCTTGCATCGCATCATAAGTGCGCTGGTAGGCAAGCTCCTCTTTCTTGTTCGCAGCAAAAAACACCTGCTTACCTGTCACGCCCCCTTCTGCTAGGTACAGCCCAAGCGTCCACAGGAGATCACGCGTAACTGGGATACGACGAGGCAGACGCCGCAGCGTTCTCCCTTCTCGAATGGCTGTTTGAGCGGCTTTGAACTGATTGATGCTCCACCCACGTTCCAAGCAGATGGAAGCCCGCTCGTACTCCACACCACTCGCGAGGAGCTCAAACGCCTCCGGCGTGCCAGATGACGTATGATCTACATAACACCATTCGTCAGTGCAGGCTCGATCAGTGAACTGCGCCAAGTCAATGAAGTCGAACGGAACCTCTTCAAGCACTGTTGGGTAACCGACGTAATCCCCAACACGTAGATCCTTGGCTCGCACGAACGTAGCGTCGCCCAGCTTGTGCTCACCCTCATGATTCACAGATCGCGCAGCCAAGAAAGGGTGACCTTCAGACACAACGGGGGCAACGCCGTGAAGACCTCGTGCGCTAATCCTGTACGACGCCTCACCAGAACGAAGAGACCGTCGCCAAACCTTCTCCACGGTGCTATACGCACCAAGGTGATTCCGGAGCAACATCCCCTCCGACACATCACCTGCAGTCACCACACCATCATCTGTCTCGACGAGCGATCCAGGGGCTACACAGTCGTGCCTCCACCGGGCAATCTCGCTAGCTACCTGGTCACGCCAGTCGAGCAGATTCACGCTAACGAAGGGGTCAGAAGTACCGCTAGCCGCTTGAGGAAAGAGGATACGCAGAGGCACGACGTGCTCTAACAGTATTGCCTCCTGGGCCTTCTTCATGATCTGCAAGTAGAACGCATCCTTCAACACGGGAAGAACGAGCGGAATGCCCCACCCACGATCCTGCCAAGCCAGAGTAGCGCGCTTCAAATGGAAGAAGTTCGCTGGACTGAAGACCACGCCCTTTTGCTGCTTGATGGCCTGCAAAAAGATCTGAGGCATATCCTCCACCACGTCCTTCTTGCCCAACGTGATGTCCGCCCGAAGAGGCGCAGGGATGTTGTAGAAATATGTACTAGTCCCCTTGATGTCGTTGTAGTTGACCTCGATATCCTCGACGTTCCAGCGAATAGGCTTGATACCGCTAGCATCCGGGTAGTACCAGTCTTTAGGAACGGCGGCGCCGGTGTGACCGCACTTAGGGCAGCTCAGTCGAAACTCGTTGCTGGTGTAGATCCAGTTCTTCCTCAACTTCTTCGCCTGCTCACTGAATCCGCAGTTCCTGCAAGTCAGATACTTCTGAAAGGGGAAGCTGAGACTGACCGGGCAATTACCGTAGCAGTGGTAGTCAAGCCCGCACTCGATCTGAAACGGTCGTATCCTAAGCGTATCGTGAAGATAGTCCGTCCACTTCTTCACTACTTCAGGATCTTCGTGGTCTACTACTAGATCCGTAACTGGGTACTCACTCAACTTGACGACGATGGCGTTAATGAGCGGGTTCGTCATGAAGTAGTACCTGCAGAACTTGAACATCTGCTTGACGGTAGTCGGCAGGTACGTGTGCGCTACGTCGAAGAAGGGAGACGGGTAGTTGACGCCATTGGAGCCACCACCGATGCGGCCACGAGTGTGGCCGGTGCTGAACCTGGCAGCAGTTGCCGGGGTAAAGAACGATCCTCCGGTAAAACTCATGTCTGCAGGTCCTCCGGCGGCAATCCCATTGCCGCATTGGTGTAATGCTTCTCGACGTTCTGAGAGTGCTGATCGGGCTCGGTATCAGGAGGAGTACCCCCCTTCTTCGGGGGCGCTACTGCACCGATGAGAGCGTCAATACCACGACCAGCTAACCCCCCTACTTGCTCTGTCCCCCTAGCTAGTACTTCCGACCCAGCCAGCGGAATGTAACCGGTCGTAGAGTACCCAGCAGTAGACCCTATGGCCCGCCCAATCCTTTCAGCCTTCCCGCGACCTTCAGCGTCCACCTCATTAGAAGACGCCGCCTCACTAGCTACCCCAACCGCGGGCAGGAGCACGAGTCCCTTCCCCACCGTACCCATATCCCATTGAGGTTTGACACCAAGGTGCCACAAGTCCTTGTACCCACCGGGCTTGGTTGCAACGTGCTTGATGAAACCCGGAGCGTGCGTCAGCCCCTCCTTCTCCGCACGAACGGCAGACTGATGGAAGGACTTGGCCTTCATCATTGCCCGCCTAGCGGCGTCCACGGCTTTGGGATCTCCGAGCTTCCTAGCCTCTACGAACTTCTTAGCGGCATCCTGAAGGGGCTTCAGCGTCTTGGCACTAGATGCGGCGTGACCCATGGAGCGTACGTCCATCAGTCGGCGAAAGCCCTCTGTACCACCCTTGGTAACCTTCGGTGTGAGCCCTGTTACAGAGTGGAGCTGCCTCTGCCCAAAACGGCCGAACATCCCCAGTGCCTTAGACTTGTTGAGAGCCTCCATGCTCTTATCTAGGCGCCCCCCAGCAGCAAGACCCGTAGCGCCACCAAGAGCTCCACCGATCATCGCGCCACGATACGCTCCCGTACCCACCCCGGAAAGAGCACCACCCAGACCGCTCTCTCCTCTACTCTTAGCGTCGTAGTAACCGCTCGCAGCGCCCGAGGCGGCGCCCGTAAGCCCCCCTACTGCGCCCCCTACACCCAAGCCGGTGCCAGCTCCTAGAGCGCTGCGTTGAAGATACGGCACTGCCTTCCCGGCCAGCCGAGCAACGCCGCCCAGAAACGCCTCTTTGTTCATCTCATCCCGAAAGGACATGAGGACTCTAGTCGGTATGCGTGCCATGTCTACTCGTTGTACAGCAGCGGAAGCTGCGCTCTGAGCTGCGCGCGGCTCTCCTCCAAGATGGTCCAAGCCTCGAGCATTCTACGCAACTGCTCATCTTCGGGAGTCTCCACCTCCGGCGATGTACGGCTAGAGCGTACCTGATCCCAGCGACTCCTAACTTCTTCGCACTCTACCGGATACTCCTCTGCGTCCACCTCGACGAAGTTGAGTGGAGGGATAGGACAGAACATTCCATCATGTAGGTGTACCACCGACAAGAAGGTTTTGATCTCCAAGCTCCACTGAACGTCGCGTCTGATGCGGTTGGCGATGTCTACGGAGATCATCGCCTGGGGGACGTTCATTGCCTGCATCACATCGAAGTCTGGGGGGATGCCGTTAAGGGCCATCGAGCATGGCAGGAAAACCTCCCAGTTACGCCAGAACTCATCACGAGCATGCAGGGTGATGAGCGCCTGCAGCTTGTCCATGTTCAGGTCGCTGAGACTTCGAGTACGGAAATCGCTGAGTATCCGCATCTCCAACGTCTCGGGTTCCCACTGCATCCACTCTGGGCCGTACTTCCGTAGCAGCGCCATATCCAACGCTATGGGGTGCGCCTCTGGGTGCTGGAACAGGTTGATGGTCGTGGGTGCCTTAGGGGGCGCTTCGACATCCGTACGTACTCGATCGTCCTCGTACTCGACATCCTCCTCGATCTCAGTAGCTTCTTCTTCGGGGTCTAGATCGAGTACCTCGTTGATAGGCCGGTCATCTTCTACACCCGTACCCTGCATAAGCCTATTGAGAAGGCTCTCGAGCTCGGGCGTACCTGGCCCTTCGAGTAGGAAGTCTCCTGCCATTTCAAGACGCCGAGGCTCCTTCGACCTGTGATCGTGAGTTGTTGACCATCCGCATGATGATCAATTTCTGGTCTCGTGGCAAGGAATCGAATATCCCAGTGGGATCTGCCTGCAGTTCTTTGCGGAACTCGTCTCCGAACAACCCCTTGATCATATCGGGCTTGCTCCGCGCAAATGTGATCAGGTCACTGGTCTTCATGTACTCGTTGCCGATCACGACGCTGTCCTTCTCTTCGTCCGCAGCCGTCTTGTTCAGCCCGAATGTGGAGTAGAACGGATCACTGACCTCCGCGTCGTAATCCCAATCCAGCCCAGCGTACTTGTCGATCTCGTGCAGCGTACGGGCATACACCTCTGCCGGCATCTGCCGCCTATTCGTGTACAGCTGCTCGTAGAGATCTTCGGCACCGGCGATCTTGTTGAGCTCCAGCCTGATGTCGATGTTCGCTCTCAGCTGCGCGTCGGTACCATACCCAGAGGCGCCGTAGTGCTTGGCTTCCTCTCCAATGGGCTCTCCCAACGCCTCGGCCCTCTTGACCAAGTTATGCGCGAACTCTCGACGGTCTTCGGGAGCCATCCGCTTCCAGTACTCGTCGAAGTAGGCGCTAGCCGCCTTGACTTGCTCGAAAGTATCGAGCGGATAGCGACAGATCGAGGGCATGGCCCAACTACTAGCCGTCTTCTCCTTGACCAGCGTAGGTGGGTCTTTCTTGGTCACGTTCACGTGTGGGGTCAACACGTTCTTGTTCTGCGGCAGAG
>Ga0180437_10005195_pt1 | contig 17954 bp, 10 predicted proteins | sample SS_ome_4_FD_132410 | JGI IMG/M metagenome (GOLD analysis project Ga0180437, IMG submission 132410) | Hypersaline lake sediment archaeal communities from the Salton Sea, California, USA - SS_3_D_1 metaG | ecosystem: Environmental > Aquatic > Non-marine Saline and Alkaline > Hypersaline >... | reverse complement strand
GGCTTTCTCGAAACACACCCTCTGTCTGACGCGACGAGGCACGCGAGATGAGCGAAAAACACCTCGTACGAGTCTCCGGCGACGAGCTGCGCTTCAGCGCCTCGCACTTCATCACCTTGGGCGACGGCACCTGCGAGCCGTTGCACGGGCATGATTTTCGCGTGAGCGCCAGGATCGAGGGGCCGCTCGATGAGAACCGCTGGGTGGTCGATTTCGTCGCGCTTGAGCGGGTCTTGCGGGCGATCCTTGACGAGCTGGACCACCGCGTGCTCTTGCCCACCGGCCACCCGTCGATCCGCGTCGAGACCGGCGACCGCGAGGTCGAGGTCCGCTTCGGCGACCGGCGCTGGGTCTTCCCCCGGGCCGAGTGCCGGTTGCTCCCCGTGGAGAATACCACTGCCGAGCTGATTGCCCGGCACATCGGCCAGGGGCTGCTCAGGCGTTTGCAGGAGGAGTGCGGCGTCCGGCCCACCGGCGTCGAGGTTCAAGTCGAGGAATCGCCGGGCTACACGGCGGTCTGGCGCTCGAGCTGACGTCCCGGAGCCTGTAGCGTGGGTGCGTGCACCGACCCTACGAGTTTGCACGTTATCTTCAAGCTCTCCCCCGGCAAGGTCGATCCAAGCGCAAGGGGCTACCGTTGCGCGCCTGTCCTCGGTCACCGCATAATCGTCCCAGGCACCCTATATATTCCACCTTGCCTCTCCCGTCTTCCCTTTCCGCCCATATCCCCACGTTTCGAGAAAACACGGCATGGTCAACCCGGAGGTCCGCAAGGCCGCGATCCTGCTGATGAGCCTGCCGCCGGAGCAGGCGGCCCAATTGTTGGGCAAGCTGGCTCCGAAGCAGGTCGAGGCCGTCTCGATCGCGATTGCCAAGACCCAGGGCGTCTCCGGCGAGGAACAGGCCCAGGTGATCCAGGAGTTCGCCGGGGCCAACCCCAACGCGCTGGTCGGCAGTACGGGCGGGTTGGAGGTCGCGCGGCGGCTGGTCGAGCAGGCCCTGGGCAAGTCGGCCGGCACGACCCTGGACAACGTGCGCCAGTCGATCGAGGCCCTGCCGTTCGGGTTCCTCCAGAAGGTCGACAGCCAGAATCTACTCACTTATCTGATCGACGAGCACCCGCAGACGATCGCCCTGGTGCTCTGCCATCTGCCCCCGTCGCAGGCGTCCGACATCATCCACGGGCTGCCGGCCGAGCGCCAGCTCTCGGTGATCCGCCGCGTGGCCACCATGAGCCAGACCAGCCCGGAAATCATCCACGAGGTCGAAAAGGGGCTGGAAAACCGCATGGCGGCCGTGATGAGCCAGAGCTTCGAGAACGCCGGGGGGGTGCAGAGCGTGGCCGAGATCCTCAACGTCATCGACCGGGCGACCGAGCGAAGCCTGCTGGAGAACCTGGCCCAAGAGGACCCCGACCTGGTCGAGGAGATCCGCCGCCTGATGTTCGTTTTCGAGGACATCTCGAAACTCGCCGACCGCGACGTCCAGACGTTGCTGAAGAACGTCGAGAGCTCGCAATGGGCCCTGGCCCTGAAGGGGGCCAGCGAAGAGCTGAAAGCGAAGGTCCTCGACAACATGTCGAAGCGGGCGGCCGACCTGTTGCGTGAGGAGATGGAGTACCTCGGTCCGGTTCGGGTCTCCGACGTGGAGTCGATGCAGCAGCAGATCGTCGACGTGGTCCGGCGGCTGGAGGACGCCGGAGAAATTAGCACCCACGCCGAGGAGGAAGAGGAGCAGTTCATCCAGTAAGTGGTGGTCCGAGAAGTTCGTAGTGACCGCATTCATGCGGTCCTGGGCGAGAAGTTCGTGGTGACCGCATTCATGCGGTTCTGGGCGAGAAGTTCGCGGTGACCGCATTCATGCGGTCCTGGGCGGGTCCAGCGTCGCCTCTGGACAGGAAGACCCGATGAATCGGGTCACTACAAGCACTTCCCGGACAGCCTCGAAGAGGCAGCCCCATGCGAACCTTCACCCGCTACGTGCTCGCCGAGGTGCTGAAGTACTTCGCCGTGGGGCTGGCGGCGCTGACGTTGCTGGTGACCGTGGGCATGGCGGTTCGCGAGGGGCTCTCCAAGGGGCTCCCCCCGGCCGTGATCGCCACGATGATGCCCTACATGCTCCCCGAGATGCTGGGCATCACCATCCCGGTCACGATGCTCTTCGCCGTGACGTGCGTGTTCGGGCGCCTCTCGGGAAGCAACGAGCTGGTGGCCCTGAAGTCGGCGGGCATTAGCCCGCTCAGCGTGGTCACGCCCGTGCTCCTCTTGGCCGCGGCCGTGAGCTTGGCGACCGTCTGGATGTACGAGCTGGCCGCCGTCTGGTCGCGCCCCAACGTGCGGCGCGTGGTGATCGAGTCGGTCGAGGAGATCGCCTACGGCGTGCTGCGTACGAGCGGGTCGTTCGACTGCGAGCAGTTCTCGGTCACCGTCAAGCGGATCGACGGGCGCAAGCTGATCCGGCCCACGATCAGCATCCCGAAGCGCGGCTCCACGCCTGCCATGACGCTGCGGGCCGCCGAGGCCGAGCTACGCACCGACCTGGACGCCGGCGTGCTCTGGATCACCTGCGCGCGGGCCGAAGCGAGCATCGCCGGCAAGGCCCGATACACCGCCGACGTGATCGATCAACCGATCCCCCTGGGAAAAACCGCACGCCGGGTCCACCGCGACTGGCTGGGGATGCGCGAGATCCCCGGGCACGTCGCCGGGCTCTGCCAGGTCGCCGACAATCTCTCTGCCGAGCTGGCTCGAAAGACCGCTGGCGGCGGGGAAAACGAGGGCCTCCGCCAGCACCTCGCGGGGGTCGAACGCCAGATTCGCCGGCTGCGGGCCGAGCCGTACCGCCGCTGGTCGAACGGGCTGAGCTGCCTCTGCTTCGTGCTGATCGGCGTGCCCGTGGCCGTCCTCTGGCGCACGGCCGACGCGGTGAGCACCTTCTTTGCATGTTTCCTGCCGATCCTGGTGGTCTACTACCCGCTTTTGATGCTCGGGGAGGATCTCTCCTGCTCCGGCACGCTGCCGCCGTGGTCGTTTTGCCTGCCCAACGTCGCGGCGCTGGGGCCGGGCCTCTGGCTGATGCGGCGGGTGATGCGCTACTGACCCCCCTTTCGTCGTACAGGCGGCCCGCGCTGGATTTCTCCCCGGACCGCAGCCGATACCTGGTTGACGGGGATAGGGTACGCATGTACACTATTCCTGGAGGACCTGGTCGCATGCACTGCCAGCACCCCAGTTCGGTCCGGGCCGGGCAGATTGCCCGGCTCAAACAGCAGATCGGCCGGCTCGAGGAGGGCCGCCGCGTGGGGGGGGACGCTGCGCCGGTTACGACCGGCTGCGGGCCGCTCGACCGGCTACTTCCCTGGGGGGGGTTGCGCCGGGGCACCCTGGTCGAGTGGCTGGCCCAAGGCGAAGGGGCCGGGGCGGCGACGCTGGCGATGCTCGCCGCGCGGGCGGCGGCCCGAGAGGGCGGCGCGGTGGCGGTCCTCGACGCTAAGGGCGAGTTTTATCCCCCCGCCGCGGTCCGGCTGGGTATCGAGCCCGACCAGCTCCTGGTGGTGCAAACGGCCAACCCGACCGACCACGCCTGGGCCTTGGACCAAGTGCTCCGCTCGCCCGGGGTGGCCGCCACGCTGGCCTGGCCCGAGCAGTTCGGCGGGCGTCTCGCCGGGCATGCCTTCCGGCGGCTGCAGCTTGCCGTGGAGCAAGGGGGCGGGCTGGGGTTGCTCTTGCGCCCGGCGACGGTTCGCGCCGAGCCCTCCTGGGCCGAGGTGCGTTTGTTGATCACCCCGAGGCCGTGCGCCGGCACCGAGGCCGTGCGGCGATTGACCGTCGAGCTCCTCCGATGCCGCGCAGCGACGGGCGGCCGCAGCGTTGACGTGGAATGGGACGATGAAACGTGTACTGTGCGTCTGGCTGCCCCGATGGCCTATCCAGCGCCTCACCGCCGCGCGGCCGGGGCTTAAGGGCCGCCCGGTGGTGCTCTGCGAGACGGCGCGGGGCGTCGAGCGGGTCGCAGTCTGCTCTGCGCAGGCCGAGGCGCTGGGGATCCGCGCGCGGGTTCCGCTTGCCGAAGCCGCTTGCGGCTTCGCAACAAACGATTGCAAATTGCAAATTGAACCGTACGATCCCCCGGCGGATCGCGAGGCATTGGAGAAGCTGGCCGAGCGGTGCGAGCGGTTCAGCCCCACGGTGGGCGTCGAGCCGGGAGAGCGGCCGGAGGGTTTGCTTTTGGACATCGGCCGCGTGGCCGAGCTGTTCGGCGGCGAAGCGGACCTGGCGGCGCAGCTCGCCGGCGATTTCGCGCGACGCGGGCTTGCGGTCCGCCTCGGCGTGGCCGACACGATCGGGGCGGCCTGGGCGGCGGCGCGTTATGGGAGTGGGGAGTGGGAAGTGGGGAGTGGGGAGGATTGCAAATTGAAAATTGAAAATTGTCAATTGCAAATTGAAGACGAGCCGCCGCCGCGAGAACGCGGGCCACGCAACCCTGCTCCCAAATTTGCAATTGACAATTTTCAATTTTCAATTTGCAATATCCCTCCCGGTATACACCCCACAGCGCTACGTCCCGTTCCAGTCGAGGCCCTGCGCCTTTCCAGCGAAACGCTAGACGTTTTGCACCAGCTCGGCATCGCTCGCATCGCCCAGCTCGAGGCCTTGCCGCGCGGGGATCTCGCGTCGCGGTTTGGGCCGGATCTGCTCAAACGCCTGGACCAGGCGGCGGGGCGTTTGCCCGAGGCGATCCCCGGTCACCGCGCGGGGCCGGAGTTTCAAGTCGAGTGGTCGCCGGAGCACCCCATCACGCGGCGCGAGACGGTCCGTGCGGCCCTGGAGCAGTTGATCCGTGATTTGTGCGGGCAGCTCGTTCGCCACGGCCGGGGGGCGGTGCAATTGGAGTGCCGGCTGGTTTGCCCGCCGCGGGAGCCGGTCCGCATCAGCGTGGGACTGTTCAAGCCCAGCTCGGAGTGGAAACACCTTTTCGGGCTGGTGGAGCTGAAGCTCGAGCGGCTCCGGCTGCCCGGGCCGGTAGCGGCGGCTTTCGTGACGGCGGCGGCCACGGCCCCGTTGGTTTACGAGCAGCAGGAACTATTTCCCGCCTCCTCACCCCGGCCCTCGCCCGGCGGGAAAGGGGGGCACTGGCAACGGCGCCAGTTGGCCGGACTGGTCGACCGGCTTTCCAGCCGGCTGGGGCGGCGGGCCGTGGCCGGCGTGCGGCTCCTGGCCGACGCCCAGCCGGAGTTGGCGTGGCGCTATGACCCGATGGTCGGCCGCCCTTCGCGCAAAGCCCCGCGGGCGAATCGCCGGCCCGTACGCTCGCGAAAGCGGGACAGACGACATTCTCCTGCGGCCCTGGCGCCGCGCCCGCTTCGGCTCCGGCGCCGGCCGGTCGTTTTAGCGGCCACGTCGGTGGGCCCCGACCGGCTCGGCCACGACGGCTGCCCGGTTCGGTTTCGTTTCCGAGGCCGAGAACACCGGGTAGGCCGCTATTGGGGACCCGAGCGGATCCAGACCGGCTGGTGGCGCGGCTGGGCCGTAGGGCGGGATTACTACCGGGTGGAAACTACCACCGGGCAGCATTACTGGGTCTTTCGGCGGCTGCGGGATGGGAAGTGGTTTCTGCAGGGAGTGTTTGAGTGAGTGACAGTTTGCAAGTTGAAAACTGCAAATTGGATCGACGTTTAGCAGTCGCCGGTACGGCGACTTCCCGCCATGTCCTACGCCGAACTGCACGCCAAGACGAACTTTTCTTTTCTCGTGGGGGCTTCGCACCCGGACGAGCTGATCCGCCGGGCGGCGGAGCTGGGCTACAAGGCGCTGGCCGTGACGGATCGCAACAGCTTGGCCGGCGTGGTGCGGGCACACGGGGCGGCGAAAGACGCGGGGCTGAAGCTCTTGATCGGAGCCGAGATCACCCTCGAGGACGCCCCGCCCGTGGTCCTTTGGGCCACGGACCGAGCGGCCTACGGCCGGCTGGCGCGGCTGATTACCCGGGGCCGGCGCCGGGCCGAGAAGGGGGAGTGTCGGCTGTCGCTGGACGACGTGGCGGAGCACGCGGAGGGGCTGATCGCGGGGGTGGTTTGTCGGGAGGGAGTGGGAAGTGGGAAGTGGGAAGTGGGGAGTGCGAGGGATTGTAAATTGAAAATTGCAAATTGTAAATTGCAAATTGGGGAGGCGACCCCGACGGCACACGAGCAATTTACAATTCACAATTTGCAATTTGCAATTTGCAATTCCTCCCTCTTCCGTTACCGTGAGGTCTTCCCCGCCCGTTGTTACCTGCTGGCTGAATTGCACCAGGGTCCGGACGACCGCGGGCAATTGCGGCGGCTCTTGGATCTGTCGCGCCGGGTGGGCATCCCGCTGGCGGCGGCCGGCGACGTCCACTTCCACGTTCCCGCGCGCCAGGCCCTTGGCGACGTGCTCACCGCGATCCGCCTCGGCTGCACCGTGGACGAAGCGCGGGAGCACTTGTTCCCCAACGCCGGGTGCCACCTGAAGTCGGCCGAGGAGATGGCGGCCCTGTTTGCCGACGCCCCGGAGGCGATTCACCGCACGCTCGATATCGCCGAGCAATGCACGTTCTCGCTCGACGAGCTTAGGTACGAATACCCCGAGGAGCTGGCTCCGCCGGGCATGACGCCGCTCGAACACTTGACGAAACTCACCTGGGACGGGGCGCGGCGGCGATATCCCGATGGCGTCCCGGAGAAAGTCCGGCGCCTGTTAAACCACGAGCTGACGTTGATCGGAGAGCTTCGCTACGAGGCGTACTTCCTCACGGTCTGGGACCTGGTGCGTTTTGCCCGGGAGCGAGGGATTTTGTGCCAGGGCCGGGGCTCGGCCGCTAACTCGGCGGTCTGCTATTGTCTGGGGATCACCTCGGTCGACCCGGGCCGCATGGACCTGCTCTTCGAGCGGTTTATAAGCCGGGAGCGGAACGAAGCCCCGGACATCGACGTCGACTTCGAGCACGAGCGGCGCGAAGAGGTCATCCAGTACGTCTACGAGAAGTACGGGCGCGACCGGGCGGGGATGACGGCCGAGGTGATCACCTATCGTCCCCGCTCGGCCGTGCGCGACGTGGGCAAGGCCCTGGGGCTTTCGCTGGATCGCGTGGACAGCCTGGCCAAGCGCCTGGAGCACTTCCGCGAGGCGCCGGACCTGCCGGACCGCTGCCGCGAGTCGGGCATCGACCCGGAAAGCACCCTGGGGCGGCAGCTCGTCGAGCTGGTCGTCGAGCTGGTCGACTTCCCGCGCCACCTCTCGCAGCACACGGGCGGGATGGTGGTGAGCCGGGGGCGGCTGAGCGAGCTGGTGCCCATCGAGAACGCGGCCATGCCCGATCGAACCGTGATTCAGTGGAACAAGGACGACCTGGATAAGCTGGGCATCTTGAAGGTCGACTGCCTGGCCCTGGGCATGCTCACGGCGATCCGCAAGTGCTTCGACCTGGTTGAGAAGCACTACGGGCGCGAGCTCGCGCTGGCCAACGTTCCCCCGGGCGACACGGCCGTGTACGACATGATCTGCAGGGCCGACACGATGGGGGTGTTTCAGATCGAGAGCCGGGCCCAGATGAGCATGTTGCCGCGGCTTCGGCCCCGTTCGTTCTACGACCTGGTGATCGAGGTGGCCATCGTGCGGCCCGGGCCGATCCAGGGGAACATGGTCCATCCCTATCTGCGGCGTCGCAACGGCGAAGAGGCGGTCACCTACCCCGACGAGGCGATCCGCCGCGTGCTGGGCAAGACGCTCGGGGTGCCGCTGTTTCAAGAGCAGGCCATGCGCTTAGCGGTGGTGGCGGCGGGGTTTACGCCCGGCGAGGCCGACCAGCTCCGCCGGGCCATGGGGGCCTGGCGCCGGCCGGGGGTCATCGACGCGTTTCGCAAGAGGCTCATCGACGGGATGATTGGCAAGGGGTTTTCTGCCCAGTACGCCGAATCGGTCTTCACACAGATTCGGGGGTTCGGCGACTACGGGTTTCCCGAGTCGCACGCGGCGAGCTTCGCGCTGCTGGTCTACGTATCGGCGTGGCTGAAGTGCCACTACCAGGCGGCGTTTACCTGTGCGCTGTTGAACAGCCAACCGCTGGGGTTTTACGCCCCGGGGCAGCTCGTGCGCAATGCCCGGGAGCACGGCGTCGAGGTGCGCCCCGTGGACGTGAACCGGAGTGAGTGGGACTGCACGCTGGAGGGGGACGAGGAATTGCACATTGAAAATCGCACATTGAAAATCGCAAATTGCAGATCGAAGACTGATAAGCGCGAAGTGCAGACCATGAAGCCGCTTGCGGCTTCGCACCTGCGTCTGGGTTTCCGCACGCTCACGGGGATGTCCGTCGCGGACGCGGAGCGGATCGTCGCGGCTCGGCGCGGGGGGTGGTTCCGCTCGATGGAGGACTTCGCGCGGCGGACGGGGCTGCGCCGCGCGGTGCTTTCGCGCCTGGCCAAGGCCGATGCGTTCGGGTCGCTGAAGCTGAGCCGGCGCCGGGCCCTGTGGGATGCGCTGGGGCAGGATTGGGGGGAGTTGCCGCTGTTTGACGGGGGGAATTGCAAATTGCAAATTGAGAATTGTAAATTGCAAATTGCAAAGCCGCTTGCGGCTTCGCCCTCACCCACGTTCCAAAGTTCCCCCTCACCGCAACTCCCGGCGCTCTCGCCCGCGGAAGAGGTGCTGGCCGACTACAGGGCGACAGGGTTCTCTTTGAAGGCGCACCCGCTCGAGTTCTTGCGCGAGGGGTTGGACGGCATCGGCGTCGTGCCGGCCACGGCGCTGACAACGTGGCCCGATAAAGATCCGGTCCGCGTGGCAGGCATCGTGCTCGTGCGACAGCGCCCGAGCACGGCCAAGGGGATCACGTTCGTCACCCTGGAGGACGAGACCGGCACAGCCAACCTGATCGTGCGTCCGGCCGTCTGGGGCCGCTACCGCCGGGCCGCCCTGGGGGCCACGCTGCTTTTGGCCGAGGGGCAGCTCCAGCGCCACGGGCTGGTGATCCACGTGCTGGTCAAGCGCCTGGAGGACCTCTCCACCCGGATGCACGAGCTGGGCCCGCAGTCGCGGGACTTCCGATGAACCCGCCCGGCGATTGGCCCCACGAGGACCGGGGACTATAATGACGGCACGTCGAGCGACCGGGGCAGGGGGCTTGTGACCATGATCTCGCTGTGGGCTGTCGTCAAAGAGCCGGACGTCGAGGCCTACGCGGCCACGCTGGTGTTGCCGCCCTATCTCTCCCATCTGCACCTGGAGCCCTTCTCCTTCTGCGCCCAGGCGACCAATCGCGACGGCCACGAGCCGCTCGAGCTCAGCTACCGGGGTGAGGGCCGGCTGGAGCACTACCGGCTCTTGCCCGAGGACCACGCGCTGGCGCTGGTGGGCGCGGTCTGTGCGGGGATCAACACGTCGCGGATCCACCTGCCGCGCGACGACGCCCGCTGGCATTGGACGGCCGGTCCGGACGATGAGCCGCAGATGCGGATCTACTTCGCTCCCACGGCCCAGACGTTGCCCGAAATGCCCACGGCGCACCCGGCGGACGACGCCTACGTGTCGGTCTCCCGGGGCCACGTGTTCATCGGCCGCCGGGTCGTCCGGTCCTACCTGGAAACGTGGCTCGCGCGCCTGGGGCTCGAAGGCGAGTCGATCACCTGCGACTTCGACCCGCCCGGCGGCGGCGTCGAGTTCACCGGCGAGCACGTGGGCGGCGAGCTGCTGCTGGCCGACGAAACCGCGACCCGCGACCTGGTCCGTTTCGCCGGGCTGCAGCCCGCGCTGGACGAAGTCCGGGAGTTCGCCCGCCTCGACCTCGACGACGCGGCCGGCGACCTCTGCGAGCGGAGCGACGAGGGGGTCACGCTGCGGCTTTCGCGCAACGCCGGGTGACCGTTCTCGTTGGGCGCGACTCTCGTTCGGCGCGGGTCTCCCGACCCCGCCGTGGGCGAGCGACCGGAGGTCTCCCCCGCAGTATGAGACCTTCAGTCGGACCCGTGGCCCGGTCAGGAGACCGGCCACAACGGGAGCCTCGTTCGCGCAACACGCAACACCCGACTATGCTTTGGCGTTGAAAAAGTTACGTCTCGCCCGCTCTCTTCCAATCGTTGCCCGATCGTGGGTTGCGGCCGCGCGTCACGGTTGCCGGTGATGAATCGTCCGGTGTTTCGTCAGCCCGATCGACGCGAGCCGTAGCGACCGCCGAACCGGTCATCGTCGCGCTTCCGGCGCCGGAAACCATCAAGGATTCGTATCTCTCGATGCGCAGCCGAGCCACCGACGAGGTCGTCACGGTCATCGAGGTGCTCTCGCCAACGAGCAAACGCCGCGGCGCCGACGCCCGCGCCGAGTATCTGGCCAAACGACACGAAGTGCTCGCCGGTCAAACGAATCTCGTCGAGATCGACTTGCTGCGCGGCGGCCGGCGGTTGCCCGTTTCGGAAGACTTGCCGTCAGGCGACTACTACGCCTTCGTGTGTCGCGGCCAACGGCGCTACGAAGCGGAAGTCTACGCCTGGCCTCTTCAGGCAACGCTCCCCACCATCGCGATTCCACTCAAGCCCGAGGACGCGGACGTGCGCCTCGAACTCCAAGCGGCGCTGATGACGTCTTATGACCGATTGGGTTTCGACTACTCGCTGGACTACGGGCGGGACGTCGTACCTTCGCTTTCGGAACGAGAGGGAAGTTGGCTGCGGCAAGTGGTCGCCGGGCGAACGCAAGGGGTTCACTTGGGGTCAGGGTTCACCTGGGGGTTCACTCGGGGGTCCTTTCTGGGGCAAACCGATAGCGGATGATCCGTATCAGGCAACAGTCTGTTCTCGGTGGAATCGCTGAAAGCCCCAATCCCTCGGCGGCCTCCGTGTTTTCCGTGTCTCCGTGGTGAGAAACCCCGGCTAGACCGGCAAGAGTCGTCGTTCCGGTCATGCCGCGCCACGCCGCACAACCCGAGCAACAATTTCGCCAGCTCCGCGACCCTACCCGCACCGGCCGGCCGCCGGGCGACAGCTCGCTCGTCGAGCGTCTCGAAACGCTGCTCGACCGCGTCCTCCGCCCCCGCAAACCAGGCCGGAAGCCAAGACTGCCTAAATTGCCAAACCGGGTATTGTGTCCCCTCCCTGAAGGGGGCCGGCTGCGTGTTCTGCCGCCGAACGCGGCGGGGTAACCCCGCCGGGCACGCGGAGCTTTCGCGCTGTAAAGCGTTGGCTGGCAGCGTGTTACGTCGGCCTCCCTGGGGCGAACCGCGGCGTGTTCCCCCGCCGCAACCGGCGGCAGAACATCCGTTGCGCCACGAGCACCCCCAGGACGGGTTGTTTGCTACTGAAACGCAGCGCGATATGCGTACCGCGTAACACGCTGGCCCATGTGGGCGGAGTTTCCGTAACCAGTTGACGGGCCATCACGTTACGGCGAGAATGTCGGTTGTTGGCATGCGGGATATGCCGCCGAAACCGCCACGATAATGAAATACTGCGGCGCGGGCCGGCGGCAGAATTACTAAGTTTGGGTTTTATCGCCCATCGCTGCGCGACGGGACGATAAAACCCTACACGTTCTGCCACCAATCGGAGCAACAACATGAGCGATTACGAAATCGTCGACACGAACGCTGACAACATTGACGGTTGCAGCTTGTGTGGCAACAAAAACGCCAACAACCTGGGGCGTCGTCGGAAAGCGAATTGGCTCAAGGACCGCTATGCGGAAGGCCTAAGATACAAAGTGCTCCGCTCAGAGAAGTTCGGTGATATTGGAATGATCGAGTACGCCCTCGGCAATCATGCGTGGCGGCCTGTGGAGGCGGAGGGTTACCTTGTCATCCATTGCTTGTGGGTCGGTGGCAAACACAAAGGGAAAGGGCTTGGGTCTCTCCTTTTGGACAGTTGTCTCAGGGACGCGAAGAAGAGCAAGTGCCGAGGGGTCGCCGTGGTGACCAGTTCCGATAGTTTCATGGCAGGAAGTGATTTGTTCATCAAGGCGGGTTTTGTCTCGGTGGACCGCATCCCTCCCTATGAACTGCTCGTCAAGAAGCTCAAGAAGACAGCCCCTGATCCTCGTTTCATCGTTGAAAGGGAGCGACTACTCAAGAGGTACAGGAAGGGCCTTACGATCCTGGCTGCCGATCAGTGCACGTATGTTTCAAAAACGATGGAGAGGATTGTGGAGGCGTCCAGGACGTTGGGGCTTGAGCCGAGAGTCGTTCGAGTCGGGAGCGCCAAGGCGTCAAGGGAGCTTCCCACGCCCTATGGCGTGTTTAGCATCCTCTACGATGGAAAGCTCATCGCGGAGCGTCCGATCAGTGCAACGAGATTCATGAGCATCATGCGTAGGAATGCAGAACAAAACGCTGCACCGAATGGCGGCCCAGCAGCGTCAGTTGCCAATTCGAGCGCTCCCGGGGGGCCGCCATCGGTGAGCTGAGTCGTTACAGCCCCAGGCGCGGCTTGATCCTCACTTCCAGCCCCTCGACCCAGTGCTTGTGCTCGTCGGTGTAGTAGAGGTAGGTGCGGCTGGCCGGGGCGGTGTAGCGGCCGGGGATGGCGGCGACTAGGCTCAGGGGGAGCTCGACGCGCTGTTCGGCCTTGAGCGAGCGCCAGTAGAGGACCACCTCGCGGCCGATCACCTCGTAGGCGGCGATCTTCTCGGCCCCCACCAGCTCCTTGAGCTGGTCGTGGCGGACCTCGAGCCCGCCGGGCACGCCGATGATGGCCACGGACATGGGCACCGGCTCGTTGGCGGTGTTCACGACGGCGACCTGGATCTCGGTCACCCCGCCCTCTTCGACGCGGCGGTCGCGGAGCTTGGTCTCCAGGTGGAGCTTGCACGCCTCGGACGTGGCCGGCCGGAGCGTCGTGTAGCTGGCCGAGAGCGAGTAGGGCATGTCGCTCCCGCCGTCCATCACGACCTGGACGGTGTGTTTGCCCGGGGTGAGCCACTGGCTCAAGTCCGATAGCTCGATGGCCCCCTGGTCGTCCTGCGTGAAGGCCACCGGCTGGCCGGCCTGTTGGCCGTCGACCACGAGGTGGAGGCTGCCGGGGGCCTTGGGCTTTGCGCGCGACTTGTCGTACTCGACGATGGCTTTGAGCGCCAGCACGGTCGACTGCGTGGAGCCGAACCGGCCGGCCTTGCAGCTCTCGGCGAGGTACTGCATCGACTTCTCGACCTGGGCGGCGTATCGGGGGTTCTTCAACCACGCCAGCACGCCGAGCGACGTGGTCTCGATCACCAGGGCGTCGCCGCCGCTGCCGACGATCGAGGTGGTCGCCCCGGTGAGCGACCCGTCGTCGGCCAGCTTGCCGGCCAGTTTGTCGAGGAGCTGGTTCGCGCCGGCCTCGTCGCCGGCCAGGGCCAGGACGTTGGCCGCGAGGGCCGTGACGTAGGTGTTTTCGCTCTTCTGGGCGGAGTCGCGTACCCACTCGATCTCCTTCTCGAGCGAGTCGGGCTTCTCGCCCGTTTCCAAGAGGGCCCAGGTGATGTAGGCGTTCGAGCAGTCGCGGTCCTCGATCCAGGTGTGCAGTGCCCGGCGCTCGCGCGTGAAGCCGCCGCTGCCGTCGCGGGTGCCGAGGAGCCACTGCCGGGTCCGCTCGACCATCTCGGCGTCGACCGGCCGGACCTCGGCCATGTCGACGAACTCCATCAGCCCGTAGGCGGTCAGCGTCTCGTGGCCCGGGTCGGCGCCGAACCACTCGTAGCCCTTCTCCTCGCACTCGAACCCGGTCAGCCGGTCGTAGCCGCGGGTGAGCTTCTCGGAGGCCTGCTGGACCATGTCGGGGTCCACCCCGGTATGCGACATGAAGTACTGCTGGGCCATCACGAGCGGGTAGGTCGTCGAGCTGGTCTGCTCGAAGCAGCCGCACGGCTCGCGGATCAGCCGGGCCAGGGCCTCGGTGAGGTTGGCCAGCGGCGTGGGGTAAACCACCGCCCGGGTGGTCATGCTCCCCTCGACCATCTCGGGGGGGATGACGATCTCATGGGTCGCGGTGCCGCCGGCGGCCAGCATGCCGCCGAAGCCGTCCTCGATCGGGAACCCCCGCGGCACGATCTTCACGCTCCGGGTGACCCGATCGCGATACTCCCCGGCCACGGCCGCGAGGGTCAGCTCCGCCTGGCCGTTGTAGGGCTCTACGGCGATGGCCAAGAGCCGCCGCGCCCGCTCGTCGGGCCCGAGCGTAAACGGGATGAGCGACGAGGCGGTTTTGAGGGCCGGGTTGGCCTCGATCGTGACGTTGGTATTCGCAAGCGGCGCGCCCGTGGCGTTGACCATGGCCATGGGCAGGAGCACCTTGTCGCCCGAGGTCACCTCGAGCGGCATCTTGGGCTCGCAGTAGAAGGGCTCGACCGACTCGATCTGGGTCGTGCCGGTACCCAGGGCCCCGCTGGCCGAAAACGCATCGGCAAAGACCCGGAAGCTGGTGACCGAATCGTTCAGGCCGAACTCGAGCTCGGCCCGGCCGGTCTGCGGGTCGGTGGGGATGCCGGCGTGCCAGAAGAGGGTCTCGGTGAAGTCGACGCGCTCGCCGGGCTGGCGATCGGCGCGGACCTCGTGGGCGTAGATGCGCACGGCCACGAAGTCGTTGCGGATCGGCTGGGGCTTGCTGGCCACCAGGCGCTTGGCGTCCATTTGCTCCTGGGCCTCGCGGAGGGCGTCGTCGAGTTCCCGGCGCTCGCGGTCTTGGGGGGCCTGGATGCTGGGCAAGGCCTCGCCCGCCGCAGCGGGCAGTTCGGCTTCGGCCGGCGGCGGGGCAGGCCGGCCCGCAGGGGGCGGCTCGTGCCCGGGCTCAGGGGCTGCAACCGGCGGCTCGGGCGGTGCGGCCGCGGCCGGGTCGTCGGGGACCGGCGGGCCGCCCATCGGCGGGCCGGGCAGCGGCGGGGGAGCAGCCTCCGGCATCGGCGCCTCGCCGCCCTCGGCAGGTCCCCCATCGAAGAAATCGAACTGCTCATCCCCAGCAATCCCCCCGGCACTGCGCTCGAGGACCTCTCCCCGGCGCCTGGCCGATTCCATGCGCAAAGCCAGGGCCCGCCGGGCCGGGTCGCCTTGCTCGGCGAGGAACTTCGCCGCGTCGACCAGCGCGAACCGCCGCCAGCCCTGCGTGCCCAAGAGCAGGTCGACCGCCCGCGGGGCGTCGGGGTTCTCCGGGTCGAGGTACACGTGGGCGTCGGCCAGCTCCTTGACCTCCGGCTCCAACAGCACCATCACGGGCAGGCGCGGGGCCTGCTCGCGCTTCTCGATCATCTCCAGCACGCTGTCGTCGGTCACGGTGACGCCGACCACGGCCCCGACCGGCTCGCCCGCGGCGTCGCGGGTCTCGATCGTGAGCTTCGCCCGGCCGCCGGGCACGTAGCGCTCGGCGTCGGCCGTGATCTGCACCTGGATCGAGTCCTTGGGCCGCCGGAAGACGAGCCGCTCGGCCAGCGGCTTCCCCTCCGCGTCCCACACCGTCGCGACCAGCACGCCGTCGGCGTCGCCGGGATCGAGCTCGAACGACTCGGCCCCGTCGGTCAATTCGATTGTCTTCGAGGCCAGTTCCGTTTCCCGTTTACAGAGCGTGACCGTGTACGTCCCCTCCTCGGTGCCCTGCAAGCCGAGCTGCACCGGCGCGTCGCCTGCGGTCACGTCCTTGGCCGACGTGAGCACCACGCCCTCGTCCTTCACCTCCGGCAGCGGGTACTCCGTGGTGATCCCGGCCGGCTCGTGAATCTTGAGCGTGTAGCTCGTGCCGGCCTTGGGCGTAAACTCGAAGCGCCCCCGGCCCTCGTGCTCGCTCCGGAACTCGGCCGCCTGGTTGCCGTCGGCGTCGACGATTATGCCCGCCAGGTCGGCAGGCTTCTTGGCCGGGGTGAACGCCTCGAAATAGACGCGGCAGGGCAGCCCCACGACCAACTCACCCCCCTCGGGGTACATCGTGAGATCGACCGTCTGCAAGAGGATGGGGATGGTCTTGCTGGCCGTTTCCACGACGCCGCCGTCCTCGATCACCATGGCCAGCGTGCCCTCGCCCCGGCGGATCTCTTGGGGCAGCTCGAAGCGGGCCTCGCAGATCCCCTCGGCGTTGACCCGGGCCGAGCCGCGGTAGACTTCCTCGCCGTCGACCCGGGCGATCACGGCCACGTCGGCCCCGGCGGGCACGCCCCCTTCGGCCCGCGTCACTTCCAGCGTGGCCACCACCAGATCGCCCGGCCCGTAGCCGTCGCGCAGGAACTCGATCTGCGTTTTTAGACGCGGGGCGCGGTAGGCGCGGATGTCGAACTTGCGTTCGGCCGGGGCGTGGCCGGTCCAGGGGTGGGTGGCCTTGATCGTGTACTCCCCCCCAGGCTGGTCCTCGGGCACGAGCCACGAGTAGCCCAGCACGCTCGCCTCGCAGGGCACGTAGCCCGAGGCCACCGTATCGCCCTTGGGCCCCATGATCTCGACCAGGGCCTGGGGCTGCTGGTCCTTAGGGAGCGGCCGGTGTGTGGCGTGGTGCAGGATGGCGCCCCGCATGTAGACCGTCTCGCCGGGCCGGTAGATCGGCTTGTCGGTGCTCAAGTGCGTCAGATACCGGTCCGGCCCGCCGAGCGTCTGCGTGGTGACGAACGCTCGGGCGGCGGGGCCCTTCGGCTCCTCGGCCGGCTTCTCGGCCAGCGTGGCCTGGAGGAAGACGGCGGCCGCTGCGGCGACTGCCAAAGCGACCAAGACGTACGGTGGGCGAGTGTGCCGGCTCATGGCTGGCCTCCTTGTGGTGAGATGCGAGTTTTCATTGGGGCCGCGGTCCCGGAGGAATGCGGTTGGGCAACGAACGCCTTGTACGATGGCCTTCCAAGGCCGTCGCGAACCTCGATCCGACGGCGACGGCCTTGGAAGGCCGTCGTACATCCGGCGCCCGAAACACAGCGCGGTCAGAGTCTATGACGGCCCTGTGCCGAGTTTGGTTCCGAGGGCCGTGCCCCATGTGAACAACGAAGCTACCCGACGGGCCTGCAGGCACGCCAGCACCACCCCTGCTGTGAGGGGGGGTGGAGGCGTGCGCGGCGATGAAAGCAGGGAGTCTGCCCGGTTGATATTGTCCGCACCCGATGAGTGTGGGTATAAGCCGCGTCTGCGTGTGAAGAACTTACGACCTCTCGCGGACGGCTGTCATGTATCGCGTTGGCCTCGTTTGGCTCTGGATCGCGGCGTTGGTGCCGGGTGGGGTGGGTGCGCGGGCCCAGACCGTAGGCGAGGAGCTGCCGGCCAAGGAGGTCACGGTCGAGACGATCCAGGAGGCCATCAAGCGGCTCGAGGAGTCGCCGGAGACGGACGAGGCCACTCGGGCCGCGGCCCGCGAGCAGTACCAGCAGGCACTCACGGAGCTTGAGTCGGCCAAGGGCTGGGCGGCCAAGGCCGAGCGGTTCGCCCGGATGGCGGCCGTGGCCCCTGAGGAGCTTCACCAGACCAAGGCCGACCTTTCGGCCCTCTCACGTCCGGCAGCGTTCACTATCCCCGACGTGGCCCTGGCCAAGCTCGAACAGACGCTCTCGAAGAAGGAGGGCGACCTGGGCGAGATGAAGGGGCTCCTGGCGGAACTCGAAGCCGAGCCGAAGCGTCGGGCGGCCCGCCGCCTGGAGATCCCCAAGCTGACGGCGACGATCCGGGAGCGGCTTGCGGAGATCGACGGCCAGCTCCGAGCCGCCGATGCCGCGGACCCTTCGCCGGTGGTTGAGGCGGGCCGGGCAGTCCTCCGAGCCCGGCGCCGCGCCCTCGAACAGGAGGCGCTCTGTGACGAGAACGAGCTGCGGGCCTACGAGGTGCGGAGCGAGCTGTTGCCCTTGCGGCGCGACCTGCTGGCAGGCCGGATCGCGTCGGCCGAGCAGGAGATCGCCGCATGGCGCGAGGCGCTCAATCGCAAGCGCCACCGCGAGACCGAGGCCCAGCTCCAGCTCGCTCGGCGCGAGGCCGACCGGGCCCATCCGCTGTTCGGCGAGCTGGCCGAGGCCAACGCCCGGCTC
>Ga0180437_10005194_pt1 | contig 17954 bp, 15 predicted proteins | sample SS_ome_4_FD_132410 | JGI IMG/M metagenome (GOLD analysis project Ga0180437, IMG submission 132410) | Hypersaline lake sediment archaeal communities from the Salton Sea, California, USA - SS_3_D_1 metaG | ecosystem: Environmental > Aquatic > Non-marine Saline and Alkaline > Hypersaline >... | reverse complement strand
GGTCTCAAAGATACCATCTTTGACCCTGAAACCTCCAAAGATCCCAACGGCTTTCTCTTCCGAGTCCCTGATAATAAGGGGGTTAGCTCTGTACTCGAGCGAGCCTTTTCTCTGTTCGCCGAGAAGGAAAGCTGGAACCAGCTGATGCTCAGAGGGATGGAGGCTGATTTAAGCTGGAACGCTTCAGCCAGCAAGTACCTAAAACTCTATAAATCTAAGTAAAAACTTATAAACTACTCACGCTTAATTTCTTATTATTAAATAAAATTATTGACCAGTAATTAAGAAACGATTAAAATAGAGTTAAGAGAGAAAAAAGGAGGAAGACTATGTCCGTAAGTGGTATTAGCACTGGAATTAATCCAGTACAACCTGATGATGACACCAACCAAGAGACGCAACAAACGACTAGCCAGTCATTCGACACGCTAAACAGCATGGGGAACGAGGCGATTCAATACGCAGAAAACACATATGGGAGCGGTAGTGGCGGTTCGACAATGAGCCCATCCTCACTCCCCTCATACGCAATGAAAGTTTAGAAAAACTGAAAAAAAGCCCCCTGCCGAAAGGCAGGGGGCTTTTTTTTTATCCTTTTGGTGGGTATGGTTTGCAAGAGAGTATTTGACAGTTGCTTCCATCGGAAGAAGCTAGGATTTTTTCCCTAGGAAAAGAGCTCTGGAGAGCGCAGCAAACTCAAGACGAATTTGTGGAGCTTGAAGAGTCTTTCATAGGGGGAAATGACAGCTTCTAGGGACGATGGAATGAATTGTCGAACACTCTCTAAAACCAGGAGCCCGCCCATGAAACGCCTTTTTCTACTCGTCTTTTCCCTTTTCATATCCACCTGTTTCGGAGAGATCCACCGAGTAGATGTCGAATCTACAGATAACACTCCCGAAGAGCTCTATATCAAACATGTTCAAAGAGCCCTCAAGGCGGGAGGGAGGAAACAGCGGCTCACAATGCTAAGCCATGCACGCCTAGACAACATCCAATATTGCCTGAAGGAAATTCTGGCAAACGATATCCCTGGAGATTGCATTGAAACTGGTGTGTTCTGTGGCGGCGCGACGATTTTTATGCGAGCGATCCTCGAAGCCTACCAGGATCGTGATCGAAGAGTTTGGGTCGCCGACTCCTTTCAAGGGTTTCCCAAGCCAAATCTAGAAAAATATCCTGCTGATGGAGAATTCGGGAAAAAGCTCAAAGGCCAAGGGATTCCCTTGCAAAGAGTGATGAACAATTTTGCTCGATTTGGACTGCTCGATAACCGAGTTGTCTTTCTTAAGGGCTTTTTTTCTGAAACACTCCCCACCGCTCCGATTGAACAGATTTCTCTTCTCCGATTAGATGGCGACATGTATGAATCAACATGGGACGCGTTAAATGCCCTCTATCATAAAGTTTCTCCAGGGGGCTTTATCATCATCGATGAATATGGTGCATACAAAGCGTGTAAAAAGGCCGTGCATGATTTCAGGGAAACATACCAAATTCATGAACCGATGCAGCGTATTGATTGGACTGGAGTTTTTTGGAAAAAAACAAGCTAAGCTCGGAGAAAAAAAGTTCGCCGGCACAATGAGTTCGCAGACAGTCTCTAAACTATCAACGGAAATAGATATATGAAAAAACTTTTCTTCTTGACCCTATGCACAGTGATCATCCACTCCCCCCTTTCTTTTGCAGAGATCTTCACAGTAGATACCGAACCACCTGAGCCAACTGACCCCAAAGAGCTATACATTCGAACCGTACGAAAAGAGATCACCTTGGGAAAGAAGTATAGGCTAACTATGTTAACTCCTGAGCGGCTGGATAATATCGAATACTGCATGAAAGAAATACTTGAAGATGGGATCCCGGGGGACTGTGTCGAGACGGGGGTATGGAGAGGCGGCGCAACAATCCTGATGCGTGCCATTCTCAAGGCCTATCAGGACTCAGATCGACTCGTCTGGGTTGTCGATTCTTTTGAGGGACTTCCTACACCCAACTTAGCAAGGTATCCAGCAGATGCTGAATTTTTAAAATTCAAACAAGGGACTTTTGGCGTACCTCTAGAAACAGTAATGAACAATTTTGCTCGATTTAACCTTCTTGATAACCGTGTTGTTTTTGTTAAAGGATGGTTCTCAGAAACACTCCCCACCGCCCCGATTGAACAAATTTCTCTACTTCGCTTGGATGGAGATCTCTATGAATCAACGATGGATGCTCTCAATTCTCTATACCACAAGGTTTCCCCTGGTGGATTTATCATCATTGATGACTACGGATGCTTCAAAGCTTGTGCACTAGCAGTAGAAGACTTCAGGAAAGAGCACGGTATAGAAGAGCCTCTACATATAATTGACTTTACCGGCGTCTACTGGAGGAAATCAAAATGAAGCAACTCCTTTTAACTCTACTCGTCTTTTCTCTTTTCGTCTCTACCTGCTTTGGGGAGATCCATACAGTGGATACAGAACCTACCGAGCTCAACGAACCTCCACAGGCCTATATTAACCGGGTTAAGCAAAGGGTGCTCAAAAAAGACCAACCCATGACGATGATTGGGAAAGCTCGACTCGATAATGTCGAATTTTGCCTAAAAGAAGTTCTGAAAAACGACATCCCGGGAGATTGTGTCGAGACGGGAGTTTGGAGAGGAGGAGCTACAATTCTGATGCGCGCCATCCTTAAGGCCTACCAGAACGAGGACCGGCAGGTCTGGGTTGTCGACTCGTTTCAAGGACTCCCAGCTCCTAATTTGAAAAAATATCCCGCTGACCGAGAGCTTCTCAGCGAACAAGGCACCTGCTTTGCTTCTCTTAATACGGTCATGAATAACTTCGCCTCTCTTAATCTTCTTGATAACCGTGTCGTGTTCGTTAAAGGGTGGTTCTCTGAAACGCTCCCACCAGCTCCCATTGAGCAAATAGCTCTACTCCGTTTAGATGGAGATCTGTATGAATCGACCATGGATGTTCTCAATGCTCTTTATGACAAGGTAACTCCAGGTGGATACATCATCATCGACGACTATGGACACTGGAAGGCGTGTAAAAAAGCAGTTACCCATTTCCGGAAGATTCGGGGAATCGATGACGAGATCATTAAGATTGACTATACCGGAGTCTACTGGCAGAAGTCGCAGATGTAATTTTCCTCTTCCTTTTTGCCTGATTTTCTGGTAAGATTTCAGGCAGACGCTGGGAGTGAGTCATGTTTGTCCAAGAATCTGGTCTTTGGTTTTGCGCAATTTCTGGAACTGGTCTGTTCCTGATCCAGCTTCTTTCCTCGCTTTTAGGTTTTGATGCCCAAGATGAGGGGGCAGAAGATGCGCATGATGGAGAGTTCAAATGGCTCTCAAAACAAGCGCTGACCGGATTTTTAATGATGTTTGGCTGGGTAGGTCTTACCTGCCGCAAGCAGTTTGATCTCGAGACACTTCCCACTCTACTTCTCTCATTAGCAAGTGGCTTGGCCCTGTTTTTTTGCACGAGCCTTATCTTTAAAGGGGCAGCTAAACTCAAAAGCAGAGGGACGGTTTTCTCGGTTGACAAAGCCATTGGAAAAACAGCTACTGTTTATCAGCAAATCAAGCCAAACAGCTCAGGAAAAATCTCGCTCGTCCTAGATGGACGATCCTATGAAATCGAGGCGATCACTCCCGCGTCCGAACTTCTCGATTCGTTTACTGAAGTTGAAATCATAAACAAAGTGGATGAAAGAACTGTTTCCGTCATCCCAATAAAATAAAAAAGAGGCAATTATGGATATTACATATCTCGGTTCAACCATCTTACTTTTCCTTCTATTTATCCTTTCCCTCCTCGTCTTCTTGTCAAAGCTCTACCGGCGATGCGCTTCGAATAAAATTCTGGTCGTCTTTGGACGCGTCGGTGGACAGAAGACAGTCCAATGCTACCATGGAGGAGGAACATTCGTCTGGCCCCTCATTCAAGGCTCTGCATTTTTAGACCTAACTCCGCGCAATATTCATATCCCCCTTAAAGGAGCACTATCCCTCCAAAATATCCGGGTGAACGTTCCCAGCACCTTCACCGTCGCGGTTGGGGTAACTCCAGAGATTATGAACAACGCGGCCATCCGTCTCCTCGACCTCGACCACCTAGGGATTGAGTCGATGGCGACTGAAATCATCGTCGGTCAACTCCGGCTCACCGTCGCATCCCTTCGCATCGAAGAGATCAACCAAGACCGAGAGAGATTTTTAGAGTCGATCAAAAAGAACATCGAACCTGAGCTCCATAAAATCGGTCTCACCCTCTTGAACGTCAACATCACCGACATCACCGATGAGTCGGAATACATTGAAAGCATTGGCAAGAAAGCCTCTGCGACTGCCGTAAACCAGGCAAAAGTAGACGTAGCTGAACAGGAAAAGCAGGGTGAAGTGGGAAGATCTCTGGCAGAAAGGGATCAGCGCATTTCGGTAGCCTCCTACAATGCCGAAGCCGTCAAAGGGGAAAACGATTCGAAGTCGATTGTAGCCGTCACCAATGCAAATCTTGCTGAACAAGAGGCTGAAGCCTCTCGACGGAGCCAGGTGGCCATCCAAAATGCCGAAGTGGAAATCCAAAAGGCTCGTGCGCTTGCTCAGATGGAGCTATTAGAGGCGGAGCAGGTCGTCCCCAAATCGATCGAAAAAAAGAAGATCGAAATCGCCGCCGCGGCAGAAGCTGAAAAAAGAATACTCCTCGCCAAAGGGGAAGCAGAGGCGATCCTCGAAGTGAAAAAGGCCGAAGCGGAAGGAACGCAAAAACTCCTCAAAGCAAAGGCAGATGGATACAAAGAGCTCATCGCCGCCTGCGGAAACGACCCGAAATCGGCATCAACGATGCTCCTCATGGAAAAACTAGAAGAAATCGTCCACCTACAGACAGAGGCGATCAAAAACATCAAGATCGACAAGATCACCGTGTGGGATGGAGGGAAACAGGGAGAAGGCTCTTCCACCTCGAACTTCCTGAGCCAGTTTGTCAACTCCCTGCCAGCCATGCACGACGTAGCAGCGATGGCAGGACTCGAGATGCCCTCCTACCTGGGAAAGATCTCGCCAGAGCCGATCGATGAAGAGTTGGCTACGATTGAGTAATGAACCTTACTTAACAAGAGCTTTTTTGATGTAGCTCTGGTTCGCGTAGAGGTACTCTACCCCTGAGAAGAGAGTATAGACAACCGCTCCAGAGGCAATATAGAAGGAAAGATCTTGGAAAAGAGTAAGGGGAATGATCCCTAGCACTTGGGGAATCATTAGCCCCAGAATCATGATCGATGCGCAGCACTGGACGACGGCCTTCACCTTGCCCGAGAACCGGGCCGCCAGGGTAAACCCACGAAGAGCGCAGAGAGTCCTAAGCATACTAATGATCGAGTCTCGATAGAAGAAGAACAGAACGAGCCACAAGGGGAGCTGAACGATCCCTTGTGTGAATGCTAAAAAGACAGAAAGGCGAAAGATGCTATCGGCAAGCGGATCGAGGATTTTTCCAAGTTCAGTCACCTGATTCTGCTTCCGCGCAGCCATCCCATCAAAGAGATCACTCAGTTCAGCAATAGCCACGATCCCGAGAAGAATGAAAGGGAGCATGAGCATGCTGATGCCCAGCTGGGCATGAAAGAGATAAACCACGAGAAAGACGGGGCTTAGGAGGATCCTGCCAAGAGTAAGCATAAGAGCGATATTCACAATAGTTTCTCCACTTTTCTGCCCGGATTGTTACTAAAAAAAGAATTTGCCGTCAACTCACGCCGAAGATGAGCAACTCTAGACTCTTCCTGATGCTGCTTTAAAGTTTGCAAAGTATTTTCTATAGTCCTCTGTGTAACATCTTGATTCCCTTCGGTTAAAAGACGAAAAAGCTTTTCTTGAGACCCTGCAGAAATCTGCACTCCTTGCCAAACGGGGGCGTCCAGAAGAGCCATCTGCTCCCGGATCTCCTCGTATGCCTTAAGTCTTTTCTCCCTCGAGTCGATCTCGTCAACTTCACTGAGTGGGTCAATCATCGATATCCTCAATTATTTGCTCCTCAGTATACCTGATTCCAACCCCCAAAGCAATGGCAAAAACCACAACTCTTTTTTTTAATTATTTATTGAAATGCCCTCTATAGGTAGACTTTCCCTTATGCTGACTTTCCAAAAAATCCTTCATACCCTTGCCGAGTTTTGGGAGCAAAACGGCTGCATCATCCACCAAGGTCACGATCTTGAGATGGGAGCGGGAACCTTCAACCCTGCGACTTTCCTCCGCTGTCTGGGCCCCGAGCCCTATAAAACGGGCTATGTAGAGCCCTCTCGCAGACCGAGTGATGGCCGCTATGGGGAGAATCCCAACCGGCTTCAGCTCTTCCACCAATACCAGGTAATCATCAAGCCCTCCCCTTCCAACATTATCGACCTCTACAAAGAGTCTTTGACAGCCATCGGAATCAACCTCGAAGAGCACGATCTCCGCTTTGTCCACGACGATTGGGAATCCCCCACGATTGGAGCCCATGGGCTCGGATGGGAAGTATGGATCGATGGAATGGAAGTGACCCAGTTTACCTACTTCCAGGCAGTCGCAAACCTCCCCCTCAAACCGGTCAGCGTAGAAATCACCTACGGCATGGAGCGGCTTTGCATGTATGTGATGAACAAAGACAACGTCTTCGACTTGCCTTGGAATGAGAACTACAGCTACGGAGACGTAGTCAAGCAAAACGAGGTAGAGTGGAGCGCTTACAATTTTGAAGAAGCCTCCACAGAGATGTGGCTCCGCCACTTTGACGACTTTGAGCAGGAAGCAAAACAGCTCATTGAAAAGGGACTTGTTCTTCCCGCCTACGACTTTGTGATCAAGGCATCTCACTCCTTCAATTTGCTCGAAGCGCGCGGTGTCATCTCAGTCACCGAACGGACAGGCTACATCGGAAGGATCCGAGATCTCTCTCGACTCATCGCCACCCAATATGTCGAGAACCGAGAGAAGCTAGGCTTCCCTCTTCTTGAAAAGCTACCGAAGGAGTCGCCCCCAGTCCTGGAGACCGATACCCTACCCTCCTCCTTTGATCCTGAAAGACGTGAGACCTTCCTCTTCGAGATCGGATCAGAGCCCCTCCCTGCCACCTTTGTCCCCATTGGCATGCGGAATCTCGAGAATGCCCTTCGCTCCCTCCTCAAAACCCACAAGATCCCCCATGACTCGATCGAAATCTATGGATCGCCCCGTCGCCTAGGCGCCGTCATCCAAGGACTCGCTGAAGGGACTGGAGATCTGAGTGAGCGTCGCAAAGGCCCCGCCCTTGCAAGCGCATTCGATGATTCTGGCGCGTGCACGAAGCAAGGAGCTGGCTTTTTGAAGGGAATGGGAATAGAGCCCCCCACCCTCACCGATGTGCAGCAAGGAAAACTGCCCAACCTATCTATCGAATCGATCAAAGGAGAAGACTATCTCTTCGCCACCCGCGAGAAAAAAGGGATCTCCATCTACGCCCTTCTCGCTGAAGAGCTCCCGAAACTCATCCTCTCCCTCGACTTTCCCAAGAAGATGCACTGGGGCACACTCGACATCGCCTATCCTCGGCCCATCCATTGGATCGTCGCCCTCTACAAAAATCAGCCGATCCCCTTCATCCTAGGAGATGTTGCCTCAGGCGCAGAGACACGGGGCCATGAGCAACTCGATCCTCGGAGAATCCCTCTTACTGATACCGACCAGTTCTTCCCCCTTCTCAAAGAGCACAAGGTTCTTGCCCGTGTCGACGAGCGGAAAAAAGCAATCCTCGATCAGCTCCAGCAGATCGAAAATGACCTAGGAGTCCAGGCACTCGAGAAAAACAAGGTTCTTGCCCAGGTACTCCACCTGACCGAATGGCCGATGCTCACCCATGCTGATTTCAACGCCGACTTCCTACGCGTTCCTCCTGAAGTACTCATCTCCGAGATGGTTGAACACCAGAAATACTTTCCCCTAGGGGCCCCTGACGGCTCTTTGAAAAACCAGTTCATCATCACCGCCGATAACACACCGAACGACCTAATCCGGAAAGGCAACCAGAAAGTCCTCTCTGCCCGTCTTGCCGACGGAGCGTTTCTCTATGATCAGGACCTAAAAATCCCCCTCGAGACACATAGAGCAAAGCTCGCCACCATGACCTTCCAGAAACAACTCGGATCGGTCCTCGATAAAGTTGGGAGGATTGAAACCCTCGCCCAGACCCTCAACGGGGAGTTAAAGCTCGCTGATCCAGCTTTTGTCGCAAAAGCCGCCGCCCTCTGCAAAGCAGATCTCGTCACCGACATGGTGGGAGAGTTCCCCGATCTACAAGGGACCATCGGCAAATATCTCGCCCGTGCTCAAAACCAGCCCGAAGAGGTGGCCCTTGCCCTTGAAGAGCATTGGCTTCCGACCTCCGAGAAGGGTCCCCTCCCTACCTCCCCCACAGGAAAAATCGTCAGCCTTGCCGATAAGCTCGACAACCTGATCAGCTACTTCCAAGTAGGGCTCAAACCTACCTCCTCCTCGGACCCTTACGCACTTCGCCGTCAAACGATTGGCATCCTCAAGATTCTCCTCGAGAACAAGCTCTCCCTCGACCTAAGTACCCTCTTATCCGATGAAGTACTCACCTTCGTAACAGCTCGCGCCAAAGGGGTTTTCGAAGAGCTCGGCTTCCCCAAAGACGAAGTAGAAGCTTCTCTTGCCGGTCTATGCCGTGATCCGTACGACAGTTACGCAAAGCTCCAGGCCCTCCATGCCTTCCGCGAGAGCGACAGCTTTGCTGGCCTCTTCGAAGTCTACAAACGGGCGAAGGGTCAGCTCGAAAAGTCAACCCCTAAAGAGTTCAACCCCTCCTTAGCCACAGAGCCTGCTGAACAAGAGCTCATCCAGGCCCTCACCCAGCTGGAAAAAAGCTGGAACACACTCCTCAAAGAGAAAAACTACGCCGCCGCTTTCGAAGCAATGGCAGGGCTCCAAAAGCCCCTCGCCCACCTCTTTGATACGGTGAAAATCCTCGCTGAGGATCCCGCGCAAAGAGACAACCGAATCACCCTCCTTCATAAAGTGTTCACTCTCTTCAATGACCTGCTCGATTTTAGTAAAATCCAAAAGAGGTAAATATGTCCTTTCCCGTCGTTGATCTCCACTGCGACCTTCTCGCCTATCTAGCGATGAATCCCGACCGAACCCCAAATGATCGGATTGCCCGCTGTTCCCTACCTCAGCTCGAAGAAGGAAAGGTGATCCTTCAGACCCTAGCTATCTATGCAGAAACGGGCCCCTACTCACTCCTTTGCGGACTCAAACAGCTCGAACTCTTCCAAACGTTTGCGAAAAAGAAGACCCCAACCCGCTTTCTTCCCGCTTTTGAAAGCGCCTCCGCCTTTTCGCTAGAAAATGAACCCCTCGACGCCGTCTTTGCCCGCCTTGATAAAATCCTCTCTCAGATCGACCCTCTCTATATCAGCCTCACTTGGAATGGGGAGAATCGTTATGGTGGAGGGACAGGAGCCAATATAGGTCTAAAAAACGATGGGAAAGAGCTCCTTGCGTACCTTTCAGGCAAAGGAGTCGCCATCGACCTAAGCCATGCAACCGACGCCCTTTCTCGCGGAATGCTGAATGAGATCGACCAGAAAAATCTAGACCTGCGCATCCTTGCTAGCCACTGTAATTTCCGCTCGATCCACGACCATGAACGAAACCTCCCCGACGATGTGGCCAAAGAAGTGATCAACCGAAACGGCCTTATCGGCCTCGTGTTCTATAGCAAGTTTCTAGATACTCCCGCCCAGCTTGTCGACCAAATCGAGCATGGCCTTGAACTCGGAGGCCAAAACGCCCTCGCCTTTGGAGCCGACTTTTTTCACCTGGATGACTTTGATGAGATTGCAGATGAGGGGGGATTTTTTCCCGCGATGGGAGACTCTTCCAAGTACCCTTCGATCCTTCAAGAACTAGAGAAGATCTTCAGTCCGATGCAGCTTGAGAAAATCGCCTCTAAGAATGCGCTTGCCTTTCTCACCTAGCTTTTTTTTGAAAATACCTCTATACTCCGGGCCTTTTTATTCCACGAGGCAAGATGGATATTTCTCAATTACCAGTCGTTCACTATCGGCCCCCTATAGAAGAGGAGAAAGAGCGTAGGGGGATCGACCATAATAACCGAGCTTGGGTTCGCCTGCTCTATAATCCGCTTCCTTTCTTACAAAGTAACCTCTTCGCCGATCTCTCCCTTCCGGTCTTTATCCCTCACCAAGTACTCATATCTCCTCCTCCCCCATTTCCTCAAATTCACCTAAATAGAACAGAGAGGACTATCCGCTCAGCAATCACCAGCTACAGTGAAAGTAGTGACCTCCAACTTCTTGGGACAATTTGTGACTTATTGGAGTCGGCAACTTCTCCAGAAGATATTCCTCTTCCCACTCTGACTGCTCTATTCGAAGGACTCTCTGTCCGAAAGGGATCGATCACCGACATTTTTTGGAAAGAAGAGGACGATGGGCTCACTGTGAACCTTTGGGGGATGCTCAGTTACTTTGACCATTGCCGGAAAGCTTTTGCTCAAGAATACCCCCAGCACATGACAAACTTGGAGAGACAGCTCCAAGTCGCATTACACCGAGAAGCCGATCTTTTTCGTTTGATCTATTATGAAGCACGGAAGAAAGAGCAGGGTGAGCATCTCCAGTGGGAGCTCATCGAACAAAAAATTCGCAAAGCCTACAAATTTCTATTGCCCGACGATCCATGGGTACAGGGCAATCTCCCACTGCTAACCTTCCCCGCTATTCGAGGATTCAATACAGTTTCACGAAAAAAAAGCATCCCTTTCCCTTTGAAAATCGCCTCTGCTCAAGAGATCTATCAAAAACTCAATCCCACTAGAGTACTCCAACAAAGAGTAGATGATTCTCCTGTGGTTCGCCAACTCAGCCAAGTCGTGAATGAACTTAACAGAAGTCCAAGCATAGAGGAACGGGAAATTGTGCGGAGAATCCCAAGATCCCCCCTAAATCAGCTCAAAAAAGATATCTCCTGTTTTTATGAGCTGGAGAACTTACGAGTAGTTGGGGGTGTTCTAGGGCAAATAGTCAAAGAAGGTATCCCTCCCAAAATAGCTCCACAGATATTCTTAATGATTCGAGAAGGGTTGAAAATTATTGTTTCGGACCAAACCCTCAATATTGGACTGCAAAAATCGGTCCAACATTTCTCCTCTTCCATTCGAGATATCCGCGACTATTTTGAACACCCCGAAGACTACGAGTTAGGATATAGCTTAGGAGAAAAACCCGAGCTGGTGAAAAAAGCCTTTCTGCGGAACCTCGACTATATTTGCCGCAACCTCATCCTTCCTCGGATAGAGCATCGCCTTAGCCAATCTGCAAAACACTTAAAGCGCATTGACGAACTAAAAGGACTCACTGCCAAACGCCGACCCTCTGATCCTATAGGGAAAGAACTGCTTGCTTGGAAAAAGGAGACCCTCAATGAGCAATTCAAAGTGCTTTTAGGTTTTGCCACGCGAATACGGAGGAGAGAGCGGAAAGAGAGAAAAGAGGGAAAGTATCAAAAATACCAACCTGCGTTCGACTCAAGCGTTGACTATCGACAATTTTGGCTCCAACTCAACCCCATCTTGGGTGAGCTTAAACACTTGCTTTCCGGCTATAAGAATAGGGCTCAATTTGCGGATCGACTAAAGACCGATATCCAATTTCGGCTGGCGGTGCAAGAGAAGATTCGAATATCCTGCCAACTTCTAGAAAAATATACTTTCCAAGTAGTGCGCAAAAATCCAACTGACCCAAGCCTTCTCCATTTAGAAAGGATTTATACCTCTGTAAGAGATACCCGCAACTTCCAAACGCATGATCTGTGGAGATTTGATCTTGATCGCTTAGTCAATACCTCCTACCTTCTTGCCCATCAACTTCCTGAAGCAATCGCATTCATCTCCTTGCCATGCCTGCCCCATGGAAAAGATTCACTCCCTTGGACACTCAGTAGCTCCCTCTGTCAAGGCAAGCTAACCCTTGCAGAACTCCAAAGTGTGGCTCCTTCTCCGGAGATCCTTAATTCCTATGATTCCAGGAGAAGAACTCTGCTCCATTTCTTGGCCGAGAGAAAATCACCGCAGAGCCTTAAAATGGCAAAATATATCCTCAACCGGGGAGCCAATCCTCATGCGAGTGACTGGGCCCAAATGGGGCCTCTCCATTACGCGGCAGAGTCGGGCTTTACTGATCTTGCAAGAATTCTCATCACAGAGTTTGGTGTCTCTGCCGATGCCCCTTCGCAATACGGCACACCTTATGAAACTGCTCTTCGAAGTCAGGAACACGAAACAGCCCGCTTTCTTAGAAGCCATGCGGGATTCCAAAGAAATACACGGGCCAAAGACTTACTCGATGCCGTAAAAAGCCTCAATGTAGAGAAAGTGAGACGCTTCCAACAAATGGGCTACTCTGCAGCCATCGAATACGATGGAAGTCTTCCTCTAGTCACTCTATTTGAACAACAGTATGCTGATGAAGGGAGAATAATGGAAATTGCCCCTCTCCTCTTTCAAGCTGGAGCCTATGTGAACCAACGAGAGTCTACAAGTAGACGAGCTCCTCTTCACTTAGCTATGGTCAACAGTGCTAGTAGAGGGTTGGTCAACTACCTGCTTAGCCTAAACCCTCGATTAGATCTTCCTGATGTGAGTGGGGATACTCCCCTTCACTTAGCCTTCCTGGTGAACAATGAAGAAGGGGCTTCCATTCTTCAACAGCGAGGAGCTTCCATAAACCCACGCAATAAAGAGGGCGCCACCCCTCTTCTCGTCGCCACCGACCGTCCCTGGGGAGGAAAAGCAACGATCTTTCGACTGCTTCAAAACGGAGCAGATGTCAATGCATCGAATCAGTATGGAAGCGTCCTCCACCACGCAGCTGAACGGATGGAAGAAATCGTAGTACAGCGACTCTTAAAAGAAGGGGCAAACCCCTTTACATGGGGGAAAAGTGGGCTGTATCAAAGAAAGTTGCCAGAACAAGTGGCGAGCTCGAGAAGAATCCAAATGCTCATCCGAGAAAAAAGGTTTTTTCTAGAGTCCCATCTACTACCTGAGGGGTAAGCTTTTCGCCCCGACCCTGCAACATCTAGAAGGCTTAGAGTTGGGAGAAAGCTGAACCCATTCTCTCTGGTGGGGCAATTCCCTGACCAATTCCATCTCTTCATAAAGAAGTTCTCGATCTAGGTCTCCCAATAGGGCTCCCTTGCTCCAATAGTAGCGCTTGGGCAGGAATAAGGTTTCCAACGATCGAGTAGGTCAGCGCAGTAAATCCAGAAGTGTCTCTCGTATTAATCCCCGCTCCTCGATCTAGCAATAGGTGGGTAATTTCCGGATAATCCAAAGAGCGGGTCAATAATGAAATTCCATTCATGCTCAACATATTGACGTCCACCCCGCTATCCAAAAGGCGCCTTGTCGCCTCAAGATCCCCTCTCAAAATTGCCCTTTGCGCCTTCTCATGTAAATAGACGCCATGAGCAAATTTTGAGACTACACCCAAGCCGAGCAGACAGGCCCCTCCAATCATCACTTCTTTCGCCCCACATGCTATATCTGAGGGACAAAAATCTTGAACAGAAAAAGGTAAATTAAAATTTAATTTATATAGCAAGCAAAACTAGCATTATTACTAATAATAATTTTACAGCAAACTATAATGAAATATCAATTACAAAGACTTGCTTTCTGTCTTAGGAGTTTGCAAAATCGTGATGTAGAGGTTTCGGCCAATAAGACCCGCAAGAGCGGTCCGATTGGCAAAAGATTTTTTGATATACACAAAAATCGCCTCGACATTGAAGTTGCTTAACTCTTTCAAAGAATAGGCATATTCCTTCTTTTTCAGACGGATAAAAACCTTATCAACGAGCCGATACTGCTACTCAAGAGTTTTACAAGGAATAAGGCTAGTGATTGCCCCAATCCATCTGCCTGTAATATCCTTTTCCAAGACTATGGAATGTCTGGGTACAGAGCCAGTTGGTACGTTAAATGAGGTTAGCTGAGTGTGTGGTTTTAAAAGCGAGAGTATCATTCTCTTTCTCGGGGAGCACATACTTCCACTGCATATCCCATTTCAGTTTGGATAGCCTTCCATTCTGCCATGTAGTGATTCAGAGCAAGAGCCCTTTGAAAGAAGGCATCAAGCCCGTTTGCCGTTCTGCATGGCATTGAACTCGGCTGTAGCCCATCATGAATGATGAACTTTTCAGGAACGATGGGCATAGTCTGATTCTCTTTAGTAAAACGCACATCAAGTACACGCCCAGCGATATTGGGGTTTTTAGAGATCATCTTCTTCACAGAAATTCGAGTAGTGGTAAAGTCCTCTTCTGGTTCATGGATAAATTGGGTACCGTGGAGTGCTGCAATTATAGAAGACAAAGTTCCTCCTTACTTAATCGAGCAGCAGTATACTCCAACTATGTAGATTTTGGAAAGAAAAGCGAACATATCACTTCTTATATAGATGGCGATGCTTCGCCACAAATCGGTAGAAGAGATCGAGACCAGGGACGTAGCATAGGATGCCCATCCACTTGTCCTTGCCGCCGAGGAGATGGGCGATCCGAAAGACTGCTTTCGAGCGAGCCCACACCTCTGTTCCATTTTCTAGAAGAACAAGCGTGTCCCCTTTGAGGAGCTTCTCGGGGAGCTTCTGCTTGGCAAGCTCGCTCGTGAGCGGGTAAAAACTGAAGAGATGCTGCGCATCACGCTTCTGAATCTCTTGAACTGCCTCTTTGCATAAAGGACAGGTGTTGTCAAAAAAAAGGAGATGGCTCACGGCATCACAACAGTAGGTTGGTTCTTCTTGATCTCATCGAAGGCTTTGGCAAGCTGAAGTGCCTCCTCATCGGAGCACTGCCCACTTTGGATCTTCGTCTTGATCGCCTCCCGCTCCTCCATCCACCTCCGAATGAGAAGCCGGTGGATCACTTCAACGATCCCCTCCTCCGCTTTCTCCAGGTTTACCTTTTTCTGGACGATTTCAGCGAGAACTTTCTGCTCCTCTTCTTTTTCTAAAATGCTCCCAAGGGAGATCAGATCGCATGGCTCGCCTTTTTCATGGAGATCTGTAAAAGCAAGGAAAATCCGCAAACAAACTGGGTGAAGAAACAAGTCTTTGGCCACATTGCCCAAAATAATTGAAATGAGCCGCTCATCGGTTGTGAGCAAAAGCCATCGAAGAAGATCGGTCTCTAAAATCTGGTCGGGGTCGACAACATGTTTGCCAGCAAAGCCAAGCCGTTTCATACCCATAGGCCGAGGACTGGCACCAACACCCACCACCGACTCGGGAACAGCAGTTAGCTGAGCGAGGCGGCGAAGACTCTCATGAACCATCACCGGAGTGTCCCAGCCACGTATCTGATCCGAGAGCTTCTGGATCAATCGGTTTTTTTCAGCTGGCACTTGAAGGTTAACCCCCTTGGACATCTCCGATACAGCAAAGGGGAGATAATCCGTTGATCGATCGAGTAGCTCCTGAAACGCTTGTTTTCCGTGAGTTTTGACGAAGGTGTCCGGATCACTCTTTTCTGGAAGAGGGACAACCGAAACCGAAATCCCCTTCTTTTGGAAGAGGTCTCCGATTTTGATCGCAGCTGCTGAACCTGCATCGTCTCCATCCATGGCAAGGAATACCTCTTTCACCCCAAGAGCCTCGAGAATCTTCACATGGTCAGCGCCAAAGGCGGTCCCCTGCCCCGCAACTGCGTAGTTGAAGCCCTCATGGATAAGCCGGAGCGCATCGATCTGCCCCTCAACAATGATCGCCTTCTGGCTTTTGGCAATTTCTCTACGGCAATAGCTGAGTCCAAAAAGGACATTCGATTTTTTAAACAGGGGCGTTTCGGGCGTGTTGATATATTTTCCGCCAAAGGTCTCTTCGCGGATCTTGCGTCCTGAGAAGCCGATCACCGAGCCGAAGGGATCCGTGATGGGAAAAATGATCCGCTCAGAAAAGAAGTCGCGTCCCCGATCGGTGATGAGTCCAGCTCCTCGCAATATTTCCTCGGAGTAGCCCTCCCCTTTCGCCACTTTCTGGAAGGCGTCTCTGTCTGGTAGTGAAAATCCAATGCGGAAAAACCGGATAAACTCGAGATCGATCCCGCGGCGGTAGAGATAGTGAAGAGCTTCATGCCCTTGCTTTGTGTGAAGGAGGAGATTATGGTAGAGCTCACAGGCAAGCTCAAGCGCCCCTTTCATCTTGGTCCTATCGGGCCCCTTTCTCTGCTCTCCCCCTTCCTCTTTTTCCAGCTGAACCCCAAATCGCTCAGCCAGCCAATCGACCGAGTCGACAAAACTCATCTTTTCATGGTTCATCAAGAAGGCGATCGCATCGCCATGCGCGCCGCAGCCAAAACAGTGGTAGTGAGAGTCACCCGCCTGCACGCCAAACGAGGGGGTTTTTTCCTCATGAAACGGACAAAGTCCTTTGTGGACTGCCCCTGCCCGTTTAAGGGGAACATAGGAAGAAATCACCTCGACCAGGTCAACCTGAGCGCGGAGCTGATCTAAACTCTCTTTGGTATACAGTGCCATGGTTGATTTTATACCACTCACGAGGTATTTTTTCAGGGAAAAGAAATATGGTTACACAGACACTCACTCCAATGATGGCTCAGTGGCACGCTTGCAAAGAGTCTGCCCCTGACACGCTCCTCTTCTTTCGCCTCGGCGATTTCTATGAGGCATTCTACGAAGATGCCGAAGTACTCGCGCGTGAGCTCGACTTGACGCTGACCAAGCGGCAAGGGACTCCCATGGCAGGTGTCCCCCACCACATCATCGAGACCTACATCGATCGGCTCGTCGGCAAAGGGTATAGAGTAGCCCTTGCCGAGCAGACCGAAGACCCAAAGATGACCAAAGGGATCGTCAAACGGGAAGTGGTTCGAGTGATCACTCCCGGCACAGTGATCAACTCAAGCCTCTTGCAAGACAAGGAACCGAGCTACTTGGCTGCAATCCACCAGGTGAACCAGAGCTTTGGCCTCGCCTACATCGACATCACCACCGCCACCTTTGTCGTCTCTGAACTCAAAACCGAGAAAGAACTCGTCGACGAACTTTCCCGGATCGCCCCCAAAGAGCTCCTCCTCGAAAAAAAATGGAAAGAAAAGGAGCTCGTTCGAGGTGCAACCGTCCACACGGTAGAGAGCTACCAGTTTGACCACCAAGCCTCCCTAGCTCTTCTCTGCAAACAGTTTTCCGTCCATAGCCTCGATGGGTTTGGGCTGAAAGGAGCCATCAGCGGAGTCAACGCAGCAGGAGCTCTCCTCTCCTATATTTCTGAGGAACTCAACCTCCCCACCGACCACATCACGAAGCTTCAGACAAGCAGAGACGCTCCCTTCCTACGGATCGACCGAAATACCCAACGCCACCTCGAACTCACCGCTCCCCTCCAAACCGGGCAAAAAGAGGCAACTCTCCTCTATCTCCTAGATGAGACAAAGACGGCAATGGGTGGCCGTTGCTTGCGCCATGCCCTTCTCCACCCTCTCCTCTCCCCCGAAGAGATCCGAGTGCGGCAAGATAGGGTCGAAAAACATACCCACAACTTCTCCGCCCTCCTCGAGCTTCGCAGATCGCTCGGCCAGATCCAAGATCTAGAACGACTCATGATGCGGATCGAAACGGGCTATGCAAGCCCACGTGATCTTGCGGCTCTCCGCTTCTCTCTCGAAGAAGTTCCCGCGGTCGCTACCCAAACCGAAGAGTCGTTCCCCGACACCCAACCCATTACCCAAAAGATCGCATCGGCTCTTGTCGATCAGCCCCCTATACGCCTTTCGGATGGAGGGATCTTCCGAGAAGGGGTCGATCCCCGCCTAGATGAACTCCTGATCATCAAAAAAGATAGCAAAGCGTGGCTCGCCGGCTACC
>Ga0180437_10005193_pt1 | contig 17962 bp, 17 predicted proteins | sample SS_ome_4_FD_132410 | JGI IMG/M metagenome (GOLD analysis project Ga0180437, IMG submission 132410) | Hypersaline lake sediment archaeal communities from the Salton Sea, California, USA - SS_3_D_1 metaG | ecosystem: Environmental > Aquatic > Non-marine Saline and Alkaline > Hypersaline >... | reverse complement strand
AGGCCTTTTCGATGAGCTGGGCCCTGAGCTTGCGGTGAAGATAGCGCAGGCAGTCGGCATATACTTCAAGCGCGGGAAGATAATCGTGGCAAAGGACTGCAGGCTCACCGGCGATGTCCTGCGCTCTGCAGTGGTTTCAGGCCTTGCGAGCGTGGGCTGCGAAGTGGTCGATTTGGGCACTGCAAGCGCGCCCACTGCAGAATACATGGTGAAGAACCTCAAGGCTGCAGGATGCATCATAATATCAGCATCGCACAATCCCCCTGAATGGAATGCCCTGAAAGTGGTTGACGGAACAGGGGTTGCAGTATCAAGCGAACGCGGAGAGCAGATTGAGAAGCTGATGGATAATGCTGAGGTTGCCGGATGGGACAAAGTAGGCAGGATGACCTATTACGACATGGCGGCATCAGACCATATTGATGCAATCAAGAAACTTGTTGATACTGAAAAAATCAGGAAGAAGAAACTGAAAATTGTCCTTGACTGCGGAAACGGGACAGCTTCAGTGATAGCGCCTAAGCTCTTCAAGGACCTCGGTGCAGAGATAATGACATTGAATTCCCATCTTGACGGAAGGTTCCCCGGAAGGCCCAGCGAGCCCACGGAAAAGAATGTGAAAGAACTCATGGCTGCAGTGAAGTCCCGCAAGGCAGATGCAGGAATCGCATGGGATGCGGACGGAGACAGGGTAATCTTCGTCGATGAGAATGGCAGCTATGTCATAGGCGACAAGGTCTATGCACTGTCAGTGATGTGGAAGCTTGCAGTGAAGAAAGGGGATGTTGTCACGACAGTGGCGACAAGCAGGGCCATTGAAGATGTCGCATCAAAGTTCGGCTCAAAAGTGAGATATACTGCAATCGGAGCTCCTTATCTTTGTGAAGAGATGGTGAAGAGGCCCGCGGCAATAGGAGGGGAAGAGGTCGGCGGGGTTATATGGCCTGAGCTGAGCCTTGCGAAGGACGGCATGCTCACTGCTGCGAAACTGGCAGAAGCATTATGTGAGAAGAAACTCAGCGCATGGGTCGCTGAAATCCCTGAATACCATAACGTCAAGCTGAGAATCAAGGCAGATGAAAAGAAAGAGATTGTCGGGCGCGTGCTCAAGCATGCGAAGAACAAGAAGCTAAATCATATCACGGTAGATGGAGTCCGCATCAACTTCAAGGATTCCTGGGTCATATGCAGGCCTTCAGGCACAGAGCCCTATGTGCGCATCTTCGCAGAGGCCAGAAGCAGAGATGAAGCAGAGAAACTGGCAACAGAATATGAGAAAATAGCGAAAGGCTGATTACCGCTGTAGCGCTTTTGACATGGGCCCAAGCCCACATTATATACTATCCGTCTGTTCCTGTCCGCTCCAGTATCTTAACGGTTTTGCTATTGCCGCCCATGTCAGCCCATGACAGCGCAGTATAGCCGTTATTGTCCTTTGCATCCCTGCCCGCCCCTTTGGAGATAAGCATCTCTACAACATTATTGTATCCCTGCCAGGCAGCACGCATGAGCACTGTCCAGTTTACATTGTCCCTTGCTTCCAGGTCCGCCCCCTTGTCAATCAGCATCTCTGCGCTTTCAAGACGCCCGTCCTCGAGAGCAAACATCAGAGGCGTGCAACCGAAGATATCGGCAGCATTCACATTTGCCTTTTTGTTAATCAGCAGCAGAGCGGTCTCAGTATGATTATGCCTTGCGGCCAGCATCAGCGCAGTGCGGCCGTTTTTATCGCCTGCGTCCACTTCTGCCTGGAAATGAATCAGCCAGTCCACAGTCTTTGTACGGCCATCACGGGCGGCCAGCATCAGCGGTGTAGTGCCATCTTTGTCACTGGCATCGGCATGAGCTCCGGCAGCGAGAAGTCCGCAGACAATTGCAACATCGTCACTGATGACCGCGTGCATCAGCGGGGTCCATCCCCTGTCATCCCACGCGTTCACATCCGCACGGTCAGCAACCAATCTGTGCATCTCACGGCTGTCGCAATTTTTTACAGCATCCAAAAGCTGTCTGTTCAGCTTCGCCTGCTCTGGTGGAACAGAACGCTCCATGGGCGGAGGCCTGTCCGACTTGAAGTCATAGCGCGGATCGGGCAACTGTGGTTTGCCGTTCCGAACCGCTCCGCCATCCTTCCCTCTCTTTCCGTTGAATGATTTTTTCATCATAAATACCACTCTGGGTTTTATTACTCCCGCAATAGTACAGCGAAACAAACAGTTTAAAAGCGTTGTTCCTTATGGTTTTTCTCGTATAACTGCCTTAAACAACGGCATGATATCGACCTCTGCAACAGGATTCGGTATTGAATTGGTGGTGAATACGCCGTCTGTTATTTTCTGGAGCTTTTCCAGGGAGTCTTTCAGGAAGAAGCCGTGCGTTGCAGCGCATAATACCTTCTTCGCGCCGCCTTTTTTGACATTCTCAACAGCACGGACCATTGTCCCCCCTGTTGAAATCATGTCATCTATTATGAGGATGTTCTTTCCCTTGACATCGAACTCCATCTCGACTTTCTCTACAGCCCTGTAGGCCTCGGCCCCTTCCTTGTATTCCCCTCTTTCCTTCTTCATGCTCTTTCCGCCGAAGCCTTCCACAAGGTAGTTAGCGCCCTGGTCAGGAGAGATGACCTCAAGCTCCTCGCCGAGCTTCTTCCTTGCATGCTCCACAAGGAGCTTGTTTGCGCTTATGTTCTTTATCTTCAGCCCGCTGTATTCGAATTCGCCTTCTTTTTTCAGGAAATGGCAGTCTATAGTGACAAGCTTCTGCGCTCCTGCATTGGCGAGAAGGCTGCAGAGTATCTGCGCGCTCAGCGCCTCCCCTTCCTTGAATGTCTTGTCCTGCCTGGAATAGGGAAGATAAGGCGATACAAGAGTGGTCCTTGCCCCTACGCGCTTCAATGTGTCAAGGAGAAGGATTGCAGCGAATATCTCTGTGTCCTGTGCTGGATAGAGCCTGTGGAAGAGGCTTACTTCCTCCCCCTGAAGCTTGGAAATCTCTGGGATGAGGACATAGGAATCCCCGTCAGGGAATTTCTTTATCTCTATGTTTGCCTCCATTATATCTGAAAAATTCGGGCTGACCAGCTCCATGATTAAGCTGTGGGCCAATAATGATTTAAAACATTCTTAGGGTTATAATCCCAGGCAGGTGAGTTCTAATGATTAAGATTAAACATGACGGATGCATATTCTGTGTCGGATGCTCCTCCGTATGCCCTGTGAATGCTATTGAAGCAGTCGGAACAAGGATGGAGCATTATCCTGAAAAATGCATAGACTGCGGCCTCTGTGTCCGTGTCTGCCCTGCCAATGTCATAAGACTGCACAAGGGAGTGAAAAAAGCCGAAGACATCCCTAAAGAGGGATAACCCATGGAATATGACCATGATGCCATAGTGATAGGCGGAGGCCCCGCCGGTTCTTCTTTTGCAAGGATTGCTGCCAGTGCAGGAATGGATGTGCTTGTTGTTGACAAGAGGAAGGAAATAGGGGTTCCTGTCCGGTGTGGCGAAGTCGTAGGCGTGAGCGAAATCATCGGAGGGGAGCTTAAGCTCCCAGGGAAATGCTACTCAAACACGCTCGGGGGGATAAAGATAATTGCGCCGGATGGAAACTCAGTAGTATGGAGGAAGGAAAACGATGGATGGGTCGTTGAACGCAAGATATTCGACAAATGGCTCTGTGAGCTGGCGGTTGAAGAAGGAGCAAAGGCTAGAACCTACACACGGGCCACAGGATTGATTAAGGAAAACGGAAAGATAGCAGGAGTAAAGCTATGCTATGCAGGCAAAGACAACTATGAGGCCAGGGCCCCTTTGATAATCTCTGCCGAGGGAATGGAATCCATGATGGCAAGAGAGGCCGGCTTCAAGACAGTGCACATGCTGCAGGATGTAGGCACCTGTTATGAGTATGAGCTGAAGCCGGTAGAGCATGAGAACCTCATGGAGCTTTATGTCGGGAAATACATAGCACCGGGGGGCTATGTCTGGGTGTTCCCGAAGGGAAACAGGAAGGCAAATGTAGGAGTTGGTATCGGCGGCCATCTCAGCAGCTGGAAGAAGAACGGCGGCATCATGGGCGCAGACCCGAAGAAAGTGCTTGAGGATTTCATTGAAAAACATGATAGATTTGATGATGCAAGCCCGCTTACTGAATTCGGCGGTGTGATTTCAATAGGAGCGCCTATCAATGAGTTCGTGAAGGATAATTTCATGGTGATTGGCACAGCAGCCAAGCAGGTCGATCCCATACACGGAGGAGGCATCAACATAGCAGTAAACGCAGGGGTGCTGGCGGCAAAAACAGCCGTCAAGGCCCATGAGAGAAAGGATTACAGCAGACAGACGCTTTATGAATATGAAAAAATCTGGAGGGATACACAAGGAAAAACCTGCGAGCAGAGGCTCAAACTGCAGAAAGCCCTTGCGAAACTGGACGATGATGACCTGAACCACATCATAGCCTCAATCAAGCCTGAGGATTTTGAAAATGCCATGGGAGGGAGATTTGCAGGGGCTGTAGCAAAAATAGTTGGAGGAAGGCCCCAGCTCCTCAAAGTCCTGGGGGCGCTCAGATAATTACCAGTGGCCCAGCATCTTTTTCTTGAGAAGTTCTGCCCTGAATGCAGCTTCGCCGACAGTATTGTACACCGCATCGCTCGGCTCTGTCTGTGAATAATCGATACTTCCCTGGTCCTTGATTTTCCTGAAGTACCATTCCACAGCCCTGTCGCCTGCTAGGGCGGCAACGAACCTTCTTGCGAAATCCTTCCTCAGTTCAGGCCCGAGCCTCTGCTTCCATAAAGCATCATAGTCCTTTTTCTCAGTGATTGACTTTGCTGCAAGCATGCCGGACTGCAGTGCATATGCTATTCCGAAGCCCCTGCACACATCCTGGAAGCCTGCTGCCTCGCCTACAAGAAGCTTCTCCCCTTCCTTTGCTGTTTTCGGGTATGTTACGCCGCCGTAGCCTCCGAATGCGCTGATAGGCTTCTTCCCTTCTGTATGCTTCCTTATGAACTTGTTCTCTTTCAGCAGCCTTGCATAGTATTCTCTCAGCTTCGGGACATGGGGCTGGGATACGCAGTTGACTATTTCAACAAGTTTATCACCCATAGGCACCATGTATGCATACCAGCACCTCGGGGAATAGCGGTCGTCATGCATATAGAAGAAGTGGTCATCAGGGAAGTCAGGGAGCTCGTATACTTCGCCATATGCAGCTGCATCGCACCAGCGGTGCCCCACGGCTATTATGTCCCCTGTTGTCTGCTTTGTATTGAATTCGAATTCCACATCAAGGTCCTTGGCTTCGTTATAAAGCCCCCATTCCAGGGAGTTCTTGCCCCCTCTGAGCATAAACGCCACAGGTCTTGATGAGACGGTCCTTACACCTGTGTTCGGGGTCTCCAGGAACATCTTGGAGAGATACTGGACCTTGTAATCCCTGGGCTCGAGGTTCATGGATGCAAGCCATTCCTTCACACTGTCATAACCGTCTGTGCGCAGCGCCTGGTAATTCGCATGTATCTGCATGCCTACAGAAGGCAGCCTTTCCATGACAAGGACCTCTTCCCCTGCTTTCTTCAGGTTTATGGCTGCTGACAGCCCGGCTAGCCCTGCTCCTAGGATTTTAATCATTTTTTCCATATTGGATAGAAGTGTTTAATTAGTTTTTTGGGCACATAGGAAATCCCTAAGTGATTCTAATGATTACCATAAATCATGAGAGGTGCATACTCTGCAGGGGCTGCTCATCCGTCTGCCCGGTAGGAGCGATAGAAGTGGGGGAGAACCAGATGAAGACATATCCGAAAAAATGCATAGACTGCGGACTTTGCGTGAAGAAGTGCCCTGTCAAGGCCATAAGCCAGCAGAAAAGCTGATAGAATGGATTACGACGTGATAGTGATAGGCGGAGGGCCTTCCGGCTCAACATTTGCAAGGGTCGCAGCCAGTGCAGGAATGGATGTGCTCATTGTCGACAAGAGGAAGGAGATTGGAGTCCCTGTCAGGTGCGGAGAAGGGCTAGGGGAGCGTGAGATGGCAAGGCAGGAGCTTGAACTTCCCGGAGCATGTTATGCTGCGCCCATAGAGGGGGCGAAGGTGTTTGCTCCAAACGGAAAATCAATCATATGGAAAACAGAGGACACTAAAGGCTGGGTGCTTGAGCGCAAGGTATTCGATAAATGGCTCTGTGAACTGGCGGTTGAGAAAGGAGCTAAGGTAAATGTATATACAAGGGCAGTTGAAGTGCTCAAGGATGAGAAAGGCAGGCCTAACGGGGTAAAGCTCTCCCATGGGGGCAGGGAGCCTTATGGTGTGCATGCCCCTCTGGTAATATCTGCTGAAGGCATGGAATCCATGATGGCAAGGCAGATGGGATTCAAGACGGTGCACCAGCTCCAGGATGTCTACAGCTGCTACCAGTATGAGATGGACCCTTATGAGCATGAGAACCTGATTGAGCTCTATTTCGGCACAAAGACAGCGCCGAAAGGCTATGTCTGGATATTCCCCAAGGCTGGGAAAAAGGCAAATGTCGGCATAGCAGTAGGCGGAGAGCTGACAACAGGGAAAAAGTTGGGTGGCATAGAAGGTGCCGCGCCCAAAGCGCTCCTGGACAGGTTCATAGGGAATAATGAACAGCTCAAGAATGCAAGTACGCTCCTTGATTTCGGAGGGGTGATTTCAGTAGGTGCTCCAATCAATGAATTTGTAAAAGATAATTTCATGGTAATCGGGACAGCGGCCAAGCAGGTCGATCCCATCCATGGCGGTGGAATAGCGCTTGCGATGGACAGCGGCGTCATGGCGGCCGCTGTAGCCATAAAGGCGCATGAGAAGAAGGATTACAGCAAGAATATGCTCTACGAATATGAGAGGGCCTGGCGCGAAGGCCTTGGCAGGAAAGAGGCGAAGAGGCTGCTTGTCAGGAAAGTGCTTTACAAAATGAGCGATGACGACCTTAATCACATATTCAACTGCCTTGCAGGGCCTGACCTGGCAAAGATAATGGATGGGAAATTCGCAGGGCCCATAGCAAAGGTCGTTGCCACAAGGCCCCAGCTTCTTGGAACATTGAATGCATTGATGCCAGGTCAGGATGGCTGACTACATCTTCGTTTTTTCAACTTTTTTAACACCCGCATAGGAAAATTCAAGCGCGGGAGTTGGATGCATCGGAACCTCTGCTCTGGCAAGGTTAGGATTATCAGAATATTTGATTGATATCGGAAGATGCCCTGGCGGTACAGTTTTGTTCTTTCCAATGCCGAGTTCTTTCATAAGTTTTTCTGCAAATTGCTTGGCCATAGTAGGAGCTACATATACTGCTTCTCCAGTTTCAGAGACTCCAAAGAGAAATGCTTGACGGCGCTCAAATTTGCTTCCTTCGGTAGGCTTGCAGGCCTTTACTATTTCATTAATAGCACTCTCCTTATACCGGTCAATTGATACGCCCTTAAGCCATTGTTTAGCGCCGGCTACATCAAAGCTCACCTTTACTGTGACTTTGCGACCTTCATAGCTGTAGGAGAAACCTTTCTCAGGATCAGAGTGTAGAATATGCGTATAGTTCCTATCCAATCCTGCGATGATATAGGAAGATAGTACGGAGTCTTTGTTTTTAGCGCAGTAGTTCTTTATGGTTGCTTCAAGAGCATTGAATCGTCTCTGACCAGATGCATTAGGAGGTAGTTTTTTCTGGTCTGCCATTACCATATCTTTCAATTTTGCCAGGTCGGCATTCAATGCCTTTACTTGTACGTTAAGAAACTGTTTGGCAACCCTATCAAAAGCCTTGATTGCTCTATCTCTTATTACGTTTTCCTGAAGAGGTACGATTCCTATATCAGACGCTGATGTCTTTTTTGACTTTGGTTCAGCCATGGTCGGCCCAGTCATAAGTATCACCCAGTATATGAACTGCAGCAGAACTAATAAATATACCATCCACCATGTGGATTGGAGAGGTCTATGCTCCAGTTTTTCCCTGCATCTGTAGAGATTTTCAGGCTAGCGCCGGTAAGCTCAGCCTTTTTCATCCCTTCTTTTGAAACTTTGTCAAGGTTTATGCTGTATGAATTCACAAAACGCAAAGCAAGGCCGAAGCTCTCTTTTCCTGAGAAGAGACTTTCGGGCCCTAATGAGACAACAACGTATTCCGAAGATAGAATCACAGTATAATCATCTGATACCAGCATTCCTTTGGTGCTAGATTCCAGTGCTTTGGCTACTTTCTTATCAAGACGAATGACATCAAGCTCAATGCTCTTCTTCTCAGTTCCATTGGCACAAGTCAATTTGGTTTTAGAAAGCTCGCAGAAACCATGCTTCCATTCCCCTACTATGGTGGAAATCTTGGGTGCTCTTGCTGCAATCGCAGGAGGCCGTGGCGGTCTCTTTGCATAGCAGCTGGAGCTGGTCAGAAGAGCCATTGCCACCCCTAATGCAGCTGCGCTCTTTCTTATAAATAAAGCCTTCATTGGACCACTATACTATTTAAATTGCAACACTTTATAAAGGCTAATCCAACAGCATAAAAAGAGTTATTGGCAAGAAAAGCCCATGGATGAGTTTTCTGAGGAGGAAAAAAGGCTGTTAGAGCCATTCATGAGCAACCTCGATAAACAGGTCTTCGTGCTAATCAATCTCCCCGAGGTAGTCAAAGGGGCCCTTTTCTCAAGATACAGCAGGACCCCGCACAGCCTCAGGAGAGTGCTGCTGAAGGAGTTCATGCAGTCTGAGGAGCTCAACCTCAAGGAGATGCTTAGCTCCTCCCCCAAGGCAGAATCAGTCATACAGACAAAAAAGGCAGAGGAATTCTATGACAGGGTGCTTGTGGGCTACGGGGATGACTCTGTCGCAGAGCTTGCAGGGGCGCACATAGCGCTTGAGGACATCTCCATACTGGCCACAAAGGTCGTCGAGGATGCAAGGATAGGGTTGTCCCCTCTTGAGAAATCCACCAGGTATGTCTATTTCGACAGGAAAAGACCGGACGGCACATGGCCTTATCATAGGGAAAAGAGGCTGATGGAGTCTGAATTCGCTGATGTTTACACCAAATCATGCGACTTGTGCTTTGACCGATATTCAGAGCTTGTCCCTAAGATATCAGCATTCGTGATGGAAAGGGAGCCCAAGGATGAGAATACAAGCGACAGGGCATACAAGTCAACCGTGCGTGCAAAGACCTGCGACATACTGAGAGGGCTGCTGCCTGCTTCGACACTCACCAACATGGGCATGTTCGGAGACGGCAGAGCCTATGAATACCTGATTACCAGGATGTATGCAGATGACCTTTCCGAGATGAACAGCCTTGCAGCAATGATGCAGGAAGAGCTGGGCAAGGTCATCCCTTCCTTTGTGAAAAGGGCAAACAACAAGTACGGGCTTTCCATGCAGGACTATTACAAAAGGGTAAGGAAGCAGATGGAAGGGATTGCGCAGAAGCATGACGGCGCTGCCGGCGGAGAGAACGTAAAGCTGATTGAATATGACAAAGAGGCAGAAAGGAAAATCCTGATTACTGCGCTTTACCCCTATCTTTCCAAGCCTATGGATGAGATAGCCGAAATAGTGGAAAGGATGTCTCCTGAGGAAAAGGACACTGTAATGAATGCATACATTAATGAAAGAGAGAACAGGAGGCACAAGCCGGGCAGGGCTTTCGAGCATGTCTATTACATGTTTGATGTCTGCGCAAACTTCGGCTGCTACAGGGATATGCACAGGCACCGCATCTTAACCCAGCAGAGACAGCTGCTCAGCCCCTATCACGGATACAAGCTTCCTGAGGAGCTTGTTGAAGCAGGATATGGAAAGGATTTCAGCGATGCCATGGATAATGCGAAGAACGCATATGAAGAGATTGCGGAGAAATTCAGGAAAGAGGCGCAGTACGTGATGCCCCTGGCATACAACATAAGATGGTACATGTCATTCAATCTGCGCGAAGCATACCATATGCTTGAGCTGAGGAGCTCGATGCAGGGCCATCCTGACTACAGGAAGATAGCCCATGACATGTTCAGGGAGATAGAGAAGGTTCATCCAAAGCTCGCTGCTGAAATGAAGTTCATGGACATGAAGGAATACAAGCTTGAGAGGCTTGAGGCAGAGAAGCGGATAGACAGGAAGATGGAAGAGATATCGAAGAAGTATGGCAGCTAATGTTTACATCACAGGGGCCGCAGGAAGGCTTGGGCGCATTGTTTTACGTAAGACGGGAGGCATTCCGGTCGTAAGGAGTCCATCAGGGCTTGAGAATGAGATTGTAAGCGATTTCTCTCTGGAGCATCTGAAAAAGGTACTTGAGGACGCAGATGCTGTAATCCATCTTGCAGGCTCACGGGATTTCCTTGACAAGAAGAAATCGTGGGAGGGGAATGTTGAGCTCACAAGGAGAGTGGTCCAAGCAACCCCGGATTCTGCAAAGGTGATATTCTCAAGCTCAGTATCTGTCTACGGGAAAAAACTGGCTGAGATTCCTGCAACTGAAGAGACTCCGGTGAATCCCGATACTCCTTATGCCAGGACAAAGCTGGAAGCAGAGAAGAGTGTAGCATCGCACCCAAACCATGTCATTCTCAGGATAGGGCCTATCTACGGCCCTGGCTTCAAGGAATACTTCAAGGTGCTACACATGATAGCAAAAGGGAAGATGGTGGTCATAGGCGACGGCCTGAATAGGATACCTTTTGTTGATGTCTCGGATGTTGCGGCAGTAATAAGGAGTTCGCTTGATAAGGGTAAAGGCATCTATGTTGTTGTCGGGGAATGCATGAGCCAGAATGACATCTATGCCATTGCAGCAGGAAAGCTTGGTGTTGAGCCCCCCAAGAAGCATATGCCTGTCTGGCTTGCTGCGATTTATGCACGCTTTGAGCTTTTCAGAACAGAAAGGTTCGGAGGAAAGCCTCTTTTCATACCTGAGGATATAGCTGTACTGTCCAGCGACCGCACATTCAACTGCAACAAGGCAAGGAGGGAGGTTGAATTCTCCCCCAGAAGGCTTGAGGAAGGCATAGCAGAGATGGTCGCAGAATATAAAAAACTTAGCTGAGCAGTAGAAAGCATGAGAATGATAATTGCTGCGCTGATTCTGCTGTCCCTGGTCGCTAACGCAGCAGTCGACCAGCACTATGAGCAGACGCTGAAGCGCGACGGGACATCGACCATTGTCAAGAGCATGGAAATCAACATTTTTGCAGCAGACCTTGATGAGAGAGCGCTTGAGAAGATTTCTGACACGTGCAACACAAGCCAGAGGATAAGATGCAGCGTGGAAGGCCAGACGATAACCATTGAGGATGATTTTTCCCCAGGTAACTACTACATATTCAAGACAGAGCATGGGCTGACCGCGATTGAGTACACTCTCACCGTGAACAAGATTCCGACTGACAGGTTCAGCATGCTTCTTGAGGAGCTTCTTGATGAGGCGGAGGTAGTGGAATCAACAGGAGGCTCAGCAGACCCGCTTGACCTGCTGGACAAGGAAGGAAATGCAGAAAGCGTCTATTTCCTCAAGAGGTTCGAAGCAAACATCACATACTCTGTGAACATGCCTGTGGCGATAACCGAAGCCGGCGCAGGCGGGGTCAATGCCACAGTGCTTGGGGAGAGAACAGTGAGGTTTGACCTGGTGGATATCATGGAGGAGGGGCAGCCCATTACCGTGAAAAGCCAGGAGATGAATGTTGCCAACATCATACTTGTTGTCGCTGTCATTGTGCTGGGAGCGCTGGCATATTCGTTCTTCCGACAAAAGCCGAAGAAGAAAAAGAAAAAATAGTTTTAAAAAGCAGAATCGACAACTGATTATCAGGAAAGGCTTAGTTGTAAGAGAGGTTTGCATATGAGCGGCATTGTAGGTTATGGCAGTTATATTCCGATATACAGGATAAAGACGGCTGAGATAGCGAAGGTATGGGGGGAGGAAGGCCCCAGGATAGAGAAGGGCCTCGGCATAATAGAGAAGGCAGTGGGCGGAGTCGATGAGGACACTGCCACGATATCTGTGGGCGCAGCCAGGAATGCCCTTGCAAGGGCAGGCATAGACCCCCAGAAGATAGGCGCCCTTTATGTTGGCAGCGAATCACATCCTTATGCTGTGAAGCCTACAGGCACGATAGTGGCAGAGGCCATCGGGGCCACACCCAACCTCACATGCGCTGACCTTGAATTCGCATGCAAGGCAGGGACAGCAGGCCTGCAGATTGTCCTTTCCATGGTAGACTCGAAGATGATAGATTACGGGGTCGCAATAGGGGCTGATACTGCCCAGGGAAGGCCCGGCGACGCACTTGAATACTCTGCAGCCTCAGGAGGAGCGGCTTTCATCACAGGCCCTGAAAAGGAATCAGTAGCGGTTGTAGATGCCACCTGTTCATTCACAACAGACACCCCGGATTTCTGGAGAAGGCAGCATGCTGAATATCCCTCGCACGGGGGAAGATTCACTGGAAAGCCTGCCTATTTCAAGCATGTGCTCAGCGCAACAGAATTATTGCTTGAGAAAACAGGGACAAAGGTGAGCGACTATAATCATGTCATCTTCCACCAGCCGAACGGAAGGTTCCCTAAAGAGGCCGCAAAGAAGCTCGGCGTGACAGCAGAGCAGCTGAAGAACGGGCTCCTCAGCCCGGTCGTAGGGAACACCTATTCAGGGGCTTCCATGCTCGGGCTCTCTGCTGTGCTTGACATAGCAAAGGCCGGGGAGAGAATCCTTGTGACATCATACGGCTCAGGGGCAGGGAGCGATTCCTTTGCGATTACAGTCACTGACAGGATAGATGGGATACGCGATAAAGCCCCCCTCACAAGCGATTATATCAACAAGAAGAGATACATCGATTACGCAACCTACGTGAAATACAGGAAGAAGCTGAAGGTATAGCTCATTCTCCCGGCATGCCTATCACTTTTTCAAATTCTCCTCCTGATATGAAATTAAAGAAGTTTTTCACAAGCATGCCGACATATCTTGTAGCCACAGCGAGATCATATCTCTTCGACAGCCTTACGAGCCTTCTGGGTATCCTTGCCCTTTCTCTGCTCATCATCAGCCCGTTCTTCCTTAGTTCTGCGAACACCCTTCCTTCCATCTGAACTGCCCTCCTCCTTATCATCTCTATAAGCTCTCCCACTCTTGGCTTCCGGTTGTTCTCCTTTATGAACTTCGCCGGAACCTTAATAACCGTGGCCCCCATGGCAAGGCTGTCTCCTCCAAGAACATATCCGCCGTCTCTCCTGTGCTTCCTGAAGGGGAGGGTCTTATGCTCATCTGTCTCGAAATGCGTATAAAGGCCGAATTTCTCCTGAAGCTCCTTTGCCAGAGCATAATTCGTCTGGTTGACGAAAAGGCGCCTGTTGTTGAAATGCTTCTTGTTCAAACTGGTGAAATAATCGTCTAGTTCTATGGTCTTCGTCCACATCTCCCTTGGTCTATTGTAAAGGCTGGTATTCCACATGGAGACTGAGTCAAATCTCCTGGCGTATTCATGGGCCTGCTCAAGAGTGAGCTTCCCGGCATCGACTGCGCTGTAAAGGCCCACGAGCGGTATAGGCAGGTCAGGCGAGTTGTAGTTTACCGGATGCGCTATGCCAAGGGCAAGGTCTTCCACCTCCTGCATGGCATGGAGTATGCCAAGCATCCTGTCCATGTGCATGCCGTCAAAGAATGAAGGCATCTTGTGGCGTGTGCTGGGCTTTATTATGGCCCTTTTGACGCGGTCTGCGACCCTCATGCTGCGCATCCAGACGACGAAATGCGGGCCGTTGGGCTCGTTCAGCGGCCCTGTGAACTCTATGCCCGGGACTGCATTGAAGCCGAAGTTCTGGGCTGCCCAGGACAGGAATCTGTACTTGTTCTTGGAGAAACTGTTGTGAGAGGTGAGTGCGTAATAATCGATATGATAGAATACGGCTTTCCTTATGTTGTCAGTGAGGTATGAGACCCCGTCATCATAAGGGACAAGCTCATGCTTGACCACTTTGCCTTTCCTGTCCACATAGGGCGGACTGAATGCACCGAAATGGTTGTGTGGTGAGAAGAAGAATTCGTTGTCATCCTTTTTCAGGCTGGTCTGTTTGATTTGCCCCACCACTGATTCCACGAATCTCCATGAGGCGTCGGCAGGTATCCTCACTTTCCTGAGGAACTCCTCTCTTTTGAGCATGACACCGTCCGGGTCAGGGTCATAGTAATGGACCATCAGCGAACCGTCATCCTCCTTCGTGGCAATGACTCCGAAAGAGGATTTCTTCTTGTTCAGGCCCCTGTTGAAGATGAGCTCATGCCCTTGGTAAAGAATCTTTCCCATGGGCCTGTCTAGAAGCGGTTTGCGGCTGACCAAGGGAAACCCTGCCTTGTTCATGCGGTTTACCAGTTTCTCTTCCGCTGTTCTGCGGACTAGCACCTTGGCCATGCACCCACCCCATAATATATATTATGCCTGAAACTGCTTTTAAAGAGTCGGAATAAGCAGAAAATGCGCCTTTTGTGGCCTCTGGCCACTTCTTTCCCAGTTCTTCAAGGCTGGACCTGACAACGATAAGAAGAAATGGGCCTGCGGAGATATGTCCTGGACCTTTTAACGCCCCGTTTTGGGGCGCCTTTTACTAAAAGGCGCAATTGAACTCCGGACCTACGGCTTTCCTAGGTCAGCCAGTCCGTAAGGACTGTGCTAGAACGTGTCATATAAGACCGTCGCTCTAACCATTTCAGGCCTTGCCTGATAATCTTGAACAATCAGTTCAAGGCTGACTGAGCTACAGGCCCATCAGGGGAGATTATCCGATAAACGATTTTAAAACCCTTGCCCGACAGAACGCTAATTATGCATACCACCCTCTCTGGGAAAGAGCCTTCAAATGAGATTTTAGAGAAAATCAGAGAAAAGACCAGTGCAATGGCAAAACCGCCCAGGCTTGCGATAGTTCTCATGGGCAATGACCCTGCATCAGAGGTATATGTAAGGAAAAAGCTTGAGAAGGCAGAGGCTGCAGGGCTGAAAGCGATACTGGAAAGGCTTCCTGAGAATGCGAAGGAAGAAGATGTCCTCACGCTCATAGATGAACTGAACAATGATGATGAGGTTGATGGCTTCATTGTCCAGGCTCCGCTCCCGAAGCATGTGGATTATTCAAAGGTCCTGGCTGCAATTGACCCGAAAAAGGATGTTGACGGCTGGACCGCAACAAGCATGGGGAAGATGGTTACAGGAGTAAAGACATTCAAACCTGCGACTCCTCTGGCTGTAATGAAGATGCTGGAACACTACAAAGTCCAGATTGAGGGCAAGCATGCTGTCGTAATCGGAAGGAGCAATGTCGTAGGGAAGCCCCTTGCGCTCATGCTATTGGAGAAGAACGCGACAGTTACCATATGCCATTCGAAGACAAAGAATCTCAAAGAACACACAAAGACTGCAGACATATTGGTAGCTGCTGCAGGGAAGCCGGGCCTTGTCAGTGCTGACATGGTGAAGGAAGGCGCTTATGTAATAGATGTAGGAACTACAAGAGTAGATAAGAGAATCAGGGGAGATGTTGATTTTGACGCCGTCATAAAAAAAGCACATTGCAGCCCTGTGCCGGGCGGAGTCGGGCCCATGACAGTCGCTATGCTAATCAGCAATGTTGTCGAGGCTCATGAAAGCTCAGGATAGGTTCTGTTTATCTCTTCTGAATGCTTGAGGAGCATCTTATGCACTCCTGAGCCGTACTGCATCGCCTTCTTCTTCCTCCTGACTGCTATATCAGGGACATCAAGGAGTTTCGCCGCTTCCCTGAGTATGCCTTTCTTGAGTATCCTGTCCTCCATCCTTTCCTCAACAGGCATTGAGAAGACAAGCTGTGCTATTTCCCTGTTATATAATGGGAAGCGCGCCTCAATATTGAATTTCCTGCAGATTCTCTTTATCCAGCCTATCTCTCTCCTTGGGAGTGTCTTGAATTCCTCCTTCAGTATCGCATCAAGATTCTTCCCTTCATCATGGTATCTGTAATATCTGTCATATCCGACAAAAAGCTCCTCTGCAGCAGCTCCGAACAGTATGACCGAATGCCCTTTTTCTGCAGCAGCCTCTGCAGTGCAGTAGACAGGGACAAGAATCTCAAGCTTCAGGAAATCAAGCGGAAGGAAGGAATGGATTCTCCCGTAAGCAGACATGGCCTTTTCCTCATCAAGCAGGACTTTATTGTATGGAAGGGAAAGGCTCCTGGCCACTTTCTCTGCATATTCCAGGTCCTGGCTCTTTTCGCATCCGCACGAGAAAAGCTCCACATCAGAATTCCTTCTTGCGATTGAGGCTATGGTCGTCGAATCCAGGCCCCCTGAAAAGGATACCGCTACCTTATCCTCAAGGCTTTGCTCAACAGAGCGTCTGATAAGAGAAGATAATTCGAGAATCATAGGACTTGGTAGTGTGATGGAAAACCATTTAAAAACAAACTCAGCAAATCCGTTTTTACACCTAATTGGGCCCGTAGCTCAGCTTGGATAGAGCGACGCTCTCCTATTGCGTCCCGGAGGATTGGCTCCGGACAGGGAAGACAGGCGAAGGCCGGGGGTTCAAATCCCCTCGGGCCCGTTTTCTGTAAATAAATCCATACAAAAAAATTCCCTATTAGCCACCCCCTGATAAAAAGATATTTAAGTCTTATTCTTAAATCAGAGTTAGGCCACCTAAATAAAACCCTAACGGCATATTAGTCTTTATTGATAGGAGATATTATGAAAAAGAGGAGGAAGAAGAGTAAAGCTGCCTGTCCTGCAGTAAGAGAGGTTGAAAGGGTCCAGTCAGGCATAGACGGTCTTGATAAGCTCATCGAAGGCGGTTTTGTCAAAGACAGCACCATCATGGTGCGCGGCGGTACAGGGACAGGAAAGACCTTATTCTGCCTTCAGTACCTTTACAATGGAGTGGCCAAATACGATGAGGCCGGCGTTTACCTTAGCTTTTCGGAATCAGAAAGTATAGTGTGCCAGCACGCTGCCCGCTTCGGCTGGGACCTGAAAAAGCTCAATAATAGAGACAAGTTCGTGGTAGCAAGATATGAGCCTCACGAAGTGGCAAATATCATGGCCCAGGGAGGGGGAACAATCAGGGACATAGTCGAGGAGCTTGATGCAAAGAGGCTGGTTGTGGATTCGCTCACAGCCTATGAGATGGTTTTCGAAAGCAAATACAAAGCAAATGAATCAATACTCGCATTCTTTGACCTTCTGAGGAAATGGGATACCACGACCCTTGTCACATCAGAACACCCGGTTACCCCTTACAATGAAAGCGACGGAAGGCTTGGGTTCCTCACAGACGGACTGCTGAACCTATACCATATGAGGAACAATTCATGCAGAACAAGGGCACTTGAGGTAGTGAAGATGAGGGATACTTTCCATGATGAGAATGTCAATAATTTCATGATAACAAAAAAAGGTCTCAAAATAGGACGGAGGCTTAGTCATGTTGGCAGGAAACGATAGAAAAGGTCAGGCAAGTGTGGAGTTCCTTGTGCTGCTGGCAATCGCAGTGTTTGTGCTGCTGGTCGCAGTTGTTATTTCAAGGGAGCAGATTAGCGGCGTAACAATGCTGAAAGAGCAGAGCGATGCAAGGAATGCACTGCTGGAACTGAGCTCTGCAGCCAAAGAGGTCTATGCCCAGGGCGAAGGAGCGAAGAAGCAGGTGTATGTTGTCCTGCCGACCAGCTATGACGCACAGGCATCATCGATAGGGAATACCACCATGCGGCTGAACGTAAGGGATACCGACCATGTCGAGAACCATGATTTCGAAGTGCGCGGCTCTTTCCCGCAGACCAGCGGGGCCCACTGGGTATGGGTCATTTCAGAAGGCAACCAGGTCCGCATAGGCTCTGCGATGCTGAGCCTCAGCAAGAATTCCATATACTTGATTATGGCAAGCAACTCAACTGCCGGAACTTCCT
>Ga0180437_10005190_pt1 | contig 17971 bp, 23 predicted proteins | sample SS_ome_4_FD_132410 | JGI IMG/M metagenome (GOLD analysis project Ga0180437, IMG submission 132410) | Hypersaline lake sediment archaeal communities from the Salton Sea, California, USA - SS_3_D_1 metaG | ecosystem: Environmental > Aquatic > Non-marine Saline and Alkaline > Hypersaline >... | reverse complement strand
CTGAGGGATGGTGGCTGCAGTGGAGTAATAGACCGGTTGGCCGAGTTGGCTGTCAAGTATCAAGCGGCCTGAACGTAGGGGGCTTCACCGAAAAACTACCCGCAGAGGATTGCCGCTCATCGAGAATTCGCCTTTCAAAACCGTGCGAATTGTGCGACTATTGCTCCATCGGGTCGTAGCGTATAGGTCGTGCTCAAGCCATTGCCATGAATGGCCTGAAAAACTGTTTCCATAAATTGTATGTAAGAAAGCATGTACGCCAGTTTTCACAGAAACCTGATCGTCTCCGTTGTGGTCATCTCCCTGTTCCATCTGCTCGTGTTTGTCGGCGGGGTTTATCTGATTTTTCGACTGAATATCCTTCCGGATGCATTGGGCGATCTGGCCGAACCCCTCCCCCGATGGCTGCTGGTCCTGAGGACGCCGCAACCGGGATTTCTGCGTATCATCGCTCTGGCCGGAATGGCCTCCCTGCTTGTTTTTGCCGTGCTGGCCAACCTGGGCGTGCGCACGTTGTACCGGCGAACCGATTCGGCGGAGCTTCTGTTCCTCATGCTCTTCTGTCTATCTCTCTGTCTGGAAGCCTGGCGACTCGGCAACCTGGTGTTTCCAGCCCTCGGATTGTCTCAGTATCTGAACGTGGTAATAACGCGCTTGGTGCTGTTCTCCCGTTTCTTCGGTCTCCTGTGTTTGTTGGTTGCCAGTCTGTATGCGGTGGGCATGAAGTACGCTCAGTATTCGGTTCTGATCGGCGGGATGGTTGTATTAGCCTTCGCACTGGCGGGTGTTCTGCCTCTGGACACCAGCCTGTACGAGCCGACTTTCCTCTACAAGCTGGGAGACCGGCAAGGCTACCTGTTTCTGCGATTGATCCTGGCGCTGCTTATAGTGATAAATTTCGTGGCAGCAGCCCGGCTGCGCCGAAGCCGCCGTTTCGCAGTGGCCGCGGTGGCGGCTGTGCTGCTGTTCCTCGGGCGGGAGCTGCTTCAGCATGGAATCGCGCCCCTGCCGGTTGTGTTCGGTACGGCTGCGTTGATCGTCGGATTCGTGGTTTTCGTGCGGCAGATCGTGGTCTTCTATTTGGGATTTTAAGGCTCTGGGATTATTGCAATTACAACTGAAGGATGTAGGCCGCGACGAAGCCGGTTCCAACCGGAAGGATGAGGTTGTCGAAGTCCCGAATCGGGATGAGTTCGAGCATAGTAGCCGCCACTGCCACGGCAAAGGCGATGGACAGCCTTCCGGTCAGCTTCCATGTGCCCAGAAGTACGGCGATGAAACAGGCAGCCGTGCCGGCAAGGGTCTTGTTTCGCGTGAAGGGGATGGACGGGCTGCGGAAGAGCTTTCCGGCCAAACTGGCAAATCCGTCACCGAAAGCCAGGGCGTAGATGGCGATGGCCGCGGCGGTTGAAGGATACAGGAGCAGCGAAAGCATGGCTCCCACACCCAGGGTCACCGGACCGAGCACGAAACGGCCTCTGTCCTGTTCTCGGGAAGCGATTACGGTCAAGTCGGATATTACCAGCACCGGGCGGCCTTCAATGCGCATCCGTTCGGCGAACACGTAGAAAAGGGTACCTCCGGCCAGAAGCATCATCGTAACTCTCAGATCTATCCCGGCCAGGAGGGGTACGAAAGCTATGAGCAGATGCAGAGCCTTGCGGATGATCTCACCCCCAAAGGCTTGAGGGAAGGTGAAGTACTTTTTGTCTACAATCGGCCTGACTAAGGATGCAATACGGTCCATCGTTCTCGCTTTCTCTTTCTGGTATAATCAATGCAAGAATTAGACCTATCGCTCGTCTTCGGGTGTTGTTTTAATTTTCTGTGACGTAAAAAAATATAGATTGCCGTTACAACGGGTCGGGAAAAACCATCAACATTGTATGATTAATGATACGCTTTTTTCATAATAGTTGATGCTGACCGCAGCGGTCACCTGCGGTAGATCGGCCTACCCTCGGCATCGGGCATCAGCGAATTTTCTTGCGGAGCTTTCTTCCCTTGGGGCGTTCTGCCTTGGCGCTTTCCTGCTCCCGCACCCGCTCGGCCCGATTTTTGTAGAAGAAGTACAGGCCGACGCCGATCAGGATCATGATGAAGTTGAGGATCTGTCCCGTTGTGAAGTTGAATGGACTGAACTGAATGGCCGGGTTCGTCAGTTCCACCAGCTGGATGGGAAACTCTATTCCTAAGTCCGGTTGACGGACGTATTCTATCAAGAAGCGGAAGAATCCGTAGCCCATGACGTAGACGGCCATCATCTGCCCCGGGAAAGTCTTGCGCTTTCGGAATGCGAACCAGAGAATAGCCCACAGGACGATCCCCTCGAAAAAGGCTTCGTAGAGCTGCGAGGGGTGGCGGGGAAGATTGACCATGCGCACCCCGCTGATATCCAGCCCCAGCTTGGCCGCCATTTCCTGCACCCACGGTTCGGAGGCGGGAAAGAGGTGCTGGGAAGGCACGGACCCCCGGAAGCGTCCGTCCACGATTTCCTGGCGGGGAAAGATCATGCCCCAGGGCAGCGTAGTGACGCGGCCGTACAGCTCCCCGTTTATGAAGTTCCCCAGACGCCCGAAGGTATATCCCAAGGCCGATCCGGTGACGATCATGTCGCCCCACTCCGGGATGGAAAACTTCTTGATCCGGAGATAGATGACAACCGCCACTACGGCGCCTAGCAGTCCACCGTGATAGGACATTCCGGCCAGTCCCGTGAAGCGCAGCTTCCCCCCCTCGATGGCTATCGGAAGGATGATCTTCCAGGGCTGTCGAAGGTATTCCCCGGCCGGAGCGTAGATGGTTACGGCGAACAGGCGCGCCCCTACCAGCAGACCGACGATTCCCCAGAAAAACATGTTCAATACATCGTCCTTCTGGACATCCAGGCTCTTCTCTTTCACCTGGATCCTGACAATCTGGTAGGCGATAAAAAAGGCCACCAGGTACATCAGACCGTACCAGCGCAGGGGTAGTCCCGGAATGATCTCCGGGCGCAGCCATGACGGAAAGGACAGATAACTCAAGATCTGCATCGGCTGTACCTTACCCGTTCAGCGGTTTTTCTTCAATCCTACCGGTGGTGGTGTTGAAGAAAACGGTCTCTCTCTACCGTTGCCGGTGACTGGATCGGCCATAGGTCGAATGTCATGTGAGTGCAGTCAATACTGCAAGACCCAGGAAAAGTCCGGTCAGAAGCAGCTTTACCGGCTTCATGCTTCTCTGGACCCACACGGCGAGTTTCTGCGAGCTGATGCCCCAATAGCTCAAGGCGAAAACAGTCAGCAGCGGCAGGATGAAGGCCAGGTTGTACAGCAGCAGGTAGGTGACTGAACCGGCGTCCCGCTTGACCTGGTGCAGATACACAAGCGTGGGAAAGTAGACCTGTCCGGTGCAGGCCAGCTCGAATAGGGATACCAAAAAACCGAGCACGAGGGAGCTGGCTATCAATGCTGCCGAACGGGTCCTGTTCTTGATGTCTGTGTGAAGGCGCCGCTTGATCGGTCGGGGAAGTTGAAGCAGCACCCTGTCCGTTCTCCCCGAGCGAAGTTGAAAATAATCGTACAGGCTCAGGGCTGCGAAAGCCAGCAGCACGGCTATCAATATCCAACGGATCAGGGAAGCTACAATAGGGAAGGCCGAAGCCGCTCGAATGGCCGAAAAAAAACCCAGCCCGATCATGAGGTAGGTGACAAACACCGCGGCGGAGAAGAACAGGCCGATCTGCAGCACCTGGCTCCGTGATCGGCCAGCCACGGCCAGGGCGGAAATCAAAAAAACCAGGGTGGCAAAGGCACAGGGATTGATGCCGTCCAGCAGCCCCGCGGCCAGAACCGGTATCAACGCCAGGCCGGAGGCGGTCGAGTGGGTAACGGCCGGCTGCCTCACTGCGGATTCGGGTCCATCCAGCAGCAGGTCCTCCAGCTGCTGTTCGATGGAGGACTCACCCTGCAGGACCGTACGCCCTACCACCAGAGCCGGATAAGCCCTCTCCTCTTGCCCCGCCCCGCGAAGTATCTCCCGGTAGGCGGCATATTCCTCCGCATCCAGGATGTCGTGCTCTCTCACCGTTATGGGGATCCCGGTCCGCCTCTCCACTCGGGGAATGGTCCGTCTCAGCAGGCGCTGGCAGCTGCGGCACCCGGGGGATGCGTAGAAGTCGACGGAAACCTCGCTGCGGCTATGCTCCGGCGAGCCGGCTTGCGGATGTTTTTCATCTATGGTTTCCTCGGCTTCCGTCAGCGCTGTTCCAGCCTCTTGCGACTCCGCCGTCACCTCTCCGTATACCAGGTAAAGGGCTTTGGGCAGCTGTTCCAGATTGGTGCGGATGATGATGTCCTTTTGTAACGAGCCCGACTCCCCGCTAGGATCGAAGGCCAGCTCAATGCGCGCAGATTCACCCGAGGCGACCTGCACCTTCCCCGGGGTGATCCAAAGACATTCGCAGGTGCTGATGAAGGCGATTTCCGCGTCCCGACCGGATCTGTTCTCCACAACCACCTCGGTGCTCACCTTGCCGCCGCTTCGTTCGATCCTGCCGAAATTCCACTCCGGAGGGGCAAGCACCAGAAGGGGTTCACCCCCCAGCATCAGAGTCAGTATCAGAGTGATCAGATTCATACCTTTTTCTACCGGGAGCTAAAGCCGCTCCCTCAACCTTTGTTTGTACTCATCGATTCGCCGGCGCACAGCCGGATCGTCGGGATCGTCCTGCCAAGAAAACAGTCGAAAGCGATTGTCGTGATCGAGGTTTCCGACCGCATTTAGCCTCAGGGTGAGGATTCCCAATCTGTTGCCATCTTCCCCGGGGGAGGTGAGGATTGTATCACCAACCAGGTGGGATTCGATAAGCCGCTGTTCATGAGCGAGAATCAGCACATCTACTCCCGCCACGCTTTGGGCCAGGTCCTTTGCCCCTTGATAGGGCCCGTGGTACAAAAGCAAGGTGATATCCACCCCCTGTTCGGTCAGGTAGAGCAGCTGATTCCGGGCCGCTGCTTGGGGATCTTGAATTTTCAGTTTGTTTTTGAGTTCGGGGGGGTAGAGGATGAACACCCGAGGATCGATCAGGGCGAATACTCCGATACGCACCCCTGCTCTCTCAACGATTTGCGGCGTTGTGGAGAAAAAGATACAGCGGTTCTCATCCGGGCATAGCTTTAGGTTATGAGCCATCAGGGGATACCGTTCGCGGTACTCGAGGAGGCTTTCCACTCCGTTGGCTAACTCCTGGTCTCCCAGGGCGATCGCCGTGTATCCCAGCTCCAGGTAGGTGTCGAAGATCGCCGTGGCCAGATCCCGGTCTGGATACGGATCCAACAGGTCTCCCGCATCTACCAGCAGGATCTGTTCCGGCTGCTTCAGCGTCCGCAGCCAGGCGGCCCGTTTAACCAGACCGGCCCGGGGATGACCCTTGCAGTCGCAGCCGTCTTCGCAGTCGGTGGCAAAAAAGTCCAGAATGACCCAGCCTTTTTCAAGATAATTCTTCGATAGGACGTGTTGCCTGGAGAGGTCGAGGTTGACGAAGGGGGGAGCCTTGTCCCTGGGTTCCAAGGCGAATCCGCTGCAGGCGCACAGAAGAAGACCCAGGTACAGCAGCCTTCGCAACGGTGAGGGTGTCATCCTCCGCATTTTAGGACAAACAGGCCCGACCGGCAAGGCAGAGCTTCGGTTTTCAGGATTTCGGGATTATGGTCTCCCTGTAGTTGGGAAGGGGCGGCTCTTGCTCTTCCTGCCCCCCGGGCGGCGGAGAGGGTGTTTCTTCGATTTGGGAGGAGAACAGCAGAAAGAGGAAGATCAGGTCTGCCGCCGAGACAACTAGCAGAAGGGAGAATGGTGCGACCCGATAGGGCACGAAGCCCACGGACAGGAAACGCAGGCCGGTGCCGACGGGCTCGAGGATGATGAGAAGCAGGGCGCTGAAAAGTTCAAGGATCTTGCCCATCCTGGCCAGGTTCAGCAGGACTCGAAAGCGCCGGGGGTCAACGTAGAGAAACAGAAGGGAAGCCGCCACCAGCAGTCCGCCGTTTCCCAGTACCAGCAACCAGTAGATCCCCTGATTGTTCGTTTCCAGGCTCCGGCGGAAGATGATCCATACGGCCAGAAAGATGGCACAAAAACGTAGCAGTTCCCAAATCGCGGTGATCAAAAAAAATACTCTGCGGATTTTCATTGTTGGTACACTTTGAGTCTCAAGTGTAGCCTCGCTTGTGTTTTCGGGTCAATAAGTTTCTACAATTGACAAAGCTTTCGGAATTCTTCACTTTTAAACCTGGAGTTAACTGATGGAAAAGAAGCTCAAGTTTTTCAAAGAGCGTACCCTTTGGATCGTGGTTACAGCTTTTCTGCTCGCCGTGATCGTTCTTCTCAGTTTTACCCCACGGGTTCTGGCGGGTAATCAAGAGGCGGAAACTCAGCGTCTTCTGAGCACGTTTTTCGAAGTGTTCCGCTTCGTCCAGGAGAACTACGTCGATGAGGAAAAGGTCGATCCGAATAACCTGGTCGAAGGTGCGTTGCGGGGCATGTTCGAAGCCCTCGATGATCCCCATTCCGCCTACCTATCCCCGGAGGAGATGAGGGACCTCGATGATACCACCATGGGTCGTTTTGGCGGGGTCGGACTGATCATTTCCAAGATCGATCGGGGTGTCGAGGTGGTTGCGCCGATCGAAGGCACCCCCGCCTATCGTGCTGGAGTCAATGCCGGAGATCTGATCGTGGCGGTGGACGGAGAATCGGTGGTGGACCTGAACATCGACGAAGTTCTATCGGTGCTGAGGGGAGAGCCGGGTTCCTCGGTCACCATGACCATCATCCGCGGCAAAGCCCTGAGATTCGATGTGCAGGTGGTTCGGGATATGATCGAAGTACCCACTGTCCGGCAGGACGTGATTCCCGGCGGAATCGGCTATTTGCGTATCATCCAGTTTACACCTCTGACGGTCGATCGGGTGGAAGAAGCCCTGCAGCAGTTCGCCGACAGCGATTACAGCTCCATGATCATCGATCTGCGCAGCAATCCGGGCGGGTTGCTCTCCGGAGTGATAGACATCTCCGATTTCTTCCTCTCCAAGGGACCGATCGTCAGCACCCGCTCTCGGGTCGCCTCGGAGACCCATGTATTCTACGCCTCTTCCCGCAACACCATTGTGCCTTCTGATCTTCCGGTCGTTGTGCTGATCGACCGCGGTTCGGCAAGCGCCTCGGAAATCCTGGCCGGAGCGCTTCAGGATACCGGACGGGCAACCATTATGGGGGAGAAATCCTACGGGAAGGGTTCGGTACAGCAGATCAAGCGAGTCGGAGATGCCGGTTTCCGGCTGACCATGTCGCGCTACTACACCCCCTTGGGGAAAAACATCGACCAGATCGGGATTTCCCCGGATGTGCCGGTTCAGGAGCCGGAGCTCAGTGAAGAGGAGGAGCAGGCACTGTCCCGCATTCTCGAGGAAGAGCTGATCAAGGATTTCTTGACTCGCTATCCGAATCCCACGGATGAGAATATCGAGTCCTTCGAACAGGAGCTGGCCGACAGGGATATCCAGTTGGACGATCGCTACGTCCGGCGCCTGGTCCGAAATGAGCTGAATCGCACCAACAACAATCCTCCCGCGTACGATCTGGAGTTCGACCTGGTTCTGCAGGAGGCGGTGAACTACCTTCGGGATTAGACAGCCGATCATGATCTCTCGTCTTCAGGTGGCCAGCAAGGACCGCTGTCAATTCATCGATATTACCTCTGAGGTACAGAAAGCGGTCCGGGCTGCCGGTGTTACCCAGGGGCTCTGCACCGTGTTTGTGCCCCACACCACCGCGGGTGTTACGATCAATGAAAATGCCGATCCCAGTGTGGTGCGGGACATGCTCATGGAATTGGAGAAGATCGTTCCCTTCAACGATAGTTACGCTCATCGGGAGGGAAACTCCGCGGCTCATATCAAGGCGTCTCTCATGGGCTCCACGGTTCAGCTTGTCGTGGACGGCGGAAGCGTGAGTCTGGGGAGCTGGCAGGGGATCTACTTCTGCGAGTTCGACGGGCCCCGGCGGCGCTCGGTCCAGGTCCAGGTGCTCGATTCCGGCGATTCATGAGGGTCTTCATCCTCCCCCAGGATCCACCATTCGGACAGTTCATCGATCTCACGGGAGAAGATCATCACTACCTGGCCCGGGTGCGCAGGGTCAAGGTAGGCGACCGGTTTCCCGGCAGCGACACCAGGGGCGGTCGCTGGCAGTGCACGGTTGTGCGCATCGGAGCCGCTTCCCTGCGTCTGCGTCTGGAGCAAGCGCAGGGGGTTGCAGGGCTTGATGAGCATTCGATCCAGCTGATCCAATGTCTTCCCAGAGCGACTAAGATGGATCTGATCGTTCGCCAGGCCACCGAGGCGGGCGTGCAGCGGGTGATCCCGGTATACAGCCGCTACAGCCAGGTCAGGCTCCGCGGCCTCGGCGACAGCCGGGAGGCGGAGAAGAAGCTCGAGCGTTGGCGGCGAATCGCCCGCCAGGCTGTGCAGCAGAGCGGTGCCGCTGTTCCGCCGGATATCGACGCTCCCCGGGAGCTTGAATCTTTGCTCCAAGACTTGAATGAGGTTCAGAGCGATGAGGTTCGGCTGTTCTTTCATCAGGACAGGGAGGGAGCCGATACGCTTCATCGGTGTCTTTCCAAAAGCGTAAAAATCGTTACACTGGTGGTTGGTCCGGAGGGGGGGGTGTCCCCGGAAGAGGTGGACCTGCTCCGGAGAAAGAGCTTCGTGCCCATCACCGTCGGCCACACGGTGCTGCGCACGGAGACAGCCGCACTGTACGCCATCGCGGCCGTACAAATCGTACTGCATGAGAGGAAGGCGTGGGAGCCAACGTAGCAACGAACAGAATTCGCATCCTTGATGTTCCAGTCGATTGTGTTGACGAGCAGCAGGCTCTCAAGGCAATAGCTGCCTTCTTGGCCGATGGGGAGCGGCATCACCTCGTTTTCCTCAACTTGAAGAATCTGTTCAAGGGCCGTCGCGACCCCGAGTTCCGCCGCCTGCTGCGGGAGTCTTCTTTGGTGCTGCCGGTGCATCCGGGGTTGGCCCGGGCAGCCCGTTGGCTGCGTAAGCTCAAGCTGACTGTGTATTCTCCTTTCTCCTTCATTATCCGCATGCTGTCTCTGAGCGAGCAACTGAATCGGACAGTGTATCTTCTCGGGGCTCGGAAAGAGGATATCGAACGAGCCGAAAGGAACCTGCGGGATTCCTATCCGCGGCTGCGCCTGGTAGGACGCTTTTCCGGGTACTTCGCCAAACCGGCGGAGAAGCAGGTTCTCACGGCTATCAAGAAAGCTTCTCCGTCGTTCTTAATGGTCGGTAACGGGCTTCCCGGCAGGGATCTGTGGATCCTGCGGAAAAAGCGGGAGCTCAATCCCGGCGTGTCCGTCTGGGTGGGGGATTGCTTCGAAGTATTTTCCGGAAAACGGCAGGTCAGCCGGCTGGCCGCCGAAGGCTCCTCGGTGATCTCGGTCTGCTGGTTCTGGCTGATGGTGCTGTTGGCCAAGATCTTCAAACGGTAGGGTAGCGTCTCCGGCTGCCAGGCCGTCAGTAGTCGTACAGTTTCAGATACTCGTACAGTTCTTTGAAGTTGGCCCGGGTTATGCGGATGATGAAACGGCCCAGAGTGCTGCGGATCACCGGGATGAACAACAGGAAGCCGAAAAGGTCGGTGATGAATCCGGGGGTGAGCAGCAGTATTCCAGCGGCGAAAATTCCGGTCAGAGTGATGAACTCCTCCGTGGGGAACACGCCCTGTTTGATCTTTTCTTTGAGCAGGACCAGGTTCTTCTGGAAACCACGCAGGGCGAACAGCATCCCCAGCAGTCCCGTGAAGGCAGCCAACGCCAGGGTAAAGAAGTGACCACCAAGCCAGTCCCCTAGATAGATGATGAGAAAGATCTCGGCCAAGGGCAGCAGGGAGTACAACAGGGCCAGGATGAGCAGTTTTGTGATGAAGGTCCTGTCCAGAAAGTTAAGAAAGAACTTGGCCTGATCCATGCTCAGCATAGTAACATGGCCGATTGGGCTGGACAAGCTCTGTGGGGGAAGAGGCAGTTTTCAGGACTCTTGCAGCCGGCCCGCCAAAAAATCTTTGATCCGGGCGATCGCCTCCGTGCGGACATCTTCCTGCTCGATGAGGATCTCATGTTTGGCTCCCCGGATCAGGACCTTGGTACACAGTGGGGCTCCCCGGCAGAAGCGGTCCTGAGCGCCCAATTTGACGATACTGTCCTGCTCGGCCTGAAGCAACAGGAGGGGCACTGTGATCTTTCCCGCTTCTTGAACAGCCCGACGTCCGGCCATCAGGCTCTCCCGAAGCCAGTGATTGGTTACTCCTCCGAACTGGATCGCTTCGGTGTTGGGGATTATATCCTCCTCCCACAGCGACCAGCGGGCGTAGCTGTTGCTGATCTTGTTGTTGCCGAAGTCGGGGCGTTTGATATTCTTTTGGCCCAGACTGTACTCTTCGTGCCGGCCCGGTCGATCCAGCAGGCGGGCCATGGCGCGGAGCGCAAAACCGGGAACCGGACCGACGTCTAGATCGAACAATGGGGAACAGAGTATCCCAGCCAGGAAGGTATTCGGGTAGTTTTCCAAGTATAGTGCGGCTATGAGGGCTCCGGTGGAATGGCCGAACAAATACATGTGCTCGTGTTGTCCGGCTTTTGCCACGGTTTCCACAAAGGTCCTGGCATCCTCGATGTAGTGATCGAAGCTTTCCACGTGCATCTTCAGGCGGTCCGGAAGCGGCCGTTCGGAAAAACCCATTCCCCGGTGATCCATTGCGTAGAGGGTCAGGGGAAGTTCATGCAGGTCGTAGAAAAACTCGGCGTACTTCAGGTAGGTCTCGGATTTTCCGGGCAGGATCACCAGAGCCCCTGAGCCGTCCTTCTTGTCAAAGGTGACCGTGCGGATCTTCAGTCCATCCACCCCGGAAAACTCGCCAAAACGCCCGCTGCGGTAGAAGGGCAGCACCCGGGTTTCGTATTTTCGGCGGAAACTCTGTTCATCCTCCACGATCGATCGCTATACTATCCGATCCTGAGAGTTTCTCAAAGGGCCGGCACCGGTGTTACCGGAATGGCTTTCGTTTCCTCGGATGTGCGACCGGCAGCCCGGCGGGACGGCCCGGTGCCGACGGGATCGAAATGTTCGATGTTCGCGAAGGAGGGCTGTACCATCTGCGCACCATTGAAGGGCAGCTGCTTTCCAGTCCGAATGATGTTCTGACTGTCGGACCGGATCGCTTCTACGTAACCAACGACCACGGAAGCATGACCTCCCTCGGCCAGACCCTGGAGGATTATCTCAGGCTGCCCAGAAGTTCGCTCTGTGAAACTCAAAGCAATAATACCCGGACGAGTACAATCTTGGATCAATCTTCTTTTTTCAAATGTTTGTTAAGAAAGTCCCATGCGGGATAATCCCCATGCCTGTACTGCTCCGGCATTTCTTCCGGGGTTCCGTCGATCAAGAGCATCACGGCCATCTGACTTCAGTACCTGTTGACTCAATGCGATGACGTTTTTCAACGATTTTATTGGCAAATCCTGATCTGCATCCCTTAGACTTTGAATATATGGACTTTTAATCAGGAGGAAGTAGATATGGTTAGGGTCAGTGCGATTATCCTTTTTGTCCTATTTGTTCTGGCTGCTGGATACTCAATCGTGCTCATCATCGTACCAACCATCGTCTTGGAAGGGGATTTTCAGGCGATTACCGGGAAGAGCTACGAAGAGTTCCTGTCATCTGAGGCCGTTCAGGTATCTTTGTCACACATTCGTCACATGCAAGTATTTGCCGTCACCTCGATCGTGGCCGGTTTCTTCATTTTGTTTGCGGGGTTCCGCAAAGCGGAGAAGTGGGCATGGTGGGCGATGCTGGTGATAGGTGCTATCGCCTGGGGATACGGGGCCGTGATCAATTTGCTGAACGGAAACACGCTTGACTCTGTTGTGCATCTGGTCGGGCTGGTTGTGTTTCTGGTGGCGCTGTTTCTTCCCCTCAGAAAATTCATGGCAAGATAGAGCTGAGCGCCGGACAGAAAAACTTGCAGGATCCGCGGTCATGCAATAGCATGGACGGTACGCCTATGATCCGGATCCTGTTCATCGACGACGATCCTCAGGCCCAGAAAACCCTTTCCACGGTGCTGCAGGAGCGCTACGTTTTTATTTCCGCGCTGACCGCGGCAGAAGGCCTGGAAGTTCTGGGGAAGGCGGACCCCGACGTGGTGCTCCTGGATATCAATCTGCCCGACACGAGCGGGCTCGATCTGCTGGATGAAATCCTGAAGCACCCGCTGGCCCCCCCGGTGATTATGCTGACCGCCTACGGAGACGTAGATTTCGTCAAGCGGGCCATCCGAGCCGGAGCCTACGACTACATTCTCAAACCCTACACCCTGGATCACCTGGAGGGAACGATCCGCCGGGCCGCAGAGAATATTGCCCTTCGACGCGCATATGTTCAGAGCGGGGCGAACGTGACTTGCGCAGATTTACGGGTAATGGGAAAGCTGGTCGGAGAGAGTCGGGGGCTCAGGGAGTTGAAAGCCCTGATCAGCCGCTTTGCAGCCGGAGACTCGCCGGTGTTGATCCAAGGGGAGAGCGGGACCGGCAAGGAGCTGGCCGCGGAAGCCATCCATCGTCTTTCGCCGCGAAAGGAAGGTCCCTTCGAAGCTGTCAACTGCGGGGCCATCCCGGAAAACCTGGTGGAAGCCGAGCTGTTCGGGAGCGAAAAGGGAGCATACACCGACGCCACCAGCCGAGCCGGGTGTTTCGAACGTGCCGACGGCGGGACGATTTTTCTCGATGAAATCGGGGAACTACCGCCCAAGGCACAGACCACGCTGTTGAGGGTGTTGGAGTTCAAGCAGATACATCGGGTGGGCGGAACTCGTTCGATTCCGCTGAACATCCGGGTTCTTTCGGCCACCAACCGGGATTTGAAGAAGGAGGTGATCACGGGCCGGTTTCGCGAGGATCTGTACTACAGAATCAACGTGCTGTTCCTGCACGTCCCCCCGCTCCGCAAGAGGGATGGTGATATCTCTCTTCTCTGTACCCATTTTCTGAAAGCCAAACAACCGGATCTGCGGATCCATCCCCATGCGGTAGAGAAGCTTCTAACCCATTCCTGGCCGGGTAATGTCAGGGAGCTTCGTAATGTGATCGAAAGAGCTGTGGTTCTTGCCGAGGGGGAAGAGATCCAGGCTCGGGATATACAGTTTTACTGACAAAGAGAGACTATCGCAGGAGGCGGGCGTAAATTCCCTCGAGGACCCAGGCCGTTTCGCCCTCGGCGATCTCCACGGTTTGGAGCGGTAGGGCGACGATCAGGATCGTATCGTTGGACGCAATGACCCCGGGCGGCGGATTGCGGGGAGCCCGGGCGGGAAACACGCTGGCAAAACGGGGTCCTGAGAACAGCACCCAGCAAGAGTAACTGCGAACTTCATCCAAACCGATCCATTCTCCCGAGACCAGTTCGACCTGCGCCAGGTAGCTTTCTTCATTTGCATCCAGGATCAGAATATTGGTGACCGTACCGTCCAGCAGGAGAAAGCGGTCCCTCAGTCCATAGGCGGTTGCCGTGGCTTCATCCAGCTGACTCAGCGTCTTGATGGTGACGGAGAAGTCCGCTACCGCATCGAAGTCCCCCGCGTCTATGGAAAACACGGCGGGAGCCCAGATCATCAGAACAAGGACGGCGGCAATTGCACGTTTCATACCGAGAAGTTTAGATGCTTCTGCTCCTGATGGTCAAGGTTCGATTCCGCTGCGTTCGATTCCGCTGCGGGCAATCAAACCGCTGATCTTTTCAAAAATCCCGGCCAGCCGATCCGCCTCCCGTTGCTCCAGAGCTGCCCGTGCGAAAATATCCCTCAAAAATACGGACATCTCCCGGGGATCTCCCTGGGTGAAGAAGCCGATGTTGGTCAGGGATGCGATCATCAGGGAGACCAGGGAATCCAGGTGTTTTGAGGATATCGGAAGAAACGTTTCGGCCTCCCCTGTTTTACTCAGACGGCGATACATCTGATAGGTGATGATTTGGACTGCGTGGGACAGGTTCAGGGAGGGAAACTGAGGCGAGCTGGGTATTCGAACCGCTATGTGACATTGGGAGAGGTCTCTGGCGTCCAAACCGGATGCTTCGTTACCGAACACGAGGGCGCAGGTTCCCTTCTGGATCGCGGCGACCCGTTCGGCAAGCTGTTCGGGAGTCAGGGCAAAATATTTTCTCCACTTTCCCCGGCGGCGGCTGATTCCCGCGACCAGCACCGAATCACGGACAGCCTCTTCCAAGGTTTCGCAGCGCACCGCCCCGTCCAGCACATCTACGGCGTGAACAGCGGTGATTGCCGTTTCACTGCGATCGATGTTTTCATTCCCCACGATGTAGAGAGTGCCGAATCCCATGGTCTTCATGGCCCGGCACACGGAGCCGATATTCTTGTTCTCCTTGGGCCGCACCAGTACAATCCGAATGTTGCGAGCGGTCATTTCCAACTATCTTGTTTTTTTCAAGATACCGTTGTCAATACGCCCTGGAGGACCGATACATTGAACGAACGTGGGAATTCTCTGTTTTATGCGGAAACTGCGATATATTCGTAGTACTATTGAGGGGTTGAAAGGACCCTGAGGGACCAATATTATCAGTAGGAACTGTTTGACAAGGGATTGAGTATTTGTATAATATTAATTCAAATTACACGGTGGTAGCCTAATAATGATGAATAACGATATCGTACCGGGATTTGATGACGAAAAAGACGACAGCCTCAAGGTAAGACTTCAGAAGATCGACGAAGTCGCCGGATGTCTTGTCCTCTACCTCACCGGCTATATCGACACATACAACTCCAACTATTTCCAGAAACGTGTATCGAAAACCATCGAATCGGGCTTCACCAGGTTGATTTTCCACTGTGCCGGGTTGAACTACGTTTCCAGCACGGGCATCGGTTCTTTTACCTCCTTTCTGAAAGCCGTCAAACCCCGCGGGGGAGACCTGGTTCTTCTGGAAATCCAGCCGAAGGTGTATGAGGTCTTCCAACTTCTAGGTTTTTCCCAGTTTTTCAACATCAAGGAGAACCTGGAGGAAGCTGTAGCTTTCTTTGCCCAGAAGGGGGAAGGTGCCCAAGCCGGTCCTTTTCCCAAGATTTTCAAATGCCCGATCTGCAGCAAGAAACTCAAGGCTACCAAGTCCGGACGGTTCCGTTGCTCCGAGTGCAAAACAATTTTGGCAATTGATAATGCCGGCCAGGTTTTGCTCGGCTGACAGCCGTATACAGCGTATATAAAAGATCAAATCTGGAACGTGAACCATGAATGCAAAATCCCCCCAAGAAAGAGGAGTTAGTTATGGGTGGCGAGGATAAGGTCCGTTCGTACCTGCTGGACATCGGGCTGTCTTACGAAGAGGTCGGAGATGGTACCTTTCTGATCAACGACGAAGAAAAGGGTCTGAAGAACATCGTGGCCATGGTCAGCGAGCCCCTGGTCATCGTCCGGGTCAAAGTTATGGAAACACCGAACAAGGATCGGGAATCGCTGTACGAAGAACTGCTCCGTTTGAATGCTGAGGATTTGGTCCACGGAGCTTATGCCCTGGAAGGTGACCACGTGATCCTGATCGATACTTTGGAACTGGATACCCTGGATTTGGAGGAGCTGCGGGCAACCTTCGAAGCGATCGGGCTGGCTCTGGTCCAGCACTATAAGCTGCTCGGTCGCTACCGCGAAAAGAATTAGGGAGGGTCGCTATGGGGCTGTTTAGTCGTTTTAAACGAGCCGTTAAATCCAATATCAACGATATGATCAGCAAGGCGGAAAATCCTGAAAAGATGCTCAACCAGCTGATCGTAGAGATGAACGAGCAGCTGATCGAGAGCAAGAAAACCGTTGCTGCGTCAATCGCTGACGAGAAGAAGCTAGAGCGCCAGATGGCGATGAACAGGGAGCAGGCCGCCGAATGGGAGCGGAAAGCTATGCTGGCCGTCAGGTCGGGGCAGGATGATATGGCTAAAGAGGCCCTCCTGCGCAAACAGGAGTACGACAACACGGCCCGCCAGTATCAGACCCAGTGGCAGGCTCAGCACGAATCGGTGGAGCAGTTGAAGGGCGCCCTGCGCCAGCTGCAGCAGAAGATCGAGGAAGCCCAGCGCAAGAAGAACCTGCTCATCGCCAGAGCAAAGAGGGCGGAAGCGCAGAAGCGCATGCAGACCACGATGAGCAGTATGGCCGACACCTCTGCCTTCGAGGTCTTCGATAGAATGAGCGAGAAAGTCGAACAGATCGAAGCGGAAGTCGACGCCATGCGGGAAATCGAAGCATCGAGCAGCGGTGATTCTCTGGAGCGTCAGTTTCAAGCCCTCGAGGCTTCCGATTCTTCCGCGGACAAGCTTCTGGAAGATCTGAAGGCTAAAATGGCCCAGCTGGAAGATAAGACAGATAAAAACGAGAAACCGGAAAGCTAGCCAACCCCCTCTCTCCGTTGTCCTGGTAAGCCAAGATCCGCTGCTGATCGAGCGGCTGAGGCACTACTGCAGCAAAAACCCCGTGATCTCTGTTACCCCCTCGGCGGCGTTGCCGGCTCAAAACGATTTCAACGCTGCTCTGCTTCCCGCCTCCCTGCTGCTGGACCCAGTTTTTCCGAGGGCAGAATCGATCCACCGCCTCCGTGCGGCGGGTTGCGCTTTGATCTGTTTCGGATCGGTGGAGCTTCTGCCGGGATGCTTTCTGGCCGGCTGCGACGAGTATCTCAAAGAGCCCTGGAGCCCGGAAGAGCTGGAGTGGCGGGTTCGCAAACTCTGTAGTGGCACTGAGACGCTGTTTCGTTTTTCCTGGGGCAGTTTCAAAATCGCAAGCCTGGAGCTTTGGTCCCCCCTCGGCAGCCGCACATTGTGCGCTCAGGAGCAGAGCATTCTGCGCTTGCTGGCGGCGAATGCGGGAGAGCCTGTGTCCCGGGAAGCTCTGTACTACGGAATTTGGGGAAAACCGGCCGCTGGGGAAAGCCGGGCGGTTGACATGCATATCGCTTCCTTGCGAAAGAAGCTGCGCGAGCTGTTTCCCGAAAGCGAGGCCTGCATCCGTTCGGTGCGGGGCGTCGGCTACCTGATCGCGAATTAGAGAAGCTTCTAATCCTCCACCACCACTGCGGTGCCGTAGTCCATGATCTCCCCGCCGACTACGTTTTTCAAAAACGCCATGAAGTCGTGGGCTGCTTTCGCTTTCTGGTGAGAAAATTGAGGCAGAGATTCTTCAGGATGCTGTACAGCCGTGGAGAGAGGAATATTCAATCGAATTCAGACAAAGTAGGGGCGGGAAAGCTGATCCTCGATCCGGTTCAAGAGCTCTTGAAAGGTGAAAGGTTTTACCAGATAATCCGCGGCGCCGGCCCGCCGGGCCTGCTCAATCGTAACCGAGTCCGATCGGGAGGATATCATGATGACCGGGATTTCCTCGTAATTCTCCAGATTCTTCAGCATCGAACAGGCTTCGATGCCGTCGATTCCCGGTAGCGCCACGTCGAGGATGATCAGATCGAAGGTTTTGGCCTGGGCTTTCGCATAGCCTTCCGCCGCGCTTGCCGCCGTATCGACATCGAACCCTCCCTGGCGAAGGTTGAAGCGAAGCAGAGTGCCGACGGAGGATTCGTCGTCGATGACCAGAACATCCATGGTTCCTTCACTTTACTCCGCCGCGGCAAAACTGGCAAGAATATTCATGCAGGATTTGCAGAATTTCCCCGCAATCGGTCAAAGACAACCGGTCAAGGACAAGAAAAAAGGGATTGTCCCCGTGTCTCGGGACAACCCCTTCGGCTATTCGCAGATATCCGCTTGCCGACTTGCCATCTTGAAGTCGGCGGAGCTCCGTTTCTACTGCAGCAGCCCCACGATCTGGTTGTTCAGGGTGATGCAGACCGTGACG
>Ga0180437_10005189_pt1 | contig 17975 bp, 12 predicted proteins | sample SS_ome_4_FD_132410 | JGI IMG/M metagenome (GOLD analysis project Ga0180437, IMG submission 132410) | Hypersaline lake sediment archaeal communities from the Salton Sea, California, USA - SS_3_D_1 metaG | ecosystem: Environmental > Aquatic > Non-marine Saline and Alkaline > Hypersaline >... | reverse complement strand
TTCCCACCGTGTGCATCATGGGTCCCACGTCGCCACGCTACTCCGAGGGCTTATACGAACGCGGACGCGTCCTCCGGATAGACGTCGACTGCGGGCCGTGCCAGAAACCCGAATGCGCCACCGACCACCGCTGCATGACCGCCATCTCGCCCGAGGACGCAGCGGCCGCGGCCCTCGACGTCCTCGAGCACCGGCTCTGGAAAACGCGCCCCATCAAGTGAGTAGACCCGGCGCTGCCCTCCCAATTTGCCGCAAGAAGGGCGATCATCCCATTTTGCATCAACCGATTTCGGATACTTTTTTTACGTGAGGCAACGATACCCTTTCGAATACTTTTATTGTGAGGCAATTCGCCACCTTGTCGTAATCGCCGGGAAATGGTACCATAGTTGTCCCCGGACGGGTTGCGGTTTCGAGGCATTGTGCGGGTATGAAACAGGCGCCTTGTGCGTTGCGCGTCCGGGCTCGCGCACCGTGTCACTTGCCGAGTGTGCGTTGGGAGGTGCGCGACGTGCGACAGCGCGTTGCGTTATGCGTCGGAAGCTGGCAAAGGGCGGGGAATCTTGAGGATAATAAGGAAACCCTATAACCTGCGGACACGCATCCTTGCCCCCTTGATGTTGGCGTTTGTGGCGCTCCTTGCCGGTTTTGTGTTACTGGCGTATGCGTTTCAACATCAACGAATTGAAGACGACCTCCTCAGCAAGTCGCGTCACACACAAGGACTACTCGAAAACGAATGCGGTGAAGAAGTGCGGCTCATGACCTCGGCCCTCGAGGTGTTCCAAGGTAGCCCGGAACTGCGCCAAGCTTGGCAAGCCCGAAACCGCAAACGGCTGTTGGCGGCGACCCAACCGATCTGGGAAAAGCTTCGGCCGGAACATCACGTAGCGCGTTTCAGTTTTCACACCCCCGAGCGCGTCTGTTTTCTGCGCGCGCATGATCCCGGCCGGCACGGCGATGTCATAGATCGGTTCACGCTGGTCCAAGCCGGCCAAACCGGGGAAACGGTCTCGGGTATCGACGTCACTCCGTCGGGCGTGCTGTGTTTACGGGTGGTTGTGCCGTGGCGAAACGGCGGCAACATCATGGGCTACATTGAACTGGGCGAAGATATCGGGCATATCCCCCGCGAGATCCATGAAATCCTGGGGGTCGAGGTCGCCGTCGCGCTGAACAAACGCTTTCTCGACCAAGCCCTGTGGAAAGCGCGCGTCCCGAACCACGAACAGCCCGGGAAATGGGAACAGTTTCCCGACCTCGCGCTCGCCGGTCAGACCTTTCCGCAAACGCCCGCGGAACTCGCCCGATGGCTCGAGCGACCTCAACAAGAACGTCTCGGTAAACGAATCGACGCGTCGCTGGGGCCACGGTTGTTCCGCGGCCTATACGTGCCGTTGTTCGATGCGGGGGGCCAAGAGATCGGCGGCTATATTGTGTTCGAGGACATTACCGCGCGAGTAGCCATGCTGCGAAGAACGGTGCTATCCGTTGCGGGACTGTGCATCGGAATTGGCGTGGCGCTGTTCGCTCTGTTTTACACGATCCTGGGCCAAATCGATGTCCACGTTCAAGCGACGCATCAGCGAGCGCTTCAAGAGAGCCGCGCTCGCGAGGAGGCCCGCGCAGGCGCAGCGCTCCAACTGGCAAACATGAACCAGACGCTCGAAGCCCAAACCCAAGAACTCCGAGCGACGAACATCGAACTGGGCCAGGAAATCAGAGAGCGCAAACAGGCCGAAGCCGAACTCAGTCGCTTCAAGTCCATGATCGAGAACGCCAATCTCGGCTACCTCATGACGGACACGGAAGGCGTCGTTACTTACGTGAACCAGAGCTACGCCGACATGCACGGGTACATACCCGAAGAACTCGTCGGCCAAAGCGTCGTTGCGCTTCATCACGGCGGCGATAAGACGCATTTCGAGGCGTTCATGGCGCCCGCGTTCCGAACACCCGACGGCCTGTCAAACGAAGAAGTATGCCACGCCCGAAAAGACGGCTCGGAGTTCCCGGTATTGATTTCGGCATGGGTTGTTCGCGAGGCCGATCACGAGCCCGGCGTGCTCTGCTTCATGGCCGTGGATGTGACCGAACGGAAACGCATCGAGGAGGAGCGAGAGAAACTCGTCAACCTTCTCATGGATACGAACGACGCGCTCGAGGATCTCAACACGAAACTCGAGCACAGCAACCAGGAACTCGAGGACTTCGCCTACGTGGCCTCGCACGATCTCCAGGAGCCCTTGCGCAAGATCCAGGTATTTGGCAGCCAACTCGCCCGCATCGAGGCGAACACGCTGAGTCCGCGCGGCCAAGACTATCTCGAACGGATGACCAACGCCGCAACGCGCATGCACAAACTCATCGAGGATCTCCTCACCTATTCCCGCGTTACGACCCGCGCGCAAGCATTCGCGCCCGTGGACTTGGGCAGCGTCATGCAGGAGGTCCTTTCAGATCTCGAGGTGCGCATCGAACAAGCGAACGCGCGCGTCAACGTAGGCCCGTTGCCCACGATTCACGCCGACCCAACGCAGATGCGGCAACTGTTCCAGAACCTCGTCGGGAACGCACTCAAATACCACCGCGAAGAAGGGACGACCGTCGTGGACGTCGAGGCCAAGGCGCTCGTCCTTTCAGAATCCGAGACGGCCAACGGCGCAATGTATGAGCTGGCCGTTAGAGACAATGGCATCGGCTTTGATGAAAAACACGCGGAACGCATTTTCGGCGTGTTTCAACGGTTGCACGGGAGAGATACGTATGAAGGAACGGGCGTAGGTTTGGCGGTCTGCCGCAAAATCGTCACGCGGCACGGCGGAACGATCGCCGCCAAAAGCAAACCCGGCCAAGGAAGCACGTTTGTCATCACCTTACCCGCTGGCGTTGCACAGGAGAATGGCAGAAATGAAGACCGCTTCGAGGAGTGAAACCCGCGTTCTGTTGTTGGCGGAAGATGACCCGGAGGACTCGCTGATGGTTCGAGAGGCCTTGGCGCAGGCGGACGTGAACGCCGAACTCCACACGGTCGAGGATGGCCGCAGGTTGATGGATTACCTGCGCCGACAGGGGGAATACGGGGACCCGGCGCGTTCGCCGCGGCCCAACATTATCCTACTGGATCTGAATATGCCCAATATGGACGGCCGCCAGGCGATCGCCCAAATCAAAGACGATCCCGCGCTCCGACATATCCCGTTGGTTGTGCTTACGGCATCGCGTGCGGCGAAAGACATCGGCATTGCGTACGAATCCGGCGCGAGTTCATTTATTAAGAAACCCGCGTCGTTTTCAGAACTCGTTGACGTCATGAAAAAACTGGCGGTATATTGGCTCGATACGGTGGAACTCCCGCCCGTCGCTCATAGGTGATGCAATGAACGACAACGACGAGGCCCTACGAGTGCTTTTGGTCGAAGACGACGAAGACGATTACGTCATTGTCCGCGACATGCTCGAGGCCGTCCGCGGCCAGCGGTATGCCCTGGAATGGGTTACCGAATACGATTCAGCAATCGGGATCTTGCGCGAAAATAGGCATGACGTGTGCCTATGCGACAATTTTCTCGGCGCCAAACAAGGAACCGCCTTGTTGGCCGATGCCCAGGCGGCCGGCTGCCGCGTACCTATTATCATATTGACCGGCCAGGGCAACCGCGACCTCGATCTCAAGGCCATGTACGCGGGCGCAGCAGATTACCTCGTGAAAGGAGAGGTTTCCCCGCCCCTTTTCGAGCGCGCAATCCGCTACGCCATCGAACGCAAACGCGCCGACGAGGCCCGCGAAAAACTTATTCGCGATTTGAGAAGCGCCCTGTCCCAGATTAAGACCCTCAGCGGGCTGCTCCCCATCTGCGCCATGTGCAAGAAGGTCCGCGACGATAAAGGCTACTGGAACCAGATCGAGGCCTATATTCACGAACACGCAGACGTCGTCATAAGCCACGGAATTTGCCCCGAATGCACCCGCAGACTCTATCCCGAATTCTTCACCAGCGGCGAGGGTCAGCAACAAAGCAGCTGATTCATGGGTGGGCTCACCTGCCCACCGGGTTCATCCCTTGCCCCGCGCGAGCCCTTTGAATGCCTTAATTGCGTGCGTGACTCCGTCGTCAGTCACATCAAGGTGGAACACCGCCCGGAGACGGTTGGGGGCCGTGGCAGAGATCAGCACGCCGCGTTCTCGCAGGGCTTGAGCGAACGCCCCGGCATCCGGCAGTTCGATGTAGACCATGTTTGTCGGCGAAGGCAGCGGAAACGTAATTCCGGGAACGCCTTCAAGGGCGGCGCGGAAACGGCGCGCACGGAGGTGGTCTTCCCGCAGCCGCTCGACGTGATGCTCGAGCGCGTACAGGCCGCCTGCCGCCAGAATCCCCGCCTGGCGCATGCCGCCGCCAAGCATCTTGCGATACCGGCGGGCCTTGTCGATCGTCGCCGCGTCGCCGGCAAGGATCGAACCCACAGGCGCCCCAAGCCCCTTCGACAGGCAAAAAGACACCGTATCCGTGTGGCGCGCGTATTCCGCAGCAGGAACCCCGGTTTCGACAACCGCATTGAACAGTCGCGCACCGTCGCAGTGTGTGCGGATGCCACGCTCCCGCGCCAGCGTGCCGATGGCCGCAACCGTCTCGATCGGGTATATGGCGCCCCCGCCGCGATTCGCCGTGTTCTCGACGCCGATCAGCGTGGTCGGCGAGAAGTGATGATCGGCCCTTTGGACGATGTTCGCCGCAACGTCCTCAAGCGACATGATGCCGCAGTCGCCACGAACGGGTCGCGTCAGCACCCCCGCCACCATCCCCAAGTTGCCCGATTCGTAATGCAGCGGATGCGCGTCCTCGCAGAGAATCACCGAGTCGCCCGGGCGCGTCTGCGCCAACGCCGCCAACAAGTTCGCCATCGTGCCCGAAGCAACGAAAAGCGCCCCCTCCTTGCCCAACAGCGCGGCCGCCCGGCGCTGAAGTTCATTGACGCTCGGGTCCTCGCCCAAAACGTCGTCCCCGACCTCCGCCCGCGCCATCGCTGCCCGCATCCCCGGCGTCGGCCGCGTCACCGTATCGCTTCGCAGATCAACCAACATCGTGGTTTCCGTTCGTTCCAAGGCTGCTCTGCTTTCTCCTCAAAGTATCCTTTCACAGTGTCCAGCGACAATACAAGTGCGCCTGACTTTTCTCCCCGCCCTTGTGATCCTGCAGCTCATGTATGGGAAGTAAGAGGTATAGGAGATTGTCTAGGGCGTTCCACGCAATTACCATCGTTCGGTGACAACCATAGCCGCGTTCTACACGTTACACAGGCTGCTTTCGGCTGCTGACCAACGGACGACACACATGGGGGCGTTGTACAAATAACGGGAACAGGTACATCAGGTGTAACGGTAGACTTCCTGAGGACGTCTCGGATGGATTTTGTGCCGGGTAGGCCCGAGCCCAGCAGAGCAGTGGGGAGGGCTGGACGCCGATTCCTCAGGTGGCGTTGCGGTGGTATTGAGAGGCCTCGGACACGACTTGTGTGGTGACACATCATGGGTTATTCTAAAATGGTGGCTGTTTGCAGGATGATGGCAGCGCAGATGGTGGCTATGGCGGGCAAACCCTTCTTCGCACAAGAGTTCCCGAGTACTCTGGAAGCGATGCGCGAAACCGTGGACTCCGCGGTAAAGGCGTTGGCCGAAAGAGGCTGGATAGGGCCGGCGCAACGATACTATGCGCGGCTTTGTCTCGAGGAGGCCCTCGTCAACGCCATAACGCACGGCAACAAGAGCGACGTATGTAAGAAGGTCGTGCTGGAGATGTCTGACGAAGAATCATGCTGCAGAATTCGGGTCCGCGACGAAGGGGAGGGGTTTTGCCCTGATAACGTGCATAAACCTCCGGCCGACGCGTTAGGTGGCCGGGGGGTTTATCTGATCAAGTGTTTCATGGAAAACGTGACATTCAACCAAACGGAGGGTTGTTTGGAGATGGTGTTGCCGCGACAGGCGCCGTCTAAAGGAGGGCCGAGCAATGCATGATGGATCTATCGTGAGTTTTAGGGAAGACGAAGGGATTGCGGTAGCAACCGTCGAAGCGGCAAGCGTCCTCGACGCGCTAAATGTTGACCAGTTCGGCAAAGAAGTGCAGAAATATGTTAGGGGCAATCGAGGCATCCATTTGCTGCTGGATTTCCAGAAGGTGGAGTATCTCTCGAGCGCCGTACTGACAGAGCTGCTGCGGATCAAGAAAGCAATTGCAGAGATGCAAGGCACCATGAGGTTATGCGCGCTTACCAAGGAGATCCGTAAGGTTTTTGAGATCACGAATCTGGACCAGATCTTCGTCATAGATCACAACGTAGAAACCGCGCTGCCACGCTACAGGCGCGCCCTTCAGGTGGCCGCGCAGGAAGAGACGTGGAAGCAGCTGCATGAGGAATCCTGATGGCTCGCCGGTTTCAGACGCGCCTGACGATTGCGACGAGTGTCCTAATAGCTGCTACAATTGGATTCATGTCGCTGGCGCTCATACACCTGGCCGCGACTACCATCACCAAGCAACACCGCATAAGGGGTAAGCTCCTGACCGCGCTTGCTAAGAGAAACATCGAGTATGGTACAGGGCTCCCCGAAGAAGTAATGGAACGCGTCGGCGACCAAATGGTGGTGACGGCGCTGCTTACAGCCGAACTCGTTGCCATTGCAGAGCAAGACGGCTCCCTTTCTCCGGAACGGATTTCCGAAGCGCTCTCCCGCGTCATAGAACGGTCTCGGCAGCATCGGGGGTACCCTCTCGTTGATGAATTCTGGGTGACGGATGAGAACGGCTACGCCTATATCCACACCGAGGACTTCGATTTCACATTCTCGCCCGATCCAGAGAAAACGCCCCAGGCCAATGAGTTCTGGCCTCTGCTGGAGGAAGGCGCCGCCCCCCTCGTGCAGAAACTGCAGAAACGTGCCGTGGACGAAAAGCGATTCAAGTACGTCGGCGTTTCAGGCGTTGACAAACCTCGTATTGTCCAGATCGGCGTAGGCGAGGATCTCGTAAACTCCATTCAGTCAGGTTTCCTCGTTGAAAACATCGTAGAACGCTTTGTTGAGGAGATGGAAATCGAGCGGATCGTTGTGGCAGACAAGGACGGTATGCTTGTGGCCGCCGCAAGTGCATCCAAGGCGCCGCCGGAGACGGTAGCCGATGCAGAGGCCATGAGGCTTTGCTCGGCCTTCCTCCGCAACGTCCCTGAAGAAGGGGTAGCGTTCGGGCGTCTCAACGGGCACGTGGCAGTCTTGACGTTGCTCGCCGGCCCCAACGGCGACGCATCGAGGGCTCTTCTCGTGGCATTCCCCACGCAGCGAATGTTCGCGCTTCTTCGCAGCCGCATCTTCCTGATAGCAGTTGTGGCCGGGGTCATGATACTGACAGCCACCCTTGTGAGCATCCGGCTAAGCCGTGGTCTATCGAAGCCGATTCTACAGCTTCTGCGAGGCGCAGAGGAATTCGGCGACGGAGACTTTGGCCATCGGATTCATCTTGAAACGGCCGATGAGATCCAGGTGCTTGGCGAAGCGTTCAACCGGATGGCCGACTCCGTCCAGGGATACATGGGAGAACTCGAGCGCGAAACAGCGCGACGGGAGCGGCTCGAGAGCGAACTCAGGATAGCCGCAGAACTGCAGCGCTCACTCTTGCCCGAGCGACCTCCCCAGCTTGCAGGACTTGAACTGGTCGGATGGAGCCGATCTGCCAGACAAGTAGGCGGGGACTTCTACGACTATGTCGAGATGGGAGTCGACCGGTTAGGCGTCATGATCGGCGACGCCAGCGGCAAGGGACTTCCTGCGGCCCTCCTCATAAATGAGTGCAGTGGGGTGCTGAGCGCGTTAGGCAATGAACTTCGAGACACGCTGCATCGCCCATCTCAACTCCTCTTTCGGACCAACAATGCGTTGTGCAGGCGCCTTGGGTCAACGGGAAGGTTCGTTACGCTGTTTCTCATGGTGATCGACGTGTCGCAGGGCCTGCTGCGCTACTCAGTCGCAGGACACAACCCGCCGATCCTTATCGGCAGCGATCCCTCGCGCAGGAGGTCGCTAACCAGCCGGGTAGGTTTCCCGCTCGGGATAGTCAGGGACTGCAAGTTCGAGGATATCGACGTGCCTCTTGTTCCCCTCGACACGGTTCTACTGTACAGCGACGGGTTGACGGAAGCTCGACGATCCGATAACGGCCGCTACGGGGATGAGCGGCTTCGGACAGCCCTGGAGCATTCCGCCGGGTGTCCTCTTGGTGATGTCGTAGCGGCGATTCGGCAAGACGTCGAGCAATACATGGGCGCTGCCGAAATGAAGGACGACATGACGGTCGTCAGCGTCCGGTTTTGTCCATAGCCCTCACCTCAGACTTTCCTGCTATATCGAGGCACGTGCGCAAGAACGTGTCCAACTGAGCATCGCCGTGGATTCCCAAACGGGTCAGCGCGAAATCGTACCGTATGGGGTCCTCCGGAGAGACACACCGCAGCACTTGCGTGACCTCGAGCGCCGTGCGTAGGTCCGGCGCCCTGCGATCAGTCCAACCAAGGAACCGGGAAATTCGGTACATGTGTGTATCTATCGGCGCCAGAAGCTTGGCCGAGCAAAGACACGGTGAGACCCCTGTCCACGCTCCCACATCAACGTCGTCTCGCCGAACCATCCACCTAAGATACAATAGTAGCCGCTTGCACGCGCTGCCACGGCGGGGGTCTGGAAGTAGGAAGTTCTTGGGTAGCCGCGAGCCTTCACGTAGCCTGGCTACGAAACGCACCAACGCTGAAAGGACACTGCTGTCGGTGCGCTGCATACCTTCGGCAAACCCCCTCCCCAGCGTTCCGTGTACCCGCAGCATTCGGCGCACGCTGAGGAGCAAGTCTGTCAACTCCGCGCCACTCACATACCGGTAGCGGAATGCAACGAACTTTTCCCGCAAGTCAGCCACACTCAAGGACATTATGTCATGGCGAGGCCGGGGTACTCGGTGAAGCACATCATCAACACTGCGTACAATCTGCCTAACATCGCCAAACGCCAGGGAAGATGCGAGCAGACCTACGATTTCTTGATCGCTCGGATCCTGGAACCGATGCACCGCTTCCAGAGGGTCGGGGTGCACATACTCGCGCCGGTTGTACGTTGTGTAAAGCGTCTCAAGCTGTGTGCGCAGTCGCCGAGTATTGGCCGGCACCTTGGGTATTCCTCCGTAATTCAGTTCCACACCAGGTACTAAACCATTTTGTGCATCGTCACCACTTCTTCTGAGAGTACCTTTTTCTCCGCGTCCATTTCGAGATTCCGTTCGGCAACGATGCGTTTTGAGCCGTGCTTTTTCCTGCCTGAGCCGACGATGCCCGGCCGCTTCCGCCACCTCCATGTTTCCGCCGTTCTCCTGCCAGGGGGAAAACGCCGACTCCGACGCCGCATGGCCCTGTCACAACACGCCGATGGCGATTTCACCCCGATCCGGTTCCTGCAAGATGCCTACGATCTGCTCCGCTGTGAGCCGCTCCTTCTTCATCTCAGGACCTTCTCTGTTCTCAGGAGATTCTATCATCCCTACTGGCTCACTTTGCGGCAGCGGGAGCCGAGGCCTGGGGAGCATACCCAATACAAACTAACGGCCTCGCACCATCAGCCGGCGTTAACTCGGCTGGCTACGAAGATACGAACGGCGGCTTGAAGGCGCTCATTGTTGTGATTACACTGGATAGGACCCAGCGGCGGTGGTCGCCAGCGGGTCTATAGGGGGAATCTCAGATCAACCGATCGAAATCCCGGTGTTAGACACGGGTCAATCTTCTTTGTCCACCACCCTTAGCTGTCGGCAGAGAGTTTTGACCCTACGGGGGCATCAGCATGTGGTTTGACTCGACTGGCACCACCGTTCTCATTCTGAACTCTTCGTACATCCTGGTCGCGGTTGCCCTTATCCTGCGAGACATCTTTTGGCTCCGCACGGCATGGACGGGTGGACAAGTGTGCATGATTGCGTACGGTTTCCTGAGCAATCAGCCCGTTATCCTGGCATGGAATTGCTTCTTCTTTTCTATCAACGCGTTTCAGGTCGTACGGCTCATCCTCGAACGACAGGACGTGCATTTGCCCGAGGAACTCGAGGGTCTCCGTGGGAAGGTGTTTCCGCTCATGTCGAAACGCGAACTCTTGAAATTCTGGAATACGGGACAAGTGCGGCAGGTCACCGACGAATGCATTGTGCGCCGCGGCGAACCCCAGAAACACGTCTATCTGATCATCTCCGGAAAGGTCAGTGTGAAGAAGGGGCCCCGGGAAGTTGTCCGGCTCGGGAAACACTGTTTCCTTGCAGAAATGAGCTTTCTCTCCGAGATGGCCGCCACGGCGGATGTCACCGCCGTGGGTACCGTGAAGTACAACGCGTGGGAGCAGACCCAACTGCGTCAATTCCGCGAAACCGATCCCGAACTCTTCATCAAAATCCAGTCCGCCGTGAGTCGAGACCTGATGCGCAAACTCCAACACGAACACATGGAACAAACGCTGCTTTAGAGGCCCGATTTCCCCGGTGGTGCATCACCCGAAGGCTCCCGGAAAGACCTGGCTACCCGGAAGCCTACGACACTGCACGTCGTCGCGGGGGAGTAAGGCGGCCGGAATGCCGTTCGGGCGTTGTCGGCGCTGTGGTACCAACTCCCGCCCCGGACCACCCGGTTCGAGCCGGAATCGGGGCCGGCAGGATTTATCAGGGTTTCCTCGGTATAATCGCCGTACCAGTCATGGCACCATTCCCAAGCATTGCCGCTCATATCGTAACAGCCCACCGGACTTGAACTGTCAACCGTATTCGCGTTGGAGCCGTTGAAATAGCCCACTTCCGTGGTGAAGGGTTCCGTCCCCAAGCTCAGCGGATTAGCCGAATCGTAGTTGCACCGCGCTCCATCGATCGTGTCGCTCTGGAAACCGTATATCCAGTGCTTTGTGCCCCAGGCGGCGGCCCGTTCCCACTCCGCCTCCGTCGGCAACCGGAAACCTTCAGGCAACGGGGAGATCCGATGCCAATCCGAAAGGTTATAACACGGCGTCAATCCGTTCATCTCACTCAACCAGTTGCAGAAAGCCGCCGCCCCGTACCAACTCACGTCAACCACGGGATGGTCGCTCATGTCCACGCCATCGCGGCTTTCTACGATGAACTGACCGTCCGAAAAACGGATCTGACACGTGGACGTAAGGATCTGCAGAAGGCGTTCGCCAAAGGCGAAGACGTCCAGCCCCGAGTACTCTTCACCCGCAGAGTTCTCCAAATACCCGTTGGCAAGCGCCCAATTCAGCACACGGGCGTACGCCGCGTTCGTCACCTCATACTTACCTATATCATACGAGTCAAGGTACACATCATGCCTCGGCAATTCATGGATGGTGCCGGACTCATCTTCCCGCTGGCCCATCTCAAACCACCCCCCCGGCACGCGCACCATCGCCACGGGCGTCTCCTCGTCAGGTCCAATATCACCCACCACGTTTACATTCACGACTTCCCAGTCGCTGTCGTCCTCCGTGTTCGTGAAGGTCACTAAGGCGGAATAGGATTGACTGAAGTCCGTTGCCTCGATAGTGGCTTCCGCCGAATTGCCGAGAACACTGTCCGGAAATACGCTTACGCCGGGATCGTTGGAGAAGGCCGTCCAGCTAAGGATGCCTGTGCCCACGTTGGTTACGCTTACGGATACCGACGGGGCGCTTGGCGTTAACGTAACCGAACCGGCGCCCACAAACAGGTCCGGCGCCGGGAACTCGTTCGACCACGCGTATATAATTTGGCGCGCCCCCTCCGCGTCCCAGGAGGCGCCGGCAACCAGACTGTCGATGGCGCCCACCTCCATATCGATGCTTGTGCTTTGGCCGGCGGCGATCTCGCGTTGGACACCGAATGCCTCCACCTGTTCCTGGATGTCCGTGAACGCAGTCAATGCCATCCATGGCCCATTAAGATCGTAGAAGGTGATCTCGATTTTTGGAATAACCGATACGGCGACGTCAAGGCCGGCTATCGGTTCCCAGACAACTGCGTGGCCGTTGAACGTGAGGCTAATTTCATCTATGTCCCGCCAATCTTCAAATTCATACTCGCCGCCAAAAGCTATCGAATTCACCGTATCAAAGCCGGCGTTCAAGAGCGTTTCGCCATCGATTTCGCCAGCCACGTGTACCTCGTAAGACAAATCTGCCGTTCCCATGACGGGGATCGGCCCGGCCATGAACTCAAACGTTTTCTGCGTCGTAAGCAGAACCGTTTCCTCAGACGCGAGTGCCCCGGCCGCGCTTGACACGACCATATCAACGTCCAGAGCAAACGGCCCCACGGCCGCGGCCCTGAAGTATTCGAGGCTGCTGTGGCTTATTTGCGCTTCGAGTTCCACCTCGGGCGCAAAATCGATCGCACCTGACAACGCCACCAGGAAACTGTCTTCAGAACCGAGCAACACACCGTCAAGGCTCACGGCAGTGCCCTGCTCCTTTGCGGCCCCGGCGAAGTCGTCTCCGGAGAACCGGATCGTATGACTGAGGTGCGCCTCCTTCAAGACCTCGACAAGGGACGCCGGTTCCGTGGTTACGACAACGAGTTGTCCATTCTGTGTAACAGATAGGACCCGGCGCAGGTAGCCTCCTTCCTGTGTGCCCACGAGGACGTCGCCGGGGTGTATGTCTACGTGGCCGTTGCCCGTATACGTGAATTGGATGGAATATCTGAAAAGGGAATCGACAAACAGACTTGGGTGATCGTCGACGAAAACCACGCCATCATCCAAGGCGACTTCATCGCCCCCGGCCACAATGATTTCGCGTGCTGACGTATCGACGCCGTAGGACGTCGTTACTGTCAACGTCACGGTATACGTTCCCGCCGCGTTGAATACGTGCCGCACGTTTCGATCCGTGCTGACATTGCTCGCGCCGCTGTCCGGATCTCCGAAATCCCAGGTCCAGCCAGTTATGGGGTCTCCTCCCGGGACAGACTGGTCTTCGAAGTGGACTATCAGCGGGGCAATGCCCGAAGTCACACTCGCCGAGAAGGCCGACGACGGCCCTTCGTGATAGCCGGCCCGTTCAATGAGCCCGATGCCAACGCCGTCTTCCGACGCACTTTCCCAGTACCCGCCGGCATCCACGTTTAGCACCGCCACGTTCGTGGCGGGATCGGAAGCATCGGGTTCGCCTTGCGCCCAGTTCGTGTATATGACGTCATCGCCGTTGCCCCATTCCCAGCGCCCCTCCTCGGCAATGTCGGATAACCCTATCCAGTAACGCTCACCCTCCCCAAAGGTCGCTAGCAACCAGGCGTTCTCCTCGGCGTCGTTCACCGCAACGAGATATCCGCCCAATGTCAAGGCCTCTGCCTGGACCTCCTGCCAAGTGCCCGGCGTCGTCACGGTATAATAATGGTCTGTATGCGGGGCATGGCGCCAAACGTATTCGAGCCCACACGCCCCGTCGTATGCCACGCTGACCCCACGATCTTCCAAGACCGGAATGGCCGCACACAAGGCGTTCGGTCCAAGGGGGCTGCCCCTCAGGTCAACATAATCATCTTGGTGGATCCCCGCGTTCTCGACGAGCGCATCAATCTCCCGGACTTGCGTGTGGTCCAAGTACAGTCTGGATAACTCCGTCAAGGGTTGCAGCGCGGACACGTCATGGATTCCGTTTCCGGAAAGGTAGAGCTTCCGCAGCGCTGTCACTTCGCTCAATGCCGTCATTGCTTCAATGTGATTGCCAGACAGCGCGAGTGTCTCCAATCCTCTCAGATTCCCCAGGGGGGCGATGTCAACGAGTTCGTTGTAGGAAAGGCCGAGCCAGGTCAGATTGACCAAGCCCTTCAACGGGGCCGTGTCACGGATCTCGTTGTGCGACAGGTGAAGTGTGGTCAGCGGAACCGTGTTCTTCAAGGACGTCAAGTCTACTACGGCGTTGCCGGCCAAGTAGAGTGTGTGCAGATTCACACAGTATTCCAAACCCGTAAGATCGCCTATTAACGAGTAGTTGGCGTAGAGCTCCTCCAGTTTCTCGAGGTCGGTCGTACAAATATCCCCCGTGGGCAGCCGCGTCGCTTTCCGGATGGCGGCTTCCAGGTTCGCATCGGGGAAGCTGACGGCAATGGGCCCCGCGTCGTCTCTTAGTGCAAACTCCGCCATCAAAGTCATATCGGCGTCAATCGTCACCATACTCGATGCATCGGCACTGAAATCGGCGCCGTCAAGTGTCCATTTCACGAATTCATGTCCAAAAGCGGCAACAGCCGAGATCGCCATCTCGGCGCCTGCGTTGTACACGTGCTCGCCCACGGGGGGATCCGTCGTGCCGGCATTTGCAGGGAACACCGCCATTCGTAAGGTACACGTCGCCCGGCTCTCGAACACCGCCGTAAGATACGTGTCCGAATCGATCGTTACGGAAATGTCGCTCTGGGAACTGAAGTCTCCCCCGTTACGTTTCCACCCGACAAACTCAAAACCGGTTGCCGCCGACGCACTGAGCACCACGGTTGTCCCCTCTGGATAGACATGGGAGCCTACTGGCGGCGAGGTCGTTCCGCCTTGCGGAGGATTGACGTCTACGGTAAGTGTGTAGTGCTGTACAATCGACTCGAAGACTGCCGTCACGTACGTGTCATCGAGTATGCTGAAGGAGGTCTGCGATTCCCTGCTGTATTCGCTGCCGTCAACGCGCCATTTCGTAAACGCGTAACCATCCGATGACTCCGCCGTGAGTAGAACAACCGTCCCCGCGGCATAGGCATGCGCACCAGGAGGCGGCAAGGTGGTCCCGCCCGTTTCCGGCTCCACATCAATGGTCAAAACGAGCGCATCCTCGGCGATCGGCTCGAACACGGCCGTGAGGTGGGTGTCGGCATCAAGCGTCACAGACGTTTCCGCATCAGTGCTGTACTCGGCATCGGCAACGTTCCAGCGCACAAACTCGTAGGTGTCGAAAGCCACGGCCCTGACCCCAACAGTTGTCCCGGCCTCGTAAGTGTAGGATCCTGCCGGAGGAATCGTTTCCCCCGCTCCAGCGGGGACTACCTCCAAGGTCAGCGTATAGTGGGACGTTGCGAGCGGACGGAACAGGGCAGTGAGATGCGTGTCTTCGTCGACGGTAACCGAGCCCGATGGCGATGTGCTGAAATCAACACCATCACGAAGCCATTTGGAAAACGCGTGTGCGGGTCCCGCCGTTGCTGAGATGGCCACCGTCGTCCCTTCGCCGTACGCGTGGCGGCCCGGCGCCGGAGTCGTTTGGCCCGCCCCCGGAGGCTCGACGGAAATATCGAGGGAGTACTCCTTCGCAATAGCCTCGAACACCGCAGTCAGCGCCACGTCGCTATCCATGGTCACCGAAACGGTTGCCTCTGTACTAACCTCGACGCCATCGATGTCCCATTTTACGAACCTGTGTCCCGGGCTAGCGGTGGCCCCCACAAAAACCTTGATGCCGGCACGATAGGCATAGCTGCCCTCCGGCGGGGTAGTCTCGCCTCCGCCGGCCGGCACTACAGAAACGCTCAGTGTATAGTCCGGAACGGCGGAACAAAACAGGGCGGTCAGCGTCCGATCGGCATCGATGGTAACGGCGGCGGCGCGTGTCTCACCGAAATCATTCCCGTCAAGCGTCCATCTGTCGAACTCGAATCCTTGGGCCGGCGTGGCCGTCACAACGACCTCGGTTCCTGCGTCATACGCCCATTCCCCACTTGGGGGATCTGTACGCCCTCCATTCTCGGGATAGAGGGCTATCAAAAGGCGGTGTCGCGGCGTAGGTGTTCTAGAGCGACGACACCCCGAGACGGCAAGAATCACCTGCAGCGAGATCAGAACGGCCAATAGCGCTCGGGAAACCTTCACAGACTGCCTCCCGCAGAGCCCTGCTAGACAATGCCATGCTTACGAGTATCTGCACCTGAGGATGCAAGGGACATGCCAGTGCCCTATGTGCCAGAGCCGAGACCGTCTCAACATCTCCTGGTTCAACTGTTCTAGAGGTGTTAATTATTGATATCAAAGGACTTGGGAATGTTGCGGAAGCGATTTGCGACCGGCCCCCATCCCGTTCCGAATCCTTCTGCCGCGGCCGCGTATCACACAAGATAGGAATATTCTGCCTGCAAGGAACTGTCGCTGCCAACGGGCAGCAGACCCCTGCAGTTCTGCCCAGGCGTCATGCCCCGTTCCCCGAGCCGTCCGAAATGCCAGAATTACTTGATTCCTGGCCTTGGCCTCGTGTGTCGGCAGCGACGTGGCAGTCTTACGGGGCCGGTATGCGGAAGATGTTTGATCCGAAATCACCGACATCGCGGGTGAAATAGATGTAGTCGCCCGAACTCCAGCACGGTTGGGTCTCATCGGCCTCGCTGGTCGTCAACTGGCGTTTGTCGCTTCCATCGACGTTCATGACCCATATGTCGAAGTTGCCAGTGCGTTTCGACGCAAAAACGATACGTTTGCCATTAGGCGAGAAACGCGGATTCTCGTCGTCTTTTTCATCGGTGGTCAGTTGGGTCTGCAATCCGCCGTCCGCGCTCATCAGCCAAATGTCGTTGTTCTTGGTGCGGTTGGACACGAACACGACGCTATTGCCGTCCGGCGAGAAGCACGCATCGTCGCCGTCGGCCAGAACACGCACGTTGTTGGCACGCATCTTGTCTTCGGCGATGACTACTGTACTCTGCGTTCGGATCTTGAGCGTCCGCTTCGGCGACGTCGTAAAAAGCAGGCCGTTGCCTGACCGCGTGTACGAGGGATGCGAGTCCATGCCCGGATGGCTCGTCAGCTGCAAATAGCCTGAACCGCCGTCCACGGGCATCTCATAGATGTCGCCTTTTCCCGTCCGTTTTGAAGTAAACAGTAGGTTCTTACCGTCCCGCGACCAGGCAGGAAACCGATCGTCCTTTTCGCTCTGGGTCAGCTGCCGCACGCCGGCCTCGCCGAAACTGAGCAGGTAGATATCGAAATTGCCGGCGCGGTTGCTCGCGAAGGCCAGATGTTTGCCGTCCGGCGAAACCATCGGATCGCGATCGCGTTTGTCCGCAAACGTCATCTGTTTCGCCGGCTCCTGGGCTGGCACCGAAACGACGGCCAATGCGACCAGGACTAGCACTACCACTACTTGCATCCGCATTGTTCGGATCCCCCTCTCTTGCTGCAGCGCCCTCTTGACTCGCCCGATCAGCCTATCAATCCCCGCAGGCCTTGTCAATGCAAGATTCCCAAGGGGATTGGCGTACCGGATGCCAGACTCTCTCGCAACAAGAAACACGGATCACGGGGAAGGGTACTGGCGAAAGAGCCGGGGGAGACGCCGCATCCATGCGTCGTCTCCCCCTATTAGGAGCTTTTATCTGAGTCCTAGGCTATAACGTCGAGGTCGTGCTGCATTGGCTCGGACGACAGAGCCATTTTGATGAGCTTCAATGCCGCGCTTCCCAGGTCGTCTACCACGGCCTGCTGTTCCTTCAACACGCGCACCTGGTATTCGGCCTGGAATCGAGCCTGACTCAGACCGGCCCCGACGCCGCCTACTGCCGATAAACCAGCCATCGTCGGCCTCCTTTCAACGTCGGGATCTCCTAATTAATCGCCCCTACTTATCTTATTTATCGGCGGCTGCTCCGCCAAACTTTAGGGCGCCCAGAAGGTTACGCCAGAAACCCGCGCCCGGTCCTCGGCTATCCGCTTTCAGCAGGTGCAGAAGTGCAACTCATTATTTTGCAAGGAGTTGAGAGCCGATCGGCTCGCCAGGCTGCCTGTTCCGGGTAACAGGTCCTTGATTCACGTCACCGCATCATTTTCCGGCCGAAGACAAGCACCAGCACTGCCATAAGAAATGCCCCCGAAAAGGCCTCGACCGCGGCGACGGCCCGGGTGTCCTGCGTAGGGACAAGTTCGCCATAACCTGTTGTTGTCATCGTGATTACGCTGAAATACAGGCA
>Ga0180437_10005188_pt1 | contig 17976 bp, 23 predicted proteins | sample SS_ome_4_FD_132410 | JGI IMG/M metagenome (GOLD analysis project Ga0180437, IMG submission 132410) | Hypersaline lake sediment archaeal communities from the Salton Sea, California, USA - SS_3_D_1 metaG | ecosystem: Environmental > Aquatic > Non-marine Saline and Alkaline > Hypersaline >... | reverse complement strand
TAGAATCCGTATTTTGCGAAATCTATCGAACGGAACCGCTTCAGAAATCCTAGAGATAATGGACTTATTTCATAGCGGAACTTACGAAATAATAGAAGACCATCCCGCCGCATTTCGTTTGGTCTTGAGAGAGGCTTTGTTGCCAACAGACCCAGATCCGTTAACCTTGGCTCAATTGTTGGCCGATATCAGGAGTGCCGCCGTAGACTCTAGGTTTATATACAACGGTCATGCCTACGGATCTAAATTCAAGTTTGCTAGCGGCGATAGTTTGGAGACTAGCTCTGTATACGGCTTTGGTAACGATGCGCAGAGCACCGGCGGGTATTGGGTAGACGAAGCCAACAAAGACGGCATAGGGGAGCTTACAATATTAAAAACGGTTGCCGGTCTTTTAATAAGGGCGGTATCGGGTACATATTTGATAGCGAGGTAATCCATGGGCGGAATGAATATAGAACTAAATTTCCCTACTCAATTTGGGCGCTGGGCGACAGATTCGGGAAGGACGCTAGAACCCGCCGAAGGGGTCAAAGATACAGGCTGGCAAATAGACGATGTCCCCCCAGCTAGGTGGATGAATTGGCTACATAATCTAACATACCAGTGGCAACAGAAAGCCGGGGCAACGGTTTTAAACAACTGGCGAAAAGGGACAGATATATCCGCTGGGGAATTCGGTGTATTCAACCCTAGCGTGGGCTATTGGCTAGGAACTAATTCGGTGTCTACGGCAACCTATTACAGTACCGACGGTTGGACGTGGGCGGCAGGCAACGCGCTGTCCGCTGCGTGCGACGTAAAACTAGCTATAGATACTAGTAACTATATCGCTGTGGTAAACAGTAACCAAGACCTGAACTATAGTGCTGACGCAGGAATCACCGCTTGGACCACTGTAGCTAGCGCCACTATCGGGGGGGCTGGTAACATACAAAGAGTTGCTACTAAATACCCAGACTCCGACTTTCTTATCTTAATGCGTAATTCTTCGGGAACCATTAACACTCGCATAGCCTCCTCTGGCGTAGCAGGTTCTTGGGCCGCAGCTACTACCGACCCCATCCCAGCTGGGAGTAGCGACACGCTGTGGGATTTGGTCTATACAGGGAGCTCTAATACGTGGCTAGCCTTGTTTTCGGATTCGAGCGGTCCTACGACTACATTAAGCATTAGCACAGACGACGGCGATACGTGGTCTAATACGGATATATCTTCGGCCATCGGAGGTACTAGGGGTTTCGGTATGGACTACCATCGAGAATCCGGGCGGTTAATTGTATGCGGAGACGCGGGGGACGAACTGTGGTACAGCGACGACCTAGGCACTACTTGGACACAGTCAACTGTAGATTTCAAAGGGTTATCTACCCCCACAAACGACCTTCGTGAAGTACGTTATCTAGGGGGTAATATGTGGGCTGTCGTACTAGTTAGCTGGATCGTGTCTTCAGCGGGCGCTACGGAGACGCTATTAGTGTCTTTAGACGACGGCGAGACTTGGGGGGTACCCGATGTATTCGGTATAGACATCACAGGAGGCACCGGAAGCATAAAACAGATATCTAGCGACGGTCGAAAGGTTACCCTTTTCGGCACGTCGGGAACTAACATACATAGTTTATCAACCATTTAAAAGGAGTATTTTATGAGTGAGAACGAAGTCAAAGTATCGGAAGAAGTAAAGGATCTTGTGGAACTACTAGACGTAGAACGACTACAAATTGAAAACATCGTATTAAAACACGATAAATTACAGCAACAAATCGCACAGCTAAAGATGCAACTCGATATTGTAGGCGCTAAGATAAAAAAACGCGCGGAAATCCCCGAAGAGGCTAATTTACAAATAGACCCCGGGGACCTGCGCACCGTAAAGGTGTCTTTTAGCGAGTCAGAATAAAACGAAAATAGAAAGTCTTGGTTATGGAATTCTTGGATACTAAAATGATTATAGAGGCTCTGGGCAATATAGGCGGGTTGGGTGTTTTGATTTGGTTTGTTATCCGGTTTTCGAAACATACGCTGCCTAACCTAGCTAAGACTTTCGACGAATCCCTAACGGCAACACGTAACGACTTTAAAGACGCCCTAGCGGAGCAGAGGACCGATTTTTTTAAGTTTCTAGAGGACCAAAGAAATCACTTTGACTTTCAGATAGCGGCAGAGCGTCAGAAGGTAAAACAGATAACCGATTTTCTAAAGGAACACTATGGACCGCCAAATAATCATTAACAAGGTAGTAGGAGATACCGCCCCGGCTATGTCCTTCCGGTTCGATGGACTAATCCTTAGTGTGTACTCATCTATTACTATGAGGTTAACCAAACCCGACGGAACCACAAAGATATCAAGGACGGTAGTTCCTGACGGTACTGACGACGAACTAGGAAGCGTAACGTTCCAGTCTAGTGATTTAGTAGAAGGACGCAGTACGGCAGAATTTCTTTTTGTAGAGTCGGGCGGCGGAGAGTTTACGTTACCTGGAAAATATGACATGTTTATAGACGTTAGGGCTAATAACCAATGACACTAGAATTCAGAGCAGACGAAGAGATACTAATCCCGTACGAATTCGATCCCGTCCTCATAGTGGCAGTAGCTCCCGGGGAAGAGGCCTATTCGTTTATAAAAGACCGGTCTTTAAACGACATTAAAGACAACAGCGAAAACATCTTGCTAGCAAGGGGTTAAAGATGGCATACGAATATCATGATGTTTTAGGCCTAGGAGACATCCACAGGCCTGACGACGTAAATTTTGCAAACCAAACCGCTAGGCTAGCAGGCGCAGGGCTAGCAACAAAGCACATAGGTCGGCTAATACAGCAGACGGACGACGGTAGTTTTTGGAGAGTCACGGGTGTAGGCCCTGTAACCTACGCCGCGTTTGCTCCTCCGGCGCCTGCTGTGGGAGACATAGGCAAGTCTCTTGTGGTAGAATCCGACGGAGCCAGCGGCGTTAGGTTCGCTTACGACATAGGCGGGACCTTGTGGTCCAGAACGGGAACTACCGTAACACCGCAGAACGCGGGAGACAGTCTTTCTATAGACGGCACCTTTACGCTGAATAGCGGCGGGTCTATTGTTACCACGTCGAACGGAAATATCACCCTTTTGCCCAACGGTACAGGGATCACTATCGTAGGAGACGCCGGAAGCACCAGCCATACACTTAACACCAATGACGACATTTTTGTAAGTGGTCGTCTAGAAGTAGACGGCTTAAGTTACTTCGACGGTAATATAGTTCTAGCCGGCAATATCACAACCGAGTCCAACGCCAACATAGTGTTATCCCCGCACGGCACGGGGTTTACGGTGGTCGGGTCGGGTTCTTCGTCCCATGCTTTGAGCGGGGAAGATGATCTGCTAGTTAGCGACACCCTAGAGGTTAACGGGCTTACTTATCTAGATGACAACTTAGCAGTATCTGGCAATCTCAACTTGTCGGCAACGGATAGCCGCATTACGCTCTTAGGTAGTACACAGACAAGCGGAGATGTCGCAAGTATCAAATGTTCTCCTGCGGCTTCTGGCACGGCTAGTGTTCTGAAGTTGGAGGCCGACGGGGCCAACTGGGCAACCGGAGCTAGGTGTCTGGAGATTGTAACCGATGCAGACTCAGCAATCCCAATATTGGTAAATGACGGCGCCTCGAATAATTTAATTATTTTCCGGGACGGTACAATCACAACCAGCGGGGACTTGAATTTAAGCGGCGGTGGAACAATCGCAACTACGTCTAATGGCGATCTAACGCTCCTCCCAAACGGTACTGGAATAACTATCGTAGGCGACGCTGGCAGCACTTCTCACGGCCTAGCGGCTAACGATGATCTGTTTGTCAGTGGCAAGTTAGAGGTGGACGGCAATGTATTTCACGACTCGGTAACTTATTTCGCCAGTGACTTGATAGTAAATAATAACGTAGACATAAGATTAGGTAACGCCGGGGATTCGAGGATAGATTGGAGTACCAACCAAACTAATGATTCTGCGGTGTGGGGACTTGGTGACACCTCTAAATCAATATTGTTTTGCGATACTGCGGATCGAAACTATGACTTCGCCCACGCAAACCAGACCAACCCTACTATATTCGTACATTCGGCTAACCAGAGTGCTAATGAGTGGCTTAGTATAAGTCATGATCAGACCGATGGTGTTGTCTCAAGCGGGAGCGGGCTAAAACTATTAACAGGCGCTAATGGCGATGTGCTTATAAACCCCAACGGCACCGGCGTAGTGTCGATACTAGGCTCTGGCGATTACACTAACGCTATCGATAACTCATTGTCCATGGGGCACGAGACCTCCGGGGATACCTCATGGATACAGTCCCGGGGTACGGCTTCTAATACAATTTTATATCTAAACCCTAATGGCAAGCCTGTGACAATCGGAGCGTCAGCCACAACTCACGGACTAGCTGCATTAGGTGATTTAATAGTCAGTGGCAAGCTAGAGGTGGACGGCATAACATATTTAGATTCGACGGTTAATATAGATGGTGGGGTGGTATTAACTTCGAATAACTCTTTAAGCAATAATGCCCCCGCGTATGGCGCGTTTATCCCCGTAAATACATCTCAGACAAATTTCCCCCTTATGATCACCACGGGGACCACTTCGGAGACTGTGCTAGTTTGTCAACACGGTGATAGGGCCACTGATTTCACCGCACCCAACTACACAGACCCCACAATTCGCATCCAAAGCGCTGACGCTACCAGCGTAGATCAATACACGGCTATACAGCACAATCAAACCGACTCGAAAGAAATCATCGGTACAGGAGGACGGGTCACGAACCACGGAGCCCCTGTAAATTTATCCGACGATGCTTCTTTTGATCTTCCTGACTCTAGCGCTGGGTTTGGGTTCTTCATAGTCGGCGACGGAGAGGAGTACGCACAGATCTCTTGGACTTCCGCGGCGGTGGTTACTTTGATAAATAACTCAGCTAACGTAGCAGCCACAGACTCAGACACTAACTTTTGTTTCTTCGATAACGGCACAGCTGTGCGTGTACGAAACCGTCTTGGATCCCCTAAAACAGTCACCTTCGATTATCACTATACAACAAGTCCGTAAACGCTAGCAAAGGGGGAGGACCATGCCGCCTACTACGCAAGGATTAAACAACAACGTATTTCGAATTTCGCCCACGGGAGATCTTACGGGAGATCTAACCATAAACGGCGAACCACCTTCTAGACACGGAAATACCATAACCGAAGTCTTTTCTATGACCGACCTACCTGACCCCGTAGGCGACGTAGTTACTTTAACCAGCGGTAAATACATATTCAAAAGGCCTATCACCACAGCGTTGCGTTTTTATATAGGCGCAGGGCAGACGGTAACTATCACCTTTGCGGACTCTCGAGGGCAGTATCTAACCTATACGGGCACTAACATACTGTTTACCATCGAAAACGCAAGTAGTGTGACATTTACCGATTTCAATTTTCTTCTAACAGGGAACAACTCCACTTTTTTAAGTTCTTCTGCCGTATCCCTGCTAAACATGCAAATCGGTCAAGTCGCCTTCACAGGCACAGGGAGCAAAATCGCAACTATCGCCAACACTAATATCTTAACGCAGCGGTTTTTGATATTCACGGGATACGAGTCTGGTATCTCGTTCGACCATATCTCTACACTTTTGTATGACCAAGTGTTTATGTTGGGCAACTTAAACGGGACAACTCCGCTTTTAGACTTATGTAGTAACTCCGGCGACTATATCACAGTATCGAATTGTAACATAACCACGGGACCAAGCGAGAGTTTTCTCGATATTTGCCCGATTATTACAACGCCTATCAACATCATAGCTAGCCCCGATAGAGGTACAGGAGAATTCTTTAAATCGGGCACCACAGGAGCGATCACCGCGTTTGCAGATGCTTCCACCGGATCGACGGCTATGACTGTCACCAATGCTTCCGGTATAGCGCAATTCAACGATATAGCGCATGGCTTAAACGTAGGGGAGACAGTCACACACACGGGTTGTAGTAACTCCGTTTATAACGGAGAATTTGCTGTTACTGCGGCCACCTCCGATACATATCAAGTGGGCGTTGCCTATGTGGGGAACGACTCCGGAAACTACTCCACCACTACATGTCTGGTAACCAGCGCATCCCACGGGCTAGCTAACGATACGGATATCTATATTTTTGATACTGTCAACTTCGGAGGAGGATACACTGTATTCAACGCACAGACAAACACCTTCGAAATATCGCTAGGTAAAGCCTTTCCTGGCACGGAAACAGGCACTTGGGACACAAGCTCTCTAGACACACGAAACCCATACGTCAACAGCAGAGACAACGGGTTTCAACGCGATAGTAAACCCACGGGATCTATCGTAGTTGGCGGCAACACAGCCACCACTACAATAACAGGCGCCGGCAGCCCATCAGATCTAAACCTGGGAGGGCTGGCCGTAGTAGCGGGGAGTAACGAACATTGGACCGTGATAAACAGCACTACCGGCGAAATGCGCTATGACGGTATAACCCCCTTAGGGGTGACGGTGTCGGGATTCATTCTAGCGGAGACAACCGCCGCAGCTGCTAAAAACTACTCCTTCTCTTTCTTACGAAAACCCGCAGGCGGTGTCTACGCCGCGTTGCCGGCACCGGATAACGTAGATATAGACGTAGAGATAAAGACGACCGCAGAACAAACAACCTTAGACTGGGCATTCGTGGTAAACCCGGCGGACACAGTCAAAATACAGGTTACTAACAATACAGACGGTTCTGATATTGATATATTAACCCTGAAAAAGGAGATAAAATAATGACCGAAAACCAACAATTTGCCAGAACCGCAGCTGAAGAGATAAATAAAATAATGCGCCTTGTTATGTTGTACGAGAAAGGGACGATGGACGGACCCGACGGGTTCGAGAAGGCCTTGTCAGAGCAAGACATTTCAGATTTGAAAGCTAAATTTGTAACTGCAAAAGCCGCGTGTATCGCCGCGTTGAATTCTATATCTGGATAACAAAAAAGACGACCCGAGCTCTAAGGGGATTAGAGCCCGGGTCTATAGAGAGAAGGGGGAGGACTTAAGTATATTATAACACAGGTATTCTAAATTACAACGGTTTTGTGTTATTTTTTCGTTCTACGAACGGTAACCGCTGTGTGCTGTGTTTTCTTTATTCCGAACTGGTTTAGGTCTATTCCTTGCTCTCCCATAGCTTTAGCGAAGGATTTTAGTTTTTTCGGGTTAACCTCTAGATAGTCAGCCAACTCAGAAATGTCGATACCAGAGATATATGCCTCCATATCTACAACTTCGTACGATTCTTTATCCGACACCGAAAGACCCTTTACTTTGTCTATTAAGAGCTTGTCTGCTTCAGATAACAACTTGGGTCTGTCCTTCTCGTCGGCCATAGGAATAGCCTCTAATACACTCTGACGTGCGCTGTTGCGCATAGAAACAAAGGCGGTCATCTTCTCCTGTATCTTTTTTTCCGCGCTTGTTAGGGTGGTTGTGACCGGCTTAAAGAAGGCGTTAATCTTCTTAAGCGATTCATTCAAGGGAGCTGTGAATTCTTTTCTCGTGTTCTCCACTTCGTCTTTTTTGTCCTTGATCTCCTGCACTATTTCTACGGCTTGTTTCAAAGATTCGTTATTCTCGATTTGCAAACTTTCGGCGAAGTCTATAGCCGCCTGTGAATCCTTCGTGTCCTGCTCTGCTCTTTTTTCTATTTGTTTCGTGTCGTTCATTATTTAGTCCACCTTTCCATACATTCGGCCCCCGCTCGGGAGGGTATATCCGGCGTCCAGTATATCATTGCCTCTGTCATTAATTTTTCCATCTCTCTTTTGCCTTCCTCAGCTTGCTCTTTGTCTATCTCTAGCCCTATTTCGTCGTGAATGAACAAGACAGGTCTAGCCCCGTAAAGAGGACTCCGTCTATTGCAATAGCTATGTCTAGTAACTTCCCACAGCGCGGCTTTGCTGCCGTGCGCGGCTAGAGTAGAGAAGTATCCGTTCGCCGCCTGCTTAAAGTCTACTCCATTACGCCTAAAACCACTACGGGGTATTATCTGTAACCCGTAGTTTTCGACACCTGTTAAACTACTGCAATGATCAAAATAAGTATTCATCTCTGGCCATTGACGTAGCCAACCCGCTCGTAGTTTCTCAGACTCTTCTAGTGTTATGTTCAGCCCCCAATTGCTTCGTGCATAAGTTACACACGTTTTGGCTGACAGCCCCCCAGGATATCCGAAGTTTGCTATTTTAGCACTTTGGCGACTACATCCAGCGTGGTTTGCAAAGTCTTGGTGTGGGTCGAATCCGGGATTATGCTGATATTTCCTAGCCAGTTGTGACTTTCCTAACAAGTCCAAGCAAGATTGGGCTAGTGTCCTCATCTCGTGTGCATCGAAGTCACTAAACATTAGGGTGCTGCCTTCCCGGGCTACGATGCACTCTCGGAATCCTGGTTTACGGGGGAGATTTTGAAGATTAGGCGAGTCACAACTGGTTCGATTATTATCCGTACCTACAGCGTCAAAGTATGCGTGGATTACAGGCTTTTTGAAATGTCGTAGATAGGTATTCGCTTCTTTTTCTAGAGATTTAAATTTTTGAAGTAACACTAAAGTAGGATGGTTACATTGGTTTATGGCGTCTGCGTTTGCCTGTATTTTGCCTGTTTTAGTCCTTGGTGGAGTTCCGGGGAAGGACTTCTCTACGAGTTCTCTTATTAACTTGTCGTTCTTTTTGGTGTTCGGCAATTCTACGGGGGTGTCGTCGAATAGTGATCTTGACTCCTGTAATGTAATAATGCCTGTTTCCTTTAGCTGCCTCCCTACGGTTAGCATCTCATCGGCGGTTTCGTTCCATCGTTTTGTTACATACTCTTGATCTGTAGTAACTCCCCATACGGACATCAAATGCAGAGACATTGCCGCCCGTGTGTCGTGATATTGTGTTGGTATCGGATAGTTTATAGTGTCTGCTCTACTACATTGACCTTGATACACCTGTAGCGTAGTTACTGCATCCAGTCGCGAGTATTCAACCGCGTCACTAGGCCATGACTCTATTGGTATACCGTCTAGTTCCTTATACCGCAAGCGCCAGGTGTCTTTTTTCTGTAGCTCCTTTCCTAAATTGCGCTTGGCTAATTTATCTAGAGAGTACCCTTTTTTCTTCTTGTACTCTCCTTTAGCTAGGTCTAATAGCTTCTCTCTTACCATAGTATCGGTGATTCCGTTCATATGATAAGCTTCAAATATAAGGTCCCATAATTTTGGGAACGTTCGCAATAAACAAGCGGCGTCGTATGCTATATTATGACCTACCAATATTAATTCCTGGTTAATACTCATCCGAAGGTGGTCAGTTAACCATGCCTCGATTGTGTCCGGGTCTGCATAAACGTCGCTAGACACTTCATCGGCCCAGGAGACACATACTACTTTAGGTGCCTTGTTGTAGTCTTCTAGTAAGTGGGTCTCCGTATCTATAGCTATAACTTTTTTTGTCATTGCTTTTTAAAAAACCCCATGTATTCTTCGTTACCGAACTGGCCTTTGGTCAACTCGATCACTTCGCCTACGGTGAATTCGTCTTTATCTGTTCCCGCGTGCGTCTCTACGAAGTTTCTCGTGCCTGCTTCGCATGCGCCTGTGATCACTCGATAGCTCTCGATAGCTTCTTTGCGCGTTATCTTCGTCTCTACAGTCCACTCGGAGTACTTAGATTTGTCTCTATCGGATACCTTGTATACGAACGACTCTCTAGCTTCTTTGAGCGTATCTCCGTGGGAGAAAACTCCGTCTTGTTCGATGCAATAAGTCTCATTAATCTGTCCTACGGTTACTACCTTATGTATCCTAACGCCGCCTGACGTTCTTGTGAAAACTATCTTAGATAGGATCCCGTCGGAAAGAAGGAATCCTTGGTCTAAGAAAGCTTGTGACACCCGCCGTCTTGCTTGCGTCGTGTTTGTGTGCTCCACCGTCAGCTGAGGAAAAGCGCCCTTCGTATCCGCTCCTCTGCAATCTAGGTAGCCGCCCACAGTAGTCAGCTGAGGAAAAGAGCCCTTCGTATCCGTTTCTGAGCAATCTAGCCCCCCTCCCACGGTAGTCAACTTGGGAAAAGATCCCCTGATATCCGCTCCTCTGCAATTTAGGTAGCCGCCCACAGTAGTCAGCTGAGGAAAGGAGCTCTTCGTATCCGCTCCGGCGCAATATAGGTAGCCGCCCACAGTAGTCAGCTGAGGAAAAGATCCCCTGATATCCGCTCCGTAGCAATCTAGGTATCCTCCCACCGTAGTCAGCTGAGGAAAAGAGCACCTGGTATCCGCTCCTGAGCAATATAGCCAGCCGCCCACAGTAGTCAGCTGAGGAAAGGAGCCCTTTGTATACGCTCCTTCGCAATATAGCCCCCCTCCCACAGTAGTCAGATGAGGAAAGGAGCCCCTAGTATCCGCTCCTTCGCAATCTAGGTAGCCTCTGATCTCCTCCACCGAGGAATAATCATCCCTCTTGTTGTAGATTACGTTGCCTTCGATTATTTTGTTGTGTTTCATAACGTCCTCCTAAAGAATAATCTAATCCGGCTTTACGTTCGTGTCAACCCATTCTGCATCATCATAAGAAAAAATAACACTCTTGTATTTCTCCCAAAAGACGTGCGCAAACAAACCAGGAGAGTAGCAGAACAGTTTTATACCTACGTGGTTGTATGCTACTACTATTCCTTTAGGGGAACGATAAATTATTGCAGGTTCTGTGGTAGTTGTTTTCACTAAGAGCAGTTTGGAGGGGGGTCTACAACCCAGCCTTTGAGTTCCGTAATAGGTCGGAATTCAAAGTGTTTGCAGTCAGGATATAGTTCTTGAAACTGATTAGCCGTCAACCATTCGTGTGAATCGGTCTCAAAGCCTACTTTCGGCACGTATCCGTATTTAAAAAAGCGCGTTATCCAGGGAGAGAATACTATCAGTTTCAGCTTAGGCGTAAAACTCCATACATGGGGCACACCCTCCATAAGTCCGCCGGAAATCGTAGGTAAATAATACTCCCCTCCGACTTCTTCAGCAACGCTCTGTAAGGATTTATTCATTTCTGGTATGTTTACTTTTGGCATTTTATTTCTTCAGCTCCCAGTATCCCGCGTTTGCTCGTAGCCAGTTGATTACATCTTTACTCGCCTGGTTTACAACCCCTCCCAGTTCGATGGTGGGGATGCAAGAATCGATATAATGTGTCGCGTTGTTTAGTATCTTTTCCGAGCAACCGTAATACCTAAGTTTATTCTTCACCATAGTAGAAGTATAAGGCAGTTCTTTCCATTTAAAGTATTCCATCTCAAAATTGCCACGGAAGGCTTGACACTCGTATAGCGCTCGTTTTTCTGGGTTTCTTACGTAGTTCCAAACGAACGAAACAACTGATCCGTTGAACTGGCGTACGTGTTGAAACTCGTGAGCACACAGCACTATCTGATCCCAGTAGGACCACCTTCCTTCGTCGTCGCCTAATTTAAACGGTATATAAATACGATTACCTATAGTAGTAACGTATCCGTTCATGAATTGTTCATACGACATAATAGAAAGTCTTTGTAATATCTTTCCGGCTAGAGACATTAAACCAGACGTTCTTTTGTCGTATACCTTCACGTCGTACTTGCCTGTCATAAAGTCCCATAAGCGGATTACATCGTCTCCTAACCTACTCTTAGCGTCTTGCCTGAGAGCCATTACAATTCCTTTCCGTCGTACATACCGACAAATCGGTTTCGAATTCACAACAGACGAACGTATCAAAAACGCCGTTTAGTCCTTCTACGTCGTCACAGTCGTCGGCTTCGAACCAATCACCCTCGGCGTCACAAAAATATCTTACACTCCCCCTACACTCCATTTCTTCGGGGATGCATTCATCGGAACAACCAGACGCCAAAAAAGCAACTGAGAGGAGTAGTAAAGCAACAATTATGCCGAACTGTCTTAAGACCCCCTCTTTTTGCTTTTTTTCGAGAGCTTCTATTCTAGCGAAATGCACTCTCTGTCTAGCGGCTAACGTTTCTATTATCTTCTGGCTGTTCTGTAGATACGACACAAAAGAGTCCCGGGTCTCGTCTATTTCGTTCCAATCGTTCATTGAATCCTCCTTAAAACAAAAGACCGTGACCATGTTAATCCATGGATTTTACAGTATTTCACGTCGGTCTTATGCTTTACTTTGCCAGTCGTTTCTCCTTTGTAAAAGGTTAAAAAATTTCTTTGGGCCTTAGCCCCACGGTCTTTTGCTGCCCCGGGGAGAATCGAACTCCCGCTGCCGTCCGGCGTACATTATAACGGCTTTCTTCCTAGGTTCCGGTGCCTATTCCACTTGGCTACGGGGCAAAGCGCCGAGGGGGTTTTTTGCGCATAATATAGAGGCGTACCCCCCGACTTACGTTGATCAGACGTCATTAGTTCAACAATCACTTTCTTTCTAAGCTTTCTACTCTTGCTATAGTGTCCTCTAGCACATCACATATTGTTTTCAATAAGTCTTCGATATCTACAGAGAAATCCCAGGAAATCTCTTCGCGTATAGCAGTATACAGCCGGTGTCTTTCGGTCCTTCCGTAACAAGCCAGACGCGCCTTAATAGTTTCCACCGATGAATAACCGTCCTTCTCGTCATACATGTCGTAACCTCCCAGGCCCTGTGGTGGGATTCGAACCCACGTTTGGAGGACGTTGCTAACCAATAGCCGCACAGGGCTTTTCTAACTAAGCACTAAGCAAAACAAAAAGATATATCAAAACGGAGAAAAACCAGCTTCGTTCCTAAGACTCTCCGCTTTAGCTTGCACCTCTTCCGGCACAGTCGCCCAAGAACACTGCAGAAATTTAGCTCCGTTCTTCGTCGTCGCGTTTACGGCCTCTAGCCGGATAAGACGACCTCTGCAAGGGTTTTTCTCGCTACAGCAAAGTTTAAAAGCTTCGCTGGTAACTTCGTCCTCTTCGCTGTCTGTCAATCGCATCAAAAAAGTTTTGATGTTGTTCAGTTTCACCTCAGGACTCTTCGAATAGTTGATCACCAGAGCCATACGGGTACCCGCCGGGCGGCTCTCTACGTTACTATCTAAGATGTCGAATTCGGCAACGAAGAAGCTCTGACCGTCTCTCTTCGATTGAAAAGCCTTTAGACAGCTGCAATAGAGCAAGGGGTAGACGCCGGGATCAATGTATGGATCCTTTTCCATCACCTTAGCATTGTCTATACCAGAGAACATATCGTAACCTTGTTGCATTTTTGGCTCTTTGTCTTCTGTCTTTTTGTCGAACATTCCCATTTCTGTCGGTTCCTTTCTTTGTTACACTTATAATTTAATGGTCCAAAGGGCATAAGTCAATACCCTCTGGATCGATTTCGTCTATTTTTATCCCTTCGAAATATGGGTCCTCCACATCTGTGATTTCGCATAGTTCGGATACACATAGAGCCGAGCTACCATCTATGTCTATATCTAAGTCGAAATCTATGTTTTCACACTTGTCTTCCGCGTCATATGGGTCGGTAGCCCTTACAGTGGTGGTCACCATAACAGTCACCGGGACAGATACTTTATATAATTTTTGTCTATAGCTCATCTTATCTAATCCTTTTGCACTATTACCCGCCCTTTACATAGGCCTTTGTCTTCGAAAAACCAATCTCCGTCTATGTCCACCCCTTGGGGGTTCTTCCTCGGCGTGCTAGGAAGACTAGCCCAATTAGAGATCCGGTTCTTGCCTTCTTCTGCTTCGTCAAAAACAGCGGGAGGCACCACGTTACCGATCTGGAACATAAAAACGATGCTTCTGATATGCGAAGGTATCTCAGAAAGTTTGAGAGAACTAATGCGTTTTCTACGGGCTAGTTTGGCCGGGCTGGCGTGTTTCGTTCCCGCGTACTTCCTAGCGAGATCCCCGCCGGCCATCCATCGCGGGTTTATAGGCTGCGAGAAATGCCGTACTAAGAATTTAAAAGTAGGCCAATGATAACGACCTCTATGTAGTAGATACCTATTTACAAGTCCCCACATCATAGCCGCTGCTTTCTCTGCGCTACAATTTGTTCCTCCTTCACCCACACACATACGCATTAGCCACAAAGCTACATCTTCGGATATTACGACATGCCTATCAGTATCGTTGTTCCTCTTATTCGGTCCTAAATACACGTATTTGGCAGTCATTGGTGTATGCTCCTTTAGCTCTTCCTCTAGCAAAGTAACACACGATTGGAGCTTTTGCAATAGTTCTCGGGTTTTATTTTGGTTCATCGGCTTCCCTTTTGGTCGCACAGAGAAGTATGTACTCCCGATCCATGTCGTAAGGTGTTTGCTTTCCCGCTAAGTACGCTGCTCGGCTCTTGATCTTATCTTCCAGAAAAACCATAACCTCTTCTCGGGTGATCTTGTCTATTTCTTTTTGTGTCTTTGGCATCGGCATTTTTTGTCCTCCTACGTTAATTATATTCCTATCCTATCACAGTAGTTCAGTTTTTGTTGATTGCCGTAAGTGTCTTCCAAATATCTCGCGTCACCATAGGCTCTCTCTACTGCCTCTCTAAAATCTAACACGTGACATAGCACTTCGCAAGTAACTTCATCGTTTTTTTGTCCCGCCCTATGTGTTCGCCCTAGCAACTGCTCCCAAGTCTTTCCCGACGTAGGTGGACAGGTAATCAAATTCCTACAGTAATTTTGAAGGTTCTTGCCGGTTCCGTGGGCCGAGATGCTAGCTATTATAACCTTATCTTTGCAGTCCAAAATACTTGAGTCTCCGGCGCCGAAGTACTTGCGGCCAGACATATCAGATAGCTTCCTGCCGAACAATCTATGCTCTACCCACACTATGCTTGACTCCTTAGTTTTATCCATCCAATTACAAAGCCAATCCAGCATAAAAGTGTCTTCCCATTCTGCCACTGTGTTTATTTTAAAAGTGTGTCGTATGTCTCGCCATTCTTTCCATTCGGGTATTGGTCGCTCGAATTTACACTCATTCCATACTTGTAATTCTGTGTCTAGGCCTCTCCTGTTATGTTTTAGGGTCTCGTTTACGTACGACTTCCAAGCACGTCGTGCGGATAGCCAATCTTCAGGCGCCGGGGGATCCCAGCGGTACCAAAACCCTAGCGCTAGCTCTCTAACATGTCTCCATAGCGCTACTGCCTCGCTGAGTATGTCTCCGTTAGGTGTTTCCCACGTGTTCTTCAAACTATGTATAGAATCCTTTATTTTTTTAGGTGTCTTTATATCGTCGCGACCAATTAGTCTTAAAGAGACACCCAAAGAGTCTTCCTCACTGGCCACGACACCGGGGGTCTCTACTAACCTTCTGCGAAACCCTTGACGCGCGTTCTCTCCATCTTCGCAAAAACGCATAAGGACACCAGGGTGTACGGCTGCTTTTTCGTTTACCCCCTCGTCTAATGCGTCTGCCCATTCACACAGCTCTTGCCAGCGTATCGGGACCGGGGAATTAGGGCCTAAACACCATTCGGCTATATGCGCCCAGTCTTTTATAGATCTGTTAGATATAGTGCCAGACATAGCTACACATTTAGTTGTGGGATTGTCCCTAAAGTATCGTACCATCCGTTTTGTGCGTCCTGCCTGTTTTCGTTTTAAATAATGACACTCGTCTAATATAATCAGGTCCGGTTTCAGATCGTCTAATAACGTTTTGTTCTTGGCTAGACTTAATTCCGAATATCCGTATATCTTAAGATTAGGGTGTAAGAGCCAGTGTTTCTCGGCCTGTGGCAACACGTGTTTTTTGGTCTGATCCCGTAGAGCAGCCGGGACTAACAATATCGGCCTTTCTACGTCCATCACCACAGGAGCCAATAGACTAATAAGGCTCTTTCCTTGACCTACTCCGATAGGGAGAAAGGCACCGCCGTATTTACTAGCTGATACTAACGCCGCGGTTTGTATAGGCCAAAGATCTTGCCCCCCGCGGGAGGTCCTTAGGAGTTCCTGTAGCGCATCGGAGTACTGTTCTACAAACTCCAACCAATCGACTCTAGGCAAGGCATGTATCCTACGGAACTCGCCTGAGTTTACCACTGTAGCGCGGTAGCCGCAGGCTTCTCGGGCGTACAAAGGCACCTTAGAACAGCCGACTTTGTCCAGTAGTTTTATTAGGAGTTCGTTAGACATCTAATTTGTGCTTTGAGCTCATAGATGGCTTCTTGGGCGCGTTCTAGATTCGTTCGCAATCCGTCACAATAGGGGCACTTCTTGGCCTTTTTTAAGGTAGTCAGCGCCTCTTGTGCCAGCTCTAATTCTCGTCGCAATTCGGCAACGTGGTCATAGTGGATCTGTTCTCTATCAGCTTTTCTATCGCTTTTGCCGCCTCTTCGGCACATCTCTCCGCCTCCTTCCATTGCTCTTTAGTATAGCCACTTTGTGCCCAAGACACAATTTTAACCGCTTCTTCGACAGATTCCTTTATGTGCCTCTCACGCCGGGAGTTCTCAAAAGAAACACATGCCCCAAAACCTAAATATTTAGATGTCTCTACAATCTTAATTCTCTCTGGGAATACGGCTATTAATCCGTCTTCCGTGGTAAATACAGCCAAAGCACTCATCTCTTCATATCTCGTTCCTCAAAAAACAACCCGTCTACTCCGCAAACCCCGCTAAGGGATCTCATTTGTTCACAGGTTTTCCTACCCAAAAATTCTATTTTACCTGTTACGACGTCTTCCACCAAGAAAACCTCCCCGTCTTCATAGGCTTCGTTGCATAGACATTTCATAGGCTCACCAAGCATATTCAAAGAGTGTATACAACGCTTACAAACAGGAAATCTCATCGAATGCCTTGTGCTACTCGCGCAGCAAAACGCCTTAGTGTCTCTAGACATACTCGCCCTTCTTGGCTGCTACTATTAACATAGACATTTCCAGAAGGGTTTTCTTTTTCGATATATCTGGCTAGTCTTTTAGTCAACATACCATTACCTTTGCCATATTCACAAAAAGACCAATGTTCGACTTGGTTTTCCTTTTCGATAGCTTCTGTAACAGGACGTATGAAGTCCGCAAGTAGGATCATATCCTCGTTAACTAATAGACAATCGATGTATATCACTAAATCTGTGTCCTCTGCTTTCCTAACTTTCGACTGAACGGGCGGTTTCTTTTCCGATTTAACTCCTTCTTCTGCCTGCGGAGGATTAACCTGTTTATTCTCCGGCAGCTCTTTTAATTTTTCAGTAATAGGATGCTCTTTCTTCTTCTTTTGTGCTTCTGTTGCATCGTTTAATTTGTCAAAAAAACTCGTCATTTACCCTCCGAAAAACCCCATGTATTCTTCGTTACCGAACTGGCCTTTGGTCAACTCGATCACTTCGCCTACGGTGAATTCGTCTTTATCTGTTCCAGCGTGCGTCTCTACGAAGTGTCTCGTACCTGCTTCGCATGCGCCTGTGATCACTCGATAGCTCTCGATAGCTTCTTTGCGTGTTATCTTCGTCTCTACAGTCCACTCGGAGTACTTCGATTTGTCTCTATCGGATACCTTGTATACGAACGACTCTCTAGCTTCTTTGAGCGTATCTCCGTGGGAGAAAACTCCGTCTTGTTCGATGCAATAAGTCTCCTTAATCTGTCCTACGGTTACTACCTTATGTATCCTAACGCCGCCTGACGTTCTTGTAGAAACTATCTTAGATAGGATCCCGTCGGAAAGAAGGAATCCTTGGTCTAAGAAAGCTTGCGTCACCCGCCGTCTTGCTTGCGTCGTGTTTGTGTTCTCCACCGTCAGCTGAGGAAAAGAGCACTTCGTATCCGCTCCGTAGCAATATAGCCGCCCGCCCACAGTAGTCAGCTGAGGAAAAGAACCCCTGGTATCCGCTCCTCTGCAATCTATTGTACCTCCCACAGTAGTCAGCCGAGGAAAAGAGCACTTCGTATCCGCTCC
>Ga0180437_10005186_pt1 | contig 17977 bp, 14 predicted proteins | sample SS_ome_4_FD_132410 | JGI IMG/M metagenome (GOLD analysis project Ga0180437, IMG submission 132410) | Hypersaline lake sediment archaeal communities from the Salton Sea, California, USA - SS_3_D_1 metaG | ecosystem: Environmental > Aquatic > Non-marine Saline and Alkaline > Hypersaline >... | reverse complement strand
TCGCCAGGCTACCGATTGATCCTGAATAATATTCTCTTTCCTGCGGCAAAAAAGAAAGAACAGAAAACGTGAGACATTGCCTTTCGATGATCTGTCCATCGCGGTGGGTTGGACAGGAAAATCGGGACTTGAGTAAATATCGGTGATTAGACGGACGCCTGCCTGCTATTCCGCCAGCAATCCCTCAACCACACCCAACACATCTACAAAGCGCCCCTTATAATCGGGCTCTATGACATCAATAGCAGCCCCTTTCCTCAAACGATCGCTCATCGTCAGGGACGAGCCGTTTCTATCCTGTACATCCAACGTCAGGAACGTCTTCATCCCGATCCTTGCAGCGACCATATCGTTGAGGGGATCATTGCCTACCATCAGGCATGCCTGGGGCGGAACGCCCATGGTTTCGCATATCTCCCGGTAGTAACCAAGATTCGGTTTGCAAAAACTCGTATTTTCGATATCCGTGACCAGATCGAAGTCGAGTCCTCCCAATCCCGCCCATGCCAACCGTTTCATCTGAACGAGCCGTGGCCAAAACGGGTTGGAAGCGATGATGCGCTTGAGACCCCTTACCTCTAGCGTCACAAACGTATCTCGCACTCCCTGGACCTCTGTCATCATCGTCTGAAATGCGTCGAACGCGTCTTTATAAAATCGCAGAAAGCGGTGCCATATCTCCTCTCTTCGATCCTCCAGTCCACTACAGAATGCCGTCATGAAGAAATCGGCGTTGGACATCCCGCCGTCATTCTGCAGCATGGCCTGGGAACTGGACATCAACCGTTGCCGGAATACATCCAAGGGCATGATATCCGAGAACACGCGGGCAATGCGGGGCAAGTAACGCATGAAGAATTCCCGTTCATCGAAAAGAATCAGAGTGTTGTCCAGATCGAAGAGCACGGCTTTCAGCATGTAAAGTTTTCCTTAATCGATTAAAAAAGAGGCATGCGACGGGTGATCTATCACAGTCCAGCCAGGGACGGGGGAAGTGGGATATCAGGAAAATGGGACAGGAGAAGTCCCCGCATGTGCCGGGCATTCTCCGTATTTCCATATTGAATCTCGTAAAGGGCCCGGTACATCCACATATTCGACACAAAGTTCTCGATGATCCGGGAATACCGATTCCCCTGCCTGGGAAACCGTATAGATACATCGGTCTTCTCCAGCGGAACGTAGGCATCTGAATAAACGATCCGGAAGAAGAACAGGTCCGGTATCAGATGTAGTCCCGTCGGCAGGGTCAACTCCCCCCTTCTGAGTTCGCCTTCCACGAGTTCCGGTGCGATAAACACGCTCCTCTCATCCATGTTCGTTTCAATCATCCGGGTGATGAGTCGCCTGTACCGTTTCTCCAGAACCGACGCGTCGTAATCGCCCCCCTGCTCGAAAGGAGCCAGGGCGGTCAGGAACGAGTCAACTTCCTGGTCGATGTCATCCATCACATCAGGATAATTTGTCTTCATTTGATCAAAATACCAGGAACGCCTGAGCAGCTCCTTGTCGACGATGGCCACGTCCCTCCGGCGGCCCTCGACGAATTGAAAATAGTATGCTGGAGAAATCAAATAATCCCACTGATAGCTCAAGAGCATGGCGTTATCCGGTAGGCTTCTCAACGCCTGGGTGGTATAATCCTCGTACACATACAGATCGCTGCTGTCGGCTTCGGAATAATTGCTGATAACCTGGTAGGATAGGCCCGAAGCGACGAGACCCATGAACAGGTATTGCCAGATAGGTTTTCGAAGTATTTGAACAACGGCCAGGAAGCCAAAGCCTATCCAGAACGCGAACACGAGATAAGCCAGCAGAAAATAGGACTCCAGATCGTGTATATCATAATTGATGGAATAAAACACCGTCGCCAGAAACGAGATCAGGAGAAACACTGCCAGCCGCGGCGAACTCATAAAACTGGAATAGATACCCACGACTCCCAGCAGAAGACCGAGCCAGCCGAATTCACCGGGAAAAGCACTGAGGAAATCGTTCAAATGCTTCAAAGCAACATCCGAAGACGAGAACAACCACACGCGATACTGCTTGCCCGACACGTGGCGCAAGAAATTCTCCCAGGTGACCGGATTCCCCCAATTGAGCACCGGCTGCTGAGCCGCACGAAGGGGCAGGTAGAGGACGATCAATCCGTAAACGACGAGGAATACGCTCATCATTAAAAGCATCGTTTTCCAGGCCGGCCTGCGGATTCCTGTCTTCTGGAAAAACAGTACGGCCACGCCGGGAATCAGCAGAATCGTGGTCATGTGGTTGGATAGCCCCAAGGCCAGGGCTGCGGCAATCCATAACCAAGATGCCCCAGTTATGTATGCTTTGAGCAATGTAAAAATGATGATGCTGACGAGCGCGATGTGGAGAGCATAGACTTCCACCGACGTGGATTGCATCCAAAACGTCCGACTGAAAGCCAGGTAGAGCCCACCCACGACGCACGAAAAAAGAGGCAACAACTCGTCCGACCGTTTTCTTTGTGCGGAGCGATGACTCCTGCGTCGGTCACTGGAGTTGCTTTCAGGGACGCGGATGCATTGGGCCATTGCTCTCGGAGATAAACAAAGGTCTAAGGATTTCAGGAAGAAGAGGACACCCACAAGACACCAGACCAGGGAAAGCAGGTTGGCTTGAAATATCTTGGACGTGAACAGGGGTATTTTCAGGAAAACATGGCCTAGCATCGTGAACAGGGGATATCCTGTAGGGTGCGCGATTCCCGCGACCGCCTGCACGGCTGCCAGTTCGCCGGAGTCGATCTGTACCACCGTTGGCGCCAACGTTTGGCCATAAAGGATGGCCGCAACAATCAATACGATGGTGTATGATAAGTATTTTATTTTCTTAGAAAGCGCTGGTTTATGGAAGGCGGTTTGAGATGGCTTTTTTATCATTCCAGAAGGGATTCAGTATATCCTTTCCATCAATACCTCACATCCAGTTGGATCGTCGCGGTTCGAGGCGGAGCCAGGTTGGCCGGGGAGATCAAGTAATTGTACTGGAACAGGTTGTCGATGAGAAACCGGAGCGTAAAATGCTCCCTGGTGAATCCAAACCGGAGTGCGGTTACGTAGGTGGGAACCCGTGCGTCGATATCCTTGATGAACACCTTGTGATATTCATCCACCCTCTCGATTCGACTCAGGTACCGAAAATCGATGCCGAACGACAAGGGGGGATAATTCAAGTCGTTGGAAACATACACCATATGTTTGGAACGGTATTTCAGCGGAGCGCCGTACTCGTCGCCCGGCGAAAGGTCTTTGGTGTCGATGTACGAATACCCAATCCGTGTCGATAAGAGCCTGCTCCACCAATCGGTGCGATGGGACACATCGAAACCCAGTACCCTGGCCTGAAGGACATTCTGGAACCGAACCGTAACCCCGGCTTGATCGACATCCCTGTACAGTTGGGGTTCGATCAGGTCTTCGTATTCGTTGTAAAAGACGGCTGCATCGAGGTTCATCGATTTCGAGAGGGCCTGTTTTATCCCCAATTCCAACGATTTGCTCTTTTCGGGCCGCAGGTCAGGATTGGGCGACAGCCGAATCCCAGCCGTGAATGTGGAGATGAAACGCTCGGCGATGGCTGGCACGCGAAACCCCTCGCCAGCCGAAAACCGCAGGTTGGTACCAGGTCCCAGGGTCAGGTTCATGCCTAGTTTTCGCGTCACTTCACCGGTAGAACCGATGCCCTGCACTTTCTCCCAGTCGTACCGTGCCCCGATCGTGGTCTTTAAAATGCCCCAAAACCGCTGATCGAACTGCACGTAATAGGATGAGCGGGAGGCGCGTCTATTGTCGAATTGGATGGACTCGACTTCATCGTGTTGGACATCGTAACCCACGACCAGAATACCCTGAGAGGTAACCTGACAGTTGAGCTGTGCCTCACCCCCATGTGTTGTCACGCGGGAGGACCGGAACGTATCCAGCCCCTCCGCACCACCGTCACCCTTGTTCTGGAGACGATCCTCGTTGGAGGCTTTGTTGTATCTTCCTTTAAGGAGCAGATTGATTTTGTCGTTGACGACATAGCTGATGGAAGGATAGGCGAACGTGTTCTGCATTGTCGATCGTGTATGGTAGCCGATGGGATCGGACCCGTTGTCATACGGATGGGCCAGGTCTTTCCAATAGATGAAGAATCCTCCCTTGTTCCTTCCGTAACCGGCCATTAGGTCCGTACGCAATCTGTGACTAAAGGGATACCCGAGAGTTGCCATGAAATTGAAGACCTGACGGTCGTCGTTTTCACGATAACCCGTCGTGGCATGATAGTTGGACGAGAAAAGGGCGGAAACAGGCCCCACATACGTGGAAAAATCAACGGCCGTGCCCTCAAAATGATTTCGCTCGTCCGCCCACTGCCATTGGGTGTGAGAAGGTCTGCTGTACAGGCCGGTAAACGTACGGACGTATATATGACTCCCCTCCTTAGGCTCATCGGTGATGATGTTGATCACCCCTCCCATGGCACTGGAGCCGTACAGGGCCGAACCTGCCCCCTTCATGACTTCGATCTGCTTGACGTTGGACGTGGGAATAGCATACCAGTTGACGTTGTGCATATCGCCCGCCATGAAGGGACTCCCGTTGAGGAGAACCAGCACCCGGCTTCCCACGCCCCAGTTAAATCCGCTGGACCCCCGAATGGAGACTTGTCCGCCGTCCAGTGCATTGACTCCGGGCACGTATCTCAGCGCTTGATCCACAGAGAGGATGTTACGCTCCGACAATTCCTGGGCTGGAACGAGGCTCAAGCTGATGGGAATATCGTTTACCGACTGCTGATAACGGCTCGCCGTCACGGCCACACCATCCAACAGCACGACTGTCTCTTCCAGGACAAACGCCAGATCCATCTCTCTTCCCCCGAGAACCTGGATGTCCTTTTCCTCCTTTTTATAACCGATGGCCGAAACCAGAATCGTATACGACCCGGGCGTGATATAGGGAATGATAAACCAGCCCTCACCGTCTGTGGCAGCACCCAGCATGGTCCCAAGAACGAGCACATTGGCCCCGGCGACAGGGTTTCCCGTTGCCGATTCGGTCACGCGGCCGACCACGCGGCCAGTGGCGGTCTTATTTGTACCGGTCACTTGACCGATGCTGGCAGAGAGTGCGAGTAATATCCAGAAGATGCAGATTGTTCTGATCTTCATCACCAACCCTCCTCCTCTCGATGCAAGGCGAGCGTCTTGATGATGCACGGAGATGCGTTAGTACCCAACCGCACCAGATGGAGGATGCTGTAAAACTGAAGTGTGACGAGATTCTCGTATACATACGTGGTCGGCAGTGTGATCAGGTCCAGCGTGCTCTGGCGCGATGAAAAACCCAGGGTGTCAAAATTAAAGATCGTCGACTCCACGGGAAGCAGAAGCACTTCATCATCGATGAGCTCGAACGCGCCGTTTCCTGTCAGGGTATCCTGTATAACGATATTCAGCGGGAGCGGAGCACCGCCTTCGTATATCAACGGACGAATCGAGATGACGGCATACACCGAACACATGCCCGTCAGCTCAAAGGAAAAAAGACCGTCGACATCGGTATCAAAAATGATGGAATCTACCGGAAATTCTTCTAATAAAGCGACGTCAGCCGTATTCGATGTGTCGGGAAGCCATACCCCTACTGGGTTACCTCCTTCCGGCTGCACAGGGAAAACAATTTCCTGAGATGGCGTCTCGGGCGGCGTCAATCCCCTGTTACAGGCGAAAATGAGGACAGAGAATAGAATGAAAGATGTTTTGGTAAGACCTCGATTCATCGGATATCTCCTCGACGTGAGATCAAACCCTGACTGTAATGTAATAAATAATATCACTCATTTTCAAGTACTATTTTTAATGGCGGTGCAAGTCTTTATGCATGATCTTTCGTGTCTTATGCAATCGATCATCGGCAGGCAGGTCTGCAAGATACTGGTTCATGTTCTTATCGTTCTCCGCTAGGAGCAGTTTTGAGACGTATTCGACCACGCTGTGAGGAAAAACGTTCTCCCTCTCGTAAAGGTGTTTTTTCTTAAGGAGCAGGGTGGCAGATTCAACACAACTCGTGGGCAATGCCGGTAGCTTTTTCAGTATCTTTTTATTCTCAAAAATGTTCCCCTTAACGTACAATTTTTCTGCTTCTGCTATGGAACCGGGGTGGGAAAGGCCGTATTCAGCTGCCATCGTGATGCCGGCAAGCAGCAGGTGAACGATGGCGCTTCCGTCCGGACTTCGGAGTTCAACGGTCTGACGGCCGCCAGCCTCCTTCAGTGGCTCGGTCTGTTGAGGATTTAAAACCCGGGTCAGGTCATTGACCCGTGCCCATCCCAACGGCACACGGATCATGGCACTGCGGTTCAGGTCGCTCCAGCAAATACGCGTCGGTGCTTCCTGATGGGGCACCAAACGGAGGTAGGCGGAAGAAACTGTGTTTCCGAACGCGGTCAGGGAATCGGCGTAAACACATAGGCCTCCGATCATCTTCTTGGCCCGGTCGGTTAAATGCCCGTCCCGTTCTGTCATAATATTTTCACCGTTCTCCACCAGGTCCATGTGCACATGGAAGCCGTTGCCCGCGATCCCCTCTTCCAATTTGGGTGCGAACGTGGCCACGCATCCATATTTGTAGGCGATATTCCGAATCAACCAGCGGGCCAGGACCAGATGATCCCCTGTCTCCTCGATGGGCGTAGGGATAAATTCGATCTCCAACTGTTCGGCCTGCTTCCCCTTTATTTCATCCAAGTCGCTCCGGACGCTCTCTACATAACCCACTTCACTGTGGGCGTACTTAACCGCACCGGTTATCTGTGTGATATGATGCATCATCTCGTTCAATATTTGTCCCGTCTTTACGAACGGTGCCGCTGAATGGTAGCCCCTCTGTTTTGCACCTTGAAAGATGCGCGATATCGGCTCACTCAACAGAAAAAATTCCAATTCGCCCATAGCATGGAATTCGAGTTTCGTCTTTTTCCTGAAAAGCTGAACCGCGCTATGAAGAATATTATCCAACGTGAAAGGGGCCAGATTTCCGTCTTCCATTAAATAACGACAGATAAAATCCAAGCTTCCTGGATCGAAAGGACTTAAAAAAGCGGTCTTGTAAACAGGAACGACATACAGATCGGACAGGGAGACATCCACCATGCCCTTGAACAGGGACGAACCATCCACCCGTTCCCCGTCGGTCAGTATCCGAGCGGCTTGATACCGATTTGCGATGGGTAGTTTGAGCTCTTTCAGCTTACCGTCCAGGGCTGTGTAATGGAAGGTAATCCGCTCGATTTGCTTCTCTTCGATAACCTTGAGAAGGTCCTCCCGCGTCAAATCCTTGCGGGGCTTGTCGACGATGAGTGATATGGGATTCTTCAGGGTGTAGTGGGTGCTCATCTAGAACTCCTCCTGAAAATGTCTTTTCTTGCTCCCGATTTTAACCCTGAAATTTTATACGACGTTAGGGAATCATCGGGAAAAACAATATATAAATTTGCATGAAAATGTCAACCAAAAAATAAACAGGTTGATTCTCCAGCCTGATTGTATTACATTAAAACGTTTCAAAATGGACATTTCGAAGACGTCGTATTTAAAAAGGAGCCGTATTTGGATAAAATTCGCGTCGGTGTCATCGGTGTCGGCCACCTGGGCCGGTTTCATACACTCAACTATGCTCAGATACCCGAGGTTGAACTCGTCGGTGTCACCGATCTGGACGCAGAAAAGGCAGCGCATGTGGCTGCAGAAGGTCGCTGCCAAGCACTCAAGGACATCGATGCATTGTTGGATGCTGTCGATGCCGTGAGCGTTGCCGTACCCACGGATCACCACTTCTCTGTGGGGAAACACGTGCTGGAACGGGGAATTCACTGTCTCATCGAGAAACCCATCACCGAAACGGTAGACCAGGCCCAAGAGCTGATCCATCTGTCAGAAGAACAGGGCGTCGTTCTTCAAGTGGGTCATGTGGAACGGTTCAATCCCGCCGTTCGGGGACTCCAAGGCATAGAACTCAAGCCCAAGTTCATCGAATCGCATCGTCTGGCCCCCTTCAATCCCCGAGGCACCGAAGTGGCCGTGGTCTTGGATTTGATGATTCATGACATCGACATCATCCTTAGCCTGGTCAAAAGCCCGATAAAAAGCGTGGATGCCAGCGGTGTCGCCGTGGTATCGGAATCCGTGGACATCGCCAATGCACGTATCCGATTCGAGAACGGATGTGTGGCCAACCTGACGGCCAGCCGCATCTCCCAGAAGAAAATGCGAAAAATGCGGCTGTTTCAGAAAGATACATACATCTCCGTGGACTTCCTCCAAAAATTCTCGGAGATTTACGAGCTGGCCGAGGGCAAGACCGACAGGGCCATAATCATGGGAGAGATCGGTGTGGGCGACAAGAAAAAACAGATCGTCTACCTCCGTCCCGATGTTCCCGAAGAAGGCGGATTGCGTGTCGAGCTGGAGGCTTTTGTCCTCACGGTGGCCGGCCAGAAACCAGCTGCTGTTACAGGTCGGGAAGGCAAGGAGGCCCTTGCCGTAGCCATTCAGGTTTTGGATCAAATGCAAAAATAAGCAGACATTCTTTTTCATCCGTTGAAAGCAAGCCATGACTGGAAATAGAGACGGGGAGATGCATAAAGAATCCATCATGATCATCGCCGGAGAAACGTCGGGTGATATTCATGCAGCCGGCCTTGTCCGCCAGTTGAGAGAAAGACGTCCCGATTTTCAGTTCTTCGGAATCGGCGGCGATGAAATGGCCGAGCAACGGGTAGAAACCATCTACCATGTCCGGGACATGGCTTTCCTGGGCTTCTTCGAGGTGCTGAAGCATCTGCCGTTTGTCTGGAGAGTCTTCCGTAGGATGGTTGCGCTCCTGGAGGAACGTCGTCCCCGTATCGTGATCCTTGTCGATTATCCCGGTTTCAACCTGAGATTCGCCAAGGCTGCGAAAAAACGGGGCTTTCCTGTACTCTACTATATCAGCCCCCAGGTATGGGCGTGGGGTAAAAAACGGATTAAAAAAATCGCTCGGTGCGTGGACCGGATGCTCGTTTTTTTCCCGTTCGAAGTGGACCTGTACCAGAAGGAAGGTCTGGATGTCCGGTTCGTCGGCCATCCCCTGAAGGATGTCGTCCGGGTCCGACAGGACAAAACCTCTTTCTTTCGGGAATTAGGACTGGACCCAAACCGTCCCACTATTGGCCTTTTGCCTGGCTCGCGGGGACAGGAAGTCCAGAGACTATTGCCCGAGATGATCAAAGCCGTGAATCGCCTCCAGAGGACGATGCCCGACCTTCAGGCCGTCGTCGGCCTGGCTCCCATCTTGGCCGACACCGTTTACACACCTTTTTTAAAAGGTGATACATCGATTCGTCCGGTGCGGAATCATACGTACGACGTCATGAGCCATTGCGATGCCGTGATGGTCGCTTCGGGAACGGCAACACTGGAAACGGCCATTCTCGGCACCCCGATGGTCATACTTTACCGGATGTCCCGTATCTCGTATCTCATCGGACGGGCGCTGGTCCGCCTGAAACATATCGGACTCGTTAACATCGTCGCCGGCCGGAACATCGTCCCCGAACTCATCCAGAAGGATGCGAGAGCGGAAAAGATCGCAGAAGCCATATCCGTCTTTTTATCGGACGACGTTAAGCGTAAAATCGTAATACAAGAATTGAACAAGGTCTCGGATAAATTAGGAGACAAAGGGGCCACGGAAAGGGCCGCCAAGGCCGTGATGGATTTTATCGACGCAAACACTCAATAATATCCTGGGTTCTCGAATGATGAATCTCTGGAACAACCCTTTCTGGGGTATATTAATGTGGCCGTTCTCGTTGTTGTATGGCCACGGAGAATCCTTGCGCATGATGCTGTATAGACGACAGATTCTCCCGTCTATGCGCCTGCCGGCCAAAGTCATCAGTGTGGGCAACATCACGGCCGGAGGTACCGGAAAAACACCCGTGGTAGCAACTCTGGCAAGACTCCTGGTCAAAAAAGGATGTCGCGTGGGGATTCTGAGCCGTGGCTATGGCAGACGCGGGAAGGAGGCCCTCGTGGTTTCCGACGGCATGAACATCTTGGAAGCCCCACGGAAATCCGGCGACGAGCCGACTCTCTTAGCCCGCTGGTTGGATGGGGTTCCTGTCGTGGTGGGAAAGGATCGGGCCAAGGCCGGACAAATGGCCATCGACTCGTTTGGTTGTGATGTGCTCATCCTCGACGATGCATTCCAGCATCATCGGCTGAAAAGAGACCTGGATCTGGTCATCATCGATTCAACAAATCCCTGGGGAAACGGTCGGTTGATTCCCGCAGGACCACTCCGGGAACCGTTATCCCGTTTGAGCAGAGCGGACGCCATCCTGTTCTCCCGCGTGGATCAGGGCAAGCATCTTCCATCTGCTATGACCCGAGTCCGGCGATGGTCTGAAGCTCCTACGCTGATGGCCATCCATCGGTCCGTGGAATGGGTTTCCATGAGCGATGGTCGGAAACAACAGAAAAATGAATTTCGAGGAAAATCCGTCCTGGCCTTTGCCGGAATCGGGAATCCGACATCCTTTCGGAACACGCTGAAGGCGCTGGGAGTCGACATCCGAGAATTCGTGACATTCAGGGATCATCACTGGTACACGGACGAGGATCTTTCGGACATTTTCTCGCGGGTCGAAAGACTTCAGACAGAAGCCGTGGTCACGACGGAAAAGGACAGCATTCGTGTACCTATCCAAAAAACGTGGAAAATCCCGATGTATTTTCTGAGAATCGAATGCGAACTCAAAGAAAACGGCGATACACTGGAAAGCATTTTAAAACCCGTTTTGCGCTCCTGAGGGGAAAGGAGACGAACGCATGCAGAAGAAAAAGATCATGGTCGTCGATGACGATAAAAACACGCGGCGACTGATCGAGGACATTCTGACCAAGACTAAAAAGTATGAGGTCATTCAGGCCCAGAATGGTGAGGCGTGTCTGAGGAAACTGGACGAGGAAAACGTGGATTTGGTACTCCTGGACCTCCAGATGCCGGGCATCGACGGCATGGAAACACTGAAGAGGATCAAGGAGCGGGTGCGTCATCTACCCGTCGTCATCATGACGGCCCACGGTACCATCGAGAAGGCCGTGTTCTCGATGAAGCTGGGATCGTACGATTTCTTGACCAAACCATTTCCCGGCGAGCGATTGAAGGTGACCGTTAAAAACGCCCTGGAGGCCAACGCCCTGGAAACCGAGCTCCAGAGCCTGCGGTCGGAACTGAATCATCGATATCGGTTCGAAAACATCGTGGGGCAGAGCGGTTCGATGCAAGAGGTCTTCCAGGCCGTAGAAAAAATCGTGGACAGTGATGTCACCGTCCTCATCCAGGGAGAAAGCGGTACGGGAAAAGAACTCTTTGCCAGAGCCATACATAACCAATCCAAGGCCAGGCGCAACAAACCCTTTGTGGCTGTGAATTGTACGGCCCTGCCCGAATCATTGCTGGAGAGCGAACTCTTCGGCCACGAGAAGGGCGCCTTCACGGGGGCGGCGTCCCGGAGGATCGGTAAATTTGAGCTGGCTGACGGAGGAACCGTATTCCTGGATGAAATTGGGGAAATGAGCCTCTCTACGCAAGCAAAAATTCTCCGGGTGCTCCAAGAGAGGGAATTCGAGCGCGTCGGGGGAAACGAGCTGGTGAGAGTCAACATTCGTCTGATCTCGGCCACCAACAAGAACCCGGAGGAAGAAGTACGGCAAGGCACGTTTCGGGAGGACCTGTTCTACCGAATCAGCGTCTTTCCCGTCAAACTTCCACCTCTGCGGGAGAGGAAAGAGGATATTCCTCTGCTGGCAGCTCATTTCTGCCAGAGGTACAGTGAGCGGGAAAAAAAGACGGTCAACAGCATCCATCCCGAAGCACTGAAGATCCTCATGGGGTATCACTGGCCTGGTAATGTCCGGGAACTGGAGAATGCTATCGAGAGGGCCGTGGTTATCACAGGCGCGACTGAAATCGTCGAGAACGACCTGCCTCCCCATATCGTGACCATCGGCAAGGAGGACATCACTGATATCAACGAGACATTGCCCCGATGGATCGAAAAACTTGAAATCGAGGTCTTGCGCAAAACCCTCCTGGAATTCGAGGGGAACATCTCCCAGGTCGCAAAGAAATTAGGTATCGGTCGGGCAACAATTTACCGCAAGGCTAAAAAATACAATCTGCCCATATCCAGGTAAGGAGATCACGAACATTGGCACATATGTCTGACTTTCTTGTCATCGGAAGCGGCGTGGCCGGCCTTTCTTTCGCCCTGCGGGCCGCTGAGAAAGGGACCGTGGTTCTGTTAACCAAGAAGGAGCGTGTCGAATCCAACACGAACTACGCCCAGGGTGGCATCGCCGCTGTGTTCAGTCCCGATGATTCCTTTGACCTTCATGTTCAGGACACGCTGAAAGCAGGCGTTGGATTATGCCATGCTGATGCCGTCGATCTCATCGTCCGGGAAGGCCCGGAGCGCATCCGGGACCTGGAACAGTGGGGTGTCCATTTTTCGCATCGGGACGAAAAAGGACATCCTTTCGATCTGGGACGCGAAGGAGGCCATTCCAAGAACCGCATCGTGCATGCCAAGGACCGGACAGGACAAGTCCTTGAGCTGGGGCTCCTGGAAAAAGTACGCGATCACAGAAATATTGAAGTCTCCGAAAATCATGTAGCCGTAGAGTTGATCACCGAGCACCACTTGATGGGCGGGGGAAAAACCCAGGAAAACACGATCCACTGCTGGGGTGCGTACGCCCTGAATGTCAAAACCGGAGAAGTCGAAGTTTACCTTTCCAAGGCCACGCTACTGGCCTCGGGCGGCACAGGACGTGTCTACCTCCACACCACCAATCCCTCCATCGCCACGGGTGACGGTACCGCCATGGCCTATCGCGCGGGTGCAGCCGTGGCCAATCTGGAATTCATGCAATTTCACCCCACGAGCCTCTACCATCCCCAGGGCGATTCGTTCTTGATCTCTGAAGCCGTGAGGGGGTTTGGGGGAATTCTCAGGACACGGGACGGCGAAGCCTTCATGAAGAAATACCATGCGATGGCTGACCTCGCTCCCAGGGATATCGTGGCCCGTGCCATCGATGCCGAGATGAAGAAGCGGGGCGACATGTGCATCTACCTGGACGTCACCCACCTCGACGCCGAAAAAGTACGTGACCGATTCCCCCAGATCAACGAAAGACTTCTGTCGCTGAAAATAGATATGACCAGGGAACCCGTCCCCGTCGTTCCTGCGGCGCATTACATGTGCGGGGGTGTGCTCACCGACCTGGAAGGGCGCAGCACGATACAGGGACTCTTTGTCACGGGAGAGGCGGCGTGTACGGGTGTCCATGGCGCCAATCGGCTGGCCTCCAATTCGCTGCTCGAAGCCCTGGTTTTCTCATACAACGCCAGCCGGAGTGCGTTCGAGTATGCGAAGGACTCCGAAATAAAGTTGCCCGCTATCCCACCTTGGAATGACAAGGGTACCTACGATCATGAGGAGTGGGTGCTCATCTCCCACGATCAGAGAGAAATACAGCGTTTGATGTGGGACTACGTGGGCATCGTTCGTTCCGATGAACGCCTCCACCGCGCCGGCAGACGCATCAACCTCATCGCCGAAGAAATCGAGAACTTTTACAAGAAAACAAAGGTGACGGCGCCACTGCTCGAGCTCCGAAATCTCTCCTGTGTCGCCGGCCTCATCATTCGTTCGGCTCTTTTTCGAAAAGAGAGCCGGGGCCTGCATTATACAACAGACTACCCGGTCACGGATGATTCCCGATGGCTGGGTGATACGGTCATCCACGGTAAAGAGATACTCCTCGAACCCCTCTCCGAATCACAAAAACCCGCTAAACGGTGATGAGAAACCATGAACATCGGCTTGACCGCAGACCGGTATCAAAATATCCCCGCCCACATCATTCTCTGGATTCTGAGATATGTAGGCATCCGTTTCTCCGAAGTAACGGTCAGCATTTTTCAACATCCCGCTAAGACTGCAAAAAACACGCGCGGTATGATCCTGGGGCTTCATCTGCCCAATATGGGGAATTGCGGGTATGACCTGTCCTCCCTGGATCAGGAGGAGACGGTGGCGTCGGTGCTGGAAGACATCGAAAAAAACAGGACATGGTTCGACTTTCAGTACGTCGTGTTCCATCCGCCTGAAGCCCGCTCCGATGCGGCTGCTTTTGACTTCTATGTTCAGAACCTTCGGAAGGTACACTATCCTCTGGTGCTGGAGAACACACGAGGATGGACTCTCCATCGATTTATGAATTTCCACGGAAGGATAAGGGATATCCTGGGAATCCATCTCGCAGGTGTCTGCCTGGATATCCCCCACGCCCATCTATCGGGAGAGGATTGGACTGCGTTCTATCAGGCCTTTGGGGATGAGGTCAAAGTTGTTCACCTTTCCGATTGTCATACAGAAGAAGACTCGCACCTTCCTTTCGGGTGTGGAGGCATTCTTGATTTGCTAGCGATCCTAGAAGCGTTGCGATCATTCGGATTCAACGGCACCCTGAACTTCGAGATCAATCCTCCTTCCTTGAGAGACCTGGATGCCTTTTTCAGCAATGTCCTGCAGAGCAGCATCCTATCCCAACACGATATAACCCAAAAAGGCCGTCGCCGAATGAAGCACGTCGCCCGGCTCGGCAAGATCATCGGGCGGATCGTAGGCACATGAAACCGAGGAGGACATATGACTCAAATCTTGGTTTTGTACTATTCTAAAACGGGCAATACAAAAAAACTGGCGGAAGCCATCGCTCAAGGAGCTCGGGAGGACAGCGATGTCCGTGCCGTCCTTAAATCGGCTACAGAGGTGACCAAAGAGGATTTTCTCCAGTCCGCGGGAATCATCGCAGGCTCACCCGTCTACTTCGGCAGTATGGCTGCCGAACTCAAAGACGTCTTCGACAAATTCATCGGTATCCGCAAGAAAATGGAGAATAAGGTCGGCGCAGCTTTCGCCACGGCCGGCGACGAAACCGGAGGCAAGGAAACGACGATTTTCTCCATTCTGCAGGCCATGCTCATCTACGGGATGATCATCGTCGGAGATCCCATGAGCGCAACAGGTCATTATGGAACGGCATGTACCGGCGCACCCGACGCCCGAGCGCTTAAAAACGGAACCGAATTGGGCAAAAGAGTAGCAAAATTGGCCAAATATCTGTCTTCAGATAAATTAGCTTGAAGTAAAAAAACCCTTGCATTTCCAAAAATGACTATTTATATTTCACTGTCAGTGATAAGTACACCGCTCTTTTGCCTTTAGGAAGTGCCCTTTGCTGTTGAGGTTTTACGGCTGAACCAGCAAAGATCAAAACCGCCCAGGTTTTTCGAAACGCTTCACAAATTCGAAAGGCGAGATGCTGGCTGTACACGGTCGATTATCAACAGGAAGGGATGAATCATGGAAACTGGAACGATCAAGTGGTTCAACAGAACTAAAGGATACGGATTTATCCAGCGGGAAGAGGGAGAGGATGTCTTTATCCATTATAGCGCCATTGCGATGGATGGCTTCAAGACCCTGAACGAAGGCGACAAGGTGGAGTTCGAGATTACGGAAGGAGAAAAGGGACCTCAGGCAACAAACGTTCAAATAATCGATTAATCCCGAACATTGCAAATCCCCGTCCTCTCCCGAGCGATGGGGATTTTTTTATCCAACTACTTGTGATGACAATCGACCAGAAATCCCAGGGATTAGGTAGAGCCCCTGGGATTTTTCCATAGAAAGAATTCTTACATGATTTCTATGCTGACAGGCCCGGTTCATTCGGGCAAATCCACGTTCCTGGACGACGTTGTCTTTGAATTACGAGAGGGCGGATGGAACGTGGGCGGGTTCCTGAGCGAATCCATCTGGGAAGCGGCTGAGTGCACGGGGTATGATCTCGTAGACCTGATTGAGGACAAAACCTATCCTTATATTCGCCGGAAAGGAGAGGAAACCTGGCAGCGAACCGGCTCCTTTTTCTTCATCCCCGAGGGTTTAAAGAAGGCCCAGGCGATTATTCGTCGTGACCGCCAGACCGACCTGCTCGTCGTCGATGAAATCGGCCCGTTGGAACTGGCAGGAAAAGGGCTGTGGCCAGCCTTGAAAGATATCCTGTTCCCTCCGCCGACCAACCTGCTTCTCGTGGTAAGGGACAGCCTGCGGGATGCATGGCTACAAAGGCTCGCCTCGCCGAACGTCGATGTGTTTGGTTTTACACGGAAGGATGTCTTCGACCGACTCATGGAAACATTGACGAGGGTATGAATCCAACGGCAGCCCCTGTTCGCGAACAACCGAGAAAACCTGTACGATTCTGATCAGACCTCACCTCAAATTGCGTTCCATCAGGTCCACCTCCAAGACATCCTGCGTTTTCGGACTCACGGAAAAGGTCTTTATCTCGTATGCTTTAAAGACGGCGGGAAAGGCCACATTCAGGAAAGGTACGTCGACGTGTGTACGCCTTTCCTCGCCCGTGGGATTGTACAATCGGATGATGAATCCGCCGCGATCCTCCGCCATTTTCAGCGTCGTCATCTGGATCACGTCATCGCTCAAGACCACGCTGGGAAGCGGCTTGTTCCCCCGGCCCGACGGAAAACACACCAGTGCCATCGGCCGCTCGTTCTTCACCGTGGCCTCGCGATCGATCCGTCGGAATCGCTCAGACGACAGTCCTCCGTTGATCCAGAACCGGAACACGTGCTCTCCCTGATCGATGCGTGGCTCGAATCGATCCTGGGGAACGATGTTCGGTTCACCTTCAACAGGATGTCCCGAATACGCCGCCGACCGCACGAGAGAAAGACGAAGCTCGCCATCTGCAAAATCAAATCCGTACGTCCCGTCGTTGATAGCCGTAAGCCCGTGCGCCCCATCCTTCGATTCCACGCCGACCCATTTCTGGGCCACTAATTCGTCTTCCGTTCGTTTGAACATCTCCACGCCGTACACCACCTGACCGCGGCAAGAGCCCTCCTTAAAAACCGTGGGAACGGAAAGTTTGAGCATCCTGTCTTTCTCGTTCCAGTACACACAGATCTCTACCTCAATCTCGCTTCCTCTCTTGGGGATTTTGATCCTGACGCAGGCCGAGGAATCGCCGTACCGGAACAGGGCTTCTACGATTGTTCGGATGGGGCCATCTTCTATAACGCGTACGGGCTCCAGCACGGATGCCGATACTCCGGCAAACCGGGCGCTCTCTTCCCGCGTCATTAGAGTAAGGCAGCCTGCTATCTTTCGAAAAGCCCGGACTCGCATCCCCCAGGGATCGGGATCGTCCTCCATCACGATTAGACGTAATGCGTTCTTTCTCAGATAATCGACACTGTCGATTCGGTACCGGTCCACCAAACCCGTCTCAGGATGGATAACGACCTCGCAGGACTCGTATCGGAACGTCCACGGTTTTTCATGTGGATTTGCGACACAGGGTTTTTGGCTGACTTCTTTTATCCGGCAAATATATCGGCTCATTTGGCCGGGAAGCAGTGAAGCCCAGAAAGCCACTCGCTTCCGATGATCGTTGGCGATGTTGCTGCTCTCCTTCTCCAGCTGACTGGGCAGGAGCGTCCCGTCGCCACCCCTCAACTCGGGAAGCCAAAAAATCTCCGGGTGTGTGCTCGGTTCCGGCGGCTGAAACTCGAACACAACGGTCTCCTGAACGGGAAACGGATGGGGATTGTAGATGAACAGAGGATACGTATCCGGTTCTGCCGGCTCCTGACCGCTCAGGAGCGAGAAAAATGCCCGGGCCCTCTGGCGCGAAAGAAGTTCCAGGCCATGATCCATCTTCCGGTGCACCTGGGCCACCACTTCTGGAATGGACGTGCCTGGCAGGATGTCGTGAAACTCACAGAACAGGAGATCGTCCAACGCCTCT
>Ga0180437_10005184_pt1 | contig 17981 bp, 17 predicted proteins | sample SS_ome_4_FD_132410 | JGI IMG/M metagenome (GOLD analysis project Ga0180437, IMG submission 132410) | Hypersaline lake sediment archaeal communities from the Salton Sea, California, USA - SS_3_D_1 metaG | ecosystem: Environmental > Aquatic > Non-marine Saline and Alkaline > Hypersaline >... | reverse complement strand
TTTTTATCCCTTTTTCAAACACATTTTGACATGCTACTTGGCCGCTCTCCCGGCGGCCCTTTTTATTTAACAACTGAGACTAGACGATGTCGCACAACACCCCTATGTCTCCAAAAGAGATAACCGAAGCGGAAATTCGGATCATTCGCTGGGGTGAGAAAATCCTTACACCTCTTTTGGTAGCCGGTTTTATCGGAATAATTGGCTATTTGGCCAATGTCGGGCAGGTAGTTGCGGAGCTTCAAGCAGATCACAACAACTACGACGCCAAAAACGGCGATTTCAACGACGCTGTTAAAGAAGTTCGGGACGAACAACAAAAAATCCTGAAAAGCCACCACGCTTTAGAGATCAATTTGCAACGTCTGGACACCTCTCAGAGCTATATCAAGGAGGAAGTGAAGGACATTAAGCAACAAAATGCAGAAATTCTACGTATTTTGCGTGAGTATGGTAGGGAGTATAAGCAAGAATGATGTTTTTCCGGCGATCTGAGTTTGCGTGTAAGTGTGGTTGCGGGTTTGACACCGTCGATTACGAGTTAGCTCGCATTGCGGATTCAATAAGAGAGTATTTCGACAAACCCGTGATCGTAAATTCAGGGTGTCGCTGCGTTCCTTGGAACATATATCAGGGCGGCGCACTCAAGTCCCAGCATTTGCTGGGCCGAGCTATGGATATCAGGATAAATGGCATCGCTCCGCAACTCATTGCTGAAGCTGCCGCTCAATTCGGAGCGCGGGGCATCAAGGCTTACGATTCATTCTGCCATGTCGACACGCGAAGTGGAGATCAGTGGAGTGAATAATGGCCGGAAACAAAAAATGCTTGCATTCGCTGAAACTCTGGATGCTTTGCGCGTTTTTCCTCGGCTTTATCTGGGGTTTTTCCTTTTTTTCATCTGGGATTTGCATAACTGGTATACAACAACAGCAAATAATCCGGATATTTATGCAAATTTGGTCTTCGGATGCATCGCGGTCCTAACGGGCTTCTACATGGGGACGGGTAGAAAATGGGGTGGCTGACATATCTGAAAAATGCACGCTGGTTCCCATATGCCGCGATTGGCGCGGTCATCTTTGTGAGCGGTGTGTTTGGGTTCGGTTACATGAGGGGTTACAACTCAGCAGAGGACAAACTGCAGAAGGCGCAGAAGGAAGCGCTGGAGAAGCAGATGGACAAACTGAGTAAGTTGCACAAGATCGATCTAAAGCTGGCGCTCAACCTGCAGGAGAAGATCAATGACATCAAGAAAAATATGGAAAGCGGTGCTAGTTTGCCCTCTGATATACCTATTGAGTGCGTGCGAATCTTTAACGATGGAGTGCAGGCAGCAGGCGTCGATACCGAATGAGTTGACCCAGCCCCTGTTACCCCCCAGACTAGCTGACGGGCCTAATGATTTCTGGGCTACCCACCTTTACAATATGGAGAGGCTGGGTGTATGTTATGCAAGCTACGAGGCGTTGGTCGATGCCGTCCAAGCCCGCGAAAAAAATTTAACGGAGTGATCTAATGGCCCAAGGTGACGTTGTTGTATTTGACCAATTCATTGCTGACTTGCTAGACCCAGATGTGGGTCACGATTTCGGCGCAACGCCACACACAGTAAAATGCGCGGTTGTTGATTCTACCATAGCAATGGTGACAACCTTGGCTGATCCGTGCTGGGGGTCTGGCGGCACTACGGATGTGTCGGCCAATGAGGTTACAATAGCAGGAGACTATGCAGCGGGTGGTAACACTTGCGCCAGCCCGAATATCTCCATCGTAGGTGGCGTCATTTATCTTGATTGGGGTGACCCAACAGCGTGGGCCACCGGCACAGACACAGATGCTAAATGGGGCATCGTGTACAACGATAGTCTAACACCCAAAAAGTGCATTGCTTACGTCGATCTAGGCACTGCATTCGATATGTCCACCGGCACACTCACCATCACTTTCGGCACACCTGCAGTTACCCTGAACCAAGGCTAACGAGGGGTAGTATGTGGGCTGGGTTACCAATGCGGACTTTTTAAGCACAAGAAATTCGCAGCGTGGTTGTGCTACGTCAGCGAATACCCGCTCAGATATATTATGGGAAACCAGCGAATCCGGGCCGCACTCATACAGTGGCACTGCTTGGATTGATGAGGGGTCATCTTACTACGGCACTGGGCTTTCTGGTGGTAAGGGCGGCTGTGGCGCTTTCAGCGCTGCTTTAATAGCTGGCGGATACGGTACAACCCAGCAGCTTACTTCTTGTCTATACGACGGCTCCAGCTATGCTGGCGGCCCTAGCCTCCCACAAAACATGCGATACACATGGGGCTGCGGAACACCAAGTTCCGGGTTCTGGGTGTTTTCCATGGATGACACAACCAGCTCCAGCAATGAGGCTTATTTTAACGGTACCACGTGGTCGTCAAAATCAGCTTTTTACAGCGGACCACATGATCGCGGCGTTGTTATAGGCACTTACGATGCAGCTTTAGCCGCAGCCGGTGCCACAGGGTACACAACCCCTACACACGATGACCTTTCTCGCACGTGGAACGGCACATCTTGGACCAGCATAACCAACTACCCCACAGTAAATAGAAACCAATCCGGCTTTGGTACTCAGGGTGCCGCTTATGTTGTGGCTGGCGAAGTAACCTCCACAGTAACAAACGCAGTTTATCAGTGGAACGGTACTTCGTGGGCTGGCGAGGACAACTTACCGGATTCTAGAGATAATCATGGGGGTACAGGTACAGGTGCTGGTGGTTGGGTAATACAGGGTTACACACAAGCTAACTCACCAGCGAACCCTACTTATGAGTGGACATTCTCCCGCCCTGTAACCTGTACATCGGCAACAGTCACACTGACAGGCGCTGGGTTAGTACTCCAGCAACCCGGTAGAGCACACATAATATCTGTCGTACCAGATAGTTTTTCGGATGGGCAGACTGGCATCGTTATAAATACGCGGTTCATCACCACAACTGGTGCTACAGTGTACATCGCTGGTGTGGAGCAAACAGTTACAGGTACAACCGCAGATTCAATAACATTCACCGCAGATAAAGGCACCAACGAGGACGGTAATTACACACTCGTTGTGATAGAGGGACCGTAATGGATAAAGATTTGGCAGTAGACTCGCTCACAACCACTCAGATACTGAACCGGGAGGATTTTGAGTATGTGACGCAGCACATTAACACCCTGCAGCATAACTGGGAAAAGAACCAGCTGTGGCGCACTGAAACCGAGATGCGGGTATCTGTGCTCAATGATCTACGGTTCCCCACGCCAGCCTCTAAGTACTGGCAGGCAGTCAGAGAACAGGCTAATTTTTACGCAAACCTGATAACCACATCATTTGATTACCGCAGGAATCAGGTACACCAGTTACAAAAGCGCAACGAGATCGATTGTTGTGAGGATGATTTAGCGCGTGAGCTACTGCAGATTGACCTTGAGGAGCTGCAGTTTGCCCAGATACGGATGGAGCGTGAAGCGGCTGATAGGGTGCGTGAGATACGCCTGTGGGATAAGATAATGCAGGAGTGTGTTGAGCAAGACCCCAACTTTGACCAGCAGGACGTAAACGCGCATCAAATGGAGTCGTATGCCCGGATATTCCGTAATAGGTTTGAACATATGGGTAGTGATGCTGGCCCATCTGAGCAAGCTAATATCGTCGGCCAGCTGCAGACTATCGAGCGTGTTATGAAGGAGCGGGAATCGCAGATAAGCTACAGCGCCAAAGTGCATTTACTTGGTGATTGATGCCTAAATGCGATGGGAATACTCAGGATCATTGCTGCTACCTAAACGGTAAGCCCTGTGACTACCTAGAGAAGAACACTGTAGCTGACAGGCGGTGGGCTTGCGGCTTGCTGCGCGAGCTTGGTGACTGGGATTCTGTACTGGCTTCAGATCGGTACATCGATGGTCCGGGAGCGCATTTCGGACCCATGGGTATGGATTGTAAAAGCTATCCTGACCCATCAAAGGGCCAATTTTGTTTTACCTGCGGTAAGGGAAGTCGCAAGACATGACTGTTCTCGCAGTTATGACGAACTCACTTTCGTGGACCTTCAGCGGAGGGGCTACGACATCCATAGCTAGCAGGACTCTGAGCAACCCTGTTGATGCATTTGATCCAAGCGCTGTCGTTACCTGTACGCTCACAGGTGATTACAGGCTGTATAACCTTAGCGACGACACTATTACGCATCGGGCTGTAATTCTAGGTCCGGGTTTAAAAGTCATGGCAGCTGCGGATTCTGGCGGTACACCAGTCGTCGTTATGTCCGTCGGCCCAAACGATTCGTCAAGAACCACAGGCGCAACGCTGACAACGATGTGGACTGCGCCGATTGATTTTCCTTACGTAGATACCACAGCTTCAGAGGCGGATTGGGACGCAGCCGTTCTTACGGTATACCAAGACTACGACAACAATATGGGTGGGGATGGGGGTTATTTTTCGATACCCGCTAATGCGTGGACAATCACCCTAGCTAACAGTAATCGGGATGTTATCTGTACTACGGCGACTGTAACCGTAGGCACCAAGCCAGCGTCTATATGGCGTGGTTACAATACGGGTGATCCGTTACTGGCATTGGTGGCCCAAGATGGGACTAATGCCTCAACTGGACCGTCTGGTTGGACGCTGGAGGGGTCATCCAACAATACATCTGTGCGCTTAGAGTTGTGGTCGCGCACTGCTGCAGCGTCTAACGATTTCAGCTGGACTCCCGGATCAGGGCAAACACTCCATGTAATACCGTTAGCTGCACCGACATACACCATGAGTACGCTTGGTTGGTGGTTTAATACGGGTAGCTCAACCACACCAAATTCTCAGTCACCAACTGTGGTTAAGAAAAATGTAACCGTGCTGGGTGGTTTTGCTATTGACGCCCCTGCCGGTAATTTAACGGTGTCATCAAACAGCGAAGTTGTTGTATACGAAGCTGATAACGATCTCGATTTAGGTGCAGCTGGTGGGTATTACTTACTACCTTATGCGGCGTGGAGTACTACCAGTAACTACATAGCTACTGAGGATTTGCGAGCAGGACAATCATTTGGCACAACCACATCGCTGTTGATGCCGGGAGGCACACCAAGCTCAGCTCTGCGGGATTACAACCAATATTACAACGGCACTTCATGGGCTAGTGAAACAGCGCTGCTGAATGCGTGCTATGACCACGCAGCTTGTGGCTCCTATTCTGCAGGTGTGGTGATCGCTGGTGTTGTGAGTGGTGGCGTTGGCGCTATCACGCAGGAGTGGGGTGGAACATCGTGGTCTACTGGCGGTGCCACTCTGACGAATTTACGCGATCACGACGGGTCTGGTACAGCCACCGACTGTATGTATATGGGTGGCAATGTCTCAGGGGCCACCGCTGCAACCGCAACTTATAACGGCACAGCGTGGACATCTGGCACAGACATGAATACAGCCAGATATCTTGGAGATTCCAGTTGTGGTGTCAGTACGTCGGACATTATGGTTTACGGCGGATACACAGGCGCTGTAATTCTGGATGTAACTGAGTCATGGAATGGCAGCACATGGACTGACGAAGCCACTATGTTGTGGACGTGGTATTACGGCGGCGCTGCAGGTTCTGGCCAAGCTGATGCTGCGGCTTTTATGGGGGTTAGAAATGGCTCGACGTTGAGTGATACGCACGCTCGGTATGATGGTGTTGCGTGGGCCAATTCAGATAGCCCTAGTTTTTCAAGAACGGATACCTTATCTGGCGGCATATCGACAGGGGATATGTTTGCGTGCGGGAGAAATGGTGCTGGTGCTAGAAACGCTAGTTTGTATCAATCCGGCCCGTCTGCCTTTGAGCATACAGCAGCGAACTCAGGTAACTGGGTGGCTGCCACAGTTAAGATTGAGATAGACCAACCCCGTACTGTCACATGCACATCTGCAGTGGTCACCATCACAGGCAGCCAAGCCTCTGTTGGTCTAAAGATATTTGGCGCTTCCGCACCAATAACAGTCACAGGGAATGATGCGTTAGTAATTCAAGGAGACGCCAGTTATCCCGTTAGCTTCTCCACAACCGGAGTAATCACCGGCACCACGGCGGTTATCAATATCACGGGGACTCCTGCAACAGTTACGCAGGATAGGCCGGTTACTGGGTCTACAGAAACTGTTGTGGTGACAGGCAACACCGCAACTGTTACCAAGGATGTATTCAGGACGATTACCGGCACCACGGAGACCATCGCAGTAGTCGGCAATACAGCCACTATTTTTAAAGGTGTGAATCGCAGCGTGACTTGTACACCCGCCTCTGTGCTGATATCAGGAAGCTCGTCAGTGCAGCGTGACCGACTTGTTGGTGGGTTAACAGAGTCAATAGCCCTAGTGGGCCAACCCGCGCAAGTGTTTAAAGGTTTGGATCGTGACGTTAATTGCACACCCGAATCCATAGTGATTACCGGATTTGGCGCGGTAAATCAGGCTAGACCTGTAAGCGGATCAGGCGCTGTAACGGTTGCCGGTGAGCCTGCCACGGTGCGTAAAGACAGGTTGAGCGTGGGTGCAACAGAGGCTATTACGATTACGGGTACGCCCGCGACTGTCACCAAACAGATTATCAGGGCTGTAAACTGCACTCCCGCCACTATTAATTTCCGTGGAGTTAGCGGCGGACTGCCGTTTATGTCGTGGTTTAGAGATACACGTCAGCATTTCCCCGCGCAGCTCATTCACGGCGAAATAGAACAATCGTTATCAGCATCCAGTAATGATGCAGCAGAGTTGTTTTTACTTGGCCCCGGTACGTGGAATGACGCTGTCGCCATGGTTTTTACAGGGGGGCAGCATTTATCCAGAACTTTATTTGGATATAACGAGGCTGGTAGCTGGACCAAAGTCGGGGATTGGTATTATACAAATAAGAAGCCACTAAAAGGCTTTTCTACTCTGCGGGCAGATGGCACCGATGCTTACGTATACAAAAGCTTAGTTACAGGACTAGATAACGAAGCCAGTTTTGTGATGTACGGGTACTTTAACGCGGACAACACTACCGGCAGCAAGACCTTAATGACAACACGTGTTTTGAATCCCGGCAGTTCGGGTGGGACAGAGCTGGTGTTGGACGGTAACGTACTAAATTTATATGCCTACGACACAACTAATACCCTGACTACAGATAGTAGTGGTGTAAGTAACACATACACCATCACGGCGGGTGAGTGGTTTTTTGTAGTGTGGGGTTTAAACACCAATACAGGTAGGTATTACATTAATGTCGCGTTAGGTGATGGGCTTGTTCAGGCCGATAAGGATTTCCCCAAAGGAGGTAATTCAGGCGGCTCTGGTTTCGTACCTGTACGCATAGGCAGGGGTACAAATAGCGCGCCTCAGATTTTCCAAGGCTACATAGGTGATTTTGGTGTTAGCCCTACGCGTACCGCAGGGGCATCTGTAGATGGGCCTAAGCCCGAGTACTCCACAGCGTATTACCAAAATAACGCATTTGCCAATCGGCAGTGGCTGGAGGCAGGTTCTTGGGATACTGCTAGTTTCAGCTTTCAGGCCGATATGGGTGGTTGGTGCAATAACCGTGTCAGTGTTAATGCAGGCTTAGCGAATACTGATTGGAACGAGTTACACCGACTGACAAGTAGCTGGACCATAGAGGTGACTTGTAAGGTCACAGATAACGCCAGCTCGCAAATTATATTCGACACCACAAATGGTAGTGGTTTAGCGGCGGGTGTGCGGCTGACTTTGAACGCCGACGAAAGTCTGACGTTATACGTGGCTCGGTTTAATGACACAGCTTGCGCCAATGTGAGTACAGCAGCTGCAGCGTTTACTTACGGTGTCAGACAGGACATCGCTGTGTCTTACAACATAAGTACAAACACATTTAGGATACGCCTGAATGGGTCGATAGTGGCGACCGACACCACTACTAATCCTCCGGACACAGTATCTAATGCCAACACTGACCTGACATTTTTTACCACGCAGGCACAAGTACACAGAGATATTCGGATAACGTATTCGGATATTTACGGTGTGGATAACTACACCCCTACACCCCAACTGCAGCGGTGGTTGTCAGTAGTCCGTAAAGACAGGTTGGTGGAATGTACATCAGCCTTGATCGATGTTACTGGCCAACCGGGCACCATAATCAGCAACCCCACCAGAAATGTAAATTGCACTCCCGGTGTAGTTACCATTACAGGCACTCAGGCGACAGTGTCGAAGGACACATCACAACCCAGAGATGTTGTCTGCACAACGGCAGTAGTCAGCGTTTTTGGCACAGCGGCCACTGTGGTAAAAGGTAGGGACTGGCAGGCTGTGCCTGAGACGGTTCTGATTACAGGTCAGGCGGCTACGATCAGGAAGGACCGAGATGTAACCGGCAGTAATGGTAGCGTGCTAATTACGGGTACCCCAGCACTAGTCACCAAAGGTGTTGATCGGGATGTTGTCGGGCAGACAGAAACCATAATAATCAGTGCCAGTGGTCAGGTTGACCGAGGGCGTACTGTGGATGGTCAGACTGAGACCATAGTGGTGGCGTCAAACCCAGCCACCATCACCAAAACGCGGCTTGTCCAAGGTGTTACCAGCGATGTGCTAATAACGGCTAATCCTGCAGAAATTAGCAAGACGAGGGATGTGACAAGTCAAAGTGCCAGTATCCTAGTGTCTGGAACTCCAGCTACGCCTACGTTGGATCGTGAAATTATCTGCCAGACAGCCAACATAGTAGTTAGCAGCTCAGGTGCAGCGTTCCAGCACCGGGACGTACTAGCTACAAGTGGCCAACTTGTTGTACACGCAACGAAAGGGGAGGTCATAAAAGGCTTATTTGGAGTCATTATTTGTGAGCCGATGGAGATAATTGTGACGGCTCAACGGGCTTATGTGAGCAAAATGACTATCCAAAATCCATTACCGCGATACGATAGATTGGGTGTATCAATTTTACCCCCAGAAGCTGATACCAATTTATTGCTGACCGCAGATGATGGTGTTAGGGTACTGTTGGGAGTCGGTATACTTAACGGTCTGGAATCCCCAGATATAGTTTAATTCAGAGGGCGAAGCTACATGGCTATAGACACAGACATTGCCATTGATGGGAGTGGCAATATTTACTACACAGGTGCTGTGCATGGGGCAGCCGGAGCGGGGTACTACTCCGTTATTGAGCTTCACCGCTACTTACAAGACCTTGCTGACGACGCTGCGGCCTCTGGCGACGATCTGATCGACATCACCAGCATCACCCCTTCTGATCGCTCAACCGATAACATTATCACGATTGAGGCTGGCTACCGGCTAGATGATGTCAACGGCTCAGCCACCGACCCCATCAGCGAGCACTTATACGACGGTACCATCGTTCAGGCCGACGACGACAGCCGCTGGGACGGCTTGGTGGTAATTGCTGCTGAGGGTATGGACCTTCAGATCATCCAGAATGGCGCACTCATCGCCAACGACTTTTGGAACACGATCCCCAACGGAGAGACCCTCAAGGGTCTGAACCGCGACACCGCGAACGGTATATCGCATCGGTTTATGCTGGAAGTACGTACTACAGGCGCTGACATTGACGGTCGCCGGATTGTGGGTATGACCCGCGAGCAGGGCAAAACCTACTCCGAGTTCCGCATTAACGGTACTGCACAGGGTAACAACGTACTGGCATTAACCTACGCGGACGACTTGAACAACGCTACAGCACCGGCCACCGTAGCCACATGGTCTGACGTGGTAAACACGGCCTACGGCTACAACCTTATCGACATCGACGGTAACGGCTCCACTGAGCCTTACTACTCGGCTTGGGATAAAGGTTCCCGCACTACCAACCAGCTGTATGAGCGCTTGAAATGGTTGTCTGCTGCTGAGTCTGGTGGCACCGCTGATACCGCCAACGGTACCCTGTATGGCCTCGATGGCAACATCTTCCGAGGCATTACCCACGAGATTCAGGGCACGCAGGCCAGCGGCACCTTTGCAACTACCAGCGGTACGACCCCCGGTCAGGGTGAGCCGCTGAGCTGGACTGGTGGTACTGGCCAGCTGCTGGCGGTAGACGACACCGGCTCTGCCACCAAGCTGTGGATTCAGCTGTTGACGGGCACCGCGCCAACCAGCGGCACGATCACGGGCGGTACATCCAGTGCCACATTCACCGCTTCTGGCAACACAGAACGTGTTATCTCCAGCCCATTCCATGGCCAATCAACTGGCTCAGCCATCATTGGCGCTTACGGTTTCGCGCTGGAGTCAGCCGACACCTCGGCATCCGACCTGTTTACTGACCTGCTCGGCGCTACCAACCAGCCCCCGAACAACGTCACCTTCACTGTACTGGGTCTGGTTTCCGGCGAGGACCGGGTGCTCGTTGGACCAGAAGACGGTGCTGGTGGGCTGCGAGAAGACCAAGCGCAGGTTGCTACCGGCGAAGCGATCACAGTTACTGCTGGCTCAGTCAGCTCTGCTACTGCAGGTGCGGGTGTCGTAGTATTGGCATCTAACACCGAGACCCTTGGTACTGGTCAGAACTCTGAGAAGGATACCCCAACAGCAGGAACCATCCGGGTTCTCGATGCCAACGGTATTTACCAGCTCATCAACTACACCGGCTACACTGCAGCGGCTGGCGAGATTGAGTTCACCGGCTGTACGGCGTCCGGTACGTGGTCAGCAGCTGCGGCAAACAACGCTTTCATCAGCTACATCGACAAGCTGGCGGGAGCTGCTCAGGAGAGTTACACTGTGGTATTCAACTCCCCACGTTCGCTGTTTATTCGTGTTCGTGATGGCGGAACTGCTGGGGATAACGAAGGTATTAAGACTTTTGAAACCACAGGTACGCTCGGCTCTGGTGGTGGTTCAACCACAGCGATTCGTACCAGCGATGTCTAACGTAGTTCATGGCCACTTACGCTACAGATTTAACCGATCTGTATACCGACAATGAGGGCACTTGGACGCTGATTAGCTCCGGGGGTGGTGGCCAGAACGCCACCACCGACCCTGAGACTGATGACTACATTCAAGGCAATAACTGCATCTCGCGTAACCCGTGGTCGAGTTCCATTCGTGGCATCGTAAACACCATCGGTGCGACCACAGTTGCTACCGGCGATGCGGTTTATATCTGGACCAAAGCGGACGTAGCTCAGGCGCTGGCTGCAAAAGCCAGTGGCGGCATTCAGTGCCTGATTGGTAACAGTACAACCGCACTAGAATGCTACTACGTATCAGGCAGCGACGACCCGTTTGGCGGCTGGAAATGCTACGCGATTGACCCTGATCTGACTGGGGATACGCAGATTGGTTCGCCTGACGGGACAACCAGTGTTTTTGGAGTACGCTGGAACGTACCTTCTTCTGGCCCGTCAAAAGGCTTCCCCTTCAAAATTGACGCCATTCGGCACGGGCGTTTCTTGTCTGTTACCGGCAATACGCCTGATGGTACATTCCAAGGCGCGGCTGACTTTCAAGGCAATTTGACTCGCCAGTGGGGGCAATTTCAGGAGGTCAACGGCACGTTTCTCATGCAGGGCGGTTTTCAGATAGGCACGACTGCTACAGCTTGCACCTTCTCTGACTCCAATCGCACGATCTTCATCGCCAACACAGAATATGTGCAGTCTGGGTTCAACCGGCTGGAGTTCCGCAATGCCAGCACAAGTGCCACGTTAGAGAACATCACTATGGCAGCGCTGGGTACGACCTCGCGTGGGGATGTGGAGGTATTCAATAACGCCACGGTAGCCCTCACAGGCTGTACTTTTACCGACATGGGCACGTTCGATTTTGATTCGAATACGGACGCTACCGACTGCACCTTTCGCCGCACAGATACGATCACGGTTAATGGCGGGCTGCTCACTGGATGCCTGATTTCAAATAACCGGGCAACGTCTGCTGTGGTGGTGTCCGATCTGGCTGAGTTGGACGATTGCTCCTTTGTCAGCGATGGCACAGGGCACGCGGTTAACCTCGGCACCATAGCCGCCACCGATACGATGAACTGGAACAACAACGATTCGGGGTATGCCGCCACAGACGGTTCTACTGGGAACGAGACTATTCTAGTGAGTGTAGCTTCTGGGCAAACGCTCACGATCAATGTCGGCTCAGGCTACAGCACCCCTACGGTGTACAATACCGGCGTTGGTTCCGTCAGTGTGGTCTCAGGTCAGGTCACGACGACTGTTACGGTGCGAGATATTGATGATAACTCGGTGATCGAGAACGCTCGTGTCTATGTTGTTGCCGACACAGGCGGGCCGCTGTCGGAGGGTACGGTCATCATCGACAAAGACCTTACAAATGCCAGCGGACAAGCTAGTGATACGCGCAGCTTCGCAAGTAACCAGCCTGTTGTGGGGACGGTGCGTAAAGCATCACCCGGCGATACGCTGTACAAGCCAGCATCATTTGTTGGCACCATCAACAATGCCTCGGGGCTGAGCGTGACTGTTCAGATGATTAAAGATGAGTGACAAATTGAATGCGCGGAACATCAATGCGCTGAACGAAAACGACAAAACCATGAATGCCAAGATCAGTGCGCTGATTGAGCGATTGACGATTCTAGAGGCAAACGTAGCGCGACTCACAGCAGATGTAGCTAACACCAAACAGTTGATAGGGCATACACTAGGCAGAGGTATGGGTTCAACCACGGAGAACTAAGTGGCGATTACGATTGACTGGGGTAATCGAATAATCAACGTCCCGCGCAATGACATGACGTTGATTCAGTCCGTGCCGACTGAAATCCGCCAACTCAACATCAACTCTTTCCGCCTTACGCTCAACGACCTTGAAGATGACGCAGAGGGTATGCCCTTTCCTGACACTCACCGCCACAACACAACGGTGGAAGTTGGGGGTGTAATCCTCGCTCGGGTGGTAGAGATTATCAACGGTTACACTGTTACGTTTGAGGACGGCCAATACGCTGTAAACCTTGTTGGTGCCAATTCCAACATTGGTGACGTGACCAACGTAAACCAAGTCTCTGTGCGCTCAGCAAACTCCGCTGGCTTGCAGGATTTATCTACGCTGCTGTCTGCCGCTTACAATGGTGAGGTTGTTGTCAATTTGGCCGATGGGCAGGCTGGTACAGATGTGCCTGTAGGTACACGATCTTCGCCGGTTAACAACTTCCCAGATGCGGTAACTATTGCAAACCGCGAATCAATTAATGTCCTTCGTATATTGGGCAACGCCACAATGGATGCTAACGCTCAGATTGCAGGTAAGCGGATTGTGGCTGACAGCGCTATCGCCACGACGATCACTATCGAACCAGCAGCGGATGTTACTGGATGTGCGTTTGAGGATGTTACAGTCACAGGGACGCTGGATGGCGGGAATGAGTTTACGCGCTGCAATGTTCAGTCCATCAACTACGTGAATGGGTTTATATTCCAATGTGCGCTGCAAGGAACGATAACACTGGGTGGGGCCGCTCAGGCGAGCATACTCGACTGCTGGAGCAACGTGGCGGGCGGCGGCCCCGGTCAATTCGTCGCAGTGGATATGGGCGGCTCGGGCAACTCTTTAGCGCTCCGGAACTACTCCGGCGGGCTAAATATAAGCAACTACAGCGGGGGAGGGTCGGTGAGTCTGGACTTCAGCTCGGGACGCCTGCTGGTGGAGCCGACGGTAACGAGCGGGGAGATATACGTCCGGGGAATAGCGGACGTGACGGACAATAGCACGGGGACAGCGGCAGTATTTGACCAGACAGTAAATCAGAGTCTCGATGATTTCGCCTCAACTCAAACTGTTCTTGGCAATGCGATAGATTATGTGAGAAAGTTGTTGGCCAATAGGGCTAAAGTAGCCAGTGACGATAGCAGTACGACAATTTACGACGACGATAAAACGACACCTTTACTGGTACACACGCATCCGTCTTCTCGTGAGCGCGTACCGCCGTGAGTGGGATATACCCAGACTGGACTGGGCCAACTGTTGAGCAGCAGCGCAGCTCAATTTTCCCACACTGGATTCAAGTTCTTGGTGGTATCCTACCAAGCATACCGGAAGGGTGGCTTGGCGGGGTTGAGGTATTGCCCCGAAAGTATGGCGCTGCTATGGTAGAGAGCGTATTTGGCAGCGTTCTATCAGTCGCCAGAACAACAATTTTACAAGTAACAAATCGGCTTGGGGTCACTCGTGGTGAGAAGCCGGGTGTTGAGGTTACTGATGAGGAAGCTGGTTTATGAGTGACTGTGGATACCAGAGCGTATCTGAGGTTTATTTAGGGCACGACAATGCTGTGTCGGTTGTGCCTTACTCCGATATTGTAGATCGCGTTATCTACGACATGACTAACGTCACTCGTGTGGACGCCAGTGTTGATCTTTTGACATCAGCGGCCACGGGTGATGACATCACAGCTTCCAGTGACGATACACCCACAACTGTTTGGTGGGATCAAAATGGTACTGAGTGGCGCATTCACTTTAAAGTAGGTCTGTTTGTCGGAATAACCCCCGGAGATTATAAATTACGCATTGTTTTATTTGACCCGACACATACTAACGGGCTTGTATTAGCTGATGATGTGCAAGTTCGGGTGGTAGACATACCTTGAATAAGATGAGGATGGCCGACATAAAGCGGCGCAACACAAGAAAACAGATGTCGCGGGCACAAATAAACGCTGAGAAGACTGCGCGTATGCGTATTAATGAGCCTCCTCACGGGGTGAACAAGCGTGCCAACGCCTAAAGATGACCAGCTTTTACGGATGGATGGTTGGCCCGGTGGGGTCAATAATCGTATACGGGAGACTGAGCAGGCGATAATGCGCGAGGGTGAGTCTATCCCCTCAAGCCAGTTCTTACGTAAAGCACTCAATGTTGACCTTACACAAGAAGGCCACCCTATCAGGCGGAGGGGGTATTCTTTACATACAGCAGGTTACGCACACAGCGCATGGGGCTGCGATCAGCTGGGTATGTTTTGTGTGGTGCTGGATGGGCAGCTGTTGGCCGGACCCGACCCAGATAATCTGTATGTGATCTCTGAGGTCAACCGCTACAACCCCATATCCTACGCATTTGTTAATGACACAGTTTATTATTCAAATGGCCAGCTTCTTGGTGAGATAACGTATGCCTTTCAAGCCCGACCGTGGGGAGTCCCCACAGCGCCGCGACCCACCGTTGCCGGACCAGCAGCGGCTAACCCAAATGGCTGGTCAGAGACCAGACAAGTCTCAGTCACGTACATCGATCACTATGGTAGAGAAGGAGGAGCTTCGGAACCCGTGCTCGTCGGTGCGGATGGGAATTTCACCGTAACCATACCGATGCCTTTACCCGGTACGGTAAAGGAAGCACGCGTATACGTTTCTCAGATAAACAGCGAAATTCTGTATCACGCCCAGACTATGCTGGTCAGCGATACCGTAACCATAACTCCGGCAGATGTGGGTAAGGGTAAGGAGTTGGATACTCTTAACCTTCAGCCACCCATGCCGGGGCAGCTGGTCGCGGATTTCAATGGTCGCATATTCGTGGCCCGCAACTCCAAGATACTATTCACTGAACCACTCAGATACCACCTAACTCGTCCAGCTCAGGGGATATACATGTTCCCGGATTATGTGACGATGATGCAGCCGTCAACTGATGGCATCTACGTAGGCACCAGCAGGGGGGTAGTTTTCCTGTCTGGCACCGACCCATACGATGTTACGCAGATTCATGTCAGTCCACACGCCCCTGTTGAACGAGCATTTACTCGTGTTGCTGGGGAGAAATTTGGGCTTGGTGTGGAAGATGTACCAGTTTGGTGGGGTAGAGACGGTGTAATGGTGGTAGGATTGCCGGGAGGGCAAGTGCGACAGCTCACCCGCGATAGGCTGGCGGTGCCTAAGTTTGAAGCAGGCGCGGCCAGCATACGTGAGTATGAGGGGATGTCTCATATAGTATCTACGCTTCGTAGGGGCGAAGGTATGAATCCGATGGGTGCCACTGATACAGTTGTCGCTGAAGTGCGGCAAAACAATATAGTACTTAACAGCTAGAGGATTGAAACATGGATATTCGTGACGAATATTTGGCTGGCAATTTTGCACGCACTGAGGAGGGTATCTACTTCCACGAAGCGGGCATTTTAGCCAAAGGCGTTTTTGTGGTGAGTAAGCGCGGTGAGCCGGAGGAGTATAGTGAGAACCTTGTTGTGGATCAGGGGCTTGATTATATCCTCGGTGCAGCTGTTGCTGCGACTAGCCCAATTTCTAATTGGTACATCGCTACTTTTAGTGGTGATGTTACTGTGTTGTCCACTTGGACTGCTGCTAGTTTCAGTGCATCAGCTACGGAGTGGACAAATTACGACGAAACAACGCGACCTGTCTGGTCTCGCGGCTCTGTCGTATCGGGAGCGGTTGACAGCTTTGCGTCCAAAGCATCGTTCACGTCCAGCGCCGATACCCAGACTATCCGGGGTGCTGCACTTATTTCAGCGTCAGGTAAGGGAGCGATCACTGGAACGCTTATTGCAGCGAGCCGGTTTCCCAGCGACAAAAACCTCGATACCGGCGAAATTCTGGATATCGGGTACGGACTGCAACTGACTGCGGTATAAATGCGGTATGAGCGAGAGGTTCGCTTTCGCTTCATAGGGCCACAGGAGCGGTGTAGAGAGTACACCGCCATAGCCCGGAAGTTTCTGGGCGAACTATACAACCAGAACATAGTCATTGGGGATATTGACTACACCACCCGCACTATTAGATTGTCTAATGGTGTGCGGATTACTGCGTACTGGAATAGCTGGATGCCTCTGCTGGAAATTGATGTGCAGGCAGAGAATCCAAAACCAGAGGAGGGGGTGCAATACCTCATCCGAGCAGCGTGGGAGCCAGAGGGTATCATCCTCACACCCAGCACAGACGCAGAGCGTGATGGTTGGGGCTTACCTAGTCGCAAATCAGATGCCACAGGTGAGTCGCTTAATGTCGAGATTAATGAGGTAACTGGCGAGCCAGTTAATGCTATAGGGCTTACCCCCGGTGGATCGCAGCCACAAGTCCTGCTGAATCGCTACCCCAATAATAAGTACTTAGATAAAGCCGAATATATAGTTGGCCTGCCCGAGAGTCTTGAAGGGTTGGCTACGGATAATGTATCTCTGCGTCCTTCGTATGACTCGTCTGTACCGTCAGGCATTATTTACCAGTACTGGCACAAAGTGTCTAAGCCGTGGAGTTTTGCCACGCCGGATCAAGGTGGTGACTACGGCGGTCAGTACTATGATGGGCCAGTATATTGGCAGGATAACGAGGATACTTTGATTCCGGGGGTTTACCGGGTCAGCATCACAGGAGGGCAACCTGTAGGGGCGACACTGCTAATCGAGCAGTTCAACGCCGACTGGAGTTCTAACATCTACGAAGTTAAAGCGGAGGATATTGTTAACGACGTTGGTGAGGTTATACCTCAGTGGTACTGCCATAGGCCGGAGGAAATACTTTACGGCAGCGATACGTCCGAGACCTTGTTTCAAGAGACCAACAGTTATCGCCTCGCTGTGGGTCAAGATGAGTTATTCCGAATGGTGCGAGGGGACGGTAACTCAGCATTCCTTGCAGCGTTTACTGTAGCCGCTTCTTCTGATGTGGCGGAGTATTTTGGCCACTCAAATGAAAACTTTATTGTGGGTTACCGGACCACTGGTGGGCGTGTACTAAACAGCACAGGCCGGGAGCCGTTTCTAGCCTATGCTGATAATGTCCGAGAGAACCTGATTGCGTGGGATGAGCTGCCAGATGATATAGAAACCGGGGAAGACCTTGGCCTGTTTATGGCGGAGCAGTGGAAAAACTCACCCGGTCACTATGCCAATATGGTGGACCCTAACTGGACTGAAAGCGTCTGGGATTTTTATACGTGGGGCTATGGGACCAAAGGCGCGTCCCATCAAATAGGTG
>Ga0180437_10005183_pt1 | contig 17982 bp, 29 predicted proteins | sample SS_ome_4_FD_132410 | JGI IMG/M metagenome (GOLD analysis project Ga0180437, IMG submission 132410) | Hypersaline lake sediment archaeal communities from the Salton Sea, California, USA - SS_3_D_1 metaG | ecosystem: Environmental > Aquatic > Non-marine Saline and Alkaline > Hypersaline >... | reverse complement strand
TTCCTCCGCCTCTTCCGGCTCTTCCGCCTCGGCTACCTCCTCCGCCTCCTCGACGGCCTCGGCTTCCTCGAGTTCCTCCGCCTCTTCCAGCTCTTCCGCCTCGGCTACCTCCTCCGCCTCCTCGACGGCCTCGGCTTCCTCGAGTTCCTCCGCCTCTTCCGTAGGAATCACCTCGCCGGGCTCGACGACCTCATCCACACCGATCTCTTCCACCACGATTCCGGCTCTTCTGGCCGGTGCCTTTGGAGGTGCCGGAGCCGGAGCCTGGACAGTAAGCTGGGTACCCTCCAGCGCCCGCTGGAGAAGCTCCTCTATGTGACGTATGTCGGGAGCTTCCGGCTGCGCTACTCCGACTCGTGTTTCAATTATCGAAATGATTTCGTCCCAGCTCCTGTCGATCATCCCGTCGAGTTCCGCTTCCTTCTGGGAGGGTATACGGCCGATCCCCCGCTTGATTCTCGATTTCAGCTCTCCCCTGTTTCTCTCGAGTTTGTTCTGCCACTGCTGCCAGTTGATCCGTTCCTTGCCCTCTATGAATTCCTTGAGGATCTCCAGCTGAAGGCGTTTGATCCGCTGAGAAAGTACCAAAACAGGATCCTGGCGGAGGTTCAAAATAAGATAGACGACCAAAAAAACAGTGAGAAATATCGCCGCTATGACCACACCCTTCATGATGGGCTGCAGCTGAAAGACCGAGTAGGGAATCAGGAGGCTCAGGATACCGAACCCGTCGGTGCTGATGCTCAGTAAGTTGTAATTCTCCCCTTGGCTCTCGGACTGTTCCGCTGTCTCGGAGAGCGCTTCGAGGGTAACAGGATTCGAAAAGACTTGCTCCTGGACATCGATCTGCTCCCATATCCCGATCAAATCGGATTGAACAGGAGCAAGGTCCGTGGGCGGGATGTTGAAGACAATCCCGCTGCGCCCCACCAGAGCGATCTCCCTGACGTCCAAGGCGGGGAAACGCAGCAGATATTCGAGCAGATCTCTCTTGGACACGTAGAACACAACCACGCCTCGATACACCTCCCGCTCAACAACCGGAAAGGAATATACAAAGCGTTGGTCGGTACCATCGATGATCAACCGGGGCGCTTCGCCGGCCCGGGTGAGCAGCAGCCCGGCATCTATGCCCTCCCCGGTCCGATCATAATCTAGATACTTCCTCCGCTGCCGGTCCTGGCTCTCTATATCCGAGTTCGCGGTGCTGAAGTGGATCTTCTTGCCTTCAGAGCCGAGGAATCGAACCAGTTGAATATTGGGAAAGTCATCGAGCAACTTGCCAAAGTAGTTCTGCCTGTCGAAGATATCCTGTTGCGCCTGCTGGTTGCTTTCCTGATACGCGGCCGTCACAAAGGGTTGATTCACCACAGGTTGAAAGCGTGCGATGCTGTCCCGGTGGTAGCGGGTGACCCGCTCGGAAATCTCGACAAGCTGGGATTCCCTTGCCGCAACAATCCGCGGTTGGAAAAAGGTTGTTTCCACCACGTTGAACAGACGGGTAAAGGAGAACACGGCGAATCCGCCGCACAAGAGAAGCGAGATGAGGAGGCTTAACGATATTTTCAGTCTCTGCCGCATGAAACGAGGGTTATCTCCTCCGGTTTATCTCAAACAGTACTACATTTAATATAACAGATCACAACCTTCGATCCCATATATATATCGCAACCTCCGATCCCATATATATGGAAGATTGCGACGAGTTCTACCTGCCGATACACGGCAAAAAAGGCTGTCACTATAATATCGGCGCTCAAAGTTCTGCCAATAGGGTAGAAAAAGGGAAAAACAAAGCACCCCAGTTCACGATCAGGAGCGTTGCCAGGAAGAGCACGCCGATCAGGGTGTTTCCCGCAGTTGGGTAACCCGCAGGCTGTTCGTCGTCACTGTTGAAGATGCTTTCGAACTGCACATCAAGACTCTGGATTAAGTTTTGCCGTGATACCCGCTCTCCTCTGGCCAGCAGCTTGCCCAGATAAGCAAAGGTTTCGGACACGTAACGTCCCGCCGCGCCCGGCAACCGCACCGAGGGCCTCACACAGATACGAGACACGTAGAGAAGACTGGCCAAGGTCGTAGCCTTGGATATCCCAACGTGCAGAGCTCCCAGAGTGACCCGCAGCGGTCCGATCTGCGCAATCACCTTGCCGACAGGAGAGAATAGGTTCACGATGATCGTGGTCGCGATGAAAATCAGGCTGCCAATAACGAGGCGTCGCCTACCTGCAGAAACCGACAGCAAAGCAAGACCGAGGAAAAGACCGCTCTGAACAGATTTTACGGCAAGATTCTGCTGGAGGATGATTGCCGGTGCTAGGAGCAAACCCGTAACGAGCAAAAACGAGGGAGATACCTGTCTATCGAACCAGGAATCTCTCTCTCTCAAGCTCTAAGCCCCACTGTCAGGTTTCTTGACTCTCCTGCTTTTCCGCAGGCTTTTTCTTCTTCTTTTTAACGGTCTCTTTTCGCTCTACCAGTTCCAAAAATACCATTTCCGACGCGTCACCGTAGCGCTGACCCAGTTTCAGGATCCTGGTGTACCCCCCGGGCCGTTCACTAAAACGGGGGGCGATATCGGTAAACAACTTGGCCAGTACAGCTTTGTCCTGGATCATCCTGGCCACGATCCGGCGGTTGTGAACGCTGTCATGGCGAGCTCGGGTAATCAGCCTCTCGGCGACGCGCCGTATCTCCCGGGCTTTCGGCTTGGTGGTCTTTATGCGCTCATAGCGGAACAGCGCCGTGGCCATGCTCCGGTACAGCGCTTTTCTATGGCTTACATTTCGCCCGAGGCGATTATAACCAATCCTATGCTTCATCGGTCTGTTCCTCTTGCGTACTTTCCTCTTCCATGCTCAGGGCGAGCGCTTTCTTCAGGGCACTGTAGTCCTTCATGCCCAGAGAGAGATTTCTGTCTCGTAGCTTCTCTTTGATCTCCTGGAGGGATTTCTTGCCGAAATTGCGGGTCTTGGCGATTTCCTCTTCGGTTCTGCGGGTTAAATCGCCGATTGTCTTGATGTTCGCATTTCGCAAACAGTTGCTCGAACGAACCGAGAGCTCAAGCTCTTCGACCGGAGTATCGAGGACCGCTCGGATACGCGCCTCTTCCTCATCGATTTCTCCTTCATCTTCCGCCGCTTCCTCGTCGAAATTGATGAAAATCGAAAGATGGTCTTTTGCTATCTTCGCCGCCTCCGCCAGGGCATCCTCAGGAGCTATGGTACCATCGGTCCAGATCTCCAGAACGAGTTTGTCATAGTCGGTGCGCTGCCCTACCCGTGTATTCTCAACCAGGTACTTCACCTTCTTCACCGGCGAAAACACCGCATCTATGGGGATCGTACCGATGATTTCGACGTACTTTTCGCTCCTCTCCGAAGGTACGTACCCCCTGCCCAGGTCGATCTGAATTTCCAGCTCCAGGTTGGCCTTCTCCATCAGCGTACAGATGAGCAGATCCTTGTTGATCACCTCAAGTGTGTCGTCTACCTGGATATCCTTGGCCGTGATCGTTCCCGGGCCCTTGGCCTCCACTACAATAACTTTTTCCTCTTCTCCGCCGGATAGACTAACTTTTACGGCTTTCAGGTTATTGATGATATCCGGGGTGTCTTCCGCAACTTCCGGTATTGCTTCGTATTCGCTGGTAATTACCTTGGGAGTACCATCATCACCGTAGCTGGTGATACGAATCGCGCTGATCGCGTATCCCTGGATTGAGGACAAGAGGATGCGACGAAGCGTGTTTCCCATTGTCACCCCATAACCCCGCTCAAAAGGATAGGCTATAAACTTTCCGTAGTTCGTATCGCTTTCCGAATGTTCGAAGGTAATTCCCTTGGGTCTCTTGAATCCTTTCAAAAGATTCTTTCTTGCCATCCCTACTCCTTTAATGGTGGACCGATATCGAGATGTGGTTGCCCCTTACTTGGAGTACAGCTCCACGATTAACTGCTCCTGTACTTCCGCCAGATCGGTGATATCGGCGCGTCTGGGTATGGCATTTACCTTTCCCCAGACTTTGTCCGGATCCACCTCCAACCAGGGCACAACGCCCGAGCGGGAATACTCTTTCAAGCTGTCCTTAATCGCAGTGAGCTTTTTACTCTTCTCCTGGACTTCGATCTCATCTCCCTCTCTGACCAGATAGGAGGGTATTGTGACACGACGACCGTTCACTCGTACGTGACCATGGGACACCAGCTGCCTGCCCTGTTTTCTCGAACTGGCAAAATGCATTCTGTAAACCATGTTGTCCAGACGTCGCTCCAACATGGTAACCAGGGTTTCCCCCGTGATCCCCTTTTGGTCAGCTGCCTTTGTGAAGAACAGACGAAACTGTTTCTCCATCATCCCGTACATTCTCTTCACCTTCTGCTTCTCACGAAGCTGAATGCCGTAGTCGGAAAGCTTCTTGGGCCGCGCTCTGAGATTGCGGCCGGGCTTTCCTCTGCGCTTGGAGATCGGGCACCTGTCCGACTTGCACCTCTCCCCCTTGAGAAAGAGTTTTGTCTGTTCGGCTCTACAAAGCCGACACTGAGGACCAGTATAACGTCCCATGTTTTCCCCCCTTCTCCTACACGCGCCGCTTCTTCTGGGGCCGACAGCCATTGTGGGGGATAGGAGTGACATCCTGAATCGAACGCACCCGCAATCCCAACGCGCCCAATGACCTAATGGCCGACTCGCCCCCCACACCGGGGCCCTTGACGTAAACGTGCACTTCACTCAGACCGTACTCTTTCGCCCGAGTAACCGCCGCCTCTGCCGTGATTTGGGCTGCATACGGCGTCGACTTCTTCGCTCCTTTGAAACCCAGACTCCCCGCGGATGCCCAGGACAGGGCATTGCCCATCCTGTCCGTGATGGTGATGATCGTATTGTTGAAGGTCGCCTGGATATACACGTTGCCTTCGGCAACGCTCTTTTTCTTATCTCTCTTGGTTTTGCTCTTTGCCACGTCTCACATTCTCCCTATTTTGCTCTTCTCTTGCCGGCAACGGTCTTGCGCTTGCCTTTTCGGGTTCGTGCATTCGTACGGGTCCTCTGTCCGCGAACGGGCAGCCCCTTTCTGTGTCTCAAGCCCCGGTAGGAACCTATGTCCATCAGTCGCTTGATGTTCAAAGAGATTTCCGTACGTAATCGCCCCTCCACCTTGTAGTCGTTTTCGATAATCTTTCTGAGTACGTTGATCTCCTCAGGCGATAGTTCATTGATCCTGCGGGATGCATCGATACCCGCACTCTCGCAGATCGACGACGCCGAGGAACGGCCGATGCCGTAAATATAGGTCAAAGCGATATCTACGTGCTTATTGGGGAGATCAACCCCGGCAATTCGCGCCATGTAATCCTCCTATCTCTGGCGTTGCTTGTGCTTGGGATTCTGACAGATAATGCGCACAACGCCTTTTCTGCGGATCACCTTGCACTTATCGCAAATCGGTTTCACACTTACTCGCACTTTCATTACTAAACCTCCCAACCTCACCTTACAGATACCGGGATCTGATCTTTCCCCTGCGTACGATTCCCTCGTGATGATGCATCCTCAGCTGGCCTTCGATTTGACTCATCGTATCCAGATCCACACCTACCATAATTAAAAGCGAGGTTCCACCCATCAGGTAGGCCACCGAAGAGGGAATATTCAACCAGCTTTGAACGATCGTAGGAATCACCGCGATAAAGGCCAGGAAAAGAGCCCCGGGCAGTACTATTCTGTTGAGTATTCTGGTGAAGTACTCCTCCATCTTGTCCGATCGTATGCCCGGTATAGATCCACCGTTCTCGCGGATATTCTTGGATATCTCTATCGGATTCAACGTCACCTGGGTATAAAAGTAGGCGAAAAAGATAATCAGACCGGTGTAGGCAATGACATAGGGCACTCCATTCGGCCGAAGCCACGAAGCGAAACGGGATAGCCAATCGACACGAGATCCGAGGTTTTGGGCTATCTGCAGCGGAAACACCAGAATGGAGGAGGCGAAGATAACGGGAATCACGCCGGAAGGATTGATCTTGAAGGGCAGGTACGAGTTTTGAGCACCGTAAATCTTGCGCCCGATCACCCTTTTGGCGTAGTGAACCGGTATCTTTCGCTGCCCCTGCTGCTCGTAGACAACCAGGGCGACAACCACGACGAACATTACCAGTACGACGATCATGAACACCGGATTCAACTCCCGGCGGCGGATCTGCTCGACGATTGTGTAGATCGCATAGGGAATGCGGGTGACTATTCCGGCAAATATCAAAATGGAGATTCCGTTTCCGATCCCTCGCTGGGTGATCTGCTCCCCCATCCACATCAAGAGTATGGTTCCCGAGGTTACCGTCAGTATGGCAATAATGGTATAGGCATTACGGTTCAACGTTATGGCATCGGGAATCCTATCTACGTAGGAGGTGACGGCGAAACCTTGAATGAGGCACACCAGTATCGTCCCGTAGCGGGTATACCTCTGTATCTTCTTTCTACCCCCCTCTTCCTGAGAAATCGCCTTCAATTTAGGAAACACCAGCATCAGCAACTGCATGATGATGGAGGTCGAAATGTAGGGCATGATCCCGAGCATGAAGATCGAGAAGTTCTTGAACGCTCCCCCGGCGAAGAAATCCAGATAATCGGTGATGCCGAAGGTACCCGCCGCTTCCTGGGCTGTCATGTAGAGTTTCAGGGCGGTAAGATTAACTCCGGGAATGGGGATGTTCGCACCCAAACGAAAGATGAACAGAATAAAGATTGTAAACAGGATGCGATCCCGCAGATCTTTGACCCTAAATATATCAACTATTGGATTCGCCATAACGTTTTTCTTTTCCTGTTGCTTCGCTTTCGCCTGAGGTAATCGTTCCGCCTGCCGCCTTGATCTTTTCCGCGGCACCGGAGGATACCTTATCAACGGCCACGGTCAGTTTTTTTGAGATGGTACCGCCTGCCAGGATCTTTATCGCAGTCGCCTTACCTTTAGCCCGAGCGGGAATCAGTCCCGCAGCGGCCAAGCTTTCCCGGTTTACGGTATCCCCGTCTTTAAAAACACCCAACTCTTTGACCTTGAGCGTCAAATACTTCTTTCTAAAAGGGTAGTTGGAAAAACCCCTTCTTGCGACCCGACGAAACAGAGGCATCTGGCCGCCTTCAAAACCGAGCCTGGTTCCCCCGCCGGCTCGGGAGTTCTGACCTTTCGTACCCTTGCCTGCGGTACACCCTTTGCCCGTTCCGGTTCCACGACCCAGCACTTTCGGGGGAGTCGTGGCTCCTTTTGGCTTAACGATATTCATTTTTCTTCGCGCTCCTTTACTCGGACGATTGGAGCTGAGTGAGCTCCTCCACTTCCACAAGATGGGAGACAGCGCGAACCATCCCCAAGATCGGCGGTGTCGCCTCATGCACAACCGAGGAACTCATCTTCTTCAGGCCCAGAGCCTTCACGGTCTTTCGCGCCTGGGGCTTCTGACCGATCGGACTCCTAACCAATCGTATCCGTATCTTTTTCATAATCTTCTTCAACCCCAGAACTCATTTAAGGCTTTGCCCCGATTGGCAGCTGCTACTTTGGCATCCATCAGCCGGTCGAAACCCTCGAAAACGGCCTTTACGATATTCATCGAGTTCGCCGATCCGAGGGATTTGCTCAAGATATCCTTGATCCCCGCTGCTTCCATGACCGCTCTGACAGGACCGCCGGCGATAATTCCGGTGCCCGGAGAGGCCGGCTTCAAAACGACCTTGGCACCCTTATATTTGCCAGTGATCTGATGAGGTATGGTCATCCGCTTCATCGGGACTTTGACCATGTTGTTTTTAGCCCGATCCAGACTCTTGCGAATCGCATCGGAGACATAGTTCGCCTTTCCAAAACCGTAGCCGACATGCCCATTTCTATCACCGACGACCGAAATGGCGGAGAATGAGAACCTTCGGCCTCCCTTGACGACCTTGGCTATGCGGTTCAGCCGAACAAGCTTTTCAACGTATTCCTTTTCCTGTTCCAAATCAAATACTCCTAGAACTGAATACCCGCCTTGCGGGCGCCCTCGGCAATAGATTTCACGATGCCGTGATATGCGTAGCCGTTTCTATCGAAAACAACCCTGTTTATCTTCTTTTCCTTCAAACGTCCCGCTACGACCTGCCCCAGTTGTTCAGCCCCGGCAAGCGTGCTTTTAATCTTCCGTAGATCCTTCTCGAGGTTCGAGGCGGCTACCAGGGTATGTGCGCTTTGGTCGTCGATTACCTGGACGTAGAGGTATCGACCGCTCTTGTAAACCGTCATCCTCGGTCGGTCGCCGACACCGGTTATGAGTTTCCGTACGTGTTTTTTTCGTCGTACCCGGCGTATCTTCTTCTGCGCCAATCTGTCCATAGTTCTTCCTGCTCTCGCCTTTATTTGATACCCGTCTTGCCGATCTTCCTGCGAACGTATTCGTTCTCGTACCGGATTCCCTTGCCCTTGTAGGGCTCGGGAGGTCTTAGGCCCCGGATTTCGGCAGAAATCTGTCCCACGTGTTGCCTATCTGCGCCACTGACCACGATACGGTTGTTTCCTTCAACCGTGATGGTAATCCCCTCCGGCACTGGATACTCGATCGGGTTGGAGTAGCCCAGATTGAGCACCAGCACATCTGCCCGCAGTTCGGCTCGGTATCCAACACCATTTACCAATAGCACTTTCGAGAAACCTTCGGAGACTCCCACAACCATATTGTGGATCAGCTTGCGGTACAAACCGTGCATGGACTTTGCCTGTTTGGTCTCGTTCTTGCGCTCCACCTTGCAGATCTTGTCTTCCAGACTGATCGTGACCACCGATCCGTGATAATTCTGGGACAGTTCGCCCTTGGCGCCTTTTGCGACGATCCTCTTGTCGTCTACCGTCAGAGTGACTCCATCCGGTATCTCGATAGGCATCCTTCCGATTCGTGACATACTAAATTCCTTGTTTACCAAACACTGCAGATAAGTTCTCCACCGACCTGCTGCTCCAGTGCTTTCCTGCCGGTGATAACCCCTTTAGAGGTTGTTACGATGAGGGTGCCGTAACCGTTGTACACGCGGGGCATGCTCTTGTATCCCTTGTACATCCGTCGTCCCGGGCTCGACAATCTCTGCAACCCGTGGAGTATCGGTTTGTTTCCCTCGTCGTATTTGAGAAAAATCCTAATCTGGTTCTTTCCATCCTGGCTGATTTTCTTGAAGGTCTTGATGAAACCCTCATTCTTGAGGATTTTTACTATTTCCACCTTCAACTTCGAAGAGGGGATATCCACCTTTTCGTACTTCGCCATACTGGCATTGCGTATCTTCGTCAACATATCCGCAATAGGATCGGAAACACTCATTACTGACTCTCCCTACCAACTAGACTTCGTTACACCTGGAATCTTGCCCTCACTGGCAAGATTTCTGAAACAAATACGGCACATCTGGAATTTACGCATATACCCGCGAGGCCGACCGCAAATCCGGCAACGATTTACCTTTCGCGTGCGATACTTCGGCTTTCGCTGCGCTTTGTTGATGAGTGATTTTCGGGCCATTGAAATTTCTTCTCCTCTACTTCCTGAACGGCATTCCCAGGTGGGCCAGCAGAGCCCTGGCTTCCCGGTCTGTCTGTGCCGTAGTGACTACAGCAATATTGAGTCCTTCAATCCTCTCGATTTTGTCGTAGTCGATCTCAGGAAAAATGATCTGTTCGGTTACACCGAGGGAATAGTTCCCATGCCCGTCAAAGGCATTGGGATTCGTGCCGCGGAAATCCTTGACTCTCGGAATCGCGATGTTTACGAGCCTGTCAAAAAACTCGTACATGTAATCCCCCCGAAGGGTCACCATTGCACCGATCTCCATACCCTTGCGAATCTTGAATCCCGCGATCGACTTTCGGGCAACGGTCTTTACGGCTTTACGCCCGGTAATCTGGGTGAGTTCCTGGAGAGCGGAATCCAACAGTTTCTTGTTCTGGGACGCCTCTCCGACGCCCATGCTTACCACTATCTTCTCCATTCGGGGCACCTGCATCACAGACTTATACCCGAACTCGTCCTTCAGTGCCTTGACGACCTTCTCCTGATACATGCTCTTCAATCTCGGTTGTTTTTGTTTTACCGCAGTTGCCATTACAGATGTTCTCCGCATTTCTTACAGAATCGAACCTTGTCGCCTTTGTCCATGCGCAATCCAATCCGGGTGGGTCCGCATTTCTTGCAGATGATTTGAACATTCGAGATAGCCAAGGCGGCTTCCACTGAAGTTATGCCGCCCTTCTGATTCTGGCCGCGGGGCCGGATCGCCTTCTTAACCATGTTCAGCCCTTCGATCACCACTCTGCCGCGGTCGCGATCCACGCGCAAAACACGGCCGGATTTACCACGATCCTTCCCGGCCATGATCTGCACCTGGTCGTTTTTTTTAATTTTGTATTTTACAGTTTTCGTGTTCGCCACTTTGCATGTTCTCCTAGATCACTTCCGGCGCTAAAGAAACGATCTTCATGAAATCCTTGTCCCTCAGCTCCCTGGCAACGGGTCCGAAAATTCGTTTGCCTTTCGGGTTGCTGCTCGGGTCAATAATCACACAGGCATTATCGTCAAAGCGGATGTACGTTCCATCCGGTCTCTTGTATTCTTTCTTCGTTCTCACGATAACCGCCCGTTCCACGGTTCCCTTTTTGATCGCGGCGTTCGGCAATGCGTCCTTCACGGCAACCACGACAATATCACCTATACCGGCGTTTTTTCTGCGTGTTCCACCCAGCACCTTTATGCACTGCACGCGTTTCGCTCCGCTGTTGTCGGCAACGTTCAAGTAGCTTCTCATTTGAATCATAGTCTGCTCCGTTCATATGACCCTATTTTGCCTTTTCCAAGACCTCCAAGAGACTCCAGCGTTTGTCTTTGCTCAGCGGTCTGGATTCAATAACCTTCACGAGATCACCGATTTGGCAGAGGTTGCCCTCGTCGTGGGCCTTTATCTTTTTCGTGCGGGTGATATATTTCTTATACAGAGGATGGAGCTTTCTGCGTTCGATCCGAATCACGATTGTTTTCTCCATCTTGTTGCTTACTACCGTCCCGATCAGTGTTTTTCTGTTTCTCTTGTTCGTCTTGGTCTGCGTTTCCACTCGCTTTACTCCTGGCACTAGGTTTGCCTGATTCCTGTCTCGTATTCGTGAATGATCGTATTAATGCGGGCAATCTTTCTCCGCAGGGTTCGTTTCTGAAGTGGATTGTCCACGTGTCTGAGAACCAGGTCGAAACGGAGATCCCTATACTGCTTATTCAACTCTTCCCGTTTAGTCAGCAGCTCTTGAAAGGTCAGATCGTTGAATGAATCCTTCATATCCCTACTCCAAATCCCGTCTGATTCTGAACTTCGTCCTGATCGGCAGCTTGCTGCCGGCCAAACGAATGGCAGATTCGGCCAATTCTCTTTCGACCCCGCCGATCTCGAACATAACGGTCCCGGGCTTCACTGCCGCGACCCAGTATTCGGGAGTACCTTTGCCCTTTCCCATTCGCGTTTCCGCCGGCTTCTTGGTAAAAGGAATGTCGGGAAATATCCGAATCCAGACTTTCCCGCCTCTCTTGATATGACGGGTCATAGCTATACGCGCCGCTTCTATCTGCCGATTGGTAATCCAATGCTTCTCCAAGGCAACCAGGCCATATTCACCGAAAGCGATGGTGTTGCCCCGAGTCGCCAAACCCTGCATTCGGCCTCTCTGCTTCTTGCGATACTTGGTTCTTTTAGGACTGAGCATAGCCTGACCTGCCCCTGCCGCCGCGCTGCTTCTTCAGAAGCAGTCCGGCGTCTTCCTGTGTCTCACCGCCGAAGATCTCACCCTTGTAGATCCAAACCTTCACGCCGATGGAACCGAAGGTCGTGATCGCTTCGGCAAAACCATAGTCGATGTCGGCACGAAAGGTGTGCAACGGAATCCTGCCGTCTTTGTACTCCTCCCGTCGGGCCATCTCCGAGCCCCCCAAGCGTCCCGCGACCTTGATCTTGGCTCCCTGAACCCCCGCCTTCATGGCGTTCACCACGGCCATCTTCATAGCCCGCCGGAAGGAAGCCCGGGAACGCAGCTGCCGGGACACATTTTCGGCGATCAGCTGGGCATCGGTTTCGGGTCGGGAGATCTCTTTGATCTTGATCTGTATCTTCTTTCCCACCAGTTTCTGAAGATGCTTGCCCAGCTTCTCGATGTTCGCACCCTTGGCACCGATGATCACGCCGGGCCGGCCGGTATGAATAATGATGGTTATGCGCTGGGGATGCCGGATGATTTCTACATCGGCTATATCCGCCCCTTGCGTTTCCGAAGCCTCGTCAATCGTGCGCCTGAGGCGCAGATCTTCATGCAGCGTACTGGCGTAGTCCCTGGGATCCACATACCACTTGGATTTCCAGGTCTTGTTGATTCCCAGCCGCAGACCGTACGGATTTACCTTCTGTCCCACGTTACTCTCCTCGCCCCACGATTTCATCCAGTGCCACCGAAATGTGGCATGTTCTCTTTATCAGTCTGTCCGCCCTTCCCCGTGCCCGAGGCCAAATTCTCTTCATTCGCACCCCTTCGTTGACTTGGAGATCGCGAATGTACAGCAGTTCCTCGTCGAGGTTCTTGTTGGTATACAGAGCATTCGCGGCAGCCGACTGAATGACCTTCCGGAGCAAGCGCGCCCCTTTGTGCGGTAAGTTTTCAAGGAGGGCAATGGCATCCCCGTAGGGTTTTTTCCGCACCTTGTCGGCGATCCGCCTGACCTTGTAGGGGGACATTCTCACGTAGCGGGCATGGGCCGTATAGCCTTTCTTGAACTCCATTTTCCTACCTCTTGACTGCCTTCTTGTCGGATCCGCTGTGCCCTCGGAACAGGCGAGTCGGGGCGAACTCCCCGAGCTTGTGCCCGACCAGGTTCTCGGTGATATATACCGGGATCCAGGTTTTTCCGTTGTATACCGAAATTGTGTATCCCACCATCTCCGGGAAAATTGTTGAACAGCGAGAATAGGTCTTGATCATCTTTTTCTCGCCACCCTTGTTCATCTCCAGAACCTTCTTGTACAGGCTTTTGGCGATGAACGGACCTTTCTTCACTGACCTCGACACGTATTACTCCTATTTCCTTTTCTTCACGATCAACCGCTGCGAAGATTTCTTCTTCTTGCGGGTTTTGTAACCCTTGGTCGGAACACCCCAAGGGGTAACAGGGTGTCGTCCGCCGGAGCTCTTGCCCTCCCCGCCGCCGTGGGGATGGTCGTGGGGATTCATGGCCACTCCCCGAACCTTGGGTCGCTTTCCAAGCCAGCGATTGCGTCCCGCCTTGCCCAGCGATACGTTCATGTGATCCTGGTTTCCCACCTCACCGAGGGTGGCGTAACAGCGTACCAACACCATACGCATCTCTCCGGAGGGCAGCTTGAGAGTGGCATACTCCCCCTCTTTAGCCATCAAGGTGGCTCCTGCGCCGGCAGCACGCACGATTTGTCCGCCTCTTCCTGGGGTAAGCTCTATGTTATGAACCAGCATACCCAGAGGGATTTTCTCCAGAGGTAGAGCGTTTCCCGGTTCCAGAGGCGCATCCGGACCGCTCAAGACTTGAGCGCCCGCCCGCAATCCCGCCGGAGCCAGAATGTAGCGTTTGTCCCCGTCCCGGTAGTTGATAAGTGCAATAAAGGCGCTGCGGTTGGGATCATACTCGATCGTTGCCACGGTACCGGGAACACCCCTCTTGTCTCGCTTGAAATCGATTGTTCGGTATTTGCGCTTATGGCCTCCACCCTTTCGCCGTACGCTAATACGCCCGTTTCCCCCGCGGCCCGCTCGGGAACTCTTTCCCTTGGCAAGCTTCTTGTGCGGACGATCCGTGGTCAGCTCTTCGAAGGTCAGCCCGGTCTTGTAGCGCATTCCCGCGGTTATCGGTTTGTAGCTCTTGATTGCCATGTGCTATACCCCTTCAAAAACCTGGATGGCTTCACCAGCGCGCAAGGTCACGATGGCCTTCTTCCACTCTGCAGTGTATCCGAGCTGATAGCGCACCCGTTTTGGCTTTCTCTTTACGCGCATGATGTGGCAGGAAACCGGGTGTACGTTGAACAGCTCGCGAACAGCCTGCATGACCTGTATCTTGTTGGCCCGACTGTCCACTTTGAAGGCGTACTTTCCGCTGTCCCGCATCTGATTCGATTTTTCCGTCACAATAGGCTCTATAATAATCTTTGCCGGGTCCATTATGCGTCCTCTTTGCTCTTGTTTCCGGGGCCGGCTTTCTTCGCGGCAGACTTGGGCTTAGGCGCGGGTTTGGTTGAGGCCTTCGCTTTGGCCGCAGCCGGTTTTTTGGCCGCTGCCGGCCCGGCGCCGGTACTGGTGGCCTTCGGCTTGGCGGTGGCCGCCTTTGCCTTGGCCTCGGGCTTTGCCGGTGCTTTGGCCGCAGCCGGTTTTTCGGCTGCCTTCGGCTTGGCTCCGGCACTGGCCGCCTTCGGCTTGGCAGCGGCCGGCTTGGCTTTACCCTCCGCCTTTGTCGACTTGGACGGCGCCTTGGCCGCAGTCTTGGCCGCGGCTGGCTTTTCGGTTGCCTTCACCTTGGCCCCGGCCGGCTTGGCCTTTACCTTGGTAGCGGCCGGCTTGGCTTTCGCCATGGCCTTCGTCGGCTTGGACGGCGCCTTGGCTGCAGTCTTGGCCGCGGCCGGCTTTTTAGCTGCCGGCTTGGCAGGGGCCGGCTCGGGCTTTTCCGCAGCCACCGGCTTTGCTCCAACCGGAGCTTTGGCCTTTGGCGCCGGTTTGCCCGGTCTTCGTTTGGAAGACGGCTCGCCGTACATCCGACCCAGCTCTTCCGCGGCTTTCTCGAAAACGATCAGTCTGCCGGCATAGAACAGGTCGTGCGCTCGAAGCCTGTTGTACGACAGTATGCTCAAGCCCGGAACATTGCGCCCGGCGCGTTTGAGCATGGCATCTTCTCCGGAAATCACGATGGCCGTACGGTTTTCCGGAGTCAGTCCTTTCAGGATTTTGACAAGTTCCCGTGTCTTTCCCGATTCAACCGTGAAATCCTCCACAACCATCAAACGCTCTTCCTGGGTTTTTTGGCTGAAGATCGATTTGAAGGCGAGTCGCTTGAGTTTCTTCGGGATCTTGTAACTGTAGTCCCGGGGTTTGGGGCCAAAGGCTACTCCACCACCTACCCACACAGGGGATTGCCTGGTTCCTGCCCTGGCCCGGCCCGTTCCTTTTTGGCGCCACGGTTTGGCGCCACTGCCGCGAACCTCGCTTCGGCTCTTGGTAGATGCCGTACCGACTCTCAGATTGGCCAGCTCGTTGCGGATGGCATGATAGATCGATCCCGTGCTGACGGATCTGTTGAATACTTCGTCGGCAAGATCGATGTCCCTCTGTTCAGATCCATCGATGCCATAAACCTTCACAACCATGGTATCCTCTACTTCTTCTTCGCTTTTGCCACGAGCAGTGTTGCACCTCTTGGTCCGGGTACCGCTCCCTTTACCAGCAGTACTCCGGCCTGAGGATCAACTTTAACAACCCGCAGGTTTTGCACAGTCTTGCGGTCCGATCCCATTCGCCCCGGCATCTTCGAGCCCTTGAACATCTTTCCACTGGCCAAGCCTGTGGACCCGAGTTCGCGGTGCACGAGGGAGCCGTGGCTCCGGGGACCACCGCCGAAACCGTGCCTCTTCATGACGCCCTGGTAGCCTTTGCCTTTGGAAACGCCCCGCACGTCCACGAAGCGTACTCCCTCGAAAGTCTCCAGACCGATCTTTTCACCCACCTGGTACTCCCCGTCGAAGTCTTTCACCTCGGTCAGAACCTGGGTGGGATCCACCCCTTCGGGGAACTGCCCGGCGTAGGGTTTACGAACCCGTGATTTTTTTCGCGTGCCGTATCCTAAAACAACAGCCGAGTAGCCGTGCTTCTCCGGTGTGCGCTCCTCGATCACAACATTGGGCTCGATCTCTATCACGGTAACCGGGGTCTGCGTGCCCTGCTCGTCAAACACCTGCGTCATTCCTACTTTCTTCCCAATCAGACCCAGCATGATTTTCCTCACTGTTTGATTTCAACATCCACGCCGGCGGGCAGTTCCAGCTTCATCAGCGCATCCATCACCGCCGAAGTCGGTTCGATGATGTCGATCAACCGCTTGTGCGTTCGCATTTCAAACTGCTCCCGGGACTTCTTGTTCACGTGGGGCGAGCGAAGAACGGTGTATTTGTTGATCCGGGTTGGCAGAGGGATCGGACCGGAAACCTTGCTTCCGGCCTTCAGCACCGTTTGCACGATAGCTTTTGCACTTTGATCAATCAACTCGATATCAAATCCCCGCAGGCGAACTCGAATCCTCTCTTTAGCCATTCTTCCTCCAGACAGTCTCAGATCTCATTTCTAGTAGCTCAGATCACGCACATCGAAAGCCGCAAGCCTCTCTTGCGAAAGCTCAAAAAGCTCGGGGTTCCTCCGGACCAGGTGTACTACTCGATGATTTCAGTAACCGCGCCGGCCGCAACGGTGCGTCCGCCTTCACGGATGGCGAATCTCAAGCCCTTCTCGATCGCGATCGTATGGATGAGCTCCACCTGGACCTCGCAGTTGTCTCCGGGCATAACCATCTGCCTGTCCTCGGGCAGGGTCACCGTACCGGTGATGTCGGTGGTTCGGAAGTAGAACTGCGGACGGTAGCCTGAGAAGAACGGTGAGTGACGACCGCCTTCTTCCTTGGTCAGGGCGACGATCTGAGCCTTGAACTTTTGGTGGGGAGTAATGGTCCCCGGTTTGGCCAGAACCTGGCCTCTCTGGACCTCGTTCTTCTCCACACCCCGGAGCAGACAACCGACGTTGTCCCCGGCCTGTCCCTCATCCAGGATCTTGTTGAACATCTCCACACCGGTTACCACGGTCTTGCGGGTGTCCTTGATACCGACGATTTCCACCTCTTCTCCAACCTTGATCACCCCGCGTTCGATCCTACCGGTGACAACGGTTCCGCGACCGGAGATGGAGAACACGTCCTCGATCGGCATCTGGAAGGGCCTGTCCATGGGCCGCTCGGGCAGGGGGAAATACTCATCCATGACCTTGAGCAGCTCTTCAACCGGCTTCATTGCTTCCGGATCCGTCGGATTATCCATTGCTTTCAGAGCAGAGCCCTTGATGATGGGGATGTCGTTCCCCGGAAACTCGTACTCATTCAGCACGTCCCGAATCTCCTCCTCGACCAGCTCGATCAGATCGGGATCATCCACCTGGTCGGTCTTGTTGAGGAAAACCACAATGGCGGGCACTCCAACCTGGCGAGCCAAGAGGATGTGCTCCCGTGTCTGGGGCATGACCGAATCCGGAGCCGAGACAACCAGGACCGAACCGTCCATTTGGGCCGCACCGGTGATCATGTTCTTGATGTAGTCGGCGTGGCCCGGGCAGTCGACATGGGCGTAGTGCCTGTTGTCGGTCTGATACTCCACGTGCCGGGTGTTTATGGTGATACCCCGCGCCTTCTCTTCAGGCGCGTTATCGATGTCCTCGAACTTCATCACCTTGTCGCCGTGCTTGGCATTACAATACATGGTAATCGCCGCAGTCAGGGTCGTTTTGCCATGATCCACGTGACCAATCGTCCCAACGTTGATGTGGGGTTTGGTCCTTTCAAACTTTGCCTTTGCCATGCTAACCTCCTTGCACTTGTCGGCAAATCAATTCCTAATTTATGTTGTGCCCCGAACCTTCCGAACTATTTCATCCTGAACGGATTGGGGAGTTGGCTGGTAGAAGGAAAACTGCATGGTGTGGTTGGCTCGCCCCTGAGAGAGACTTCTCAAGCGGGTTGTATACCCGAACAGAAGTCGCAGGGCGACATTGGCTTTCACCACCTTACCCCCATGCCGATCTTCAATCCCTTCTACTCTTCCCATGCGCCCCATGAGATCTGAGATCAGATCCCCCAGATACTCCTCCGGGGTGAA
>Ga0180437_10005182_pt1 | contig 17984 bp, 33 predicted proteins | sample SS_ome_4_FD_132410 | JGI IMG/M metagenome (GOLD analysis project Ga0180437, IMG submission 132410) | Hypersaline lake sediment archaeal communities from the Salton Sea, California, USA - SS_3_D_1 metaG | ecosystem: Environmental > Aquatic > Non-marine Saline and Alkaline > Hypersaline >... | reverse complement strand
TAGTACAGGACCGTCCGGTTCCAGGACATGTCCGAGGGGGCCTCCGGCACGCCATACAGCGCGGCCCAGGCCCTCAACAGCCGATCGATATCGTTATTCCACTGGAGCATCCTCACCCCCTCCTGGCATGACGTCGATCCCCATAGCCTCCGAGGCCGTCTCCGCCTCGGACCGGTCCCCCTTGATCGTCCAGCTACGGGCCGGACGAGTCGGATCAACCATCATCACGCGGCCCCTGGCCACCCTGGCGATCCGTACCGGGGAGAGCCGGAGTTCGTTCCCGCTCCACGAGGCCGCGAGGTTCGCGCGAGCGGCCTCCCATCCTGCCGTGAACGCGGCCGCGCGGACCCTGGCCCATACCCTCGGGAGCAGGAACATAGCCACCCGCTCCAGGAACGAGACACGAGGGAGCGGGAGGGGCTCGTCCGAGTCGTACGCGTACATGGACGCGATCTCGTCCACTCGCCGGATTCCATGTTTGCTAGACGTTTTTCGCATATTCGGCCTCGCTCCCGAATGAATCGATCTGGATATGAAAATCCCACTCGAAAATAAACACGTGACCACCGAACGTATCGGACGAGCCGTCCCGTCCTGCTCGGACGAGTATCATGGAGGAGATCCCGAGTCCCGATCCATCAATGTCGGCGATGTCGTGGAGGAGGTGCGCATATGGCACATGCGCGGGGTTTGCCGTGTCCCATGTGAAATCAGACGTGGCGATGGTCGTCGTCGGGAACACGTCGAACAGGGCGGCCGCCGTGTATTCCGCGAAAAACTGGACCGTCTGACCATCTACCACGGTGTCTTTCGTGGAAAAATGTGCGTGCAAGTCCAGGTCAGTCCCGGTCTTTCGCGCATGTGGGGTCTGGGCCTCGAAGAAAAGCTCTCGCTCCGCGCCGTCGATGAACTCGGACCCGTAAACGCCGTTTGAACCTGACCCGTCGTCCCTGAATTGCGCAAAATTCGGAGGGCGGACGCCAGCGTCCCGCGCGGACGTGGTCGGGACTCGGAGATCATCCCAGGCGATCCCGGCGCCGAACAGGCGGATACGGGTTCCAAGTAGGGCCTTGATCGCAGAGTAGATCGACACGGCTCACCTCACCGTCGAGAGGACGACATAGACGGCCCCGAATCCGGATAGGTCGTCATTGTCGGAGGCTAATTCCGCCGTGACGAAATCGGAGGTCCCGAGGACGCGGTCCGCCTCCGTGGTGGCCATGGTTAGCTCCGTGCGGGTCAGGGCGGAGATCCCGGTCATGTCGTACGCCGTGGTCGCGAGCATGTCCGTAACGCCGTTCTTTCGGACCCGGAGGGTGTACGACCCCGGGGACACCGGGACTCCGTCCGCAAAGATCCACGCCTGATTCACATACTCATCCCGCCCGGGGAAATAGTGCCGAACCAGGGTCTCGTTTGGCAGAGGGTATCCCTCGATCTGTTCGGCGTTGAACGTCCGATGACGCTCTCGGATGTCGACATAAAGCACCCCCTCCGACGAGTGCGACCGGATCACTTTTGCGACGGACACGCGCCGCTTCGGCGGGACAGGGTGCGTCCCGGTCCATTTGCCCTTCGTCTCGTCGAGCCAGAGCATGGTCCCCGCGGGGTATGAGGACGTGTCGATCGGTTGATCCTCGTCACCTCGGACTAGGCCCGTGGATGTCCAATATCCAATATTGTTTTTGGCAATGTCGGCCGTGGCCATGGCGATCGTTTTCCCAGCCGTATCGTCGTCGTTCTGGGCCAGCTTCATCTTCGGGACCACGCCCTCTCCGCCCGATATGTAGCCTATATCCCCGTTAACTACGTCTGACCCCTCGTCGTTTTTGGCTCGAACATAGATCTCCTGGCCGATCTGGAGGACAACGTACCCGCCCGGCATCATGAGGCCGAGGGTCTTACTGGCGGTGTCCCAAAAGAGCAACCCCTCGGAATGCTCGCTCGGAGTGTACGCCAGGGAGAACTGGATACCATTGACGGCCAGGACCCCGGACAACTTCTCGACGATCTGGCCGAGAAGCTCCAGTACACGCCTGTTCCAGTCGAACGGGGCCATCCAGTGTCCCGGGTTTGAACTACGGAACACCATATCCCAAGGGGTCAGCCCTCGCCTCGCGGTACCCGGCGCGGCTACTCCGCCACGAGGAGCCCCGTGAGGCGCCGCCTGACAGCCCGCGCGGTCCCCGAGGGTGGTCGGACGCCCTCGGACCCCTCCGAGTCCCACGCGGCCGCCAGGGGGGCCAGGACGGCGTGGAGGGTTCCGATCTCGCGCCGAGACATGCGGAGCACCACCGCGCGCTTCCGTCGTCGCCCAGACTCCAGGACGTCCAGGAGCGTCTCCAGGCGGCCGACCGAGAGCCAGGGGGGCACGTCCGAGAGGGAGGCCCGGTCCGAGCCCTCCACCAGGGCCAGGACCTCGCGGTGGACCCACCCGTGGAGCCGCCGCCCGATCGATACCGACCACCGCGCCGTCCGTGCCACGCTCACCTCCGTTGCAGTCGTTGTATCAGCGAGGCGCGAACCAGCGCCACTGGCGCGTCTACCGCGATACGCGAAACCGGGCGCACAATAGCTCCCGCGCGAGGCCGCTATCCCAGGCCCCCGGGCCTCGGGGCCTCCAGGACCGTCAGGCCCTCCCCTTCGGCCCGTAGCCCCCAGACTCGCCAGCCGGTCCGGAGAGCGTCCTCGATCACAGCCCGGGGCCCGTCCCAGGTCGCATCATGGAGCGCCACGAGGGCCCCGGGCGCCAGGAGCGGGAGCCACAGCCGCCAGTCCAGCGCCACGGCCTCGGGTCTGTGGTCGCCGTCGATGAACAGGAGCCCCACCCGATCGAGGGGCCGCTCCTCGGCCCACAGGGCCGCCGCCTCCTCGGACGTGGCGTGGATGGTCCTTACCACGTTCCCGTGGAGGTGTAGCGCCCCGAGGTTCCTGTGGAGGGCCATGCGGTCCGTCTCGCGGGCCACCGAGCCACCAGCCAGGAGGACCTCGTCGAACGGGTCCACCGTCCACACCCGGCGCGAGCGTCCGCCACCGAGCCCTAGAACGATCGCCGTCCGGCCATGCCAAGACCCGATCTCGACCATCGGCCCCGAGGACTTGCGCGCTGCCGCGTACAGGAGGCCGCACTCGTCGCGGGACACCGCGCTGGGCACATACCGGACCCGGTCCCACACACTGTCCGGGAGGGTGCCATCGTGGATCACTCGTCACCTCCGGCCGCCGCTTCGCGCCGGGTCCCCGGGAACGGGACGACGTTGGACTCCTCGGACGCCGTCCGGAGACTCCGCACGATCAGGAGAACCTCCTCCGCGTCCTGTTCCATTGCCTCCAGGACGTCCCCACCCTTGTCCAGAGCCTGGAGTACCCGCTGGCTCGCGGCCACGGACTCGCCCTCCTCGCCAGCGGACGAGGCCATGGCCTCGCGCTTCATGGCAAGCTCCATGATCGAGGTGTAACCTCGGATCACGTGTCCGAGGTCCGAGACCCGGGGCTCGATCGACCCCTCCCCGAGCCCTCGCCCGACCTTGACCAGGACCCCGTCCAGGACCTTCCCGAGGCGCTCCACCCGCTCGTTCGATCGGCGGGACTCCCGCTCGGCCTCGATCTGGAGGTGAACGTCCACCGCGCGGGCCGTCTCGTTCGCATACTCGCGAGGCTTCGCCGCGTCGTACTCGATCGACATGTTGTGGGCCACGAGCGCGATCTCCGCTCCGCCCCCTTTCGCGTGGTACCTCTTGCGGTACAGGTCCACCGCGATCGCGGAACAGCTAGGGTCAGCGACCCGGTCCCTCCAGTCGTGCTTCTTGCGCCAGCCCCGGATCGTCGCGTCCGCCATGTTCATTGCCCGAGCCACCGCCTTCTGGCTCCGCTTGTCCTCGTCCTGCATTGCCCACAGGAGGAAGCCCTGGTACATCCTGTCCAGTTCCCTCTGGCGCTTTCTCATCTCACGCGGAACAGCCACGCCGACCTCCAGGAACTCCGTATCCCGGGACCGAGGTAGCGCGCCACCGCGAGGAGCCGCCAGGGGCTCCTGTGAGGCCGATCTAGCCGTGGACGACCCGGAGGTGCCCCGAGGCCGTGTCGACCTCCTGTGGGCGAACCTCGGCAACGTCCACCCCCTCCATGTGGTCCACGAGCCAGTGGGTACGCTCCACGACCTCGTCCGGGGTCCGGCCCTCGATCACGATCCAGGGGAACACGGCCGAGAGGGGCGGGCGGGCGCGGAACACGCGTCCATGACTGTCCCATGTGATCCGCCACCCCGGGAGGCGCTCGTGTAGCTCATTCAGACCGGGACGGGGCAGGATCGGGGGCATTCAGACTCCAGAACAGAGGGCGAGGGCCCTGGGCCGCTCACACAGGAGGTTGAGGTGGGCACACCGGCCGCCTGGATACCAGACCACCGCGTGCCAGCCACGAGACTCGGGGATACGACAATACCAGCCGCGTACGCGACGAGAAGAGGCGCCGTCCATGAACGCGCACAGGACCCCCGTGGTGTCGTGGCGATACCCGAGGAGGGCGTCCACGGGGAGGGCGTCGCGTGGGATCATGGTGGCCGCGCTGACTCGATCCCACCCCGGGAACTCGGGAGCGCGACACGGCGGGGCCACCTCGACCCCGCCGTCCGCGCGCTCCAGGAACAGGCTCACTTGCCGGCCTTCTGGACGACGTACCGACCGGAGCGGGGGCCGCCCATCGAGACACAGGAGCCGATCCTGACGCCCAGCCACTGGGTGCCGCGGCGGGGGACCTTGACCGGCTTCCGGTTCGGGCCCTGGACCTCCTCCTGATACCGGATCGGACGCGAGGACATCCCGAGGGCCCGGCACGTGGTACGCGCCGAAACGCCCTGGGCCCGCATGATCTGGATCGTCGTCTGGAGGTCGCCCGTTTGCTTGTGCATGATCCGGGCAATCCGCCGCTTTTCTCGTGCCTTTCGTCCGTTCATTCGTGCCTCCGTGGCTCCCCCATGACCGGGGGGCCCTCCTGTTGTATCGCGAGGGCCCGAGGCCGGCCCGCGACAACCTGGAAACACTACGGGCCGACCCCGGAGGGCCGACCCGCTAGGCCAGATCAGAGGTTCAGACTACCATGCGGCCTTGAGACGACGGTAGCGGGCACGGACCTTGAGGGGGCTGTCTCCGGTCGCAATCTCGCCCACCAGCATGGAGATCACGATCGCGGCCTGGGCCACCGGGGTGAGGTCGTTCGCGGTGGAGCCGTCCACGGCCGCGATGGAGGGGCCCGGGAGGTATCGGATCGTGTCCGCACCCTGGTCCATGAACCCGGTACACTCGACCACGCCGACCGCCTGTCCCGAGGCGTCCGTGTACGAGACCAGGAGGTCCTCGCCAGCGGCGATCCCATCGTACGCGGCGGACGCAAAGTCCAGGAACAGGGTGGCGTCCACGAACGCCACGAATTCGTCTGCGGACGGGGCCGGAATGATCACAACCGGGGTCGCGTTCAGGGTCTTTACGGCCGCGGTGGCGATCGTGGTCTCCTGGACCAGGATGTCCCCCTCCTGGCCGACCAGCGAGGACCACGCCAGGACGGTCCACTGGGTGCCGTTGTGCTTCAGCCACGCCCAATCCGTCACGTCGGAGAGGGTGAGGTCATGTCCGCCAGGACACGCGATCTTATTCGTGCCGATCGCATGGGCCAGCACGATCGAGCGGTCCGCGTGGGCGGGCCGGATGAACAGCGAGGAGCCGTCCACGGCCAGATCGCCGGTGACGCTGTCCAGGTCGTCCGTGGACGCGTCGGACTCGGTGTCGATCGTGTGGTACGCCTGGGTCGCGGCCGCGACACCGGACGCGATCGTCACCTCGGTGTCCGCCTTGACCACGTCGTACGTGCGGCCGGTGTCCAGGCCCTTGAGGAGGCTCGCAACGTGCTCTCCGGTGCGACGGGAGCCGAGTCCGGCCTTCAGGTGGACCTCGTCCAGGTCGGTGATCTTGGGGGTAATGGCCATGGGGGTGTCCTCCTCGGACAGGGTCGAGACCGGCAGTGGTCACGAGGAGTCACTATCACACGGCCGCACCAGGAAGCGAGCGGTAACCCTGGACCGGAGATCCTACTTTGCGCGGGCCTTCTTGCCCTTGGCCGCCTTCCGACCCTTGCGGGCCTTGATCGGGCGCGCGGGCTCGCGACCCTTGCGGGCCTTGATCGGGCGCGCGGGCTCGGGGTCGACCTTCACCACGCTCGGGTCATCGACATCCCAGGCCGGAGAAAGGCGGTGATCCGTTTCCTCCAGGGTCTCCGCGTCCTGCTCGATCCGCTCCCACCCACGCCGAATCAGGATGTCCGCGATCTTCTCCGACGGAGCCAGGGTGACCTCCTGGCCGTCCTCGGTCACGGTCAGGACGTACACGCCGGCCACGCGTTGCCGGTCCGGAGGGGACGTGTTCGCGGGAGGGGCCAGTCGGATGAAGTCGCGCATGGTAGCTCCGTGCTCGGGTTCTCGATCGTGGTGTACACCGTACCCCGCCCCAAGCCCCGAGGCACGGCCCGACCCGCCTCCGGATATTTTTATTCGCTCGTGAATCAGCCGCCACGGCCGTTCCGCGTCGTCTGGCCGAAAAAGATTGCATCCTGGGTTTGACAGTAACCCCGGAGGTGGTATCTTGAGGGTGCCACACAGGAGATCGACATGACCCGCACCGGACACACCGTCGCCACCCGCCGAATCGAGGCCGGTAGCTATGACGTGATCGTGAACGGGGAGAACGTCGGTAACGCTGTGTCGCTGCGGTCCCTCGGGTACAATGAGCCCGGGTGGCTGTTCAGCCCCACCAGCCCCGAGGGGCACAGCTTCCACGCCGACACGCTCCGCGACATCCGCGACGCGTGGCGCCAGGAGTAGATCATGGCCCGCACCCAGACATTTTCCGTTGACCTCGACTATCACGGCCCCGTCGGCCACGTTGGACTCCGCGAGGGCGAGCACGTGGAGAGCGAAGAGTGGATCGAGTCCTACCCCGACGAGGGGTGGGGTGTCGTCCGCGTGACGTACGAGACGGACGCGGACGTCAACGCCCGCGCGATGGAGGGGGCCCGCGCCACCCTCGCGGACGTATTCCCGAGCCTGGAGGGTTAGATCATGTCCCGCACGACCATCACCTGGACCGACAACCGGAACGATAGCCTCGCCCAGCCGGGCCGGGTCAAGATCGAAGCCCGCCGCGGCCCCTGTCACTGCGGGTGCGGTGGCCGCGATTCCTGGCACGCTCGCACGTTCGTCCGGGTCGTCCGGGACGTCGTCCTCGCGGAGCCCGTGGTCCTCTCCGAAGGGAGCCAGGAGTACGGGGTGGCAGGCACGATCGAGATCGCCCGCGGCACCGCTCGGTTCCCCTGGGGCGTCGAGGAGGTCCGCGCCGTCGCCCTCCGCTGGCCGGATGGGGCGGACTCCATGATCGCGGACTGGGAACTCGTCAACCTCAAGTGAACGCCGAACCACACAGGAGGCCGACATGGCCACGCATTACACAAGTATCCAGGGACTGACCAGACTTTCTGGGGTAGACATCGACGAACTGACCGAGGCCCTTGAGGTGGCCGGAATCGAGCTTTACAAAGCGAACGATCCGATCGAGGAGGCCCGGTGGGGCCTGACCGCCGAGGAGGCCCAGGAGGTCGCTCGCGAGGACTCGGGGCTCCTGTTCGCCCTGGACGACGAGGACGATCGCCAGATCGCCCCGGTGGAACTCGACCCCGACGACTCCGAGGGGTATCTCCCGTCCGAACTGATCGCGCTCCGCCTCCATCACAGCTAGCCACACAGGAGGACAGCATGTCCAACCCATCCGACACCACCCATTGCCCCGGCTCGTTCCGCGAGGCCCTGAACAGGGCGCGCGGGGTCTATCTCCGCCTCCTCCCGGCCGGGTACACCGGCCCGGACCACATGTCCACCCACGTCCGGGTGTCCAAGGCCGCCCTTCGGAACTCGTCGATCCAGTACATGATCGGGCGGACCCCGCACGCAGTCCAGGCCACCGGCTCCCCCGGAGACGTGGTCGGAGTCAAGGCAGACGGGACCACGATCTGGCACTACGTCTCCGACGTCCACGGGGCCCACTGCCTGTACATCCTGACCTGATCGAAGAAATTACGGCCCGCGAACCCGCTCCCCTGGCCGGTTCGCGGGCCGTCGTGCGAGAAAGTTTTGATCTAGGGTTTGACAGTAACCCAGAGCGAGCTATCTTGAGAGCACCACACAGGAGAACACGATGTCCAACACCGAAATCATTTACTGCGACACAAAAACCAGGGTCTATGCTGATCCTCGGGAACTTGAAGGCACCATCACCGTTGACGGCATTGAGGTTGGGGTCGAGATCACCGAAATGTACGCCCCGAGTATGCGTGAAGCCGAATTGCTATTCATCGTTCCGAATGACATCGAAGACCCTGTCGTTTGGAAGCTCGATGCTATCGCCGCATCCTGGGGGCTGAAGCGGCTCGATTGGGACTGTCTACTGGACGGCAAAAACACCCACGACGTGATCACTTACGGAACCGGTGAAGAGCAGGAGTGGGATTGGACCTAGCCCACCCCGGCCCCGCACCACGAAGCCCCGCCCAGTCGGTCGGGGCTTTGTTGCTTCCAGGAGCGGCCCTGGCTACGGAGACCACCACGATAGAGAACCCGGACCCGAGGAGGCGGCCATGACAGCCAATCATTAGATAGGAGGCAATCATGGCCGTAAAACAGGCGAAGAAGGCGGCGAACGCTCACCCCAAGGTGTTCCGGGTCCCCGCGGATCTTGCTCCCCTCGGAAAGTACGCCGCCCCGATCCTGGCCGACATGCGACGGTGGCACGCCTGGAGGATGTCCTCCGGGTGCCACATGACCCGCAAGAAGGTTTGACCATCGCCCGGTCTCCGCTCTGGAGGCCGGGCGCTAGTGCGTCAGGGGGTCCGGGGCTCGCGAGGATCGCTCACGGGGCGCCGGGGAGTCTCGGACGACTATCGACCCGTCAGGAGCCCCGCGGCCTCACACGGGCCACTGTGAGGGCACGAGGCCACACTCCTCGGTGGGGGCCTCGGGATCGTCGTCCTCGTCCATGAGGACGGCCCCTTCTGCGATCAGACGGAACCGGCACGCGTCGGAGTCACATGAGACCCGGAGGGGGTGGCTGGCGTCGTCTACCTCGCCAACCCACCAGCCGGCGTCATCGGGATCTGTCCCGTCGGGGAGAACCGCTTCGCAGTAGTCACAGGTCCAGAGGTGAATCGCCATGCGAACCCGTACCACGACCGGAGCCGTCGCGCCCGTCACGCCTGGACCTCGCTGCCCTCGATGAGGTAGCGACACGCCTTTGGGATCTCCACCCGGAGGCCGGTCCCCATGTGCTCCTGGCGACGGTTGTACGCGGCCAGAATCATGGCCAGCCGTGCGCGGACGTCCGAGGGGAGGAACTCCACCTTCGCGATCGGGTTCGTGTACCACTTCGGGGGCTCGTTCTCCGTCAGTACCAGGGTGATTCCGAGGGACGTGGGACGAGCCGGGCACGTCCACGCGTGGTCCGCCTCGCGCTCCTTCAGGAGGAGCAGGACACGGTCCGCCTGCCTCATCACGGTGTCCCGTCCGACCTGATCGAGTACGCGCCGCAACGCCTCCGACTCCGACCCGGCAGACTTCACGATATCCAGAACGACGACGAACATGAGCACCTCCGCCGCCGTTGTAACGCTACGGTCAGGACTCGATCGGGTCGCTAATGCCGAACCCGAACCGAGCCGCCCCGAGCGGCGCCGGGTCCTCCGCGTCCTCGTTCTCCATGAGGTCCACAAACAACTCCAGGCCCTCCATGGGGGAGGCCCCCTTCAGAACCTGATCGAGGTTCTGATACTCCAGACCCGAGATCGGCCCTCCGGTCAGGGACAGGGCTCGGGACCGGAGGGTCCGCCACAAGCGACGGATCAGGGCCTCGCGCCGCTCCACCTCCTCGACGATCGTGTCCGTGCTCATCCCCTCGGCCGGTAGGTCCATCGTGCCGCCGATGTGCGCGAAGATCTGACCCGACAACATGAGCCCCTCCCAGGTCTCCTGGACCGTCCCGAGGGCCTGGGCCGGCGTCAGGTCCTGGACCCCCTCCAGGCCGATCGCCGCCGCAACCCGTCCGAGGGGGACGGTATCGTGGTCATGCTCCACGACCGCGCCCACACAGGCCCCAGCCCGGACCCGCTCCAGATGGAGGGCGGCCGCCAGCCGGCCGAACGCGTCCCGGATCTCTCCCGCCAGGGTGAGGTCCACCGCCGAGAACGCCCGGCCCTCGGGCTCCGTCACTGTCAGGGCCACCCCGAGGCCGCCTACATCGACCACCCATTCCGAGGCTTCCAGGTCCATATCCAGCCAGCGCCGGAGATCTCCGTCCGTAACGTGTCCGCGCATACTCCCTCCTGGAGTGGATTGTAACCTCGCCGCCCACTGTGCGGGCCGGGTTGCAGCCGGCTACTCTCGGGCCTAGATCGGCGGAGGGCTCGTGCATAGGCACGCATCGAACCCCAGGCTCACACGACTCCTGGCCACGATGGACAGGAACCGAGGGCCACTGTCTGATCTGGCGTCATTTGCCACCGCCACCGCGCTCCCGTGGCTACTGGTCACGCTCGGACAATGCGCGGTGAGGCGCCTCCCCCCGGACATGGACACGGCCGTCCCCGTGGGACCCGACTCCTCGTCCACCTCCCCGGAGTAGGTATGCCCGAGAAATGGCTGGTTGAAGCCGCATTGAAATGGAAACCCGAGATCCTGTCTGGGATGGGGACTTGGGCCCTCTCCCGCCGATCCGGATTGACCCGCCACAAGTGCGGCCAGATCATCGGGTTCGTGACCGAGAATCCGGACTTCGAGGCGGACGCGGCGGATGCTGACAACAGCGGGGACGACCTCCTGTCCGACCGGGTGGCATGGCACATGGAGGACACGGATGAGTACGTGACGATCCTCCAGGTCACTGGAGGCCGGGCCGTCGTGATCCCGGGGTACAAACACCGGGCGATGATCGCGGCATATTCAAACTGGGACGGTCATCCCGCGACCGTGGACCAGATCTCCCGCGAGTTCGGATTCCCCCGCCCGTGGGTCACCGAGTATCTCCGGAAGTGGGGGATCACGCACGATCATGAGCCGTTCTCGAAAGAGGAGGTCACGGACGGGGACCCGGCCGAACTCGCGGAGCAGGCGTATCTCCTGAAGAAACGCTCTTTGCACCGCAAGTATCAATCGGTCATGTACCGCAAGATCAGGCAAGGCTCGGACAAGTGGGAGCGGTACGAGGAGGTCACCCTGGGCGTCCTCTGCGAGGAGGTCCGGAAGGCCGCCGACCAGCCGCCAGTCCAGCCCCTGGACCTCCCCGAGGCGGAACACCGGTACGACCTCGTGATCTCACCGACCGACCTCCACTGGGGCCTATGGGCCTGGGACGGCGCAGTAGGAGCCCGTGGAGCGTACTCCCGCGAAGAGTGTGAGCGCCGCCTCCTCGACCACACGGGCCGGATCGTCTCCCGCCTCTCCGGGCGTCCGCGCCGCATCCTCGCCCCCGTGGGGTCGGACTGGTTCAATACGGATGGGGCCACCAGGGGCACCACCAGGGGGACACCACAGGACATGGAGGGCCTCGCGATCGAGATCTTGACCACCGGGCTGGACCTCCACCGCCGATGGGTAGACGTCCTGCGACAGGTCGCCCCCGTCGACCTGTTCCTCCAGAAGGGGAACCACGACGAGGCTAACTCCGTGGCCGCCCTCCTGTTCCTGGACGCGTGGTATCGGGACCAGGACCGAGTCACGACCCACATGGACCTGAAGGATCGGGTGTACACCACCTCCGGTAGCTCCCTCCTCGGGTTCACTCATGGCGACGGCGTCAAGCCCGCGAAGCTCGGGGCCCTCATGGCTGTCGAGGAGCCCCGCCTATGGGGCGAGTCCAGGCACCGCTACATGTTCACCGGCCATCTACACCACCACCGAGTGATCGAGGACGGCGGGATCGAGATCCATCTAATGCCGGCCCTGGCCGGACACAGCCAGTGGGCGCACAAGCACGGATTCGTTCAGGCTCGGCCCGCGCTGGTCGGCTGCCTCATTGACGAGGATCACGGCCTATGGTCCTGGATCAAGTCGGGCGAGTGAAAACCACGCGCACACAGGAGCGCCTGGAGACCGTCCGCGCGTCTTCGTGACTCCATGTCAGGCCGAGCCGTACGGCCTCGCGCCGAGCCACATGGAGGATCTCCTCGGCCGAGACGTTCCGGTACCACCCAGGCTCCGGGCTCGCGTCCGTGTCGTGCGTGACCCAGCCAGGGCCGGCACACGTGACCACCAGGAGGCCGCCACGCCGGAGCAGGCACACCGCCCCCTCCAGGGTCTCCGTCCAGTGGGGGTCATGCTCCAGGGCCTGGAGGGACAGGACACAGTCCACGGGAGGGGCCCATCGGCTCCACTCGTGCGCGATCCCGACCACGTCCACCCCGGGCCCCTGGCGTGCATCGACTCCGACGTACTCCGAACCCGGGAACAGGACTCGCGGATCGTGGCCGTGCATCACGTACGAGCCGAGTTCCGCCACCCGGAGGGGCGTGGAGCCGAACGCGGCCAGGGACTCGATCAGGTACGCTCGGACGTCGGGGTGAAGGGGCATGGTCTCTCCTCGTCCGCCCTGGAGTATCCTCGGCGTTCACGACGCGCCAGGAGGCCGCGCCGGACGTCCCTGGACCCCTCGACGTACCGAGGGGCCCTCCCCGTCTCCTCGCCCGTCTGGAGGTCCACCTCGGCGATCGTGCGGCGTTGGCCGTACAGGCCGACGTCGCTCCATCGGTCCACGTCGAACACCACCGGCTCCGACGGGAGGATAGCCTCCAGGGCGCCGGGGGCTTCCAGGGCCTCCAGGGCCTCGCGGAACCGATCGAGCAACGAGGCCGCGGACACCGTGGCGTCCACGATCGAGAACCCGAGCCGCTCCATGCTGACGGACACGGCGTCCAGGGCCCCCGACACCTTGATCTCGCGGCCCTCGCTATCCATGAGGAACACGGTACACTCCGCCCCGTTCAGGATCGCCACGCGCCGATCGTCCGTCTCTGGGTTCATCGCCCCACCTCCGGGTTCTCCGCCACCGTCCACCGGAGGCCGTCCACATGGTACGCCAGGGCCACGACGTCCACGGCCCAGGGCTCGGAGCACACGTCCGGCCCGATGTCCGCGGCCCACCACGAGCCGCTCCACACGTCGTCCCGATCGCACCGGAGCCACTCCAGGCCGCTCCACCCGAGGAACGCGCCGTCCTGGTAGAACTCCACGTCCACCCCGAGGACGTCCCCGCACCCCGGGGTCACGGCCATAACGTGAACCAGGGCTCCGGAGTCGTCGCACACCCAGGCCGCGGTGATCCCCTCGGACCACGAGATCTCAACCGGCGTCACCACCACCTCCGGTGGGACAGGTCCGGAGGGGAGGGGGGGCTCGGAGCCGACACAGCCGACGAGGATGAGTAGGGGCCAGATCATCGCGGCACCCCACCGGGGTCCATAACGTGGGTGCGGCCGTCGTCGTCGATCCTGAACCGGACCCCGCACAAGGGACACCCGGTCCAGCCGGCCCCAGCGTTCACCCACTCGTGTGGGGCGCCGGACCGGAGTGCGCTCGGGCACGGGCCGAGCCTCCGAGGACATGGGCTCGCGTCGCCCTCCATGACCTCGCGGAACATGCGGGGGCGGTCGGGGATGATCCGCCACGGGCTGGGGTGCTCTCGACGTTCGATCTCCATGTACCAGCGCCGCGTGGGGATCATCATGGACTCGTTGACGGCCGCGTCCATATCGGCGTGGAGCAGGGAGTACGAGATCCCACCATGTACGACCGTCCGGACCTCGCGCTCCTCGCGCCGCTCCATGGCCTCCTGGAAGTACGCAGCCACCTCGGGGGGCACGGACCGCACCTCGATCCAGACCACGCCGGCCGGCCGACTCACCCCGCCTCCTCGGACGGGTCGTCGAACATCGGATCGTCCGCGTCCAGGGTGCGCCAGTTCGGGCGGTTGAACCACGCGAGCAGGTACACGAACGGGGCAATCAGGATGTCCAGCCCGTGTCCGATCGCCAGGATCACCAGGGCCAGGGCCAGCAGGGACAGGATCGCCAGGGGCACCGTGGCGAGCAGGACCACGATCAGGGCCAGGGCGATCTGGCCCGTGGACGACTCCACCCCGAGCGGACCCGCCAGGGCCCACCCCAGGAACGCGGCCTCCAGGAGCCCGGCAATAGTCCCGGCAGACACGATCAATCCATGTACCCAGCCGCTCTTTCCTTCAGACATCGAACCTCCTCGCACTCGTTGTAACGGCAAGGGCCCGCCCCTGTGTCAGGACGGGCCCCGTGCTCTGTAGTAGCCACCCGCGGGTGGCGCGCCCGGTGGGCGCTAGTCCGGATCGGAGATCCGGTGTTCATCTCGCCAGCGATGTGTGCCCGGGGGAGCCCGGGGTGTATTCATTGCTCATCTCCTGTGCGTGTTCTCGGTCGATTATAGAGGCATACGCGGCCTGAAACCTCGCGCCCGGCAAGGGTCACCGGTCACGCCCGCCGCTCGCGCCAGAGGGCCACGAGCAGGGGGCGAGACCACCACCTCGGGAGGGGCCCTGGAGGGCGCCGCCCCGGGGGCTCCGATCCAGTCCGTCCACCGGAACGGGCCCAGGAGCCGCGGAGGATCGCTCACAGGGGCTCGGGAGGGTCCAGGCCAGGGCAAGGCACCCCCGAGGGTCAGGACGGCCAGAACGGCCGCCAGGAGAACGAGGGGGCCGATCATCGGTCGGCCACCGGGGCCAGGACCACGGAGGCGTTCCCGCGGTTCCGACCCGGCACGCGGACGCGGTCCACCTCGACCAGGAGCCCGGAGTTCCGGAGCAGCTTGGACGCGCGGCGCACGTGGGCGCCGTCCAGTCCAGTCGCGTCGACGAACTCCGGAGCCGTGGCTCGGCCTCGGGCCCTGACGAACTCCAGGAGCCGGCCGGCCAGGGAGTACCGAGAGGGCACGGACGCGCTCGTGTATTGGCGCGCCCACTCCCGGCTCATCCCGAGGTGGCGTCCGATCCGAGCGTACGACCACCCGAGGCCGTCCCGGAGCAGGCGTGCGGCCTCCCTCGGGTCTCCGATCGGTGCGTCCAGGGCTCGGGCTGGTTCGGTCATTCGGTCCTCCATCCTGTCGGGATCTCACCACCACGCGCCACGATCTCCACGAGCATGTTCTCCGCCCGTGACGTGGGCGGGCACCGCATGGGTCCGCTCGCGTTACCGTCAGGCCCGATCACGAACGCGTGCCCCTGGTTCTCGCTACTGCGGACCAGGGCCCAGCCAGACTCGCGGGCCAGGACCCGGTCCTCCGGAGCAGGACTCGCCGGAACTCGTGTGACGGGCACCGCGGTGGGGTGAGACATGGCGCCCGCAATGGCGCCCGGATCGATCGACCCGTGTAGCGTCACCACCACCTCGACCTCGTCCGGCCCGCCGCTCATGACGGGCATCTTCGGGTTCCCCTGGTAGATCGGCCGAGCCCGTTCCCGCCTGACCTCCAGGTCACGAGCCATGATCCGGACCTCGTCCCCATGCTCGTCCATCAGAACCAGGGTCACGCTCGGCTTCACTCCGTCCTCCTGGCCCCGTTGTAACGACAGGCCCGCACGGTCCGGCCCGCTCGCGTTCAGGGCCCGGACGGTCTCGTCCATTGCCTGTCTATGCGAGCGGGCCTCCCGCCCCGCCATGATGAGGGCTCGGGCCATGCCTGCTATCGCGCTCCGCAGGTCGGACACGTCACCACCTCCGGCCACGGACACGGACCGCCCGGGGCCGCGTCCAGGTAGCCAGCCGCCACCACAGACCGCGAGTCAGCTTCACGGGTTCGTCAAACCCTCGGACTTCCGAGTGTCGGTCCAGTTCCCCGCCAGAATGCCACGGTCCGGAGCAGGGGAACCCGACGGAGAACGCGTACTTCCGCGCGCGCCGCTCGGCCCGCCGTAGTTCGCGCTCGGCCCGCTCCTCCTGACACGTGCGGCATAGACCCCACTTGACTGGCGCGAGCCCGTCCCGATAGCAGCCCTGGCACCGGTACACGGTCAGGCCCGCTCGTACGACGCCGCGATCCGGGCACTCTCGGCCTTCTCCACCTCCGTCTCCAGGCGCTCCACCTCGGCCTGGAGGCTACGGACACGGGCGGACAGGGCGGACACGATCCGGGCCACCTTAAGGGCCAGGACCGGGTCCAGGAGCGCCATGAGCCGGGCGGACTCGCGCTGGGCCCGCCTCGGGGTGAACATGCGAGCGATCCGCCCGTGCCCGACCTTCTCCCGAACCCACAGGACCTCGCGGTCATGCTCGCCCATGAATGACTCCACCTCCCACTCGCGCTCAGGGACGTCCTCGGCCGCCACTTGGATCTCGCTCGCGATAGCTTCAACCCGAGACAGGGTCTCGTCACTGACTCGCCTCATCCTCGTCCTCCTCGGCCATGTCGGCCGCCTGTTTCTGTTGTAGCCGCTCCAGATCAGGCCGGGCACGTCCGGGAGGGAGGGGGCCCACCTCAACGCGGACGAGCCGGATCAGGCGCGCCCGGCCCTTCCGCCGCTCGTTCCTCCCGAGGACCTCCCACATGGCCCAGTCCGCCACCCTCGGGAGCGTGTCCAGGTCCTCCCGGTTCCACGGCTCCTCCCACACGGGAGGGCCGCCTAACTCCGCCTCGCGCTCGGTAGGCTCGGCCCAGGTCAGGACGAGGCGGAACTTCATGTGTCCTCGCCTTCGGGAGCCACGACCACCACGGCGTCCAGTTGCGCCAGCCGCTCGTGGGCGTGGTCGAGTCGCCGCCGCGCGGTTCGGGCCATTTCGTGGAACGCGAGGGCGGACCTCTGGATCGCAGCGGCTGGGGTCGGGTTGAACTCCGAACCGCGGATCAGAACTCGGTCAGGGCTCCCACCCACGAACGAGGCATAGGGCCCCACCCCGGAGCGGTCGGCCTGTTCCGGGCGTAGGTCCAGGTAAACCCACTTCAGCCGCATCGCCGGGTCCACTGGCATCCGAGCACGAATCGGCCGGACCTCGCCCGCGTCCAGGTCCAGGACCCAGTGGGTGAGCGGCCAGTCGTCGCCGCTCACCGCTCCGCCAGGGAGTCCAGGACGAACCGGTGGAGGGCCGCGCGGACGTCGATCTGGAGGCGACGAGCCCCCACCCTCCCGACACCCGGCCGGGTCTCCACGTACTCCGCCAGGAGCCGCTCCACCTCGTCCCCGAGGTCTCCGATCGCCTCCACCCGGACCGCCAGCCGACGGGCCTCCAGGGGCACGGGGACCATACACACCGAGGGCCGCTCCACCCGGAGCGGGTCCGGACACGTCGGACGCCAGCCACCACGAAACACCATAGGGAACCTCCACTGTGTTGTGGCGGAGCCGCTCTCCGCTGGGGTGGGCGTGCAGGCGACCTCACGGCCGCCCCTGTCTCCGCCACCTCGGACCCGGCCGTCCACCGGGGGGCGTCTGTCTACAGCCGCAGACGAACTGCCGAGGCCGCTAGCGGCCGCACCCACACCCGCCAGACTCGCGACGCCGGCTCGTGGACTGATGGGCGACCGGGCGCCGGCTCTCGTCCGGATCGTGCATGGAGTACGCGTACGGGTGCTCCTCGACCCGGGGGAGCAGTCTGGACAGCTTCCCCACGAACTCCTCCACCGTCACGGTCAGCCGCTCGGTGATGCAGCCGGCCCCCTCCTCGGACATCCCGTTCCGAGCCGGGCGGGCGTCGTGCGGGACCCGGGAGCAGTAGCGCGGGCGCCACACGATCGAGGGGCTGTGAAACTCGGAGTTCAACCCGGACTGGGCGTCCGCGTTGACGTCCTCCAGGGCTCCGATCCGGATCTCGTCGTGCTCCGTGTGAATGTACACGGAGGCCGTGTCGTCGTCGATCCAGTCCAGCCCGACCCCATAGGCCGC
>Ga0180437_10005181_pt1 | contig 17985 bp, 9 predicted proteins | sample SS_ome_4_FD_132410 | JGI IMG/M metagenome (GOLD analysis project Ga0180437, IMG submission 132410) | Hypersaline lake sediment archaeal communities from the Salton Sea, California, USA - SS_3_D_1 metaG | ecosystem: Environmental > Aquatic > Non-marine Saline and Alkaline > Hypersaline > Sediment... | reverse complement strand
TTTTTTCCTACATCATTGTAGGAAATATCCATCGCAAATACGCGGAAGAGGAAGGCATGGCAGTTGAAGGAACGGCGACCCTGAGCGGACAGAATCGGCGCTACGTGGATGAGAAGATCCGGGAGCTCTCGCTCCTATTCGACATCAGCCAGACTCTCGATTCGAGCATGGACCTTCGAGACACCCTGGGCCCGGTACTGGAAATCACCGCCAAATACAAGGGGGTCATCCGGGGAAGCCTGACCCTGCTCAACCGGGAAAACGGGGAAATCTCCATCGAGGCCGCCTACGGCCTCTCCCCCAGTCAGCAGCGCCGGGGCCGCTACCGGGTCGGGGAGGGCGTCATCGGACAGGTATTTCAGAGCGGAAAGCCGGCAATAATTCCCAAGGTAGCCGAAGAACCCCGCTTCCTCAACCGCACCGGGGTGCCACGGGACCGGGACGGCCAGGACATCTCGTACCTGAGCGTGCCTATCAAGCTGGAAAACACGGTGATCGGCGCCTTGAGCGTGGACATAGCCTACTCGGAGCACGCCGACCTGGAGGAGGAGCTGCGACTGTACGCCATTATCGCCTCGATGATCTCCCAGGCGGTGAAGCTGCGCCAGTCCGCCCAGGAGGAGCGCCAGCGGCTGATCGAGGAGAACCTGCGCCTGACCGAGGAGCTGAAGGACCGCTTCCGCCCCTCCAACATCATCGGCAACACCAATGTCATGCAGGAGGTCTACGATCTGATCGCCCAGGTGTCCAAGAGCGAAGCCACCGTGCTCATTCGCGGGGAGAGCGGCACGGGAAAGGAGCTGGTGGCCCACGCCATCCACTACAACAGCCTGCGGGCGGGAAAGCCCTTCATCAAGGTCAACTGCGCCGCCCTGCCCGAATCGGTGATCGAGAGCGAGCTGTTCGGTCACGAGAAGGGGGCGTTCACCGGGGCCGTATCGAACCGTGAAGGCCGCTTCGAGCTGGCGAACGGGGGAACCCTGTTTCTTGACGAGGTTGGGGATCTTTCCCCGAGCCTGCAGATCAAGCTTCTGCGGGTGCTGCAGGAGAGAGAGTTCGAACGGGTCGGCGGAATCGAAACGATAAAGGTGGACGTGCGCCTGATCGCCGCCACAAACATCGATCTGGAACAGCGGATCTCCGAAGGACGGTTCCGCCAGGATCTGTACTACCGGCTGAACGTCTTCCCGATTCATATCCCGCCGCTTCGGGAACGGAAGACCGATATTCTGCTCCTGACCGACTATTTCGTAGAAAAGTACAGCAAGAACAGCCACAAAAACGTCCGCCGGATCTCCACTCCGGCCATCGATATGCTGATGGCCTATCACTGGCCGGGAAACGTCCGGGAGCTGGAGAACTGCATCGAACGGGCCGTGCTGTTGAGCCGGGATGACGTGATCCACGGCCACCATCTGCCCCCGACCCTGCAGACCGCCGAGGCCAGCGGTACGGCCTTCAAGGGTAGGCTGGAAACCGCACTGGAAAACGTCGAGCAGGAACTGGTTCTGGATGCGCTCAAGTCCTCCCGGGGGAATATGGCCAAGGCATCCCGGGCCCTGGGAATTACCGAGCGCATGATGGGCCTGAGGATAGCCCGCTACTGCATCGATCCGAAACGTTTTCGATGCTGACAGCCTCCGAAATCCGGGCTTGTCGAATTCAATGTTGCAATTCCTACATTCTAGTAGTCTTTTTAACATGAATCATACTTTAATGTTGGATTTCGTTTTTGGTGTCGACTTCGATTTGTCCAGTAACTATCTGTAATATATAGAATTAAACGCTTAGCCCCAATTTGGTACATAAATTGCTAATTAACTATCAAAGCACACGCAAACAACACAGGCAAGGAGCAGAGCAATGGCGGACAACGGCAGAGTAAAAGAGGTTCTCGAACTCGTTTCCAAGGAGAATATCAGGGTTGTAGATCTGCGCTTCATGGACTTCCCAGGCCTCTGGCAGCACTTCACGGTCCCGGCCCGGGAACTCGACGCCGATTCCTTCGAGCGAGGTTTCGGCTTCGACGGGTCCAGTATCCGGGGCTGGCAGAGCATAAACGAGTCGGACATGCTGGTCAAGCCGGTCGCCGAAACCGCCTTCATCGATCCGTTTCTGGAGGAGAAAACCCTGGTTCTTATCTGCAATATCTGCGATCCGATCACCGGGGAGGATTACACCCGGGATCCCAGGCACATCGCCATCAAAGCGGAAAATTACCTGAAGCAGACCAAGATCGCCGATACCGCCTATTTCGGACCGGAGGCGGAGTTCTTCATCTTCGACGACATCCGCTTCGATCAGAACGAGCACGAGGGCTACTACCACATCGATTCGGTGGAGGGACGGTGGAATACCGGCCGGGTCGAGGCGCCCAACCTGGGCTACAAGCCCCGCTACAAGGAGGGCTACTTCCCGGTTCCTCCCACCGACAGCCATCAGGACCTGCGCACCGAGATGATGCTGGTTCTCGAGAGCATCGGCGTGGAGGTGGAGGCCCAGCACCACGAGGTAGCCACCGGGGGTCAGGCGGAGATCGACATGCGCTTCTCCACCCTGGTCGCCATGGCGGACAAACTGCTCAAGTACAAGTACGTGATCAAGAACACGGCCCGCCGGCACGACAAAACCGTGACCTTCATGCCCAAACCGCTTTTCAACGACAACGGGAGCGGCATGCACGTCCACGTTTCCCTGTGGAAGGGTACGACCAACACCTTCGCCGGCGAGGGATACGCGGGTCTGTCGGACACGGGCCTGTATGCGATCGGGGGGATCTTGAAGCACGCCCCGTCGATTCTGGCCTTCAGCAATCCCACGACCAACAGCTACAAGCGTCTGGTTCCGGGTTTCGAGGCACCCGTCAACCTGGCCTATTCCCGCCGCAACCGCAGCGCAGCGGTGCGTATCCCGATGTACTTCACCTCGGCAAAGGCCAAGCGCATCGAGTTCCGCTGTCCGGACCCCAGCGCCAATCCCTACCTGGCTTTCTCCGCGATCCTCATGGCCGCCATCGACGGTATCCTCAACAAGATCGACCCCGGGGAGCCGCTGGATAAGGATATCTACGACCTGCCGCCGGAGGAGCTGGCCAAGGTTCCCCAGACACCGGGATCGCTTCACGAAGCCCTCAGGGCCCTGGAAGCGGACCTCGACTTTTTATTGAAGGGGGACGTGTTCACCACGGACGTGATCGAAACCTGGATCGACTACAAGACGAGCCACGAGGTCCAGGCATTGGCGCTGCGCCCCCATCCCTGGGAGTTCGCCCTGTACTACGACATCTGAGGCGGGAGGCCTGCGACGAGCGGCAGCACAAGCATCGGTGCTCGACCATTCCCATCCGTCAGCGTCCACAGCCCGGGCGAACCGCTGCTGGAGATCCTGCTCAGTGCACGGGAAGCCAGCCGGGGGGTATTGGTTCCTGTGGAGGTTTCCGCCACCCTGCCCTGTCCGGAATGCGACGGAGGGGGATTCCGGCGGCGGATGTTCTGCTTCACCTGCGGTGGGAAGGGAACCATCCGCACCAGGCAACAGCTGGTTTTGCAGATCCCCCCCGGCATTCAAAACGGCCGGGAGTTTCTGGTCGACACCGGCGACTGGCCTTCCGGGCAGATACGCGTGCGGGTGCTGGTGGAATAGCGGATCCACGGGACAAAGCCCGCAGCCGCTACCGCCCGGTACCGAAGTATCGGAATCCCAGAGTGCGGGCAGATTCCGCCTCCAGAACGTTGCGGACGTCGAAGAGCAGGTCCCCCCTCATGGTGCTGCGCACCTTCTGCAGATCGATGTTGCGGTATTCGTTCCATTCGGTGAGGATTAAAAGCAGATCGGCGTCCCTGGCCGCGGCAAACTCGCTGTCGTGGTAGTGGATGCTCGGAAACACCTCCCTGAACCGGTCCATGGCTTTCGGATCGTGAGCATGGACTTCCGCCCCTTCGGACAGGAGTCTGGAAACAACTGCTATGGCCGGGCTGTCTCGCACGTCATCGGTCTCGCTTTTGTAGGCGAGCCCGAGCACGGCGACCTTCTTGCCCTTCAACTCCACCAGAGCCTTCAGTTTGTCCACCACCCTGCTCTTCTGTCGTTCATTCGCCTCCTCTACGGTCCGGACCAGTGACATTTCCACGCCGTAGCGCTCCCCCGTGTTGACCAGCTCCCGGGTATCCTTGGGCAGACAGCTTCCGCCGTAGCCGGGCCCCGGGTGGAGGAACTTCGGGCTGATTCTTCCGTCCATCCCCATGGAACGGGCAATGACGTGAATATCGGCCCCCACCGCTTCACAGAGGTTTGCTATCTGATTGATGTAGGTGATCTTGGTGGACAGAAAGGCGTTGCTGGCGTACTTGATCAACTCGGCGGTTTCCAGGTTGCACCAGACGAAGGGGGTCTGGATCAGGTAGAGGGGACGGTAGACTTCCTCCATGATTTTCCGGGCTCTTTCACCCTCACATCCGATCACGATACGGTCGGGGTGGAAAAAATCCTGTATGGCCCGCCCTTCCCGCAGGAACTCCGGATTGGAGACGACGGAGAACAGGTCCGCGGGCTTGGTCTCGAGCAATGTCTTTTCGATCCATCTGTTCGTGCCGATCGGCACCGTTGACTTGGTAACGATCACCTTGTACGCATCCAGGTTCTCTCTGACGGAAAGCGCCGCCTCTTTGACCTGGGAGAGGTCGGTGTGCCCCGTCGAATCGATCGGTGTGCCCACGGCCAGGATCACGACTTCGGCATCCCGCACCGCCTGCTCGACTTTGGTGGTGAAGAACAGCCGCCCGGCTTCGACGTTTCGAACCAGGTACTCCTCCAGGCCGTGTTCATAGATCGTGGGCTTTCGTTGGCTCAGAGACTCTACGATCTCCTCCCGCCTGTCAACGGCCGTCACGTAGTTCCCGAAATCGGAAAGACCGACAGCGGCGACCAGGCCCACGTAGCCTGTGCCTATGATGGTGATTCGTTTTGCCATATCCTCCCGCCTTTCATTTCCACAGTTTGAATCACTTTACTACGGATGAACGGATTTGCTCGACCAGCCCGGAAGAAAAAAACAGCGGCGATCCGCCACAGGGTTCCCCTGCGTGTACCGGTAGGCTTCCGGAAGGCTCGCCGGGAGTCTCTCAGCCGGCCAGTCGGCCGCACAACTCTTTCTTGACCTTTTTGATCAGTATTCCTAATTTTGAGTATGATCATCGAACCGAAAATCCTCAGAAACATCTGTTTGACCGCTCATCCGCTTGGGTGCAGCGCCCAGGTACAGGAGCAGATCGACTACGTACGGGGCAAAGAGCCGCTTGCCGGCAGCAAAAGGACCCTGATCGTTGGGTCATCCAACGGCTACGGTCTGGCCGCCCGCATCCTGGCGGCCTACGGATGCGGTGCGGACACGGTCGGGGTGGCCTACGAGCGGCCCGGTACGGACACTAAATCGGGAAGCGCGGGCTGGTACAACGACATCGCCTTTCGGCGTGCCGCGGAGCGGGACGGACTGAGTGCCTGGAGCATCAACGGCGATGCCTTTTCCCGGGAGATCAAGGAGCAGACCCTCGAGCTCATCAGGGAAAAGCTGGGAAGCGTGGATCTGGTGGTGTACAGCATCGCCTCACCGAGACGCATGGATCCCCAGACGGGGATTCTGCATTCCTCGGTAATCAAGCCGATCGGCCGGCCCTTCGTGGAGAAGACAGTGGATTTTCAAACAGGAGAGGTTTCGGAGATCCGGGCTGAGCCCGCGGGCTCCCAAAAAGAGATCGAGGACACGGTAAAGGTCATGGGAGGGGAAGATTGGGCTTTGTGGATCGATGCCCTGGATGCCGCAGGACTGCTCGAACAGGGGAGCACTACCCTGGCCTTCTCCTACATCGGCCCGGAATTCACCGCAGCGATCTACCGGGACGGCACGATCGGGGAGGCCAAGAAACACCTGGAACAGACGGCCAAGACCCTGAACCGGCGGCTCGCCCAAAGGGGCGGGCGTGCTCTGGTTTCGGTGAACAAGGCCCTGGTCACCCGGGCCAGCGCGGTGATTCCGGCGGTTCCCCTGTACATCGCCCTTCTCTACAGGGTGATGAAGGACAGGGGTCTGCATGAAGCGTGTATCCAGCAGATCGACCGCCTGTTTCGGGACTATCTGTACAGCAGCGATCCCCTGCCCGCCGACCAGGAGGGACGCATCCGGCTCGATGACAGGGAGATGCTCCCGGAGGTCCAGGAGGAGGTGCGCAGGCGCTGGAAGCAGGCGACAAGCGAAAACGTGGAGCGCCTGAGCGATATTGCCGGGTTCAGGGATGAGTACCTGCGCTACCACGGATTCGGCGTACCGGGAATCGACTACGGCGCGGACGTGGAGGCCTGAATTCCCCGCCTCGATCAGCCGGCCGGTCCTTCTCCTCCGGAAGGCCTCATTGCCTCAAGCAATTCGGCGGCTGAACAGAGCTGGTAGGGAGGGTTGACATTTTTTCGGCTATGCATACATATTCACTAAACGAATAATTTATGCATAGAAGGATGAGCCAGCTGGTGCAGATCAACAAGACCGGAGCCGGCGCCGGCATCCCTCAAGACAGCGCTTCTCTCTACGATCCCCGCAATGAACACGACGCCTGCGGTGTAGGATTCATTGCCCAGATCAACGGCAGAAAATCCCATGCGATCATCAGGGATGCCATCCGTGCCCTGTGCAACCTGGAGCACCGAGGCGCGATCGGCGGGGATATGAAAACCGGAGACGGAGCGGGAATCCTCTTTCAGATCCCCCATCGCTTCTTCAGCCGGGTGGCCCCCTTCAACCTGCCCCCTGCGGGCAGCTATGGAGTGGGATTCCTCTTTCTACCGCAGCAGGCAGCCGAAGCCGAACGGGCGCGAAAGCTGACCGAAAACGTCCTCCGCGAGCAGGGGGCCACCCTCCTGGGCTGGCGGCAGGTACCGGTTGAACCTGATTGCCTGGGGGAACAGGCCCGGAGGGAGATGCCCTCCTTCTGGCAGGTTTTTCTCACGCTTCCCGCCGAGGCTCAGGAGCTGGAGCGCCGCCTGTACGTACTCAGAAAGTCCCTCGAGAATGCGGCGGTCAAAGCCGGTTGGGATGCGGAGCAGTTCTACATCCCCTCCCTTTCAGGCAGGACCATCGTCTACAAGGGAATGTTCGTCTCCACCCAATTCGAGAGTTTCTACCCCGATCTGAAGGACCGGGATCTGACCAGCGCCGTGGCCGTGTTTCATCAGCGCTACAGCACCAATACCTTCCCATCCTGGTACCTGGCACAGCCGTTTCGCTACCTCGCCCACAACGGCGAGATCAACACCCTCAGGCGGAACGTGAACAACATGCGGGCCCGGGAATCCAGCCTGTCCTGCGAACTGTTCGGGGGGGAGCTGGACAAGCTCAAACCGATCGTCAATTCCGCTTTGAGCGATTCCGCCATTTTCGACAACGTGCTGGAGCTGATCACCCAGGGGGGGCGGTCCATAGAACACGGGATGATCATGATGATCCCCGAAGCCTTCGGCACCCGCTACCACATCTCCCAGGACAAAAGAGCCTTCTACGAGTACCATGCGGCCATCATGGAACCCTGGGACGGGCCGGCGGCCATCAGCTTCTGCGACGGCCCGCGGGTCGGGGCGATCCTGGACCGCAACGGATTGCGGCCTGCCCGATACGTGATCACCAAAAGCGGGAAAGCCATCCTGGCCTCGGAGGTAGGGGTTCTGGAGATCCCTCCTGAGGATGTACTGGAGAAAGGCCGGCTTGCCCCCGGCAAGATGATCATGGTCGATACCGAGCGGGGGCGGGTGATCAAGGACAATGAGATCAAGTCCGCCATCTCACGGCGACGGCCCTACCGCCACTGGCTGGAGCGCAACCGCATCCTGCTGCGGGGACTCCTGGGCGCTCCCCGTCCCCTGGCCGTGGATCGGGATCAGGTCACCTCCGCGCAGAAAGCCTTCGGTTATACCCGGGAAGATCTGCAGAGAATCATCGCCCCGATGGTCGACAACTCCCAGGAGCCGGTGGGGTCCATGGGCAACGACACGCCCCCGGCGGTTTTGTCCGATCGGCCACAGCTGCTTTTCAACTACTTCAAGCAGCTGTTCGCCCAGGTGACCAATCCTCCCATCGATCCCTACCGGGAAAACCTGGTGATGTCCCTGATGAGTTTCGTGGGCAAGGAACGGAACCTCCTGGATGAGACACCGGAGCACTGCCATCAGCTCAAGCTCTCCCACCCGATCCTGACCAACGACGACGTCGAGATGCTGCGGAGCTCCCCGATCAAGGACTTCCGGGTTTGCACCGTACCGATCCTCTTCGACGCAGCTTCAGAAGCGGGAACCCTGGAACGGACCCTGGAGGATGTATGCCGCCAGGTGGAGGATCGCATCGACCAGGGGCTCTCCCTGGTTATCCTGAGCGATCGCGGTGTCGGCCCTCGGGCTGCGGCCATTCCCTCCCTTCTGGCCATCGCCGGGGTCCACCACCACCTGGTCCGGCGGGGCAAACGGCATCTGAGCGGCCTGGTGATCGAGACCGGAGAAGCCCGGGAGGTGCATCACTTCGCAACCCTGGTCGGCTACGGAGCCAGCGGCATCAATCCCTACCTGGTTTTCGAATCTCTTCCGGTTCTGCAGGAGTTGGGCTACATCTCCTCGGAGCTCACGATCCAGGAGGCCATCGAGCATTACATCACCGCGGTCAAGAAGGGGCTGCTCAAGGTAATGTCGAAAATGGGCATCTCCACGATTAGAAGCTACCGGGGAGCCCAGATCTTCGAAGCCGTGGGGCTGGGACAGCAGCTCATCGACCGCTACTTCAGCGGGACCCCCTCCCTGATCGGAGGGATCGGAATCGACACGATCGAGGCGGACAAGCGGTCCATCCACGCCCGGGCCTTCCCGCAGACAGACCGGCTGCCGTCATCGGTCGCACTGCCGGCTGACGGAGTACCGTCATCAGGCGATTCGACACCCTACAGCCTGCCTTCCGGAGGCCTGTACAGCCAGCGCAGAGATTCGGAGAAGCATCTGTTCTCCCCCGAAGCCATTGCCCTTCTGCAGAAAGCCGCCCGGGAGGGAGACTACGGGATTTTCAAACAGTACACCCGGGTGGTAAACGATACCAGCCGCAATCTCTGCACGCTTCGCAGCCTCCTGCGCTTCAAGCCCGCCGAGCCGGTGCCGCTCGAAGAGGTGGAGCCCGTGGATTCGATCACAAAGCGCTTCGTGTCCTCGGCCATGAGCTTCGGGTCGATCAGCAGGGAAGCCCACGAGACCCTGGCCCGGGCCATGAACCGCCTGGGGAGCAAGAGCAACTCCGGCGAGGGGGGAGAGGATGAATACCGCTTCAAGGGTGAGGTGGAGGGAGACAGCATCAACAGCCGCATCAAGCAGGTGGCCTCCGCCCGCTTCGGGGTCACCTCCAGCTACCTGATCAGCGCCGAGGAGCTGCAGATCAAGATGGCCCAGGGGGCCAAGCCCGGTGAGGGTGGACAGCTTCCCGGGCACAAGGTCAACGAGATCATCGCCCGGGTGCGTCACTCCACCCCCGGGGTGATGCTGATCTCCCCTCCTCCCCACCACGACATCTACTCGATCGAGGACCTGGCCCAGCTGATCTACGATCTGAAGCACGCCAATCCCAAAGCCCGCGTGTCGGTCAAGCTGGTCTCCGAGGTGGGGGTCGGCACCGTGGCCGCAGGGGTGGCCAAGGGACGGGCCGACACGGTGCTGATCTCCGGCGGGGACGGCGGTACCGGTGCTTCTCCCATCTCCTCGATCATGCACACCGGCACCCCCTGGGAGATCGGGCTGGCCGAAACCCAGGCGGTGCTGGTGCGCAGCAACCTGCGGGACCAGATCCGGGTGCAGACCGACGGGCAGATCAAGACCGGAAGGGATGTGGTGATCGCCGCCCTGCTGGGCGCAGAGGAGTTCGGCTTTGCCACCACAGCGCTGGTAACCATGGGCTGCGTGATGATGCGCAAATGCCACCTCAACACCTGCCCGGTGGGCGTGGCCACCCAGGACCCGGAGCTTCGAAAGCGCTTCCGGGGCAAACCCGAGCACGTCGTCAACTTCTTTCGCTTCCTGGCGCAGGAGGTCCGGGAGTACATGGCCGAGCTGGGATTTCGCCGCTTCGAGGAGATGATCGGCCGGGTCGAGCGTCTGGACGTGGATGCTGCCGCTGCGGACGCCGTCGAGAACGCCGTGGATACGCCCGGCGTGGATTCGCCCGGCGGGGGCACGCCCGGCGGGGTTTCGGCGGCTCAGCGCTACAGGACCCGCGGCCTGGACTTCTCCCGACTGCTCAAGACACCCGAGGTTCCCGAGGGCGGCTCCCTGTTTTGCCGGCGTCCCCCCGCCGGATTCGAGCCCTCCTTGGACGAAACCCTGATCAGCAAGTCTCAATCCGCTTTGGAGCAGAAGAAAGCCGTTGAAATGGAGATTGCCGTTCGCAACAGCCACCGCGCGGTCGGGGCTACCCTGAGCGCGGAGGTCTCCCGCCTCTACGGAGCCAAAGGGCTGAAGCAGGACACGATCAGGGTGAAGTTCCGCGGCTCCGCCGGCCAGAGCTTCGGAGCCTTTCTGGCTCCGGGCATTACCTTCGAGCTGGAGGGGGATGCCAACGACTATCTGGGCAAGGGGCTGTCCGGCGGCCGCATCGTCGTCTATCCGCCGCACGGCTCGACCTTCATCCCGGAGCGCAACATCATCACCGGAAACGTCAACCTCTTCGGCGCAACCTCGGGAGAGGTGTTCATCAACGGCATGGCGGGCGAGCGCTTCGCCGTGCGCAACAGCGGAGCCGTCGCCGTGGTGGAGGGAGTCGGAGACCACGGCTGCGAGTACATGACGGGGGGCCGGGTGATCGTGATCGGGGACACGGGGATCAACTTCGCCGCCGGCATGAGCGGCGGCATCGCCTACGTGCTGGATCGGAACCAGCTGTTCGACACCCACTGCAACCTGGAGATGGTCGACGTGGAGCCCCTGGTTGAGGATGAAGACCGGGACTTTTTATCGAAGTTTCTGGACAGGCACGTGAAGATGACAGGCAGCCGCAACGCCATCCAGGTTCTCAACATGTGGGAGGAGATGCTGCCCCTGTTCGTGAAGGTGATCCCCATCGACTACCGGGCTGCCCTCAAGCGGATCAAGGAGCGGGAGACCAAGGAGTCCGAGACCGTGAACATGACCGAGGAGGTATATGCCTGATGGGCAAGCCTACGGGATTTCTCGAGTATCCTCGATTGACCAGCCGCTACCGCCCCGTGGAGCAGCGGATCCGGGACTACCGGGAGATCGGCCTGCCCGTGGAGGAGCAGGAGCTCAAACAGGAGGGAGCCCGCTGCATGGACTGCGGCACACCCTTCTGCCACTCCTTCGGCTGCCCGCTGATCAACCTGGTGCCCGAGTGGAACGACGCGGTGTACAATGACCGCTGGTACGAGGCCTGGTGCCGTCTGGAGCTGACCAACAACTTTCCCGAGATCACCGGCAGGGTCTGCCCGGCACCCTGCGAGGCCTCCTGCACCCTGGCCATCAACGCCCATCCGGTTTCCATCAAGGAGATCGAACGGGGGATCATCGAGAGGGCTTTTCGGGAAGGATGGGTCGAACCCCGGAAGCCGCCCCTGGAAACGGGCAAACGGGTGGCGGTGATCGGATCCGGTCCCGCCGGGCTGGCCGCTGCCCAGAATCTGCGCCGCCAGGGCCACCAGGTCAGCCTGTTCGAAAAGGCCGCCCGCATCGGCGGAATCCTGCGCTACGGCATCCCGGATTTCAAGCTGGAGAAGTGGATCCTGGACAGGCGTCTGGAGCAGATGGCCGCCGAAGGGGTGGAGTTCGAAACCGAGGTGGTGATCGGTGAGGACCTATCGGTACGGTATCTGCGCCGCAAGTACGACGCCATCGTGCTGGCTCTTGGAGCGGGCAGACCCCGGGATCTGCCCGTATCGGGCAGGGGCTACGAGGGCATCCACTTCGCCATGGACTACCTGACCCAATCGAACAAGGCGGTGGCCGGGGATCCGGAACCGGAGGAGGTGATCTCCGCCTCGAACAAACGGGTGCTGGTCATAGGAGGAGGCGACACCGGGGCGGACTGCGTCGGAACCGCGATCCGGCAGAAAGCCCGCTCCGTCACCCAGATAGAGATCCTGCCCAAGCCGCGGGAGTGGAACGAACCCTGGAATCCGCAGTGGCCGTACTGGCCCAACATCCTGCGCTCCGGCACCTCCCACGCCGAAGGTTGCGAACGCCTCTGGTCGATCAACACGGTGCAGTTCACCGGCGGCTACGATCCCTGGGTGCAGAAAGCCCATCTCAACAAGGTGGAGTGGACAGCCGAAGAACAGCGCGGCGCGGACGGTTCGGCCGGCAGAGGCGGTGCCACCACCAGCGGCGGCATGTCCTCCGCCTCACCCCGCCTGCGCCCCGTGGAGATCCCGGAAAGCGAGTTCGAGCTGGACGTGGATCTGGTGCTGCTGGCCCTGGGCTTCCTCCACGTGGAGCAGGGACCGCTGATCGAGCAGCTTGGCATCGCCCTGGATCCTCGGGGCAACATCGCCGTGGATGAGCGCTACCAAACCTCAGTCCCCGGCATCTTCGCGGCCGGAGACTGCCACAGCGGCGCCTCCCTGGTGGTGCGGGCTATCGATCACGGCCGCCGCGCCGCCGCCGCGGCGGATGCGTACCTGCAGGGACGGTAATCCCTGGATCAATCCAGGGGCAGGTCGCGGCGGTACTCCACCAGGTCGTGGATGCCCGCCTCCTTCTTCCCGGCCTCGCTCATGCGTTCGAGCAGGATCTCCCCGGAAAAGACCGCCTCGTGGAGCTCCTCCAGATTCCGGTATCCCAGGGACTGCAGGCACTTGCGGATCCCCGTCTTGATCTGCGGCACCCACTTGGAAACCGGTCCCTTGGAGCGCACCGTTCCCACCACCCCCTCGGCCACGTAGTCTTCGAAGCTCTGCACGTCGTAGCGCGCCGCGCTTCCCCGCACCGCAGCCTCGAGGGAACCCATGCCCTTGTAGCTCTTGAGCTTGCGTCCCTGGCGGTCGTAGATCACCGCGCCGGGAGCTTCGTCCGTTCCGGCCAGCATCGAGCCGAGCATAACCGCATCGGCAAACAGAAGCCCCTTGCCGATGGCGCTGAAGGTGCCGTATCCCCCGTCCGAGATGACCGGAATGGCCGGTTCGATTCCCTTCTCCCGGCAGTACCCCCGGACCGCCCGGGCGCAGGAATAGGTGGCGGTGATCTGCGACCGGTTCCCCAGGCTGACCTGGGAGGTCGAGCAGATCGATCCGACTCCCTTGCCCACCCGAATCGCATCGGCGCCCCACTCGATCCCCCGAATTGCTCCGCCGGCGGTGGCCACGTTCCCGTAGATGACGTCGATCTGCGGGTATTCCGCCTTGAGATACTCCACCTGCGCCTTTTCGTGGGTGGAGTTTCCGTGGGAGCTGTCGATGCACAGGAAATCAACTCCCGCAGCCACCAGCTCGGCAGCCCGCTCCCTGGTCTCCTCCAGCTTGGTGGTTACCGCCGCGCCCACGACCAGGCTCTTGTGACGGTCCTTGATGCTGTCGGGGAAGGCTTCGTTCTTCTCGATGTCGGTTCGGGTCACCAGCGATTCGATCCCACCGGAACCGTTGACGATCAGAAGCACTCCGGCATGACTCTCCAGCAGAAGATCGTTGGCCTTGGACAGCCGGGCGGTGTCCTCCTCCGGCAGCGAATCGATGCGGACGATCTGATGGCCCAATTTTTCAAGGCCAACCATTCGTTCGGCGATCTTCATATCGGCATGCTTGCGGCCGGAGTAGTCGTTCTTGGTGAGCAGTCCGACCAGCTTGCCCTTGTCCGTGATCGGCAGGGTCGAGATGTCCGTTTCATTGCGGATCTCTACGGCCTTGGCGATCGTATCGGCCGGTCCGAGCGTGATCGGGTCCTTGATGAATCCGTTCTCGAAGCGCTTGACCTTGCGCACCTGCTCGGCCTGCTCCTGGATTGTCATGTTGTAGTGGATGACCGCCGGAAAACCCTGGAGGGCTACTGCGATCGCCAGCTCGTACTCGCTGATGTCTTCCATTGGGGAGGAGACCAGTGGGGTGTTGATGCCGATGTTGCGGGTGATTCGGGAGCTCAGATCCACGTCCTGAACGCCGAAATCGATGGTTCGCGGTTGTAGCACGCACAGATCGTCGAAGGTGAGGCTCTCACCCCGAAACCGCCGGAAGAACTCCTCCGCCGCGAGACCTAGGGGATCGATAATCTTTGCCATAATACCCGCTACTTTACTCGAGCCCCCTGAAGGTTTCAAGTTCATCGATGGAAGGCGCTGCGATCAAGGGGGCATTTCCCGCCTGCGGGACAATGCCCCGGCTTGCATCGAGGCCCGAGCTTGACACTCACCATCTTTCGTATACACTTTCTGCTGCGGCAACGAACCGGCGAAGATGAACATCAAGATATGGGGCTGTCGCGGCTCGATCCCAAGCCCCGGCTGCGACACCAGCGAATACGGCGGCAATACGACCTGCGTGGAGGTCCGCCTGGAGGATGGAACGCTCCTGGTCATAGACGCGGGAACCGGCATACGCTGCCTTGGGAACGCCATTTTGAAGGCCGGGGGACCAAAGACGATCTATCTGCTGCTGACCCACGCTCACTGGGACCACCTCCAGGGCTTTCCCTTTTTCGTACCGGCCTACATGGAGGGGTACAACATCTCGGTGCGCGGCGGCCCGCAGGTCAGAAAATACCTGGAGGCCTTCCTTGCCCACCAGATGGATCCCCCCTACTTTCCGGTTCCCTTTCGGGATCTGAAAGCGAAATTCGACTTCCAGAAGGAAAACGGCAGCTCCATGACGATCGGAGACACCCGGATCCTCCCGATCGTTCTCAAGCATCCCAACGGCGGCTACGGCTACAAGTTCCAGGAAAGCGGCAAGACCTTCGTTTTTCTTACCGACAATGAGATCGGCTTTGACCACCCCGGCGGTTTGCCCGACGGCGAATACGTCGATCTGTGTCGCAACACCGACCTTCTGCTTCATGACGGGCAATACACCGAGGAAGAGTACCGGATCACCCGGGGCTGGGGCCACTCCACCTTTAAGGCGGTCACCGATCTGGCGATCGCCGCACGGGTCAGACGCCTCGGCATCTTCCACCACGATCCCAGGCACATGGACGAAGATCTGGATCGGCACGTCGAAGTGTGCAGACGGCGGATTTCGAGAAAAAAAAGTCAGGTCGAATGCTTCGGGACCAAGGAAGGTATGGAAATCAGTCTCTGATTTCCTTACTATAACCCCATGGCAACAAAAACACCGCTGGCCGAGCTCTGGGAGCCGGCCGGCTTAAAAGAAAATGTTCTGTATCAGGTCGACTTTTCCACTCTGACAGTCTGGCTGAAACGCAGCGGGGAGGACTGGTACCTGGCCTCCCGTAAATCGGACAACGAGACGGCTCCCAGCCCGCTGCGCGAAATCAAAGGGAGAAGGATCCCGAAGGATCTGAGCTTCAGCCGCTGGGTGGTGGGCGGCGATCTGTCCACAGTGCGGTTCATTCCGGCCATGCCGGACCGTTCGGTCGTTGTGCGCCCCGCCGTGCCCTTGAAAGTGCCGGCCGGTAGGGACGCCCTGTTCTTCACGAGCATCCCGGTCTGGGTGCGTGTGACCGCAGGATCCCCCGAAGGCATCACCCTGTGCGAGCTGCCCTCGCTTGTCCTCTCCAACACCTGGTTCGGGGAACCGACGGCGGGCGAGCTGTGCTATGCCCTGCGCACCAGAGCGATGCGCACTCTGGAGGAGATCGAAACGCGTGCCTATTCGGCGATCTGCCCTATAACCGTTCGCAACCGCGCACCCAAGGAACTGAACTTCGAGAGGCTCTGCGTGCGGGTGGAGCATCTGAGCGTGTACCAGGGTTCGGATCGGCTTTGGACCAACGAGCTGGAGGTGCGATTTCAGGGGGAGGAGCACTCCAGCCAGGTCACCATCGGGCGGGAAGCGCCCGGTTTCGCCGACGGGCTGACCAAGGTGTGCGATGCCCGTCAACCGGCGGAGAAAACCCTTCTCCGGCAGAGTTTCTCCGTGCTCCGATCCCTTACCGGTTTTTAGGGATTGCCGGCTCGACCCGAAGCAAACCATGGAGTTGGACGATGTTTGATAGTATTTGGACGGAAATCACAGGCTTCTTCACCCCGGAACGCTTTCGGACCCTGGTCGTGGTCATTGTCGTCATCGTGGTGGGAATCGTGGCGATCAAGGTACTGAACACCATCACCGGCCGGGTTACCCGCAAGTACCTGTCTCAGCAGTACAAGATGTTGATCCGCAAGGGAATCCGATACACCGGATCCGTCATTCTGCTGTTCATCGTCCTGCACCTTTTGGGGGTGAAGATCACCGCTCTGCTGGGGGCGGCGGGAATCGTTGGTATTGCCATAGGCTTCGCCTCGCAAACCAGCATGTCCAACCTGATCAGCGGGCTGTTCATGATCTCCGAGAAGCCCTTCGAGATCGGAGACGTGATCAAAATGGGCTCTACGGTCGGGATCGTGCTGTCCATCGATCTTCTATCGGTGAAGATCAAGACCTTCGACAATCAGTACATCCGCATCCCCAACGAGAAACTGCTGGGAAGCGAGCTGACGAACATCACACGCTTTCCCATCCGCCGATTGGACATCAACCTGGGGGTGGCCTACAAGACCGACATCAATCACCTCAAATCCGTGCTCCGCGAAATCGCCGCCGCCAATCCCTACTGCCTGGATGAGCCGGAACCGCTGATCGTGTTCAGCAACTTCGGGGATTCCGCGCTGGAGTTTCTCTTCGGTATCTGGTTCTACAAGACCGACTACCTGAACCTGAAAAACTCGGTCATGCAGGAGATCAAGGAGCGCTTCGATCGCGAAGGGATCGAGATCCCCTTCCCCCACCTGAGCATCTACTCCGGCTCGGTCACCGATCCCATGCCCATCCGCATCGCGGGCGATCGGCTGTCGGCGCGCCAAGCGCGCGAAATAAGGGAAAAGAGCGTCAGGAAGACGAGAGCGTCGGATCGCCGAGGCCGCGGTGGATCCACTCGGTCAGATTCCCGATGATACTTTCCACTACCTGGTCCGGAACGCCGTCGATGAAACGCGATTTTCTTCGCAGATCCGGTGACTCGTTCACATAATCCACCACCACCAGGCGCTCCTGATGATCCAGGGCGAGCTCCACGGAGAACAGCTGAAGAGCGGTGATACGGGCGATCAGCCGGGCAATGTCGACAAAGCGCCCCCGAAGTGCTTCTTCCACCGCTTCCTCTCCGAGCATCTCATAGATATGGGTGTGGTCGTCCCACCAGCAGCAGTACACATCCCCGGTAACATAGAAAATCCGGAACCAGTAGCGTCTGGCCTCTGCGACCTTTGGGAGTATCCGTTCCTGCACCAGGTACTTGTCAGACGGATACTCCCGGCGCCGGTACAGGATGTCTTCCAGGCCGCGCCCGTCTTGAAACACGCCGATGCCGCCGCCGGTGGTGTTGGCCGGTTTGATCACGAAGGGCAGACCCAGATCCTGCACGGCCAGCCGGTCGATCCGGAGCTCCTCACTCTCGGTATGGGGCCGGATGATCAGGGTGTCCGGTACGGGAATCCCGGCGGACCGGAACATCCCATGCATCAGGGCTTTGTCCGAAGCCCGAAGGAGAGTGCCGGGATCCTCGAAGCAGGTCGCCCCCGGGGGAGGAAGACAGCGATAGACATCCGAAAATTCCGTCGAGGTGTTGGAGGCCCTGTCCAGTACATACCGGAAGCCGAGGGTGCCTTCCCGAAGGCGATCAAGAGCCTCTTCCAGGTTTTCGGGCCAGATGAGGTAGGTGGTGTACCCCCGAAGCTGCAGGGAGCTTTCCAGCTGCAGGAGCAGATCCCGATCGTAGTGCCAATCACTCATCAGGCAAACGTCGAAGATCTGCATATCCGTTAGC